>ENA-OSEO01003404-OSEO01003404.1-sediment-metagenome-genome-assembly--contig:-NODE-3404-length-18956-cov-8.921235_pt1 | contig 18956 bp, 20 predicted proteins | sample MGYA00237883_ERZ534232 | MGnify/ENA metagenome assembly ERZ534232
TCTGCATTTACAGGATGAGATTTGTCGTCAATCATCTCAAAAACTTCGACAGGACAGACATCAACGCACTCTTCACAACCTTCACACTTGTCTTCATCAACAGTAGGGATAAAAGCCATTTTAAAAGCCTCCTTTCAAATAAAGTTAGGTCACGGCAAAAAGCTGCCGCTTATCTGCTATCGGGCAAAATCCATATACCAATTGATTTAGTGAGTCAAGCCTTGTTATTTATTTTTTTTAGTTTTACAGCACCGCCGGTTTTATCTTTGAAAATAGGCCAAAAAAGGTTTTATCCCGTTATTTCGAGGTATGATTCCGGTTGGCATATGGTGAGAGCTATTGGGTAGAGGCGAATGTGGATTTATGCCGGGTTACAGCCTTGGGATTGAATTCGTAGCAATCAGCGCACTTGGTAAGGTATCTGTTTGGTGAACACTTCATCATGGCGCCGCCCAGTAAACCAAATCCCCCTGGCGTAGGTTTTATCTCAACGCTTACCTTGCAGCCGCAGTCCGAACATTTACCATTTACAATGATTGCCGATTTCTCCGGATTGGCTTCAAAAATTTTTCTTAACACTTCCATCATTGGCAGCCACCTAAAAAATCGTAATTATTTTGATATTCTTGGTTTTTGTCTTCTATCAGGACCGCTTCTTCTATCCTTTCCGGATCTACGTTCAGGGATATGTAATGTATAAGAGAATTGTCGCCGCTCAATTCCTGATCGCCGTCCTCCGTTGTCCTTAGCAAATTCCGTCATAGTTTAATTAAAATTAACCCTTTAATATCCTGGCATTCACAACCGTTAATCTTTCTCTTCGATGATGGATAGACCGAGGAGAGAATGCCCTGTAAAACGGTCATGAATATTTTTCGATGAGATCCGGGTTCGTAAAAGTTTATGGTGTCCTGATAATCCCGGAGGATTATATTCCATATCCAAAATATCCCCAACCTTGAGTTGTTTAAGTACCGTTGAATCTTCTTTCACCAGGATACAGGGTTCGCTTAGCCTGATGTTTCTTAATTTGAATAGATAAACCGGCCCCATATCATTCAGGGAAAATTGTACGCTGTGGTATTTGTCCAGATTGAGTTTCGATTTGGTTCCATTGTCACTCAAGTTGTTCGTGGAAGTTTTTTCTTCCATGATTTCAACCTTTTTTAAATCTCTTTATCACCGATGTTATCATGTTTCGATTACATGCCGAAAAATACCCCGTATCTTCTCGAGCTTGATATTTTTCTTATGGAACTTAACGTATTACAATTCATAAGTTTCTAATTTTTTCATGTCAAGTAGAATTATATATAATTTATATATAATTTGATCGAATTAGGATATATTGTAGTTTATTAAAGAAAATTACTATATATTGTGCACTATTAAACCAATAAATCGAATAATATCGGTTTGTTCTGTTATAATGCCAGCTAAAGTACCGCCAACCGATTCCAGGTATTTGATTTATCCCGAAATAGGCATGGAATAGATCAAAAGTTCTTTAATAGGGATAATAACGATATGGGTGCCAATAATAGGGATACGGATAATACCATGGGTCGAAGTAATAAGGTGGGGGGTAATAATACTCGTCTTTGGGCCAAAGGTATATTTCACGACTTTTAATCTCAAGATAAACATGTGAAAATTGGTTGACTTTTTCGACCCGAGTACCGACGATAGTGCCTGCCACGGTCACCTTCCGGTCCTTGGTGTAGATTTCCGGATCTAAAAAGCCGTTTTGCGAAATGATGAATCTTCCTTTTGAATAATCCTTGGATTTGGGCGCTTCTCCCAGTCCCAAGGGAACCTGCAGGACTTTAATCAGCGAGCTGTCAGTCAAATTTTGAGTTTCCAGGATATACCCTCCCAGAATCACGGTTGTTCCCAGATACTTATCGGTTTCCTGTATGAGTGTTATAAAATCGACAGGCGCTATCGATTCTTTCCGTATCTGTTGAGATATAACGGAACACGACATGACGAAGAACGGTATGAGAAATACCAGAAATACGGCTTTTGAAGTCTTCATATTCACTCCTTGACGGGCTGTTGCCCAAACAAAAATCTCTTTAAATGCTCATTGAGCCATCGAAAAATGATTTGGGCAACAACACATTGAGTATAAAGAACATGATCAATTGGCCTTTTATAGTGACGGCCTGTTTTCCAAATCACCTTTCTTCTTATCACATTATCAGATGAGTTTGCAAAAAGTTTAAAACCCGCCGGAGCATGAATCGGATAGTAAGTGTGCCCTTATATCAGGATTAACGCCAGGTGATGGAAGAAGGCTTGCACCAAAAGGATCTTTCTATGGGATAGGCTTCCTGTTGGGCATAAAACTGCACAATGTCCACATCAAATGCACAGTACTACTTATCGTCACGATCTGTTGTGGTATACGCCTGAGGGACAAGGGGCTCTCGGATTTGTTTCTAAACAGTCACCTATTTTTTAAAAAAGAGATATGTTGCAAGACCGACAAGAACAAGCGCGAAAATTTTTTTAAAATTTGCGGTGGAGACATGCTCAATCAGCCGAGCGCCAATCTGTGCACCAATGATCCCACCTATGCCGAGTAAAAAACCGAGTTTATAGTCGACATTGCCGAGTTTATTATGGGCGATAAGGGAAGATATCGAGATGACAAGTATCGCAAGAAATGACGTCCCCACAGCCTTTTGTGCGGAATACCCCATGAAAAGGAGCAATGGAACCATCAGAAAACCGCCGCCCAGTCCGGTAAATGCCGCACCGATACCCACAATAACGCCACTTACCACCATTATAATCATATGAATACTCATAACACGACATCCTTGTTTCCGGTGAAATTGTTGAATTTCATTTTGCAAAATTTTACATCGGGCAGCAGCCCTTCAATTTGGAGCCATGCCCGTGTTATACCTGTCCTTCCAGTATATCTTTGAGATGATGCCGCAAGTGACGAAGATAGTCCTTGACCACGAATCCCAAAGGCACGGGTTCCGCGTTTCCGATGTTACATGGGGAAGATTCGGCATCCTCCGGAATGCATTCGATGATACGGCTCAAATGAAGGTTGTATGCAGACCAAAGTCCGACCAAGGAAGACCAGGGTGCTTCGTTGTAGCGCTGGATTCGAACCCATTCATCTTGGTCATATGTTGGGAATCGGGCAGCAACGTTGTTCACGGCTCTTACAAATCGCTGGTGATTGTTCGCGGCCGAGTCGATTAGATGCCCTAAAATTTCTTTTTTTGACCATTCCTGCGGGCCAGGTTTAAATCTCGTTTCTTCATGATTCAATTGAGATAATCGGGGTTCGACCGAATCGATTATGGATCGAATCTGTCGGGCGATATCTTTCATGTCAGGCATCCTTCATGGCAGCAGGTCCAGATCTTTTCCGGCGTTCAAAAAAACCTCCGGATCCGTGGAGTTGCAAAAACCGAAAGAGAAAAAAGAGAAAGTCGATCAATCGCATTTCCAGGTTTGATCTCAGGCAATTTCCTATTTTTCATCTTCAGGATAAAACGAAAGTTCTGTTTTTGTTTTATTGGCAAAAAATTTAAAAAAGCCGACTTCCTCTATTTCTTTTAAATTAATTTCCGGTTGATCCGTGCTTTCATTTAATACGGCTTCCCTTAAAGTTTGGGTTTGGTGAATTAGGATGACGGCAATTTTTTCGGCTGCTTGGGGATTTTCCGCCTCTACGAATTTCGTGGCATAAAATCCATATTTTTTGAGTTCACCGTCAATATTTAAGAGAAAATTTTCCCCGTGTAGTTGCACCTTGAATCTGTTCATTCAGTCCTCTTTGTTTACCAAAAGATATCCATATAAATCCGGGTTTAACTGTTGTGACAAAACCGAAAAGATTAGAGTTCCAAATCCAACTTACCGACCGCTTCGATTTTTTCCGGCTGCCACCGGGGATTGTCGTCCTTGTCCACCAGACGCGCCCTTACACCCTCTACATAATCGGGATGGCTGAAAATGAAACGCGCCGCTGTGAGTTCGTTCCGAAACACGTCTTCAAGAGGAAGATGCTCGTTGCGGCGCAAGAGCATCAGGGTCACCGTCAACGCCGTAGGAGATCTTTCCGAAAGCCGCTCAAAGACCTGGTCGCAGAGGTGGGTTTGTATACTGCATTGTCTGAGGGATTCTATGATTTCCACAAGGGAGTTTTTTCCTTGAAAATAGGCGGCCACCCATTCGTCCATATCGGGTTTGGCGGAAATCTCCTTTACAAAAAATGGGTCAAGTGTCGAGGCCAGCTCTCGGGCAGCCCGGTTTCTCGGACCCGGCAGGTGTGTCGCATATCCTTCCAAAATATTTTTCATTTCCGGCAGTCGATCAAATGGCGTTAAATGGGTTGCAAAACCCACACGTACGGTTTCGGCGCCTTTCATTTCATAACCCGTCAGTCCCAGATACTCGGGATATCCCGCAGGGCATTTGTCAAACATCCAACCGGTCGAGCCCACATCCGGGAAAAAACCGATTCGGGTCTCCGGCATGGCCATACGCGTGTGTTCCGTGGCCACTGCCAAGTCTGCCGCAGCAGCCAGACCCAGTCCTGCCCCCATTGTGATGCCGTCGGCAAGAACGATCACCGGTTTCGGAAATCGATGAAGCCGGATGAGCAAATCATATTCTTCTTTTAGAATCAGATCTGCACGCAAGGCTCTTTTTTCCTGTATGGCCCGGGCCAGGGCCTTAACATCTCCGCCGGCGCAGAACCCCCTTTCACCGGTGCCGAACAACATGACGAACTGGCAGCTCTTGTCGGCCTCTACCTGGTCCAGTGCGTACTGGATCGAGCGAATCATCTCAAGATTGAGGCTGTTCAAAACGTTCGGTCGGTTGAGTACGATGCTCATCATCCGAAGCTGCCGCCGAATCAAAACTTCCGGCTCCGGCTGAGCTTTCATCTCATTCAATTGAAGTCTCCTTTTGCAGGGACAAAATGCCCGATACTTCGGCTTCAGAATGAATCCGTCTCAGATCGTCGGGAACCATAGGACACGAACCAATGACGATATGAGCTGTGATTTATCCCCAATTCAGTAACCAAGTCCACATGGTATTATAAATACATCCTCTACTGCCGCAACCGCCGCCGTTGATGCTGATAACGGATATCGGTCGTATTGTCAAGAAGGCATTTTTCTCTAAACGGTCTGAAATGTTTGAATTTTGGGCCCAGGAATGCCGGCCGTCCGAATTCGGTTCAAAATCTAAAACACGCCTCGGCAGAGTCCCCAGGGTCCCATCGAATTGAATTTTAACGAAATAGAAGCCCAAGCATCAATCTTTGCCAAGGTGTATGTCATTTCATACACACATAAATTCATGGATTATTAATGGGTTATACGTGGTTACTCGATTTTTCGGTTGCATCCCCTGTATGGATTTCCCTTCTAAATCCTTTGAGTATTAAGTGGATTCATAAATAAAAATGTTTGATATCAAACAGATAGCTTCTCTATCCCGTTTGGCATATCTATTGCAATCCTATTACTTCCATTCCAAACGGAAGGGTTACACACCGTTTTCTGCTTTGCACCATCATCATTGAACGGAAGACAATAAAAAAAGTGTAAAACGGGATAATGTTGATATTGACACCTTAATAAAAGCATGACATACATCTTGGCCTTTTTGACGAGCTGTATATTTGAAAATAGGGTCTAATTTGAGGTAACATATGGCAAACACGAATGGTCCATACCGCTTTAATGCGGATATTTTTTTCCCCTGGCTGCTCCTTTTAGCTTTGATATCCACACTGATTCTGACATGGTGCCAGGTGGAAAGCTTAAAAATTACAAATCTTTGGGTGCTTATGCGATCATGGTCGGCTAAAAACTATTTGGTCATTGGGTTGACCTCCTGGACGTTTTTGGCGTTGGCATTGCGGATTTGGTTTGCCTGGCGGTACCGGTCTTATGCGCCCTTACGTGACGGTGCCTTGCCGACCATTACGATCGTCATACCGGCCTATAACGAAGGCCGGCAAATCCTGGATACCGTTCGGTCGGTTATGAACAGCCGTTATCCGGCGAAGAGAATGCAGGTAATTTGTGTTGATGACGGTTCCAAGGATGATACTTGGCGATGGATGCAACTGGCGAAACAAGAATTCCCCCATCGCGTTCGGCTGATCCGCCAGCCTTTTAACCGCGGCAAACGCCATGCGCTGATGGCTGGTTTTGCTCAAGCGAAAGGGATGGTATATGTGACCATCGATTCGGATTCCGAGGTGTTGCCTGATACCCTTCGCCATTTGGTCAGTCCGTTTGTCAGAGATCAGCGGGTCGGTGCGGTTGCGGGCAATGTGCGCGTGCTGAATCTTTCCGAAGGCGCCATCCCTAAAATGCTGGAAGTTTCGTTTGCCTGCGCCTTTGATTTCCTTCGTTCCGGACAGAGTGTTTACGGTGGTGTATTTTGTACGCCCGGTGCACTTTCCGCCTACCGGTCGAAGGTGATCAATCCCCATCTGCCGGGTTGGGTCAATCAAACCTTTATGGGCAGACCTGCCGCCATCGGCGAAGACCGTGCGCTGACCAACCTGATTCTCGGCTGCGGGTTTCGTGTGGTTTATCAGCGAGAGGCGGTGGTAAAGACCAAGATTCCGATTGCGTATAAGGGATTGCGAAAGATGTTGTTAAGATGGGCCCGCAGCAACGTTCGTGAAAACCTGGTGATGCTCTCTTTCATCATGCGTCGCTTTCGCCCTGCCGACAGCGGCAGCGGTTGGATACGTCTGTTCAGCGCCACACAATTATTACGGATGACTTTTGGCGAAGCTTTCAAGTTTGCTTTGGCGGCACAGCTTATTCTGGCTCCAGTGCCTACGCTGATGAGCATGGTTGTGGGCTGTATCATCGCCGCCTCGTTGCCTGCTTTGGTTTATCAGCGGCGCTACGGCGGCTGGTTTGGTTGGCAGTGGGCGATACCGTATGCTTTTTTTTGGCTGTTCAGTTTGTGCTGGATATCGATTTGGGGATTGGTGACGGCGCCTCGCTCCGGTTGGCTAACCCGGGAACCGGTCAAAGTGTCCATCCCGCCGAAACATCCGACGGTCCCTCAACCTATCGGTGTGGGTAAAATATTTTCAAAGGCCGCCTGAGAGGTTTGATTTATACCTGAAATTTCGGCAAGAAGCCCCGTAAGGGATTTGGTATTGAAGGTATTTGGGAGCCATCTGGCGATATGCCTTGGGAATGACGGACCGTTTTTTATAAATCAGCGTATTCAGGATCCGTCAACCGGAAAATCCTTTGAGAACCAGGTTTTTTTGTTTTTCTTTGTTCCGTTTGTCCTTTTCAACAAAAATCGGTTTCCCCCCGTAATAGGCTTTTCCCGTATAGTACATCAGAGTGGCCGGCGTCGACGGAGAGGGCGTAAAAATCTGAATCTGCCGGGGTTTGAACTTGAGTACCCTGCGGCTGAAGCGGTTTAAACGCTCCATATCCCGGTGAGTACATCCCGGATAAGCAGCGATAAAATAACAGGTTAAAAACTGTCTTTTCCCCATCCTCCGGTTTATCTTTTCAAAACAGCGGGCAAATTCCATAAAGCTCTCAATCGGAGGCTTCCCCATGAGCGCAAGGACATGATTTTCGGAATGCTCGGGTGCGACCTTCAGTTGTCCGGAAATATGATGCCGGATAATCTCTTCAAGATACTGAAGGCCGTACATTTGATCTTTCAGCACCAGATCATGGCGTATTCCGGAACCGATGAAAACCTTTTTCACTTTCGGCAACTGTCCGATTTTTTTCAACAGGGAAATCTGGGGGAGATGGCTGATTTCCAGCTTATTGCAGACGACCGGAGTCAGACAGTGCTTGTTGCGGCACGTACCCTTGGTTTTTCTTCGCTCGCAATCGATGCCGTACATATTGGCGGTGGGGCCGCCGACATCGTGAATGTATCCTTTAAATCCAGGATGCTTGGTTAAAATCGATGCTTCCTTCAGAATGGACGCTTCGCTCCGATTCACTATCTTTTGCCCCTGATGCACAGATATCGCGCAGAAGTTACAGTCGCCATAACATCCTCTGTGAGTCGTGATTGCAAAACGGATGGTTTCAAGTGCCCGTACCGGCCCCCATGCTGCATAATACGGGTGGACGTCCCGTTCATAGTCCAACCCATGAATATGGTCCAGTTCCTCGCTCGTGATCGGAAACTGAGGTGGATTCTGGACCAGAAACCGGTTGTCCTGTTTCTGGCAAAGGCCTGTTCCGGTTACCGGGTCATTGTTTTTATAAAAAATCTTAAACATTTCAACGAATTTGGCGCTGTCCGCCACAACTTCCGCATGGGATGGGAGTTCTATGTAACCTTCTTTTTTTTCTGCGGCAATATAGCAGGTTCCGCGAATATCCGTAACCGGCCGGCGGTGACGAATGTTTTTCGCCAATTCGAGCGTTGTTTTTTCCCCCATTCCATAGACCAGAATGTCGGCCTTGGCGTCAAACAGAATAGACCGCCGAATACTGTCGGACCCGTAATGATAATGGGAGATGCGTCTCAGGCTCGCTTCAATCCCGCCGATCACGATTGGTTTTGTATTTTTGAAATATCGGCGGACAAGATTGGTATATGCGATAACCGCCAGGTCCGGACGTCTGGTATTCAGACCGCCGGCGGTCAGATCATCCCGCTTTCGCCGTTTATTCGTCGGGGTATAATTGGATATCATGGAGTCCATGCATCCCGAAGTGATTCCCCAGAAAAGATTCGGCTCACCCAGCCGGCCGATATCTTTTTCACTTGAGATATCGGGCTGCGCGATGATGCCAACCGTGTAACCGGCATCTATCAGTACCTTTCCAATGATTGCGACACCGATAAACGGCGAATCCACATAGGTGTCTCCCGTTACCAGTATGACGTCGGGAGACTTCCAGCCGAGAGCGTTCAGCTCACTTTTTGTTGTTGGAAGAAACATTCAGAGAAATCCAGGTCAATTCGTGTTTGTTGTGTGAAAGATGGAGAAATGCGGTGTGCGGGAGGGCGGCAAATTTCTGGATAACACCATAATGGGAATTTCCCTGAAACTTTACCGTGCATACGAAATTGCGGCAATTTCCCGAATTCAGCCAAATAGAGACCCACTCCAAAAGTTTTTCCGGATAACAGGCCACATCGCAAAATATCCAGTCGAAGCGGGTATTCTGGTCCGGGAGGATTGAAAACGCGTTTCCCTTTCGAAATGTTACGCCCGGTAATCGCATAATCTCAGGGGCAGGATCGGTGCTGTCAACAGCGAGCACATTGGCCCCGAGCCGATGCAATACCCATGTCCATCCACCCGGGCTTGACCCTGCATCCAGACACGCATCTCCCGGTGACGGCATCCTTTGAACACGGGAAAACGCTTCCCAGAGTTTTAGGTAGGCACGGCACGGCGGCCCCTGTTTGATTTCCACAAACCGCACCTCTCCGTGAGGAAATGCGCTTGAGCATCGTGCTGACGCCAGAACGAGGTCGGGCGCCAACAAGGTCCAGGACCCCAACGGGCTTTGAGGGACAGGCTCAGGGAATCGCAATGGCCGTGCTGAAACGTACGGAAGTTTCTCCTGGATTAATGTTGAGCGACGATGCCAGCGAAACGAATACATGGTCCAGTTGCGCTGGATGGTACGAAGGGCTTTGGCGCCGTCCGTAATGGATCGTATCCGAAGCGTGCGAGGCTCCAGCCAGGTGTTCTGGGTCCAGTAGGACGTTTGCGGGGGGCCTCCTGCAATGACCAGTCTGCCGTGAACGGCTTGTACCCCCCTCAGTTCCGCTACGGTCTGATTAACGAAACCCTTTGGAGCCAAATAAGCAGTAATTTTAGTCTGTTGCAAAACGAAATCCCAAAAAAATAACACGCTGATTGTCGACTTTTATCAACCAACCATCCTGTTGGAGGAAAAAGGAGTCAAAGTATAATACATTATACTGTAAGATACCAATATGTCCATCGAAAACCCCATGCGGTAGCTGGTCAAGTGAATGGAGATGTTATGGTTTTAATCCATAATTTTCTATACAAGGGTTGATCCGGTTCCAAAAGTCTAACACAAACTGTTGGTTGACTAAACCGCCAATGTCTGTTATTAAAGTAAAGAATCCTGGCCCTTCGAGGATCCCGCATTGCGGGGGAGGACCAGGTTTTTCAAGATCAAATAAAGTATGTTTTCGAGATAGTGTATTTTACCATGACCTTTAAGAATTATATGCGTTACATTTACCTGCTGCTTGCATTAGCAGCTTTTTTTTGCCGGTCGCCATTTGCCGTTGCAATTGACCCGTCCTCTGAAAATTCTGCTTCAGTTGATTTTCCCCAACATATCGCCGCAGTAAGCGAACACCGGCAAAACTTTTCCAAATTGATTGACGAGATATACCTTTATGAGGTTATCCGCGGGGAAATGCGAAAGACCTTGATCGGACGAAAGGATCTTGAAAATAGAAGCACCATTGCCTGTGACGGCTATATTTGTGGCGTTGAATTCATCAGTAAAAACGGCCGCCTGGCAGCCACCCTTGAAGAGCGTTCAATGGATATCATTGCCGAGAATGAGGGGGGAACAGAGGAGGTTGTTTCCGAATCCGGCATCGGTAAGATCCTGCCGGCCGGCAAACAGTACCGTTATGCATATTTCCCGAAAGTAGCGGGCGATGCGGTCAGCATGAATGACTATTTTTCCATGTCAATAAAAAGTGAAGGAGACCGGTATGATCTCCTCGTCCGCCAAAATGGGTATCAAGTACTAACTCCGACCAAGAAAACCCGTCTGGCGAGTGGCGATGAGTTACAATTCCATTATCTGGGGGCCGACATGGCACAGTTTGAGACAAGTCTTCATGATTTCAAGGATCGACTTGCATCCCTTTCCGACGGAATTGAGTTTGTTGAAAAGGCCGTTGGCGGAAAACTGGTAAGCTACGTAAACATTGTGGAATATCAGGGGGCCGACAACGCCCTAACCTCATGGGGCCAGAATCAGATCTGGATCTATGCGGATACATTTCGAAACCGGGGGATTTCCGAACTGCGGAGCATGGCCGAACACGAGACGCTACATATTTTTATCGACCGGCAAGGATATGCTCGGCAGACGGCTTTGCGGGGTTTTTTTTCGGACCTTCACGGATTCGAACCGCTTTCCCTGGAACGATTTTCACTGGTTACCCGTGGCATGCTTCCGCCAGGAGTGATTTTGCCAATCAAGACGACTTCTCCTCTTTTTGCCTTTATTAACGAGAGAAATTTCATTCCGGGGATGTCGGGAGGGCATTCGGGTGACAGTCTGGATGAGTTCTGCGCCTCTTTTCTGCACGCACTCCTGTACATTGATCAACTCCCGAATAACATGGATAAATCCGAACTCATCATGGGCGATGGCAGTCTGCAAGCATTGTCGGCACAAGGTCGGAAGACCATCCTTCTGGACTTTCGCCGCGCCATTGACATGTTTATGGCGTCCGCTCCTGATGATACTATTCGAAAAACCGCCCTTTTTTCCACAAAGGTGTTTGCGCTTTTTGATAAATCCATGAATATTGCAGATCGCGTCAATTTCTCCGATTAGACCTTAGATGGTGTGCATAAAAACAAAAAGGCCCGCAACCTGATGGTTGCAGGCCTTACTCAAACACCTTTCAAAAAAGGCATCATTCGTTCATATACCTTAGTATTTTACATAAACAACCGGCGCTTTAGTAATCGCTACCCATGCTTTTCTCGGTTTTTTCGCCGGGCATGGCGGCAGGCGGCAGGTTGCCCTCGTTGCTGAAGTAGCCACGAGTCTCTGCCTGCCACTCCTGACTGCTAACATCAGGCCACTCGTTGCTGGCAAAGCCCGGTGCTTTGTCAAATACGGTCTTCTCTATATCGATGACGCATTTGCCGTTACTGTCCAAGCTCGAAGAAACCTGGGCAATGGGTACCGGTACCAGTTTTGCGCCGAGTCCCATCACTCCGCCTTTTGCGATAATTAGATAGCTAACCCGTCCATCCTCGGCGGTAATCAGATCGTCGATTTTGCCCAGCGTTTCACCCTTTATGTTCAACACTTCAGTTCCGATGAGTTTGCTGACCCGCTGACTTTGATGGAAAAGGGTGCCGGACTTGTCTGTATCCATCATGGAAAGATCGCTTCCGCTTCCAGCAAAAACGGCTCCGGATACAGATATGACGAATGCAACTGCCACCAATAGGGTTATAAATGATTTATTCATAATAACCTCCTGTCCCAATTAAGGGATTTTAACGAATGTTATACACACAGGTCTCGGAACGGCTGTGCGAGCCTTCCGGATCTGTCCGATTTTTCCTCCGCATTGGCATCTTGAAGGATTATGAAGGGGAAATTACTCGAAACAAAACCACGACACATTTCGAAAGCGACGATGCCAAACCGATGAAGCAACATTCAGTCGTTTTTGATTCATGCAAGGAGGATATTTAAAAATTAATACCATCACGGTATGCTGTCAACCCGCCCCCGTTTTGTGTTGGCAATCCAAATCAAAGATTTATTTTTTTTAAAAGTTTGGTGAGATAAACACAGCTGGTGTATTACAGTGAAGCCTACAACCCGTTGTTAACCCTTTCCAGATCTCACATAATATTAGCAATTTTAAGTACTTGCATTAACAAGAGGAATTCTAAGCATTATCCATCTCGTAAGCGAATAGTCTGCGAATTTGCCACCGCCATTTTGTTGGGCAAAGAAAGATCGGGAAGAATTCGATAAAAAATCTGAAAAGTATTTTCAGCAGAATTTACCAAATCCAGGATGTTCGAGAAGGAACGCTGCCGGGTGTGGGAACTTTCCAACGGGAAAGCTGCACACAGGTGGGGGTTGTAGAAAGGTTAAATAAAAAAGCAAATCGGGACGAGTGCGCCGAAGATTACTCTTCTGACTCACGAATGGTGAAGAGCCACCATCTATCGTTTTTGCGAACTTGGTGAGGCTGCCTGTCGAAATAGATTTTCATCGTACTGTTGGAAGTCGTGGCGACCTCGAACCAGTGCTTGCGAACATATAACTCGGGACTGCCGTGGCGACATTTCCCGGTTTCGCGCCAGGTGCGAAGTACGGCCGCAATCTTAATGGTCCGACCTCGCCACACGAACTCACGCGGAAGTCCAGGTTCCCCTAATGCCATTCGAGAGGTGTCACATGTGGCAACCACAGGTCTGATGACTTCACTGATGAATCGCTCAGGCATAATCACTTCTTCAAATATTTTTCTTCACTCGGTGCTTCTTGTAATGATATGATAAAAAGTGAAACGGGCAGCAATACGAACTTTGTCTAACACTTATAAAATATATCACATATCAGCTAAAGTAAAAACTGGTAATTTAAATTGCGCTTCCAGCAACAATCGATATTTCAAAAACAGTAAAAAAATCCGGGCACTCGGTACCATGCTTCATGTCAAAGAAATTCAGGCCAAAAGCGTTCTCAACACGTCAAAAGTTTTTGACTATTGCCTGAATCCTTACACCGGTTGCCAGATCAATTGCCGGTATTGCTATGCACGCTTGTTTATGAAACGGTACTCGGGACACAAGGAGGCCTGGGGCGATTTTGTGGATGTTAAAATAAATGCTCCTGAAATTTTGCAGAAGCAGCTGAATAAAGCCAAAAGAGGGACCGTGTGGATTTCCTCGGTTTGTGATCCCTATCAACCCCTGGAAGCAACCTATGAATTGACCCGGCGCTGTTTAAAAAAACTTGTCGAAAAACAGTTTCCGGTCAATATCCAGACAAAGTCTGAACTCGTTTTGCGAGATTTGGATTTATTCCAAGAATTTAATGAGATAGAGGTGGGATTTACCATCACCACCGATGATGAAAAGGTGGCAAAATTATTTGAGCCCAAGGCAAGCCCGGTAAAAGACAGATTGTCGGCTTTGGCAAAAATTCATGCCTCCGGAATTAAGACATTTGTTTTCATCGGACCGCTGCTGCCCGGAAATCCGGAAAAGCTGATCGAAAATCTTGCAGAAAAGGCGGATATGATTTTTATCGATAAGATGAACTATTTAAATTCAATCAAGGGATTTTATCACAGGTTCGGGCTCCACTGGGAAACTAAGGACAAATTCTTTAAGGAATATAAAGAAAGACTTGTTTCCGAAATGTTGAAAAGAAAAATGAAATTCCAAACCCTGTTTTAGACTTTTCGGAACTCTGCGCCATGGGATTCACATCTTGTTTTATGATGAACCTTATCGACAAATCACTTGAGAACAACCTAAAGGTCAGGCCTTCATTTTTAGCCGTTTTCCGATACAATGTGAAGAATGAAGACCCCCCCGTTGTTTTAAATTTAAAAGGAAAATTGGTACGTTTTACGAATGCATCATTTTTGTATCTTTGATTTTTTCCACAAGACTTCTTTTTGAAGCGATATACAGGCAAAACGGTTTGTTACATTTTTTGCATGTATGCCTCTCAGCAACAGACACTTTAACATAGTTTATAGTTTCAATTTCTTTACAACCACCATAAAAGAATAATCTCTTTGGACATGGATTTACGGATAAGATCAAGTTTTTATTACCATTTGCTATCGTTATCTCTCCATGGCAATGCGGACAATTCGGTTTTTTAACAATGATATTATTTTTGATATTTTTTACACTTGCAATAATATTCACCAACAACCTTGCCGGGTCAGTTTCGCCTTCTTTAAATTCCGCCATTCCGCCCTTGAACGTTATATTAGGAATTAGCATTTCAATATTCTTTATAGCCGTCACAATATTTCTCATTACAGCGACAAATTTCAGATCATCAATCGTGTCATCTTCTATCACCGAGTCTTCAAAGACTTCTCTATGTTTATTAAGAAGCAGTCTGTTCGTTTGAAGAGATTTAATTAAATGTTCAATCTCCGTTTCCGGTGATGGTGATTGGACATGAACTTGTTGTACTATATTATCGACATATTGCTTGACATTATGAATATCGCCATCAAAATCGATATTAAACATATCTCCGCTTGGATAGTTGTCTGATTGAACCTTTCCGAAGGTTTTTTTCGGTTCATCGTTAATTTTCATGAATTTAATCCTTCTCGATGTTTAATTTTAATCGTTACATTTCTTTGACCACACTTTCCCTTTCTTGGAATCATTTATTTTGGAACTTATGGTTGGAAGATAAGAGAATTAAACAAAAAAGATTGATGCAAATACTTTGCCACTAATATAATAATTTAAAAATACAAGTGGTTATAATTTTTCATTAATGATCAATGAGTAAAATTAGACAAGAAAATGAGGGGTTGTTGACGAATACTGCCAAAATTATGACTCTTCAAAATATGTGACGGCTTGCGGTACGCCCCTGATATTATAAAATTTTATTCATCCATTAGCGAATGTTGTCAAGTTTTGTGGATAGCCAGGAAGATAAAAGGGTTAACAGATCTATTATTTTTGATTAAAATAGAAACAAACCAATTCTTATGAGTCACGACGAACAGGTGAACATGATAACAATCGATGGCAGTCAGAAATCAGGTTCCGGAACGATAGTAAGAGATGCCGTTCCTTTTTCAGTCTTAACAGGAGAGGAACTTTTTCTCACAAATATCAGGGCCAATCGTCCCAAACCCGGCTTGAGAGCACAGCACCTGCGGGGGATTGAGGCATCCGCTCACATTTGCCAGGGTGAACTGGCGGAAGCGACAATCGGCTCGAAAGAAATCCGATTCAAGCCCGGCAAAGGGATTCGCGGCGGCACATTCAAGTGGGATATCGGAACAGCGGGTTCTACAGCCATGATGGCTCTCAGCGTGATACCTTTAGCGCTCTTCGCCGATAAACCTTCCCGTTATGAGATCACGGGCGGACTTTTTCAGGACTTCGCTCCATCGATTTATCACGTCAAATACGTCTTGTTGAGGATTTTGGAAACAATGGGTATCCATGTCGATATCAAAATTATCCGGCCGGGTTATGTTCCCATGGGAAAGGGCCGGATCGAAGTGAAGGTCTTTCCCGTAAGCGAGATCATAAAACCGCTGGTACGGGTTGATCGGGGAAAAACGGCCGGTATAAAAGGCATTGCGCTTTCTTCACTGCTCCAAGAAAGAAAAGTATCCGACAGGATGGCAAAAGAATGTCAAAGACGTTTAAAAACCAAAGGATATGTTCCAGATATTGAAATTCTTTACGATAATAAAAACAATCCGGTTTATACAGGGACATCAATTCAGGCAGGAGCGTCCCTGGCAATTTGGGCCGAAACAGGTACCGGTTGCCTCATCGGGTCTGACATGGCCGGTGCACCAGGGAGGCCCGCCGAATACATCGGGAAAAAAGTGGCCAGTCATCTGATCGAAGTCCTTGAAACTGAAGCAACGGTAGATGAACACATTGCCGATCAGCTCATACCGTTCTGTGGGCTGGCCGACGGGTGGAGTTCGTATATAATACCCAAAATGACGGACCATATTGAAACTCGACTGTGGCTGGTCGAAAAGATGCTCGGCGCGAAAACAGAAGTGAAGGGTAATAGACTCCGTGTTAAAGGAATAGGGTACCGACGGTACATATAACCTGGAATGCAGTGTCGTCTTGCATGCAGAAATTGAAAAGATTTTCCTCAACAAGCTATTTTTTGTGACAAAAAGATAGGTCTAAGCCCAAAAATCGTACTTAATAATTTAAAAATATAATATTTTAAATAGCTTATCGTGGTCAGACCCCTATTTGCTTTCTTGTTTAACTGAATAAGGAAAGGTGTTTTTTCGCTTGACCTGTCTTTTAATGGGCGACCTCATTCACTACGTTAATGTTGACGATATGGAATCTCACAATATGTTATTCCTTTTTCAGGATTAACGCCATTTTTTGCCAAAAACATAGTTAATGAATTCATGGAAATGTTTATATTAGGTGTCGGACCAAGGAAAATATGCTCTAAAGCAATGGGTTTGTCTTTTTCCTGTAATAGCTTGAATTCAACGTATGGCACCAGCATAGAAGTCCCTTCCCGGAATAATACCGGAGATGTCACATAATCAGTCAAAGCCGGCGAAACAATGCGCCACTCCTCTTCCTCTCGGAACGAGGGATGCTTTAAAATAGCTGCAATACGGAGAAGATCACTTTCTATTCTTTCGAAAATGTCATGATAGGCTTGAGGGGTGTGATTTTCGGACACATCCGAATTTTCACTATGCTCTTTTGCGAGGGCCTCAACGGCATCGACAACCTGTTTAATGAGCCGGCGTTGATCCGCTGAATTATAAATGCACTTGCCGATCTGAAATGATTGCTCATGAGCGCATTTCAATATGTAGCTCGGGTTAAAACCGAGGCTTACCCCGTTTCCCAACTTGCTATATCCCCGCCATTGACTGAGAAGGTTGCCGTTAGACCTAAATGAGGCGGCAAATAACATGTGCCCGTTTGTTATTCGATGGGTTACCCACTCCAAAAACTGATTCAGCAAGTTTGGTTTTGCATGTCCGGCAGTAATTCTTTGCGTGATTTCTATTCGAATTAGATCAGCCGTATGTTTAAGTTCCGCCGAGTCATTCATGTATCTGATATCACTGGCCCAAAGCACTTGACTATCGACAATACCCACCAGTCCTGTAAAGGTCGTATAGTGATATAGTGTCTCCTTCGGAATATCTGAATACAGGTTTTCGGTAATAGCTCTAATCATTTTTGATATCAAATTCTGAAATGTAATGCCGGTTTCCTTTCATATAGATTCTCTTTTTACCATCAATTGTCAGATCAATTCTTCCGTGTGAATCTAAATAGTTAGCTTGATTCGGCTCTTATTTCTTTTTCTATTTTTTCCATCTCGCTCTTGTAGCATTCCGGACAATAACTGTGTGAAAAGTCGACGTCCCAATGATCCTTGAAATAGGCCTCCAAACGAAACCATGATTTTTTATCATCCCGCACTTTCTTGCAGATAGAACAAATAGGGATCATTCGTTGAAGCTCGGCAATTTCGCTGATATCCTCAATCACCAGCAGCACAAGCGGCCTTTTCTTGTAGTAAAATGGGGAAGCAGTAATAAGCGCATAGATTTCTATCTTATTGCCATCTCGTAGGATTTCCAGTTTTTTCCGGCGGCGCACAACCCGATTGCCTTGGAAGGCTTCAGCAACAGAATTTCGGATAACGCAATCCTTACAGAGCGGTGCTCGACCACATCCCTCCGGCACATCGGCAGCGTGCAGGCAGTTCAGTACTTCGCCGCCGCGACGTTTCAGGACGGCCGACCGCTGAAGCAACAATAATTCGGCAGCCGCCGCATTGTAGTCTTGAATCCTCACGTCGTCATCGACCACAAAGATGAACGAAGGTATTGCATCGAAAACTGATCTGAGAATGTCTGTACCACCGCTGTTCTTCACATCCATATCATCCTCTCTTATGGAACAGAATGGACCTTAGATGAGCCGGACTCGGCCCCTTCATTGAAATATCAAATATAACTAAAACGCCGCATAGTACCCGGCTATGCGGCATTTTTAATGCATGGTACATTATTTTGTATTTTTTTGCAAATTCTATAATACCATATTATTACATAGAATATGATGGACGCCAAACTCAAGAGGGCGACGAATGAGAGACACGGCCTTCTTCAAACAGGCTGAATTGCTTCTGAGAATTCTGCTGTTGATTTACAAAGAAGACGTTTTTGCCTTGAAAGGAGGTACTGCAATAAATTTTTTCTTACGGGATCTTTCTCGTCTATCCGTAGACATCGATCTTACGCATTTCTGACCATGACTCGTATTCCCTCACAAAATTCCTTTCTATCGTTCGGGATGACCTTCGGGCACCAATGTCCTTTAACAAAGTCTCAGTTGGAGCAAAAAATTCATCGTGGCTGATGATGAGCAGGTACTGCATGTGTTTTCTCCGTGCCGGCATAACCTGGGATCTAATGTCGTCTTA
>ENA-OSEO01003405-OSEO01003405.1-sediment-metagenome-genome-assembly--contig:-NODE-3405-length-18938-cov-5.706219_pt1 | contig 18938 bp, 18 predicted proteins | sample MGYA00237883_ERZ534232 | MGnify/ENA metagenome assembly ERZ534232
CAGGTCAAATTCAAGTCATTTAATTCCCTCCCGGAGTGAAGTGGCTGAAGAATCCTCCACCCAGAATGGATATCCAATATTAGCTGCCGCTGCTGGCCGGTTGTCCGTGAACCATGGTGTAGGCGTACTCCACACCGGAACCATATGCGCCGGCATACTGCTTGACCAGTTCAATGACCGCGTCGTATGTCTCCTTGCGAGCCCAGTCGCGCTGGAATTCCAGCAGCACCTGCAGCCATGTAACGGGCACCGCACCAGCCTGGATCAAGCGCTGCACGGCCATGTCATGGGCGTGCGCGCTGGTGCCTGCCGAGGCGTCGGTTACGACGTATACCTCATAGCCCGCCTCCAACGCGTCAATGGTTGGAAGCACAACGCACACTTCCGTCCAAAGACCTGCAATCACCAGCTTCTTGCGCCCGATGCGCTCCACCTCGGCGACAAAACCTCTATCTTCCCAGGCGTTCATGCTGGTGCGCTCAATGGGCTCCTTTCCCGGAAAGACTGCCAAAAGCTGCGGCCACATGTAGCCGCTGAAGCTCTTGGTCTCGACTGTGCTGAGGACCAGCGGAACATTGAAAATCTTTGCCGCCCTGGCCAGACCGACCGTGTTATTGATAAGCGCCTGCCGATCCACATCGTTGACCCCGAACAGCATCTGCGGTTGAAAATCGATCAAGAGAACCGTGCAGTTGTCCGGGTTGAGCAGACCATGAATATGATTTGAGGTGCTCATGTTGAATCCTCCCTACGATCCCTTCGGTTATGTTTTTCGCTCCGACCGAGTTTTTTGCACAACCGGCCGAGCTCCTCTTGTTCGCTTGCCGTCAAGCTTCCCATCTCACGTACTATCGCTCTGACCTGACGCGGGAATATGTCACCAATCAGGTTGCGTCCTTCTGCAGTAAGGGATGCAGTTACCTGGCGGCGGTCTTCCGTTGATCGTTCCCGCTCGACCAGCCCCCGGTTTTCCATGTTGTTGATGACCATGGTGATGTTGCCTCCGGTTTGAAGGAGTTTTTTTGCGATCTCACGTTGCGGCAGCGGCCCAAGATGGTAGAGCATTTCAAGGACCCCGAACTGGCTGACAGTCAGCTTTGCATCTGCCAGGTGACGATGGATGCGCTGTGTTGCCGTATTGGCGGCCCGCACCAGTTTTATATACGCATTCAGAGCTCTGACTTCCTGCTCGTTGGCCTGATAGCGGGTTCCCATGGGTTGCTTCCTCCTTCATTATTGTTTAACATTAAACAATTATATCAGACGTTAATGCTGCTTTTTGCCGTTGTCAATTTTCTCCATATCGCTTCGTCTGATTGATATGCAGCGTATAATGGTTGGGGCAGTTCAAACATACTGACATGGTCTCTCTTGATGAGAGCTGAGAGCGTTTAAGGGGGAGGTCTTTTCGTACCCTGGGGGATCTCTGTGGACGGCAATGACAATATTTGAGTGGCCAATTTCGCCGGTCCGAAGTCCGGCCTGATCGGTGTGACCGAGCTTTGCGGAGCGAAACCTTGGAACTGTCCGGCGGGATATAAGACCGGCGATCTCTCACGCCGAGGACACGCGTTCGAACCCCGTTGGGACTACCAAGAAAATCATTCAAGAGCCGGTCTGGCAGGACCGGCTCCCGTTTGTTAGGCGCTGTGAATCCATTTCAATCGGGCCACAACCGGCATCAGTTCGAATGTACTGTAACGGCTGTTTGAAGAGAGCATGCCTGGTCCTTGACTCATGCTTCTCCCAAAATCACCAGCAATTCATCCAGAAGGCCCAGTTGCCCCTTGAGTATCCTTTTTCTTGCCGTGTCGATGACGAACCACTCGGCCCGATCCACTTCCGGGAAGTTCTGCTGCTTGCCTGAACGGGGAGGCCATTCCATGGTGAAGGTATTGCTGGTGATGGCGGAGGCATCAATATCTCCCTCAACGGCCCAAGCATGGATCACCTTGCCGCCTGCCTGTTTGATCGGACCGAGGGGTTGGAATTGTCCGAAAGCCGCTGCACCCGTTTCTTCCTGAAATTCTCGCCGGGCGGTTTCAAGCGGGTCTTCTCCCTCCAAATACTCCCCTTTGGGAATGGACCAGGCGCCGAGATCTTTATTGGTCCAAAAGGGGCCGCCCGGGTGGACCAGAAGCACCTCAATCCTTCCTTCCCGTCTTCTGTACATTACTAATCCGGCACTTTTTTTGACCATTGCGGCAGTTTTCCTCTGCCCTGCTTAGAACATTCGCCAGGCAGATCCAGATCAATTGAGCCTGCATAATCGAATCCAACTGTAAAGCACCCGGGTTCGCCGACCCACTTAGTCAAACCTTAATCTCAATTGACCAATCGGTAAAGAGTCAATATATTCAAAGGTAAGTTCGAGCTCTTAGCTTCTTCTGCCGAACCGGCTTCTTGCGCAAGCGAATTCTCAACACTTCCTTACGCCTGCTGGACGGCTGCTAAAGTTGATCGAGTTAAACGATGGAGAAAAAACGGCTCATAGCGGATTTGCGGGGAAAGCATCAACGCCCACCTTTCGCCCTGAGGTATCGCCTCTCCTGAGGTACCGAAGGGGCGAACGGTAACGTTCATGCTTCGATCGGCATGAACGGAGTACATAAAATAAATGCCGTCAAACCAAGATCAAGTCAATTGTCCCGTTAACCCGCGATGAAGCGGAAAAAGTTGCCCGACAGTGGCTTCCAAACATTGTTCGCGTGCAATTGTGTCACGGCGATTTGTTCGGCGAAGACTCATGGAATCGTTTATCTCCCGGATTCCCGTTTCCACCCGGATGACGGCGAGCGGACAGTTGCGATATTTCGCCGGACGGCCGTTGATCCGGTTTTGGGAAAAGTCTCAAAAAGGACAAGGGCAATATGAAGCGGTTATGCAGACTGCTGCAGCAGCAGGAGCTTCACGTGCTGTTCTTTGGTGCGGGTTTCATTCTGTTTAACTGGCCGTTATTGAGTCTGTTCGGTCTGGATTCGTTGAAGGATGTGTTCAATTATCTTTTTATGGCGTGGGGTGCAATTATTTTGATTCTGTTTCTGATCGGCAAAAGTCGACCGGACTCCGACTCTCAGTTTTGAGCGGATCGGGGATCAGCAATGCTTAATCCAATCATCGTCCTCACCGCCATATGCGTTTATCTGGGATTTCTAATTTTGATAGCCCTGTGGGTAGAGCGGCGAACTGCTGAGGGCAGAAGTCCTGCAAACAATCCTTTGGTTTATTCGCTTTCGTTAGCTGTTTATTGTACGGCATGGACTTATTATGGCAGCGTCGGCAAGGCTGCCACCTCGGGAATGTTATTCCTGCCGATCTATCTGGGCCCAACCGTTTTTATCTCCCTTTGGTGGATAGTGCTCCGCAAGATGGTGCGGCTCAAAAACGTCTATCGAATCACCAGCATTGCCGACTTTATCTCGGCACGCTACAAAAGGTCACAACCCGTTGCAGCCATAGCTTCGACGATTGCCATCGTAGGTATCCTGCCCTACATTGCATTGCAGCTTAAGGCGATCATCTCCACCTTTTCCATCGTTACAAGCCGAGTTTGGAACAGCACTGCCGGCCCCCCAGCGGGAGCAACATGGCTCAATAATCATGTGGGTGTAATCATTGTGGCTCTGCTGGTCGTGTTCACCATCATTCTGGGTGTCAGGCGCCTCGATCCGACGGAGCGTCACGAAGGTATGGTGATGGCTCTGGCTGTGGAATGTGTGGTGAAGCTGATAGCTTTTCTTGCTGGTGGTTGTTTTGTCACCTACTTTTTATTCGACGGATTCGGAGACATCTTCAAGCAGTTTGCCGCGAGTCCTTTAAGAGAAGCCATAACCTCGTGGGGAGACGAGCCCGCCGGACATTTCACCTGGATGAGCTATTTTGTTCTGTCCATGTCCGCTATTTTATTCCTTCCCAGACAGTTCCATGTGGCTGTGGTGGAGAATTCCGACGAAAAGCACATTCTTACGGCCATGTGGCTGTTCCCTCTCTACATGCTGCTCATTAACATTTTCGTGCTTCCCATCGCCCTGGGTGGATTGCTCATGGGCTATCCGGCCGGCGAAGCCGATCGGTTTGTTCTGCTTTTGCCCATGCAATACGTCAGGCCCTGGCTGACCTTGCTGGTTTTTATAGGCGGATTTTCTGCGGCCGCAGGGATGATCATGATCGCTTCGGTCACGTTGGCGACCATGATCACCAATCACCTATTGCTGCCGCTGGTTGAATGGGTGAACTGGCTAAGCTTCATAAAACGGCATCTTTTGAGATGCCGCTGGGGAGCTGTAGCGGGCTTGATTCTATTAGGCTACGGTTTTGAGGAATGGATTTTCCAGCCTTACATGCTGGTCAGCATCGGACTCATCTCCTTTGCCGCCGTCCTCCAGTTTGCTCCGGCCATTCTTGGCGGAATCTTTTGGCGCAGAGCCAACAAAGAAGGTGCAATCCTTGGGCTGAGTGCAGGCTTTTTGATCTGGTGTTACACACAAATGCTGCCATCCTTTGTAAGAAACGGATGGCTCTCTTCCTCCCTGCTGGACGAGGGACCGTGGGGAATAGCAGGATTGAAGCCGGAGCAGCTGTTTGGTCTTACGGGATTGGATCCTTTGAGCCACACGGTCCTTTGGAGCATGCTGTTCAACGTCGGACTCTACGTTCTTGGCTCTCTCTATTTTCAAGAAAGCAATGAAGAACGAAGCCTGGCCGAAGATTTCGTCGGGGCTCCGAGCGCCGGCCCTCCGCTGCAAAGTTCACGTTATCGGGAAGCCTATATCCATTTGAATGAAAAAAAAGTGGAAATCATGAGGCTGCTCGTACAATATTTTCCCGCAGCTGAAGCGACGGCGGTAGTTGAAAAATGTCTGAATGAAACCGGGATCAGGGGAGAAAAGCAGATATCCATCGTGCAATTGGTCGATCTGCACAGCGCGGTTGAAAAGCATTTGGCGGGCTCTATTGGCTCGGCCGCTGCCCATCGAGCCATGCAGCACGGGACTGTCTTCACGCTCAGGGAGCGGCAGGATTTGACGGAGGTCTACGGAGAAATTCTGGCCGATCTCAAGGTGTCCCCGACCGAACTGAAAAGCAAAATCGATTACTATCAGGAGCGGGAAAGATTGTTGATCGATCAGGCGCGTGAACTGGCAGATAAGGTGCACGAACTGGAAAAGGAAATCAGCGAGCGCAAGCGAATTCAGACGGTTTTACGAGAAAGAGAAGCTCGCTATCGGGAGTTGGTTGAAACCATGAATGAAGGACTCGAATTGGAGAATGAGCAAGGCATCATCACCTATGTGAACGACAAGCTCTGTGAAATGTGGGGACGCACCCGGGAAGAGATCACTGGCCGCACGGTGGAAGATTTTATCGAGGAATCCCAGCGAAACACGCTGATGGAGGAAATGAAAAAAAAGAAAACGGGAGCAACCGATGCATACGAAGTGACCTGGGAGAGCAGGGAGGGGCAAAAGATCTCCACTCTCGTTTCCACGGTGCCGATTTTTGACGAGCAGGGATTATATAAAGGCAGTTTTTCAGTCATCACGGATATTTCTCAGCTAAAGGTGTTGGAGCGTGAAAAGTCCAACATCGTTTCGATGTTTGCTCACGACATGAGGTCATCGCTCACGGGCATCCATGGTCTTGGTCTGCGCCTTTTCAGCAAATTAGATGCGCTCGATGACGACAAGAAGATGGAATATCTTCGGGTTATCAATAAGGAGGCCGCCAAACTGGAGTCTTTGGTGGACGATTTCCTGGAGTTTTCTCGCCTGGAGCTTGGCAAACTGAGATTGAACTTCAGAGCTGTTTCATTGGACCGGGAGCTTTTGGAATTATTCGAGGCGTATCAATTGAGAGCCTCGATGAAAGGTCTGAATTTGGAGCTCAATATTGAAGATCCCTTGCCAATCATTGAGGCCGATTTGAACCGGCTGCGCCGAGTTTTCACCAACCTCCTCGACAACGCTCTCAAATTCTCCACGGAGCAAGGAACTGTAAGGATCACATCGCAGGAAACGGAAGATGAGATTGTTGTAAGGGTCAGCGATGACGGGGTGGGCATAGATGCAAAGGAGCTTCCTTATATCTTTGACCTTTTTCATCGGGGACAGCACGCTCAAAAGAAAGAAGGCTACGGAATAGGGCTCGCCACCGTTAAAGCCATTGTGGAAGGCCATGGAGGGCGTGTCCATGTTACCAGTGAACTGGGCAAGGGCTCGGTTTTCAGCATATTTTTGCCCAAGCCATCTAAGGCGCATTCTAAAGGACCAATATGAATTTCAGTGAAATTCGCCGGGAACTGGAAGCTCTTGCCAATGAGGAAAAAGCTGTATTTCTGCAGAGGTTTTTCAAAACCGGTCCCGGAGAATACGGGGATGGAGATAAATTTCTCGGCATGCAAAACACCCCCTGCATCAACAATTGGGATTTGGTCGATATCTCCCCCGAACACATAACGAGTGCCTACTTGCTGAACCGGAGCAAGAAAACTCTGTACAATTTTGCCCGGTCGGGCAGTCTCTGGGAGAGGCGCATCGCCGGCATGGCGACTTTTCATTACATCAAGAGGGGAGATTTTACCGGCACCCTCAAGATTTCCCGAATGCTGCTTACCGATAAGGAAGATTTGATCCATAAAGCGGTCGGATGGATGCTTCGAGAGATCGGGAAGCGCAATCCAGCAGCAGAGCAGGAGTTTCTCAACAAACACTGCAAGATCATGCCTCGAACCATGCTGCGCTACGCCATTGAGAAATTCCCCGAACAGCAGAGGAAGATGCATCTGCGCGGAGAAGCGGGCTAATCGCCCGGCTGCCACTGGGGGACGAAGTCAAGAAGCTGCTGCCGGGCCTACCCATGGGCCGGTTGATGTGAGCAGAGAGAGTCAATTTCCAGGTTTGAGCCGTGAGCCACCTGTACACGGGTGAGGGCAGATGACCCGAGCACCCGGCGACGGCTTATTTGAGCTGGTCATTGAGGCTCAGGAACTGAAGTCTGGCAGCCTGCAGCCGATGGAACAGGACATGGGCAAACCGCTTCACCAGCCGATAGCCCAGTTCATTGTCCTGCTCGCATATTTCGAGAAGACATTTTCCGTCCAGGGAAATGGTCCGGCAAGGCTGGACGACCCTCGCCTGGAAGTGCCATTGGTAGGGAGGGAAAAGCCAGGACCAGCCAACAACTCCACCGGCATCGATGGTTTGAATCCGCACTAGCTCGCCGGCCGATCTGGGCAGTTCGACGCACACCCTGCCTTCACATATCAGATGCACTCGATCGGCGACCTGCCCCTCGCGGAACATGTATTCCCCGGCAGCGAACGACATGCTCGCTGCACAGCCGCTCAGGAGCTCCAGGTGGGCGGCTGTCAGATCCCTGACAAAAGGATGCTGTGCCAAAGCTTCGAATTCATCACGGGATAGTTCAACTGGTCTGCTCACCGCTGTTCCTCCTTCATTAGATCGTCGAATTGATTGAAGGTCGGTCATGAGATCTCCGTTCTGACTATATACCACAGAGGCGCAGAGACGGTTGAGAAAAGTTTAAAACACCGTCTCAGTGTCCTCTGCACCTCCGCGGTGAGCTCAGGAAATCTGCATTATGACCATCTCTCGATGAATTCAGTGGCTCGTTCAGCGGCCAACCGAAGATCGCCCATCGTGCTTGGTTTTGTCTACTTCTTTCTTATCTTCCGGGCATTACTTTCGATGAGCATGACTTCCGCATTCTATTCCTCCGAAATCAGCGATTCAGCCACTAGCTCCCATAGATATTTGACCTCGAGATCGGGCATAGCGTATTCCTTGCGCAGACTTTTCATAATCTGATCCCGGCAGTTGTGACAGGGAGCGATGAGAAGCTCTGCACCGGTTTCCTTGATTTGTTGCGCCTTTACTCTGCCGTAATGAATTCTCTCTTCCGAGTAGGGCATGGCCCAGGCGCCGCCTCCGGCTCCGCAGCAGAAGTTGTTCTGCCGCGCAGGGTACATTTCTGCGTAGTTGTCCACACATTGCTGCACGATCCAGCGCGGCTCCTCGTAATAGCCGTGGCCGAAGGTGCGCTCGCTTTTCCGCCCGTAATTGCAGGGGTCGTGATAGGTGGTCAACTGCGGGTGCCTGCTTTTGTCCAACCTGATGCGGCCGGTTTCGATGTACTCTTTCAGAAGATCGTGTATGGAGATGAACTTCACGCCTTCGTCGGCAAACCAGTTCTGCAGACCAAGCCTGGTCGCAAAGTAGGCATGCCCTCATTCAGGCAGGAGTAGATAGTCGCATTCCAACTCCTTGTAGTTTTTGACGATCCTGCCCACAACCTCCTTCATTGAAGGGTCGTCACCGGTAAAGAGCCCCCAGTTCACCCCTTCCCAGTTTTCTGACGTCGTGGTCCAGGATTCGCCGGCGGCATGGAAGATTCGCCACCAGAACAGCATGTCTTCGGGTTCGGCAAAGGGCTCCTTGGAATTGATGGTCACCAGGAGCCTGGCCCCTTTCACATCGACCGGCACGCTGAAGCCCGGAAGCTCTTCAGCGAGCTCCTGCCCCATGTCTTCAAGCAGGAAGAGGAAATCGTCCTTGGGAATTCCGACGTTGTTGCCTTTTTCCAGGCACATGCGCACCCCCTTGTGCAGCACTCCCGGCACCTTTTCTCTTGCTCGGAGAGATCGAGCCGAGCGCATCATCTTCATCAGATCGATGCTCATAGGGCAGGCATGCTCACAGCGCCCGCAAAGGGTACAGATCCAGGGAAACCGGGAATCCACCAGTTCCTGTTCCAATCCCAGCAGGACCAGTCGCAGCGCCTTGCGCATATCCAGGCCGTCCACACCGGTGACTGGACAGCCCCCGGCACAGGTCCCGCAGGTCAGACATCGGTCGACGAACTGCCCGGCAAGTTTTCTTTTTTCTCTTTTGGTGAAAGTCACTGGCTCCATTGTTCCTCCAATTCTTAGCTAAATACCCATTTCCACTTCCCGAAATCTGCTTTCGAGCCCCTGCCTGGCTCGTTCAAGGTCGTCCTCCCGGATGACGACCGATATGGAAGAGACCGTGCAGCTCACGGCCAGCGGTGACACGCCAGCCTGCTCGAGGGCTTGCACCAGAGCGTTGGCGATACCGGGTCGGTCGCCGAAGTGGGGACCATGCAGAAACAGAATCGCCGCAGTTTCGCCGTAATGAAAGTCGACGGCCGGCAGATGCAGCCCGAGGACTGAACGGACCTGATCGGAGCATGCGAGCGGGGAGCAAAAGGCGAACAGCAGGCTCATATCCGGACCCGACTGCCCGATCAGGAAAGGCACGCTGACGCCGTGCTCGTGGAGTGCCGTCAGCGCATGACCGAACCGGGCAAGTTGCGAAAAAGCGATGGTCGCCTGCCACAAGTCAAGCTCCTGCAATTGTGTCACTCCGTAGACCTTGATGATTTCTTCGTCATAGGAGCAGATTATCTCCCGCAGCACCTGCTCCTTGCCCCGATATGCTGCATGCCAGTCGAAAGGGGACTGGTAAGTGGGGAATTCAAACGGATCGAACAGCAGGTCTATCGTCTTTTCCACATCCGCTGAAGCGATGATGCTGGAAACGGTCGATGAGGAGCTGGCGATTCCCTGCGGTCGAATGCCCGCCTTGGCCAGGACTTCTATCAGCTCACCGGCCACATGGGGCTTCCGGCCGTGGGGAAACACCGACGCGATGGTGACGTCTCGCTGCAGCCGAACATCGAGACCGGCATGGTGATCCAGCTTGAGCAGGAAGTAGCCTGAAAACCCCACGGTGCTGTCGGTACACACGGCGGTGGTCGCTTCGCGACCGTCCGGGTTCAGGGTGTGCGTCAAGAAAGTGAGATTGATGCCGCTTGCCGCGAGACGCGCACAGATGCCCGAAAGGGCGTTCTCACCGGTCCGTGAGGACGAAATCAAATGAGAATGCCCTTCCAGGATTTTGATTCCTCCCAGCCTGATTTTGCCCATGCCCTTGCCGTGCCTCTAGGCAAACAGCCTCTCGATTGTATTGACCAGGCTCTGAGTGTCCACCGGTTTGGGAATGTAGTCATCGGCTTCGGTGGCCATTCCGTCCGCGTGGGAGTAGCTGGTGGTAGGGACGGCCTCACCCACCGCGGTCAGCAAAATGATGGGCATATCCCTGGTTTCATGCTTTCTTTTCAATTCCGCACAGAGGGTGTAGCCATCTTTGCGGGGCATCATGACGTCGAGTACCAGCAGGTCGGGACGGCGCTCCTTGATGAGCTCGTCACCTTCAATCCCGTCGTAGGCTTTTCCCACTTCGTAGCCTCTGCTCTCCAGCATAATGCCGACGGTCTCCACCATATCCGGATCATCATCTACGATCAGCACATATTTCTTGGACATCTGATTACCTCCTAGTTTGAGTTGGTTGCCGGAACCTCATGTGGCCCCGCCGGATCCGCCGGATTCTGTTTCTTGAAAGATTGGACCCGGAGCTGCACCACGCCTGAAAACATCGGCTTCCAATGATCAACCGTTGAAACCGGCCCTGCCGCGGCGGCAGGGAACAATCACTGCGCCCCATTCACCTTCGGCCTCGGAAAAAGGCCCGCCCTTTCCACGATTTCCGGAACTTTTTCCTCCCACTCGATAGCCATGATGTGAAATCCCCGAACCCCCTGCTCCTGCTTCAGTTCCTCGATCTGTTCGAGGCAAATCCGGATACCTTCTTCCGCCTGCTGTTCTTTGGGAACGCCACCCATGCGCTTAACAATTTCATCGGGCACATCGATGCCGGGAACCCGGTTTTTCATGTAACGGGCCATGCCCACATTTTTCATGGGAGTCAGCCCGGCCAAAATCGCCACCTTCTCGTGCAACCCTTCGTCCCGGACCAGTTGCATCCACAGTCTGAATTTTTCCATGTTGTAGATGCATTGGGTCTGAATGAATTGCACTCCGGCAGCCACCTTCTTCGCCAGCCTCAGCACCCGGATCTCGAACGGATCGGCGAACGGGTTCGCGGCGGCTCCGATGAACATCCGCGGGCGCCCCTCAGACAGTTCGTAGCCTCCCAGTAAACGACCCTCGTCACGCATCTGCCGGATGGTTTGAATCAGGCGAGTCGAATCCATGTCGAAGACATTGGTGCTGCCGGGATGATCGCCAAACCGCTGATGGTCTCCGGTGAGGCACAGGATGTTATGAATGCCGAAGGACGTGGCGCCCAGAAGGTCGCTCTGGAGGGCGATCCGATTGCGATCCCGGGTTACCATCTGGAGCACCGGTTCGAGCCCCATGAGCCGGAGGCGGATGCAACAGGCGAGACTGCACTGGCGCACGACGGCAGTTTGATTATCGGTGACGTTGATGGCGTCCACGTGATCCTTGAGCAGGTTGGCTTTGTGCTCAACCACATCCGCTCTGCCGTTGCGCGGTGGACCACATTCCGAAGTGACGGCCAAATGCCCCGCAGCGAGTATCTTCTCCAGTTTGCTTGGGGTGGTCGTTTTCATGGCCTTGATTCCTCCTTGATGATTTCACGCGGCCCGCCGTCACGGCTGCCACTCCAGTCCTTGTCATCCGACGGCACGCCGAACCGATGGAGCTGCCCCAGAGCCTTCAGCCGCTCATAGATGAGGTGCCAACCGCAGGGAATGTCCCTGTTGAGCAGAACGCCGATTTCGCATTTGCCCTTTTCGGAACCGCCGCAGGGACCGTTGAGCATGCGTTTGGAGCACCTGGCGATGGGGCAGATACCGCCGGTGCTGGCCAGAATGCATTGGCCGCACGCCTGGCATCGCTCACTCCACACACCATGCTGCTCCGTTACGCCTACAAAGCAGGTGTCCACTCCCGGAAAGATCGGCTTGGCACCGTACATTTCGGCCATTAGCTGCACTCCGGCACCACAGGCAAGGGAAACCACGGCTCCATACTCGCCCATCCTCTCTTCAAGCTCCCGCAGGTATTCCTTGTCACACTGGCGGGTCACACTAACCTCATCAATCTGTTTGCGACTGCCGGCCTTGGTGAAGTAGATCCGCAGAGAAGAGGCCAGTATTTCGGCCTCCTTGAGTCCTCCCGCTTCGCATACGCTCACACAGCCGTTGCAGCCGGCCACCAGGATACTGTCAAAGTGGTTGATCTCACTGATAACTTCATCAATCGGTTTGGGCTTGGCCATGATCATGCGGCTACCTCCTTCTGGGCCCTTGCCAGTCTCACGGGATTGGGGCCCAGTTGGCGGATTTTTTCCTCCATCTCCCTGGCGATTTCGGCAAACCGCGGCCCCATACCGGCTGAAAGGTTGTACATGGCAATGCGGTCTTTCGCGAGCCCGATGCTCTCGAGAATCCGCTGCACCGAAGCAACGCGTTTTTTGGCTCTTAGATTGCCGGCCTGGTAGTGGCAATCCCCATCGAGACATCCTGCCACCAACACCCCGTCAACCCCCTTTTCAAAGGCTTTCAACAAGTGGATGACCCCCACTCGCCCGGTGCAGGGCACTTTGATGATCCTGACGTTAGCCGGATATTCCAGTCTCATCGAACCTGCCAGGTCCGCTGCGGAATAGGCTCAGTAGTTGCAACAAAAGGAAATGATGATCGGTTCGAATCGCTCCATCAAACTACTCCTTCAAGTAAGGCATCGACTTTGATCATGATCTGATCATCTTCATAGTGTGACAGCTGAATGGCTCTCGCCGGACATTCGGCGGCACAGATGCCGCAGCCCTGGCAGAGTGCTTCACTGATCTCCGAAACGTCGTTCACATTAATTTGAGGAACCCCGTACGGGCACCGCCTGACGCAGATCAGGCAGGCGGCGCAGTTGCTCTGATTCACGTGAGCGACCACGCCTCCGATGGTCTGATCCTTGGAAGCCAGGAAGGAGCCCGCTCGGGAAGCGGCAGCCATGGCCTGGGCGATGCTCTCCGTCAGGAGCTTGGGGCCGTGAGCCGTACCGCACAGGTAGATTCCCTCCGAAGCGAAATCCACCGGTCGCAGCTTCGCATGAGCCTCGATGAAGAAACCTTCGGCATTGCGAGGTATCTTGAGAAAGGACGCCAGCTCCTGGGTATCGGCAGCCAAAGTGGCTGAGCTGAGCACTACTGCGTCGGCATCCATCCGGAAGGGCCGCTTGAGCACCTGATCGACGAAGGTGACCCGGGGGCGCCCCCCGTTGCCTTCCACCCGGGGAGGATCATCGAGGCTGTAGCGGCTGAAGATCACTCCTTTCTCCCTTGCCCGGGTATAGAAATCCTCCAGCATGCCATACATCCGCATATCCCGGTAAAGGACCAGGATCTCCATGTCGGGGTTCAGTTCCTTGAGCTGCAGAGCATGCTTCACGGCGCCCTGGCAGCATATCCGGCTGCAGTTGGGGTTTTCCCGGTTGCGGGAGCCCACGCACTGGATCATGACCACACGTTCCCAGGCGGCCACATCTCCCGCACTCTCGTGCACCAGCTGCCCCAAATCCAGCTGGGTCATCACCCGGCTGTCCTCGCCGTAGCGGTATTCAGCGGGCTCGTACTCCCGGGCGCCGGTGGCCACAATGGTCACCCCGTGCTCTATCTTGCGCTCGTACATGCCGGGGCCCACCAGCACCTCGGTGACGAAGTTGCCCTTGTAGCCACTGAATCCGACCACCAGTGCCCCGGTCAAAACCTGTATCTTTTCGTTTCCGAGTACTTCGGCGATGAGCCTGTCCAGGTAATGCTGCACGTCCAGGCCGTCGATGGTGTGATGAACCCTGCGTGCCATTCCGCCGATCTCTTTTTCCCTTTCTATTACAACGGTCTCAAACCCCTGGCGCGCCAGGCTGAGGGCCGCATTGAGGCCGGCCACTCCGCCGCCGATCACGAGTCCGCGCGGATTGATCTCCAGCGTCCTCTCTACCAGAGGCTTAAGCAAGGAGGCTCGGGCCACTGCCATGCGCACCAGCTCCTTGGCTTTCGCCGTGGCGATGGTCGGGATTTTCTGGTGCACCCAGGAATCCTGATCTCGAATGTTGGCCATCTCGAACAGGTACTTGTTGATGCCGCAACTTCTCATGGTGTGCTGAAACAGCGACTCGTGGGTGCGAGGCGAGCAGGCCGCCACCACGATGCGATTCAGCCGGTGCTCCTGGATTGCCTGGCGGATTTTTTCCTGCGTATCCTGGGAACAGGTGAACAGGTTTTCGTCCACATGGACGACGTGCGGCAGCTTCGCTGCCTGTTGAGTGACTTCCTTGACATTGACGACCGAGCCGATGTTGATGCCGCAGTTGCAGACGAAGACCCCGATGCGCGGTTCCGCATCCGCCAAATCCTGCGGGGGGGGCATTTCTCGAAGCTGCACCCGGGTTCCTCTGACCTCGGCCAAATCGATGGCGGCGGCGCAGGCGGCGGCGCTGGCCTCGGTCACTGCCGAGGGGATGTCCTTGGGACCCTGGAACAGCCCGCACGTGTAGACACCGGGGCGCGATGTGCTCACCGGTGTAAATCCCTGCGTCGCCGCGAATCCGTGTGTGTTCAGCTCAATTTGCAGCTTGTCGGCCAGGGCCGAGACGTTGGGGTCTGCCTGCATGCCCACGGACAAAACGACAAGGTCGAATACTTCCTCGCGTAATTCCCCATCGTCCGCCGCGTACGCGATCTTCAAGCCACCTTCCTCATCGTCCGGGTAGAGGGTGTGAACGCGGGAACGAATGAAGCGGACGCCGTACTCGTCCCGGGCCCGATTGAAGTACTTTTCAAAGTCCTTCCCGTGAGTGCGGATGTCCATGTAGAAAACGGCGGTATCCAGCTCGGTGCCGGCATGCTCCTTGGCCACAATCGCCTCTTTGATGGCGTACATGCAGCAGACGCCGGAGCAGTAGGTGTTTTTGCAGGAATTGCTGTTGCGAGATCCCACGCACTGAATCCAGGCGATCTTGCGTGGCTCCGTGCCGTCGGAGGGACGGACCATATGACCCTGGTAAGGGCCCGAGGCACTCAGGATACGCTCGAAATCGAGGCTGGTGACCACATTGGGATGGCGGCCGTAAAGATAGGTATCCACCGGGGAGGGGTCGTAAGGTTGGGCGCCGGATGAGAGAATGACCGAGCCCACCTCGATGGTTCGCTCCAGGGGCTGCTGTTCATGAAGGACGGCCCCGGCCGGGCAGGCCGACTCGCATTGGTAACACTCCGAACAGACCGCACAATCCAGGCACCTTTCGGCCTCCTTGCGAACCTGCTCCTCGGTGAAGCCCAGCTGAACTTCATTGAAATTGCCGATCCGCTCTTCCGGCGAAAGCCGTGGCATGAGCTCCCTGGGAATCCGATCGTAACCGTTGCCGGTGTCGTGCTGAACGGCAGCCCACTCCTTCTCCCGATCCTGTAACAGGTCAACGCCCTGGATGAATCGATCGATGGAAACAGCAGCCTTCTTTCCCGCGGCTACGGCTTCCACCACCGTCCTTGGCCCGGTGGCCGCATCGCCGCCGGCGAATATATCCGGATCATGGGTCTGCAGACTCAAGGGGTTCACCTCCACCGTTCCCCAGCCGCTGAGCCGGCAGGCACATTCCGGTGTCAGGCAGGCCCAGTCAGATTCCTGGCCTATGGCCGGGACTACCGCATCCACTTCCAAAACAAGCTCCGATCCCGGAATCGGTACAGGCTTTCGTCTGCCGGTCTCATCCGGATCGCCGAGACGCATTTTGATGCATTCGATGGATTTTACCCGTCCGTTTTCCCCGATGATACGGGTGGGGGCTGTGAGGGTCATGATCTCGATGCCCTCTTCACGGCACTCTTCGATCTCTTCCTCATTGGCGGGCATTTCCTCGAAGCTTCGCCGGTAGATGATGAAAGGCCGGGCCGATCCGGTTCTCCGGGCGGTGCGCACCGCGTCCATGGCCACGTTGCCGCCACCGATTACGGCCACCCGGTCGCCCAGTGAAACACTTTCACCCAGGTTCACCTGCCGCAGGAATTGCACTCCCGGGTGAACCCCTGCGAGGCCCTCTCCCTCGATGCCCAGTGCCTTGCACTCGTGGGCGCCGATCGCAACGAAGAAGGCCTGGTAGCCCTGTTCGCGGAGCTGGGCGATGGTGAAATCCCTGCCGATTTCCACTCCGGTTTTGAATTCGACTCCCAGATCGCGGATCACCTGAATCTCGGCTTCAATCACATCCCGGGGCAGGCGGTAGGATGGAATGCCCACCGTGAGCATGCCTCCCGGCACCGGCAGCTTTTCGAAAACGGTTACCCGGTAGCCCTCTATGGCCAGGTAATAGGCACAGCTCAAACCTGCGGGACCGGAGCCGACCACCGCCACCTTCTGCTCCCGCTTTGCCTTGACCTCGGGAATGTAGCGGGTGTCCGAGTGCAGATCGAGATCCGCCACGAACCTTTTGATGGAATCGATCGCCACCGGCTGGTCCAGCTCACCCCGGGAGCAGGCCGCCTCACAAGGGTGATGGCAGACCCTGCCGCAGATAGCCGGAAGAGGGTTTTCCCGCTTGATCAATTCCAGCGCTTCCCGGTATTTCCCCCGGGCCGCCAGGGCAACGTAACCCTGTACGCTAATGTGCGCCGGGCAGGCTGCCTTGCATGGGCTGGTCCCGTTCTTGTTAATGGCAAAGGCTCCCGGTACGGCTTGGGGATAGCGCTTGTAGGCTGCTTTTCGTAGCGAGAGGCCCTGATCGAACTCGTTTTTCGTCTGCACCGGGCAAACGGCGGCGCATTCGCCGCAGGCGGTGCACTTCTGGCCGTCGATGTAGCGCGGCTGCTGCCGTACTGTGGCTCGAAACCGGCCCTGCTCACCTTCCAGATCGATCAGCTCGCTGAGGGTCAGCAGCTCGATATTGGGATGGCTGCCGCATTCCACCAGCTTGGGAGAAATGATGCACATCGAGCAGTCATTGGTAGGGAAGGTTTTATCAAGCTGGGACATGGTTCCACCTATGGCGGATGTCTTTTCCAGCAGATAAACATAGAACCCGGAGTTTGCGAGGTCCAAAGATGCCTGGATGCCGGCGACTCCACCGCCCACCACCATAACCGAACCGACTGAATCGGATTTCGTAGCTTGCATGATTTTACACCTCTAAGATGTTGGGGAGCTTGTCTTCCCACCCGATCGTGGAAATCAGCACTCCCCTGAAGTCGCCCTCTCTCATCGCGTTGACCAGCTCCGACGCAATCCGAACACATTCCTCAATCCTGTCCGGTGCTCGCGAAATGCGGTCTATCAATTCTTCGGGGATATGCATCTGATCCATGTGCCGCTTGATGTAGCGGGCCATGCCGGCGGATTTGAGCAACAGAACCGTGGGGATGATCCGGGTCTTTCTATTGCCGATGCGTTTCATGAACCCGGTCAGCACCTGCATGTCGAAGATGGGCGGAGTAATGAAAAGCTCCGTCCCCATGGATATTTTCTCGTCCATGCCTTCGATTTCCAGGTCCAGCATGCCTCCGCTCGCTCCCGCGTTGACCGCCGACCAAACGCAGAATTTGGGCGACCCTTTCAGTTCGACGCCAGCCATGTCTCGGCCGCTTTGGAGCTTTTGAATGGCTTCCAGGAGCTCCACAAGATCGACATCCTGCACCGCCCGGCAGCGATGATGATCCCCATAGCTGGGATCTGCGCCGACCACAGCCATTACGTTGGAAACCCCCAAGGCGTTCGCCGCCAGCAGATCCCCCTGCAGAGCCAACCTGTTGCGGTCGCGGCAGCAAACCTGCATCACGGTTTCGAGCCCTCTGCTCTGCAGCACCAGGGATGCGCCCAATGAGCTCATTCTCATCACGGCGTTGCTCATCTCGGGGACCAGATAAGCGTCGATGTTTCCCTTTACCCGCAGGGCGTTTGCCACCATTGCCGAAACATCTACTCCTTTGGGGGGCTCCATTTCAGCGAGAATCACAAATTCCCCCGCAGCCAGTTTTTTCTGTAACGTCATAAGGTCTCCTCCGGTTACCGTTGGGCTTGGCGCCGGCGTCCTCGAACCGTGCGCCGGGCCGCCGTTTTCGAGCCCTACAAAGATCGAGTCAGGGCATTGGAAATGGCCAGCATGAGCTCGTCTGTGCCAAATGACTTCACGTGGTAGTAGAAGATCCCTTTTTTGCGGATCTTGCTCTCCAGTTGAGGGTTGTTTTCCTCTGTGGTTACGATGATCGGCAGGTGGCGGCACACCCCCTTGATGATCGAGATGCACTCGTGTCCAATGTCCTGAGTGAGACTGACATCCATCACCAGTACATGGACTTTTTCATTCTGCAAGGTGATGAGGGCATCCTGGATACTGTTCACCGCTTTGACATCGTATCCCCTCTCCGCCATCCAGGGACCGAGGGTGGCTGCCACGTCCGAACCGCTCTCGGCGATCAGCAGGGTTTGGGGTGTCTCCGGCATTGCTTTTCCTCTTCATATGGCGAGTTGACGGCCAAATCGATCGTCTCGGCAAGAGAGCAATCGCTGTGCCAGTCAAGATAAGTGTTTGCAATTCAGTGTGTTTTTGCTGAATGCAGGTATTTCGAGGCCGGAATGGGCCACAAGAATTGGGAGCTAATGCCTCGCTAGCAGGCGGGTGCGCGTAGTAAGCCGCGGAAGTTACATGATGTTTGGTTCAAGGAGTAAAATCTTCCCCGTGGGGCAAAATTACTCATTAAGGAATGGAGGGGCTCCATAGGATTGGTACACGAGAAACGCCGAAGTCCGGAGCCGGCCGAGAGTATAATAAACCGCACGACCGCCCCGGTCTTCAGTCCCCGGGCGGCGTGGACAAACAGGAAGACTCTGCAAAGGTGGAATGGCTGCAACCGCGATGTGAATATGAAACTGAACATTATCTGCTTTCTCCATCCGGGAAGATTCCTGATGGAAAGCCAAGAAATCACCGCCATGGTGGCTAAGCAAAAATGGCTCATCGCGGATTAGCGTGATTAGACACCCCGTTCGTGCTGAGGTATCGAAGCATGAACGGCGCCGTTCGCCCT
>ENA-OSEO01003406-OSEO01003406.1-sediment-metagenome-genome-assembly--contig:-NODE-3406-length-18927-cov-3.551141_pt1 | contig 18927 bp, 24 predicted proteins | sample MGYA00237883_ERZ534232 | MGnify/ENA metagenome assembly ERZ534232
ATGCCGCGGGAGTGAGTGTGGGCCAAGCCCTGGGGGAACTGAAAGAGGCCATAAACAAGTTTAACCTGCCGGTGGGCTACGAGGTCTCTTATGGCGGCCAGGCCCAGATGATGGCGGAAATGCAGCGGGCCGTGCTCCTCATCCTGGGCTTCGCCCTGTTCTTTGCCTTTGTGGTCTTGGCGGTGCAGTTCAACAGCCTGAAGCTCCCGGCCTTGATCCTGGGGTCCGTGCCCTTTTGCCTGGCGGGCATGGTCTATACCCTGTTTCTCACCGGCCTGCCCGTGGGCGCCACAGTGATCATCGGCGTCCTCATCGTGGTGGCCGCCACCGTCAATGAAGGGGTGCTGCTCCTGACCTTTGCCGAAGAGTTGAGGCAGAAAGGAAAATTGAAGCCCCTGGAGGCGGTGGTTGAAGCCGCCAAGATTCGCTTGCGTCCCCGCCTGATGATCGCCCTGGCCATCATCTTCGGGTTCATCCCCCTGGCCCTCAATCTGGAGGAAGGGGGTGAGATGCTCCAGCCCATGGCCGCCGGAGCCATCGGCGGCCTGGCCCTGGGCCTGTTCGTGGCCCTGTTCCTGATGCCTTGCTTTTATGTGCTCTTCCAGCGCCGGGAGCGGCCCGAACCGGTGCCTGCAAACGAAGTCGCCAAATAAAACCGAGGAGAAAAAAAGTGATTTCCAGACAATGTTTGGCAAATTGTCCGCAGGAGCAGCACCTGTGAAGAATCGGTTAACCTTGCGGCAGGAAATGGCTATGGCTATCTGCTTTTTAAGCCTGGCCGTGATTCTGGGGTTCATGTTCCATTGGCCCCTGGTGCAGGCGTCCTTCCGGGGAGAACTGACTGCACTTCTCGATCAGAACCACCGGCGCTTTTTTGATCGTCGGGTTTCTCATGAAGGCCGAGGCGCATCTTGGTTCCAGATTCGGCCGCCGGACCGGGTCGATAGCCAGGGACGGCATCCTCACCCGGCGCAGCTCCCTGTTGCTGATTATGCTGCAATTGGGCCTCTTCCTCCTGGTGCTTTTAATCACCATGGCCCGGGGGCTCAAAATCGACTGCGGCTGCGGTCTCTTTACTGAGCGGCAGGTGGGGCTCGGCGCTATCCTGGAGGACACCTTGCTTTTAGGGATGGCGGGTTGGCTCTATTGGCGGGATGGCACAACCGGGGGGCCGGGAGGAGAGATCGTTTATCCACCTTAAATCCAGACTATAGTCTGGTTGCGTAGTAGGCGGCTGGCGGCTTTATCCCAAGTGTGACTTCAAGCCCCGGTTTTTCTGCTCCTTAAGACGTTTGACGAATTTCTTGAGGAGCCGCAAAGCCTCGCCCGCGTCGGTGTCCAGTACCGCGCTCTCCATCTGCTGAAACTCATCCGGGGTTAGGGGCAAAACCACAAGGGGCTTCTCGCTCTCGGATCTCATCTTAATCACTCCGCAGGAATAAGTTGCCGCAGAATCTATAAGCCAGGGGGCGGCAATGAATCTCGTCACCGCCCCGGACTGCTGGATTATTTCTCGAAGGGATTGACTAGGTGCACCGGCACCTGGGAACTGCGAATTACCTTTTCGGCCACACTGCCGAAAACCGGGCTCTTCCGGTCGATTCCGTCGTGGCCGCGGCCATGGGTGGTGAGGACCACCAGGTCGGCCTTTTCCGCCTGAATCGCTTTGAGAATTTCCCCGGCAGCATCGCCCTGGACCAGCCGTATCTCCATATTCGGGCAGGCTTTCAGCTCGGTCTCGCAAATACGCTGCATCTTGCTCTTCGCCTGTTTCAATTCCCATTCCTGAAAACGTTGGAGATGATGTTCACCCGGTTCGTGGGCATAGCCGCCAAACATGGAAGTTAAATCCGTGGCCACATACAGCATAATGATTTTCGCCTGGTACTTTCCCCCAGCGAGGCCACGTGCTTGGCGGATTGCAGCGAATTCTTGGATAAATCGGTGGGCCAGAGAATTGTCCGGATCATGGGGAACCTCCTGATTTATTGCCTCAACCCCCTTCCGCAGCGAGCCGGTCGGTGATAAATTCAGGCCTCTTCTTAACCGGCAATTTTCTGTGAGCAAGGAGAACCGGAAGTCTGGTGGTTCACCTGGGAATCCGCCGGAACCTGCAACTGGGGACTGCTTGACCGCAGTCTCTGGGATCCGTTTCAGCAGCCGCAAATGAACAAAAGTCCGCCGATAAACAAGCATAAGCCCAATTTCTTCATCCATTTTTCTCCTTATATGCAAGCCGGTCATTGATAAATTCCGGGGGCTTGCCCCGTTCCAGTTCAAAGACCGGACGGCAATGAGGCTTGCTGGCGGCATCCGCTTTTTTCTTGATGACGTCGGCCAGGAAATCCAGGGCTGCGTCCCGGTCTTCATCCAGCAGGATGGCATGGAGCCGGAACATATCTTCCGGATAGAGGGTGATCACGGTGTTTTCCTTCAGCATGGGAATCCTCCCCTGCACTTTCTCCCCCAGATCAACCTAAAGCCCTCGCACCGCCTCTTTAACCCGGTCAATCTCTTCCCGCTTTAAATTCATATCCTTATTCTTATCGATGCCCTGAGCGGTGATCACCAGGTAGCCGCGGAGCGGCACTTCTGCCTCTGCCAACACTTTTTTGGCGCAGCCGACTTCGCAGCCGTCGATGACCACCAAGTTGGGGATATCCCGGGCTGATTGGACGAACCCGCTCAGATGCGCGCCCACCCCGGCCAGGCAGGAGAGCTTGCCGAAACCTTCTCGGGTCAGTTCGATCGCCGCCTGATTCGACAACTGCCCCACATTGGAGCCGCCCGAACAGGCCAGAATCATGGTAGTGACCATAGGTTGACAACAATCCTGAGACATATTGATAAGTCTCCATACTATAAGATTTTTCCAAGATTAAACTTTCACTGGAATACAAGCATCTATATATCCGGTTAACTGAATGTAATCAAGAAATTTTCACAGAACTGATACTTTCTTTTAATTCCATTATTACATAGATTAGTATAATATCTTATTATGACGAGCCTTTATAAAACACCCCTAGAAGAATGTCCCCCAAAACCAGCCTTAGAGAAACGCACACTTTTGGCTTCTCGAGAGGCCACCGAACTCGCCGGCCTCTTCAAGGTTTTGGCCAACGACACTCGTCTAAAGATCCTTTACGTCCTGACCAAGACCCAGGAACTGAGGGTGACCGAACTGGCGGGCCTGGTGGGTATGAAGCCCCAGGCCGTGTCCAACCAGTTGCAGATGCTGACGCACAGAGGCATCCTGGGCTGCCGGCGTGAGGGTGTCCACATCATCTATCGCATCCTGGACCCCTGCGTGGTTCGCCTGCTGGAGTATGGTCTGTGCCTGAACGAGGACGCCAAGGCGAGGAAGTCATGACTTTGCCAAGGCATGAAGAGAAAGGTTTAAAAGAAGCCCGGTCCCTGATTGATAAGGCGGTTGCCAGCCGCAAGTGCCTGGCCTGCGGCTGTTTCCGCCAGATGCTTGCGATTCTCGAACAGGCTGCTGCCAACAATAGCTTGTTGGAAAGACTCGGTGAGGCTCGACAAAAGGCAAAAAACCTGCTCGTAAAGCAGGAATACGATTGTTTTGGCTGTGAGGTCTGTTATCCCCCCTTGGTGTTCAATTCTCTAAGCCTGGCTTTGGGGGAAGATCTCGCGGAGTTAGAGATTTGTCCTGCCGAGCCGCTGGCAGAGCGTCGGGGTTGGCCGCCTCTCCCGGGGAACTATCGAGTTCTCCGGTATCGGGCTCCGGTGGCCGTATGCACCCTTACGGACGACAGATTGGCCGCGGCGGTGGCTGAAGTATATGAACCGGGGATATCCATGGTCGGGACCCTGCAAACGGAAAATCTGGGTATTGAGCGATTGATCCAAAACGTCCTGGCCAACCCGCACCTGCGCTTTGTCATTCTCTGCGGCGCCGACTCCGGGCAGTCGGTGGGACATCGGCCGGGTCAATCCTTGCTGGCTTTGTGGCGCAATGGAGTAAACGAGGACAGCCGCATCATCGAGGCCCAGGGAAGGCGTCCTTTTTTAAAGAATATAAGCCCAGAGATGATTATCCACTTTCGCCAGACCGTGGAAGTGCTCGATCTTATCGGCCTCCGGGATCCCGACGGAATCATATCCGCGGTCCGGGCCTGCACCGCTCGAAACCCGGGGCCTGCCAACCTTTTTGCCGTCAGCCACCCCGTGACGCCGATCCCAGGTTATCTCCCCCCTCGGATGGTGAGCGACCCTGCTGGTTACTTCGTTATTTATGTGGACAGGGGTCGAAGGATGCTTTCTCTGGAGCATTACCTCAATGATGGCATGCTTGATATCGTGATTGAGGGCGCCAGCGCCGCGGAGCTTTACACCCCGGCCATTGACCGGGGGCTGGTTTCGCGCCTGGACCACGCCGCTTACCTGGGCCGGGAACTGGCCCGGGCCGAGGAGAGCCTTGTCTCCGGAAAGCCGTTCATCCAGGATGCCGCTCCGGAATTAGCTGGGCCCCTCGCTCCGGTCACCGTCGTCTGCGGGCCTGCCTGCCATGAGGCCGAACCCTGAGGGACCTGAGAAGCAGCCAGTTGGCGGAGCATGAGCTTTCCCCCCAGGAAGACCAGCAACTGGCCATCAACCAGAAGCTGGCCGCCGATGCCCACGCCCAGGCGGACCGCCTGATGGAAACCGCGGCCGCCCAGGACAAGAAGGCTCAAGAGCTGAAGGCGCAGGGCCAGGAAGAGCCCTCCAAAGCGTCCTATCGCCAGTCCAAGGACGGCTACAACCGGGCCCAAGCCCTTTATGTCCGATCGGCCATTTACGCCCTGCGCAACCAGCAAATGCTCTTTCGCTTCCTGGCCCCTTGATTATTATTTTAGTCAGTCAAGGAAAAGTTGTGTGCTCAGATACCGTTCGCCGGTACTGGGAAGGATGGCCACGATGAGTTTGTCCCGGTTATCGGGGCGGCGGGCCAGGCTGAGCGCCGCGAAGACCGCAGCCCCGGAGGAGATGCCGCAGAGGATGCCTTCCCGCTGGGCCACTGCCCTGCCGGTTTCCAGAGCGTCTTGGTCAGCAACAGTGATGACTTCGTCAATGATCTCCCGGTTCAACACCTGGGGAATGAACCCTGCGCCAATGCCCTGAATCAAGTGGGGGCCTGGGGGGCCGCCGGAAAGCACCGGGGAGGCCGCCGGTTCTAGGGCTACGGCCTGAAAGGCAGGTTTCCGGGCCTTGATCACTTCCGCCACCCCGGTAATGGTGCCCCCCGTGCCCACCCCGGCCACCAGAATATCCACCTTACCATCCGTATCCCGCCAGATCTCCTCCGCGGTGGTGCGCCGATGGATCTCGGGGTTGGCCGGGTTGCTGAACTGGTCAGGCATGTAAGCGCCCGGAGTCTCGGCCGCGATTTCCCTGGCTTTGTCCACCGCGCCGGTCATGCCCTGGCTTCCCGGAGTCAAAATCAACTCGGCCCCCAGATGCTTCAGGAGCTTGCGCCTTTCCATACTCATGGTCTCCGGCATGGTGAGCAGGAGGCGGTAGCCCCGGGCGGCGCAGGCGAAGGCCAGGGCAATGCCGGTATTGCCGCTGGTGGGCTCCACAATCAGGGCGCCGGGGCGGATCAGGCCCCCGGCTTCGGCTGCCAATAGCATGGCCGGACCGATGCGGTCTTTCACGCTCCCTAAAGGGTTCATGGCTTCCAATTTTACCAGAACCCTGGCCCCCAGACCCCGGGTGAGGGAATTAAGGCGAACCAGGGGTGTGGCTCCCACTGTGTCGATGACTTGGGAAAAGACGCGGCTCATGGCTCACTTACCCCGGGTTTTGCCCCGGGCTCCTTTGGCATGGTTGCTTCGGTAAATCAATTCGGGCTTTTTCAGAAATACCTTGGTGTCCGGGGGTACCGACTCGGTTAACCAGACGTTGCCGCCGATAACGGCCCGGGCGCCGATCACCGTCTTCCCTCCGAGAATGGTGGCCCCTGAATAAATGATGACGTCGTCTTCCACCGTGGGATGGCGTTTCCTGCTCCGCAGGGACTCCACCTGATCCGGCGACAGGGACAGAGCCCCCAGAGTCACCCCCTGATACAGCCGCACCCGGCACCCGATCTCCGTGGTCTCCCCGATCACCACCCCGGTGCCGTGATCGATGAAAAAGCTCTCGCCGATCCGGGCCCCGGGATGGATGTCGATGCCGGTCCGGCTGTGGGCATGCTCCGTCATGATGCGGGGCATGAGGGGTACGCCTTGCCGCAGAAGCTGGTGGGCTGCCCGGTAGACCGTGACTGCGAAAAGGCCGGGGTAGCTGAAGATAACCTCGTCGCAGCTTTTGGCCGCCGGGTCCCCCCGGTAAGCAGCCTTAACGTCTGTGGCCAGGACGGTTCTGAGGCGCGGCAAGGCGCGCAGGAAACGCACCGCTTCCTTCTGCCCTTTTTCCTGGCAATGGATGCAAGGCAGACCGTAGCGCAGACACTCGTGGCGGAAGGCAAGGGTTATTTGCCGGGAGAGCTCCTCAAAAAAGGCCACCGCTTCCTGGCCCAAATAAAAGCTTAAATTCACCTCATCCACCCGCTCTTGGCTGAAATAGCCGGGATAGAGGAGACGAAAGACCCCATTGATAATGGCGATCACCGCCTCCCGGGAGGGAATGGGCTCCGGCCCTACGTGGGCAAAGCAGTCCTGGTTGAGGCAAGACTCTACCAGCTCGCGGACGACCCCGGGAATCTCCTCCCGGTGTGTTTGGCCGGTTTTCACTTCGACTTTGCACTGCTCTAATTCCTGAGAGGCGGCGGCTTTCATGATTGCCTGAACTCCATGCGGCACTCCGGAGAGGCCGTTTCCGTGACCAAGATTAGTGGGTAAAAAATAATTTTGTTGATAATATACCAAATTAGTATATATAAATGCAATAGCCATTATTCATAATTTTTATGGCCCATTCATCAAGTCATCGATATGAACGAGCCATTCATGATCCTTTGGCTCACCCAAAATTATGAAAGTATTGGTGGCACAGGCTTTCCAGCCTGTGCGATCAGCACTTTTCGGAACAGAATTTATCAGAGGACCGCAGGAGAGACCCGCCCGGAAGCGCCTGCGGAGATGGATTCCCAAAGGAGCTTAATCATGACCAGGACCATTCAGGAGATCAACGCGAAGATCAAGCAGGGCCGGGCTGTGGTCTGCACTGCCGAAGAGATCATCCAGGTGGTGCGGGAAAAAGGGGTAAAACAGGCCGCGGCTACCGTGGACGTGGTGACCACCGGCACTTTTGCTCCCATGTGCTCTTCCGGAGCCTACTTCAACGTGGGCCACGCCCTTCCCAGGATGAAGATGGGCGGCGGCCGGGTCACCCTGAACGAGGTCCCCGCTTATGCCGGCTTCGCCGCGGTGGATATCTTGATGGGCGCCACCGCCATTCCGGATGACGACCCCCGGAACAAGGTCTTCCCGGGCAAATTCGCCTATGGGGGGGCCCACGTCATCGAAGACCTGGTGGCGGGGAAGGACGTGCGCCTCACCGCCTCGGCCTACGGTACCGACTGCTATCCCCGGAAGACCCTGGATACCTGGATCCGCTTGGCGGACCTGAACGAGGCGGTGCTCTTCAATATGCGGAACGCCTACCAGAATTACAACGTGGCGGTGAACCTCTCGGAGAGAGTCATTTATACCTATATGGGCGTGCTCCAGCCCCGGATGCGGAACGCCAACTACTGCACCGCGGGCCAGTTGAGCCCCCTCCTGAATGATCCTTATTACCGCACCCTGGGAGTGGGCACCCGCATCTTCCTGGGAGGCGGAGAGGGCTTCGTGGTGGGCCACGGCACCCAGCACAACCCGGGGGTGCGCCGCTCCGAGAAGGGTCTGCCCCAGGTGCCGGCCGGCACCCTGGCGGTCACCGGGGATTTGAAAAAGATGAACCCCAGGTGGCTCCGAGGCGCTTCCTTCACGGGTTACGGGGTCACCCTGACTTTGGGCCTGGGGATTCCCATCCCCATTTTGGACGAAGAGACCTTGGAATTCGCCGCGGTCAGCGACGCAGAGATCACCGCGCCGGTGGTGGATTATAGTGAGGCCTACCCCCACGGCCGGGCCGAGATCCTGGGGGAGGTGACGGTGGCCCAGCTCAAGTCCGGGGAAATCACCGTCAACGGCAAAAAAGTAATTACCGCGGGACTCTCTTCCTATGCCCGGGCCCGGGAGGTCGCCCTTATCCTGAAGTCCTGGATCGAGGCCGGGACCTTTCTTCTCACCGAACCGGTGGCGCCGCTACCTTCCGCTGATTCCGGATACAGGTTCAAGCCCCTTCCGGAACGGCCCTGGGAAAGACTTCAGGAAGCCGTCTGAGAACTCTTGGCTGCCGAAAGGATATCGTCATGGCGAAAAGGAAAGTGGTGCTCAATTTCCCGCCCCATCTCATCGATCAACCCATCACCTATCGGCTGGTCGCCGAACAGGGGTTGAAGGTCAATATTTTACGGGCCCGCATCACCCCCAAGGAATGGGGCAACATGGTGGTGGAGATGAACGGCGATAAGGCCAGGGTAGAGGCCGGCCTGCGCTTCCTGGCGGATTTGGGGGTGGAGGTGGAGCCCCTGGCGGAGGAAGTGAGATGGCAGGAGGAGCGCTGCATCCACTGCACCGCCTGCCTGGCGCCCTGCCCCACCCAGGCTCTGTACGTGGATCGCGCCAGCATGACGGTGGGGTTTGACGGGGAGAAATGCATCGCCTGCGAGCTCTGCCTGAACGTCTGCCCATACGGGGCCATGGAGATCGCCGTCGAGAAGTAAATCTGAATTGCAGTCAAATAAAGATAATAAAACCTAAAGGCGAACCTGGTGTTCACCTTTGCATGGCGGCTAAGAATTCAGGTTGCCCCTGCGTCTTTTGGGGAAGAGAGATGATTCTGTATGGAGCAGGGTTCTCAGCCCTTCCTGCGCGGCCTTGTCCCACTCCTTCTCTTTTAGCTCTCACCTTTATTTCCAGTTGCTAAAAAAATTTCAGCCACAGTCCTTGACATTCATGCTGGCGGCACTATTTACTATACTAAAACGATATATAATAATATGGTAGCCGGGAGATTGAGAATGAGATTCCTAAGCGACTGTAAGGCCGATGCCTCGGCGGACTTGGTATACCGTGCCTGTCCCATGCACCTCCTGGAGCCGGCGGAGTTTCTCAGGGATTTGCAAACAGGGCAGGTCTTGGAAGTCATCACCGACTATGACGGCGCCCTGGAGGACATTCCGGCTTGGTGCGTCAAGCACGGCCAGGAATTTGTGGGCATCTGCGAGGATGAGGACGAGGACCACTACAAGCTCTACATCAAAAAGGTCCATTGAGGTACATCATGAAACGGATATATCTGGATCAGGCCGCAGCCGCGCCGGTGAGACCTGAAGTACTGGAAGCCATGCTCCCGTATTTTCAGGAGCGTTTCGGCAACCCTGCGGCAGTATATGACCTGGGAACCCAGGTCAAAGATATCCTTGAAGAACAAAGGGGCCGGGTGGCTGCCCTCATCGGCGCCCGCAGCAATAATATAATTTTCACCTCCTGTGGGGCTGAAGCTAACAACCTGGCCATCAAAGGCGCGGCCCTGGCCCACTTGAAAAAGGGGCGGCATCTCGTCGTCTCCGCCATCGAACACCATTCGGTGCTCAATTCCGCCCGATTCCTGGAAAAATTCCACGACTTCGAAGTGACCTTCCTGCCGGTCAACCGTTACGGCCAGGTGGAGCCGGAAAGGCTCCGGAAGGCCCTCACTCCGGCCACGGTGCTGGTCTCCATCCAACACGCCAGCAACGAGATCGGCACGGTGCAGCATATTCCCGAACTGGCGGCCTGGTGCCGGGAGCAGGGGGTGATTTTTCATACCGATGCGGTGGCCACTGCCGGAAGCATCCCCATCGAGGTCCAGGAGATGGGCGTGGATCTTCTCACCCTGTCCGGTCCGCCCCTGGGCGCGGCCAAGGGCACCGGCGCTCTTTACTTCCGTCCCCAGCTGAGGTTGGTGCCCCAGATTCACAGCGGCATCCAGGAAAACGGCCGCCGGGGCGGCACCGAAAACGTGCCGGGCATCGTCGGCTTGGGGGTGGTGGCGGAATTGGCCAAGGCCGAGTTGGCGGAGAGGGCGCGGCATTTAAAATCCTTGCGGGAGCATCTGGTGGCAGGGGTCAAGGACCGGATTCCCGCGGTCATCTATACCGGCCACCCGGGAGAGCGCCTGCCGGGGCATGCCAGCTTCTGCTTCGAGGGCCTCGAAGGGGAGGCCCTGATTTTCCTGTTGAGCGGCCAGGGCATTTACGCCAACACCGGCTCGGCCTGCGCCTCCAAAGCCCTGAAAGTATCGCCCACCCTCTGCGCCATCGGCCTGTCCCCGGAAGTGGCCCAGGGGTCCATCGTTTTCACTTTTAGCCGAGACAACCTGGAGGAAGAGGTGGACGACGTTCTGAGCGAATTATCCCAGGCGGTGGAGCGGCTCAGATCATTTTCCCCAGTGTGGCGTAAGAGAATGGCGGCCGCCTCAGGAGGCTGAGTATGAAGTTGACCACCAGAAGCCGTTACGGCACCAGATTGTTGCTGGATATGGCCCAGCATTATGACCAGGGCCCCATCCAGTTAGGGGACATTGCCAGGCGCCAGGGCATCTCCGTGAAGTACCTGGAGCAGATCATCATCCCCTTGAAAAAGGCCCGTCTTGTCGAAAGTATTCGGGGGCCCAAGGGAGGTCATGCTTTGGCCAGACCTCCGGCCGAGATCACCGTGGCCGAGATCGTCGCCCTCCTGGAAGATGGCGCCAGTCTGGTGGAATGCACTGAGAATGCCGCAGTCTGCGGCCGGGCTGACACCTGCCCGACGCGGCTCATCTGGAAGGAAGCCTCCCAGGCCATGTTCAATGCCCTGGAGGCCTTCACCCTGGCCGATCTGGTAGAGATGGCCTGGACCACGGAAAATAAGGAGCTGGCTCATGTACTCTGAGACGGTTATGGAGCATTTCGGCAATCCCCGGAACATCGGGGTCATCGAGGACGCAGACGGTGTCGGCGAAGTGGGCAACCCCCAGTGCGGCGATATGATGACCTTTTATATCAAGGTCAAAGACGACGCCATCGACGACATCAAGTTTCAGACCTTTGGCTGTGTAGCGGCCATTGCGGTCTCCAGCATAGTCAGCGAGATGGCCCGAGGCAAGAAGCTGGCGGCAGCCCAAAAGATCACCAAGAAGGCGGTGGCCGAGGCCCTGGGCGGCCTGCCTCCCAATAAGATGCATTGCTCCAACCTGGGAGCCGACGCCCTGGCCCTGGCCATTAAAGATTATCAGGAAAAGAAAAAAGGCGCCGTCGCCCCGGTGGCCTGAAATATCGATAGGAAGGTAGATAAGCCATGAGCATCGCTCAACCCCTCAGACACGATGTTGTGACCCCGTATCTGGAAAAGACCGGCAAACCCGGGCTTTCCCTGGCCGCAGAGGTTAAAGAGCAAAGCGGCACCGATCTTTTCCGCTGTTACCAGTGCCGGAGCTGCGGCAACGGCTGCCCTTTTGTGCAGGCTATGGACTATACCCCCAACCAGGTGCTGCGCCTGGTGCAATTCGGCATGCGCCGGGAAGTTCTCTCCTGTAAAACCATCTGGATCTGCGTGGGCTGCCATACCTGCTCCAGCCAATGCCCCATGAGCATTGACATCGCCTCGGTCATGGACACCCTGCGGTTAATGGCGGTGGAGGAAGGCGTGGCCATCGGCAAACCCAACATCATCGATTTTCACGAAGAAGTGCTCCGGTCCCTGGAGAAATACGGCCGGGCCCACAAGCTGGGGATCATGCTGGGTTATAAACGGCAGACCGGCCGCTGGTTGAAGGATTTGGATGTGGGCCTGAAAATGTTGGCCAAGCGCAAATTGGACCTCATTCCCTCCCGGGTCAGGGACGTGAAAGAGATCACCGAGCTATTCCAATGTTACTGGAGGGAATCGGCATGAACGACGTGCGGCAACTGGACTTCTCTTATTTTCCGGGCTGCTCCCTGGCCACCACCGCCGCGGAAAGCAACCGGTCGATGATGCAGGCGGCCCGGATTTTGGGCCTTAATTTAATCGAACTAGAGGATTGGAACTGCTGCGGTTCTTCCTCAGCCCAGACCATGTGCAAAAACCTGAGCCTGGCGATGGCGGCCCGAAACCTGTCTCTGGCCCCGGCGGGGCGCCCCTTGGTGGCCATGTGTCCCCGGTGCTTGCACTACCTGCGCTCCGCCCAGGAATGCCTGAAAGCCGAGGTCGAGACCCGGGAGGCCCTGGAAGAAAAATGGAGGCGCCCCATCACCACGGATCTGGAAATCATTCATTTCATGGAGGTCCTGGCGCGCTACGGCCTGGACCGCCTGCAGGCCAACGCCCGCCGCAGTTTGAAAGGCATGAGGTACGTGCCTTATTACGGCTGCACCCTCTTTCGACCGCCCCGACTGGCGAAGGAGAAATACTTCCAGGGAGAAATGGAAAACATCCTGGGGGCCCTGGGGGCCCAGGCCGTGCCCGACGCCCTTAGCTACCGGTGTTGCGGCTCCTTTCTCTCGGCCACCGATCCGGAGATCGTCACGCCCCTGGTCCAGGAGATCATCGCCAGCGCCGCGGCCGCCAAGGCCGATTGCCTGGTCACCGCCTGCGCCATGTGCCAGCTCAACCTGGAGATGCGCAACACCAGTAAGGCCAAGATCCCCATTTTTCACTTCTCGGAAATCCTGGCCCTGGCTTTGGGAGCCGAAGATTACGAGGAATGGTTCATCAGGCACCTGGTGGACCCGCGGCCGGTGATTCGCAAACTGTCACGGGCTGCTTGAGAATTTAATCATAGTTGATTACTATATATAAAATGCACCCGCTTGAGGTTAGATACCCTTAAATAGCTACAATTATCGGTTATGCTTGATAAAAGAAGCTCCATTAAGGGAGAATTGCCGGTGGGAATCGGCGGAATCTTGGCCGTCTGTCTCGCGGCCTTGCTGACCCTGGGCACTGCCGGCTGTGGCGCCGACCCGGACCAGGTCACGGTGGATTTTTCCAAGACCGTGCCGGTAGCGCGGCCCTCCCCTCAAACCGGGGGTGCGGGCGCCCTCCGGGGCGCGGTGGCGGCCATGATCTCACCCCGGGAGACCTTTATCCACTACCGGCAACTCCTGGACTATCTGGCCCGCAAGTCGGGAAAAGACCTGGAATTTGTCCAACGCAAGACCTATGGGGAGATCAATGAGCTTTTGGGAAAAGGGGAGATCGACCTGGCGTTCATCTGTTCAGGTCCCTATGCCTCCACCAAAGACCGTTACGGCTTCGTGCCCCTGGCCGTCCCGGAGGTCCAGGGGAGCACTTCCTATCGGGCATATTTGATTGTCAACCGGAACAGCCCCCTCCATAGGCTTCATGACCTTAAGGGTCAAACCTTTGCCTTTACTGACCCCGATTCCAACACCGGCAGGCTGGTGCCCACTTTCTGGCTGGCGGGGCTGCACCAGCGGCCGGAAACCTTTTTCCGGCAGATCATTTACACCTATAGCCATGATAACTCCATCCTGGCAGTGGCCCGGGGCCTGGTGGCGGCCGCGGCGGTGGACGGCCTGGTCTGGGAATATTATCAGGTTACCAACCCTGTTTTTACCTCCAAAACCAGGATCATCAAGAAGTCCGAGCCTTACGGCATCCCGCCCCTGGTGGCTTCCCGCCACCTACCGGTGGTAGAGAGGGAACGGCTGAAGCACACCCTCTTAACTATGCACCAGGACCCGGAAGGCAGAAAAATCCTGACCGAGCTCTTGATCGACCGCTTCCTGCCCTTGCAGGAAGAGTGGTATGAGCCCATCCGCTCCATGCACCGGCGCCTGGCCCACCTCGAGGAATCAGCGCATGCTCCCCAGTCTGAAAAGTAAGCTCCTGGCCAGCATTTCCGCCATCGTCATCCTCACCGGTCTGGCCATTGCCGGTATCGTCACTCAGAGATATAGCGGCGCCTTGCGCCAGGAGATGATGGGCCAGTCCAAGGACCTGGCCCACGCCATCGCCCTGGATGCCGCCGATCGGATTCTGATCAACGACCTGGTGGGTCTCCAGAAGACGTTGGACCAACAGCGCCGCATTCATCCGGCCCTGGCCTATTTGTTCATTATCAAAAACGGCCGGGTCTTGGCTCACACTTTCGAGCAGGGCGTGCCTGTGGGTCTCCTGAAAGTCAACCAGCCGCTTTCCCCGGCTCAACCCGGATTTCGTGAAGTCGTCGCCCAAAAGGGGAAGCATTACCTGGATACTGCCTGGCCCATCTTCGAAGGCAAGGCGGGCATATTAAGGTTGGGATTTTCCGAAAGTCACTACCGCCGTCAATTGGTCAAGCTCTGGGGGGAGATCGGTTTAATCACCCTGGGCCTCCTGGTCATGGCCTTATTGGGCGGCCTGTTATTTGTACGGCGCATCACCCGGCCCCTGGCGGCGCTGGTGGCGGCCACCCAAGAGATTGACCGGGGAGAGACCCAGGTCCGGGTGGAAGTGAAAGGCAAGGACGAAATCGCCACTCTGGCCTCTTCCTTTAATCAGATGGTGGGACGCCAGGAGGAATATACCCGCCGTCTGGAAGAGCAGACCCTGGAATTGGAACGGGCTTACGGACAGGCGCGGACCGCCTGCCTGATCGTTCAGGAGGTGGGCGCTCTTTATACTCTAAAAGATATGGGCGCGTTTTTGCTGAAAAAGCTCCGGGATGCCCTTTTATGCCCCCATATTGCTTTGATGGTCCTGAATACCGCCCAGGATACGGTATTTGTGGTGTCAGAAGGGGAAGGGGTCGCCATGTTCCGAGACCCCCAGGAGGTCCAGGCGGCCCGGGACGTCTTGAAAAGTATGACCAGCGGCAGTCTCCCCCGGGAACTGGCCCAAAAACTTCCGTTTATCCCCCCCGAATTTCCTGCTGCCGATCAACAAGCCCTGATTACCTTCTCGGACAATCACGTTTTGGGGGCGGCCGTTATTGCCTGCCCGGACTGCTTCCACAGCAACTCCGAACAGATTCAGTGGGTGGGACTGGTACTGAAGCAGAACGCCGGAGCCTTGGGTAGGGCCATTTTACATGAAGAAGAGATGGGCGGCCTCAAGGGCCGGGTGGAGGCCCAGGCCGGCTTTGGCGGCATCATCGGCAAAGACCCCAAGATGCAGATGGTCTACAAACTCATCGAAGACGTGGCCGACTCCGACGCCACCGTCCTGATTCAGGGAGAAAGCGGCACCGGCAAAGAATTGGTGGCCCGGGCCATCCACCGCCTGAGTTCCCGCCAGGCCAAGCCCTTTGTGGTAATCAATTGTTCGGCCTACCCGGCCACTTTGCTGGAAAGCGAACTCTTCGGCCATGAAAAAGGGGCTTTTACCGGCGCCACCCGCCAAAAACCGGGACGCTTTGAACAGGCTGACGGCGGTACGGTTTTCCTGGACGAGATCGGCGAAATTCCTCCGCCGGCCCAGATTAAACTGCTCCGGGTTTTGCAAACCCGCAAGTTTGAGCGGGTGGGGGGAGAAAAGACCCTGACCGTGGACGTCCGCGTCCTGGCGGCCACCAACAAAGACTTGATGCAGGAGGTGGAGAAGGGCAATTTCCGGGAGGACCTTTTCTATCGTCTCAATGTCATTCCCCTCAACCTGCCGCCTCTCAGGGACCGTAGGAACGACATCCCTTTGCTGGCCCTCCACTTCCTCAAGAGTTTTGTCATAGAACGAGGCAAGGCCTTAAAGGAGATAAGTTCCGGAGCCATGCGGCTCTTGCTGGATTACCCCTGGCCGGGGAACGTCAGGGAATTGGAGAACTCCATTGAACATGCCGTAGTCCTGGCCAAAGGCAGCCAATTGGAGGCCTGGGATTTGCCTACGGCTCTCCAGCATCCCTCTGCCAGCCAGCCCCCCAGCATGGCTGACCAGGAACTTAAGCTGCTGCTGAACATCTTGGAAGAATGCGGCTGGAACAAGAAACTGGCGGCCCGGCGCCTGGGAATCAGCCGCAGCACCGTGTACGCCATCCTCAAGAGACATAACATCTCCAAACCCACGACTCACTGACGTAGCCTTCCAAGAGTAGGGTGAGCCCCGCCATAGGGTCTGGTGTCCAGGCCACCAAACCGTGTCCGATTTTCCTACACGCTTAATTATATAATATTATTAATAATCAGTCGTTGTGTGCAGCTTGTGTAGGCGCCGCCTTCCTTCCGAAGTTTTCTGACAATATCAAACTATTTGAAATTATTTATAGTTCTCTGTCTGGCTCAATAGGCTCTAAAGTCTTCCCCCAATAGCATTAGCCCGGCAACACCACCAAGCAATTATTTCTCTGTAATTAAAGATAGTTATACAGATGGCACAAACCTTGCCTTTAGTTTTTGCAAAAATGCCCAGGCAGGGAAGATGCATGGAAAAACCAGGGGTGCTGGTGGTGGCCGGTGATGGACAACCCAGCCGTGATGTCTGTTCGCTCCTGGCAGAACTGGATTACGCCGCCACCCCGATACATTCCCTTAAAAACCTGGTGGAAGAGCTGCAAAAGGCCCCAAAGGTAGCAGTGATCCTGGATCTGGATTCCATCCAGGTAAATCACCAGTTCCTCAGGGGTTTGAGAAAAGTGCACCCTCAACTGCACCTGCTGGGGATTTCCCAACTCTCGTTTCACCCGGGGTTGGAAGAAGTTATCGGCTCCCACCTCCTGGCCTGTTTGATTAAGCCTCTGGATGCGGAGGAACTCTGTTTCTGGCTAAGAAGTATCGGCGAGCATTTGGCCAACCCGGAAGGGGAGATCGAGGCATGAACTGGACAAAGCTCTAGGGAGGATCGGGGCATGAAGAAACTAGTTGTCCTGGGGCATGGGACGGGCGGCACCATCATCGCCACCAAGATGCGCCAGAAATTACCTGCGTCCAGATGGGAGATCACCGTCATCGACCGTGATTGGCAGCATCATTATCAACCGGGGTGGCTCTTTATTCCCTTCGGTATCTATACCAAGGAAGACTGTATCAAACCCCGGACCAAGTTCGTTCCCCCGGGGGTCAATTTCGTGCTGGATGATATCGTCAACATTGACCCGGAGAAAAAACAGGTCAGAACCAAACGGGAGACATTTCCCTATGACTTTCTGGTGATTGCCACCGGTTGCCGCATCGTCCCCGAAGAAGTGGAGGGCCTGATCGACGGCTGGGGTAAAGACATCCACAATTTCTATACCCTGGAAGGGGCGCTGGCTCTGCATGAGAAGATGAAATACTTCGATAAGGGCCGGGTAGTGGTGAATATCGCCGAACTGCCCTTCAAGTGTCCGGTGGCCCCCCTGGAATATGCCTTCATGTCGGACTGGTTTTTCGGCATCAACGGGGTGCGGGATAAGATTGAAATCGAGCTGGTGACCCCCCTGTCCGCGGCCTTCACCAAACCGGTGGCCGCGGAAATCCTGGGCAATATTTGCCAAGAAAAGAACATCAAGGTAACGCCCAATTTCCAGTTGGCCCAAGTGGATTCGGAGAAGAAGGTTATCAAGTCCTACGGCGGCGAGGAAGTTCCTTATGATCTCCTGGTTTCCATCCCCCCCAATTTCGGGGCCCAATGCATCATCGACAGCGGCATGGGCGATCCCATGGGTTATATGGACACCGATCATTTTACCCTGAAGGCCAAGAATTACGAGGCCGTCTATGTCATCGGCGACGCGGCCAATGTCCCCACCTCCAAGGCCGGGGCCGTGGCTCATTACGAGGCCGACGTGGTAGCGGACAACCTGATGCGGGAGATCGACGGGCAGCCGCCCCGGCCGGACTACGACGGCCACGCCACCTGAATGGTGGTGACCGGTTACGAGAAGGGGTCCCTTCTCGACTTCAACTATAAAATCGAGCCCCTCCCCGGTAAATTTCCCTTCCCCGGCCTGGGGCCCTTTGATCTGCTGAAAGAAAGCTTTGCCAACTATATCGCCAAGATGATGTTCCGGTGGACTTATTACAACCTGATGCTCAAGGGCAGCCATCTGCCCCTGGAAAACCAGTTTGTGATGGCCGGTAAGGTCCGGGGTATTTTGTCGCCGGATATCGAGATGCCCCTGAGAAGGAGGCGGCCATGAACAACGGTGAACTGCTGGAACGCCTCGCCCGTATCGAAGAAAAGCTGGAAGGGGTCTCCCGGGTGGAAAAGCAACTGGAGGTCTTTAACCGGCCCTTCGAGAACCTGAGCGACCTGGGTAAGGATCTTTCCATCCTCATGGACCCGGCCGCCAGGAAGCTGACGGAAGAACTGGTGGAAGTGGAGATCGGCTTTCAGTTGGAGGACTTCTTCGCCCTGCTCAAAAGGCTGCTCCCCAGCCTCAAATACCTCACCTGGGCCCTGGAACAACTGGAGAATCTCATCGACTGGTGGGCGGACATGGAACCGGTGCTGAAGATCGCGGTGCCGAAGATGATCGACCAGTTGGATGTCCTGGAACAAAAAAGGGTATTCCAAATTTTCGGCAAGTTGTTCTCCTTGGAGATGCTCCAGTTTATGGATCAGCTCTCAGAAGTGGCCCTGGCCGCCAATTTGCAGGAAGCCAAACCCGTGGGGCCTTTTGGTCTTCTCTGGCAGATGCGGAGCCCGGAATGCCGCCAGGGATTGGGGGTCCTGCTGGAGTTGACCCGGGCCTTGAGCAAGATGCAGCCGGAGACCGCGCCGGCCGCCTAGTTGATTTTGGAGGGCAGGGCCGGCGGCTGCCGCCCTCCAAACCGCTTGTTGAGGCCGGTCTGGGGATCGAACTCTTTAAAATAGCGCCAAAGTGTATCTATTCCTTGACATGTCTCAATTAAGTCTTAGTATTTTTTAGAGGAAAAGGTGCGGTTTCCTTATCCGAAACTCCAATTGCAAAGGAGCCAATGATGGTACGTGCCGGAAGATGGTCTCTAGTGTTGACGTT
>ENA-OSEO01003409-OSEO01003409.1-sediment-metagenome-genome-assembly--contig:-NODE-3409-length-18914-cov-3.583055_pt1 | contig 18914 bp, 17 predicted proteins | sample MGYA00237883_ERZ534232 | MGnify/ENA metagenome assembly ERZ534232
CTACATGCTCAACGCCGAGGAGATCGCCTACATCGTCAACCACTCGGGCTCGCGGATCTTCATTGTCGAGGACGTCCTGTACCCCGTCATCGCCGAGTCTCAGTCTGAATTTACCACCATCGAGCGGTGGGGCTTCATTCCTCTCGCCGGCACCGAAGTCCCGGACGGCTTCTTCGATCTGGCGGGAGAAATGGCGGAGATGTCCTGGACGGAGCCTCAGGTGGATGTCTCGCCCGAGGACATCGTCCAGATCCCGTACACGAGCGGCACGGAATCGAAGCCCAAGGGGGCCATGCTCTCCCACCGCGCCCTCATGTCCCAGTATCACAGCTGCATCTTCGACGGCCGGTATGAGGCCGACGACGTGAGTCTGCACGCCCTTCCCCTCTTCCACTGCGCCCAGCTCCACTGCTTCCTCATGCCCTATCTCTACGTGGGGGCCACCAACGTGATCATGCACAAGGCCGACCCCTTGGAAATGATCATGCTCATCGAGAAGTATCAGATCACCCACATGTTCGCCCCGCCTACGGTCTGGATCGGTATTCTGAACCATCCGGAATTCAAGAATTACAATCACCGGAGCCTCAAGAAAGCGGCCTACGGCGCCAGCATCATGCCGGTGGAGGTGATCAAGCAACTCGCCGTCGCGTTCCGCGGACTCCAGCTCTGGAATTACTACGGCCAGACCGAGATGGGGCCGGTGGCCACCATCCTCAAGCCCGAAGATCAGCTCCTGAAACCCGGATCGGCCGGGAAACCCGTCCTGAACGTCGAGACCCGCCTCATGGACGATGACGGGAAGTTCGTCCCCGTGGGGACCGTCGGTGAGATTGTCCACCGGTCGGGTCATGTCATGACCGGCTACCTCGACGACCCGGAAAAGACGAATGAGGCCTTCGCCTTCGGCTGGTTCCACAGCGGCGACCTCGGCCGGTTCGATGAGGACGGGTATCTCTATGTCGTGGACCGCAAGAAGGACATGATCAAGACCGGCGGCGAGAACGTGGCCTCGCGCGAGGTCGAGGAGGTCCTGTATCGGTATCCGGGGATCGAAGAGGCCGCGGTGATCGGCCTTCCCGATCCGAAATGGATCGAGGTCGTGGCGGCCGTAGTGGTTCCCAAAAAGGACGCGGCGATCGAGGAAAAGAAACTGATCGCCTTCTGCAGGGAGCACCTGGCGGGGTTCAAGTGTCCGAAAAAGATCCTCGTTGTCGACCGGCTCCCCAAGAACCCCTCGGGAAAGATCCTGAAGCGGGAGCTGAAGGAAACGTTCGGCGCATAGCCCTTCGACGGGGGCATGCGTTTTTCTCCTATTCATCCGTCTGGACATGGCACACTGCCGTTGCCGGGGGATTTACCGCACTCTTCACTTCGCCCGATCTCCCTTCTCCATAAATAACCCTTGACTCTGACGGCGATCACGATAGTATATCCGGGTCAAAACCGAAAGAAAAGCCGAGGCATATCGCCCAAGCCAGCCCCGGCCGGCCCGAGGGGCCGGATGGCGACTGAGGAGAGTTCCTATGTACGCGGTCATCATGGCGGGAGGGAAGGGGACCCGGTTCTGGCCTTTGAGCCGGGAACGGCGGCCGAAACACCTGCTGAACATCACGGGGGAAAAGAGCATCATCCAGTACACGGTTGACCGGATTTCGCCCCTCGTGGCACAGGACCGCGTCCTGATCGTCACCGGCGCCGGCCATGCGGATCAGATCAGAGAACAGCTCCCCCGGATCCCCGCGGAAAATATCCTGATCGAACCGGTGGGCAGGAACACCGCCCCCTGCATCGGCCTCGCCGCGATGCACATACGGAAGAAGGACCCCGACGCCGTTATGTGCGTCCTCCCCGCGGATCACCTGATCCCGGACACGGAATCTTTTCTCGCCTCGCTCATAGCCGCGCGCGACATGGCGGGCAGAAGGGCGTGCCTCGTCACGATCGGCGTGCGCCCCCGCTGGGCCGAGACCGGGTACGGCTATATGGAGCGGGGGAAAGAGGCGGACACGGTGGGGGGCACCAAGGTGTACCATGTCAAATCATTCCGCGAGAAGCCGGACCGTGCTACCGCCGAGTCGTTTCTCAAAGGCGGGAAGTTCTTCTGGAACAGCGGGATCTTCGTCTGGAAGGTGTCCACCCTGCTGGACACGATTCAGAATCTTCTCCCCGACCTGTACGAGGGACTCCGCGCAATAGACGAATCCATCGGAACCACTCGCGAGGCGGAGGTCCTCTCCGAGGTGTACCGCACGATCGAGCCGGTCTCCATCGATTACGGCGTCATGGAGAAGGCCCCCGATGTGGTCATGCTGGAGGGGGTTTTCGGATGGAACGATATCGGGAGCTGGGACGCCCTGTGGGATGTGCTCGAAAAGGACGGGAAAGGGAACGTGGCCCGGGGGAAGGTTCTGCGCTCCGGGGCATCGAACTGTCTGGTGCACAGTCCCGACAAGATGGTGGCGCTGGTGGGGGTGGAAGACCTGCTCGTCGTGGAAACGGACGACGCCCTTCTCATCTGCCGGCGAGGAGCATCGCAAGACGTCAGGAAGGTGGTGGAACACCTCGAAAAAAAGGGGATGAAGGAATATCTGTGAGTATGGCTGATATTATCGGTTTCACGGCGGCGGTCATCACTTCGCTCGCCATGTCTCCCCAGGTCATCAAAATATACCGGACAAAGCAGACCCATGATCTCTCGCTGGGCGCCTTCGCGGTTCTGGGAACCGGGCTCTTTCTCTGGCTCGTTTACGGTGTGCTGATACACTCCGCCCCGGTCATGCTGGGGAACGCCGTCGGGTTCAGCCTTACCCTGTACATCATCGTCATGAAGATCATGCATGGGTGAAACGCGCGGAAAGGAGGGAACGGATGAAGATATTCGCGGTAAACGGCAGCCCCAATACACAGAAAGGGATGACCCATATCGTAATGGAGACCTTTCTCGAGGGGGCTCGGGAGGCGGGGGCCGAGGCTGAGACGGTCTTCCTGCAGAAAAAAAAGATCAACTACTGTATCGGCTGCTTCAGGTGCTGGGTGACAACGCCCGGCGTGTGCGTTCACAAGGACGACATGGCGGGACTTCTGGAGAAGATCCGCCAGGCGGACTGCCTCGTCTTCGGAACCCCGCTGTACGTGGACGGCATGACGGCTCAGATGAAGACCTTCGTGGACCGCATGATTCCCCTCGCCGATCCCCATTTCAAGCTGGTGGACGGACACTACCGCCATCCGAGGAGATACGGGGAGAAGCCCCCTGATGTCGTCCTGATCAGCGTCTGCGGCTTCTACGAACGGGATAACTTCGACGGGTTGATCGACCATATGGAGCGCATGTGCCGCAATATGCAGTCCCGGTTCGTCGGGGCGGTGGTGCGTCCCTCAAGTTACATCTTCACGTTGGAGGAACTCCTCCCCGAACCGGTCAGGGAGATCAAGGAAGCGATCCGCCGGGCCGGGCGGGAACTGGTGGAGAAGGGGACCCTGTCCCCGCAGGTCCTCGATGACGTGGCGCGGGACTATCTCCCCAAGGAAGCCTTCCTCAAAGGGTCGAACGATTTCTGGGACCGGTGTATCGAGGCGGGAAAATTTCTCAACCTGTAACTCTCCCCGATCGATCGGAACCGGAAATCCACGCAGGGGGAAGGGTCATGAAGATTACGATTATTTACGACAATGAAACGATCCGTGAAGATCTGATCGCCGACTGGGGATTTGCCTGTCTCGTGGAAGCTCACGGACAGCGGATTCTCTTCGATACCGGGGCGAACGGAGACATTCTCCTGGGAAACATGAATACCCTCGGCATCGCCCCGCAATCCATCCACCGGGTGGTCATATCCCACGCCCACTGGGATCATACGGGCGGACTGGCTGCGTTTCTCACGGAAAACAAGGATGTGGCACTGTACATCCCGGCGTCGTACCACGTCCCCGCCGATGTAGCCCGGGAGGTGATTGTTGTGCAGGGCCCTCTGAAAATCTCCGAGGGAATCTTCTCCACGGGAGAACTCCGGGGGGTTGAACAGGCCCTTGTGGTGGACACGGATCAAGGGCCTGCCGTTATCGCGGGGTGTTCCCACCCGGGGGTCGGAGCCATCCTCACGGCCGCCTCCACCCACGGAGCGGTGTTCGCCCTTATCGGGGGGCTGCACGGTTCCACCGAATTCGCGTTGATGGAGCAGCTCGGCGTTATCTGCGCCACCCACTGCACCGAATTCAAGGGAGAAATCGAATCGCACTGTCCCGAAACCTGGATAGAGGGAGGCGCGGGCGCGGTAATCACCCTGTAGGGCGGAAAAGCGTATAAGGGGAAGATCGGATGGGGTTTTTGAATCTGTTCTCGGGGAAAAGTCCCGAAGAATACGAAGGCAAGGGAGACCGCTTCTTCGAAGTCGGGGAATACGGAGCGGCCAAGCTGGAATATGAAACCGCTCTCGATAAGACGCAGAGGGGGTCGGGAGACGGGGCGTCCGAAGAGCGGCTCCAGGGCAAGATACGGAAAAGCCTTGAATCTCTGGCCCGTCAGCACCGGGAGAGCGCGGAGCGTCTCGCCGAATCGGGAGACACCGAAGGCGCGTCGGAACTGCTGCGCCTGGCGCTGGAGCTGACGCGCGACGCGGAACTGGCGCGAGATATACAGCAGGTGCTGGACAGGGCACATGGCACCCTTTCCGGGGAAGAAACGCCCCCTTCTCTACCCCCCGCCGAAGACGACGACAACGCGAACGAGGAATGGCAGACAGACAATACGGAATACTTCACCGCCCTCTGCGGCGCCCTGGATGATGAGCGACAGGAGGCGTATTCCGGCTACGGAGAGGCCTTCATGGAAGGGTACGTGGCCCTGAACCGGGGGGAGTACGGCCGCGCGGCGGGACTGCTGGAGCGGGCGCTGAACGAAAATCCAGCGGGCACCATGATTCCCCTCGAATTGGCCACGGCGTACCTTAACCTCGAAGGGTACGAAGAGGCCCTCGCCCTGGCGGAAGATTTCATCCGGGACCATCCCGACTCCGTCCACGGGTACCACACCCTGTGCGAGATCCTGTGGGCGCAAGATCGGTTTGACGAGGCCGGAGAACGGCTTCTCTCGTGCCCGGATGCGATAGCGGACAGTCCTCCCATTCTGCGCCTCAAAGGGGAAGCCCTGAACCGATCGGGCAGACACGAAGAGGCGGAATCTCTCTACCTGGAGATGCTCCGGACCCATGGTCGGGATGAACAAACGGTCGTCTCCCTGGCCCTGACCTGCGAGGCGCTCGGCAACAGGGAAGAAGCTCTCGATCTGTACAGCGAGATCATGCGGCAGTGCCGCGCCTGCAACACGCGGATCACCCCCTTCGTGAAACGGAAATTCGCGGACATCTCCCTGGAGCGGGGAGAGCAATCGGCTCAGATACTGGAAATCTACCTCTCCCTCATCGAGGAAGACCCGGCGGAGCGGGAGCACCATTTCAGAATGGTGGAGCGGATCTACGCCGCCATGGGGAACGACCGGGAAGCGCGACGGTACCGGCAGTTCGCCGAGAGCATGAACGCCGATTGAAGGCCTGACCGGGTGAAATGAATATACGGCTCCTGCTCATAGACGCCCTTAACCTCATCCGCCGGGTATATGCCGCCCAGCCGGGAGACGACGGACCGGGACGCGTTGAAGACTCCCTCAGAACGACGGCGGATTCACTCCGGCGGGCGCTGCGCGAGTGCGCGCCCACCCACGCGGTCTGCGTTTTCGACGGGCACGAACGGAGCTGGCGCCACGATCGATACCCCGCATACAAGGAGGGACGCCCGCCCATGCCTGAGGCCCTGGATGCCGGCATGGACCGATTCAAGGAGGCCTTTTCCCGCCTCGGCGTTTCTTCCGTGCATCTCCCCGCGCTGGAGGCGGACGATATCATCGCCACGCTTGCTCGAAAGGTGTCACAGCGCGGGGGTTCGGCGGTGATTCTCTCTACCGACAGGCTGCTCCTCCAGCTTGTTTCCGACCTGATCGTGGTGCGCGATCACTTTCAGAGGCTGAATCTGGACGGGGCATACATCCGGAACAAGCTGGGCGTTCGGCCCGACCAGGTGGTGGATCTGTTCGCCCTGGCGGGATACCCGACCAACAACATCCCCGGCGTTCCCCATGTGGGGATAAAGACGGCGGCCAGGCTGCTGGGCGAACTGGAAACGCTGGATACGGTGCTGGCCGTCGCTCATACGATCAAGGGAAAACCGGGGGAAATGCTCTACCGGCATGCCGACCAGGCGCGCCTCTCGCAGGTCCTGGTCCGTCTGAAGGACAACCTGGAACTGGGATTGAACCTCCGCCTGTTCCGTTATACGGCGCAGCCGGAATAGCATCAAATGCACTATTTTTTCGGAATGGTGCGGAAACATTTTGACAAAGGCTGGAAATCATGAGAAAAAGAAGCGGTCTTTGTTCATGAATTGATACTACACCGGTAGAAGCTGCCTCTCGAAGCGCGCCATGAATAAGAAATACACATTTTTTATTGTTGACGACGACCTCCTCTTTGTCGAGGCGCTTGCCCGTATCCTCAAAGGGCACGGGCAGGCGGTCTTTTCCGGCGCTGCACGGGCCGAGTCCGTCCCCGCAATCGTGGAACGAAGACCTGATTGCATCATCCTGGGCTCGGCGGATTCCGACGCGAGGGGGCTCCAGTTTCTCAGCCGCCTGCGGGACACCGATGAATTGAACAGCGCGAAGATAGTCACCGCCTTCACCCATCCTTCCGATCAGACCCTTCAGGAGGCACGTGCCGCGGGGGCCGACGGCTCGATCATCAGATCACCGCAGGATGACACGCTGATCCGGTATCTCTCTGAAATCATGGAGGGGTTGATCCGATTTACCTTCTGGGGAGTGCGCGGGACCCTGCCGGTGCCGGGCCGAAGAACGGCGCGGTACGGGGGAAACACCCCCTGCGTCAGCCTCCGTCTCCCGGGGGATATCCTCTTTGTCTTTGACGCCGGGACCGGGATAAAGGAGCTTTCCAATTATCTTGCGTCTGAAAACCGTCCGGTCACCCACGCCGCCATATTCATATCCCACCCTCACTGGGATCACATACACGGTCTCCCCTTTTTCGGGCCGCTCTATGCCAGGGGAAACTCGCTCGATATCTTCGGTCCGCCGAACGGGAGCATGTCTCTGCGCGAACTGATAGCCGGGCAGATGAACGGAGTATATTTCCCCATCAATATTAAGGAGTTCAATGCGAAGGTTTCTTTTCTCGACCTGGGGGAAGAACAGTTTGATCTCAACGGGGCGGCGGTGCAGACCATCTTTTTGAACCACCCCGGCAGGTGTCTGGGGTATCGTCTGGACTGGGAAGAAACTTCTTTCTGTTACATGACGGATCATGAACTGTACCCTCCCACCAGCAGCCTGTACAACGAAGGCTACGTGAGGAGACTGGAAGCCTTTATCGCGGACTCGGATGTTCTGATAACCGACGCCGCCTACCTGGACGAGGAATATGAGGGGAAAATGGGATGGGGACATTCATCGGTAAGCCGGGCGGCGGAGCTGGCCGACCGGGCCGGCGTAAAAAAGCTCTTCCTCTTTCACCACGACCTTGACCAGACGGATGACGACATCGACGCCAAGCTGGAAACCGCGCGGGCCGTCCTGGAGGAGCGCGGGTCCTCCACCGTCTGTATCGCCCCGAAAGAGGGAGAAACCTTCACCGTTCAGAGAAAAAACTCCCGGGAGTAGCAACACATCCGTGCAGGACAGGGCAAACGAGACGAAACCCGTCACATTCGGTCCCAGGTTTTACATCGGGATACTTCTTCTGACTGTCAATCAGCCCCTCGGCTGGGCGCTGCTTCTCATATGCAACGGCGTCGCCCTGGCAAAGGAGAGTCTCTTCTTTACCTGTCTCGGCTTCGTGTTCTACGCCTTGACCTGGGTCATGATGGGACTGGGGTTTCTGTTGGCGGGACCGCAGGGGTTTCGTTATTCCCGTCTCCTGCTGGCACGGGGGTGGAACTGGTGTCTTCGTTTCTTCAAGAAAACCACATGACGGGGCGCCGGGATTTCCGGCGGTAAACCGTTCTTGGATGCTCCCGTTTCACTGCTCCGACCCGGCGCGCATTGCGGACAGGCCAAGTCCGTTTTTGTGAAGGCGTCAGGGGGGTACCGCATGGATGCCGGTACCCCTTCCCCGTTCAATCGGCCTGTTTTCTCAGGAAAGCGGGCGTTTCATAATCAAGATTTTCATCGTCGTTGATCATCCCCATCCTGATCACAACGGGTTTTTCCCCCGTCCTCTCGGACCTGTTTCTGATGAAGGTCGGCTTTTCCAGATTTTCTCTCTTCCGCGTCGGATTGGAAATCCCGGCATACTCGGGAGCCTTCTCATACCCTCTGTCCTGAGGATCGAACCCCGTGGCGATGACGGTAATGCGGATTTCCTCTCCCATCGTCTCATCGAGAACCGTCCCGAATATGATATTCGCGTCTTCGTGGGCCTCCGCCTGGACAAGGGAGGATGCCTCGTTGACCTCGAACAGGGTCATCTCCGGTCCGCCCGTTATGTTGAGGAGGACGCCGCGCGCCCCCTGGATGGAGTTGTCTTCCAGAAGCGGCGAAGAGATCGCTTTCTGCGCCGCCTCAACCGCCCGGTTATCACCGCCGGCCACGCCGGTCCCCATGAGCGCCAGCCCCATCTCTGACATGACCTTCCGCACATCGGCGAAATCGAGATTGATCAGCCCGGGAACCATAATCAGATCGGAGATCCCCTTCACCCCGTTGTAGAGGATATCGTCGGCCTTCTTGAATGCGTCGGGGAGAGACATGTTCCTGCCGCTGATGCTCAGAAGCCTCTGATTGGGGACGACGATGAGGGTGTCAACCACCTCTTTCAATTCCGCCAGGCCTTCCTCCGCCTGGCGCCACCGCTTTTTCCCCTCGAACTGAAAGGGTTTCGTAACGACGGCCACCGTAAGGGCTCCCAGATCCCGCGCGATCTCGGCCACAATCGGCGCGCCTCCCGTCCCGGTTCCTCCCCCCAGACCGGCCGTCACAAACACCATGTCCGCGCCGTCCAGAACATCCTTCAGCCGGTCCCGGGATTCAATGGCCGCCCGCCTTCCCACCTCGGGATCCGAGCCGGCGCCGAGTCCCTTGGTGATGTCCGCCCCCAGTTGAATCTTGATGGGGGCCTTTGACGCCACCATGGCCTGGGAATCGGTGTTTGCCACGATAAAATCCACGCCGCTGAGGTTGTAGTCTATCATCATGTTGACGGCGTTCCCGCCGCCCCCTCCAACGCCGATCACCTTGATCTTGGCGGCATTGGTTTTAGCGCCGCCCTGCACCAGTTCAAACATGTCAGGTCCTCCTCTTCTCAGAAAAAATCGTTAAACCATCTTTCAAAGGTCTTCGTGAGTTTCCTCACAACCCCCTTCTCACCCCTTTTCGTCGCGTAATCAGCGCGATCCCTGCTGCCGTATATCACCAGCCCCACCCCCGTGGTATACATGGGGGTATTGATGATATCCGTAATACCTCCGACGCCCACCGGAGAGCCCTTCCTGACGGGAACGTTGAACACCTGCTCGGCCAGTTCCGTTATCCCCTGGAGCATGGCCGTCCCCCCGGTCAGGACAACCCCCGCGGCAAGCAGGTCGTCATACCCGGATCTGACGATCTCCCGATGGGCGAGACCGAGTATCTCCTCTATGCGGGGCGCTATAATCTCGCCCAGCACCTGCCGTGACACATTGCGCGGCTTCCTTCCACCCACGCTGGGAACCTCGATGATTTCATTCTGCGGGATCATGGGGGTATAGGCGCAGCCGTATTTGATCTTTATCTTTTCAGCCTCCAGCACGGGGGTGCGCAGTCCGACGGATATATCGTTGGTCACATAATTCCCTCCCAGGGGGAGAACGGCGGTATGCTGGATGCTCCCCTCGGCAAAGACCGCGATGTCGGTGGTCCCCCCGCCGATATCGATCAGGGCAACCCCCAGATCCTTTTCGTCCTGGCTGAGAATGGCCTCGCTGGACGCCAGGGGTTCCAGAATAATGTCATTCACGTCCAGACCCACGCGGTTGACCGACTTGATGATATTCTGCACGGACGTGACCGAACCGGTAATGACATGTACCTTGGCTTCAAGCCGGACCCCCGACATCCCGATGGGATTCTTCACGCCGTCCTGCTCGTCAACGATGTAATACTGGGGCAGTATGTGAATCACTTTTCTGTCCAGGGGGATGGCGATCGCCTTGGCCGCCTCCAGCGCCTTTTTGACGTCATATTCGCCGACTTCTCCTCCCTTGACGGCCACAATACCGTGGCTGTTCATCCCCTTGATGTGGCTTCCCGCGATATCGGTGAAGACTGACCGTATGTCGCATTCCGACATCAGTTCAGCTTCCTCCACCGCTTTCTTGATCGAATCCATCGTGCTGTCGATATTGACGACAACCCCCTTCTGCAGACCGCTTGAAGGGTGCGTGCCGATTCCGATGATATCGATCCCGGCATTCGTAACCTCCCCGACGATGACGCATGTTTTCGTCGTTCCCACATCCAGACCTACGACGATGTTATCCTTCTTAGCCATCTACCCATCCTTCCTGCCGCCGCGGACGCGCGGGACGGAAGCCCTCGTGTCACACACCGTCATATCTTTGTCTTCCGCCGCTCCGCCGCCTGCCTGGGTGAGCGCGCGCCTCCCTGCTGCACAACTACTCTGCTGGGGTCCTGAAGATCGATATGCAGGGATTGTCCTTCGAAACCGCTTCGCGCCAGGTCCGCCATGACTCTCCGCAGACGCTTCAACTTCCGTTCATACTCTTCAAAACCGAGATACAGGAAGAGATGGTTATCCGTCACCACAGAAAAAGTATGGACATCATCCACATATATCTCCGACACGTTCCATACCCGCGGAAAGTGATCGCTTCCGGAGAGGTAATCCAGGAAGGCAAACGCTTTTTTCAAGAGGTCGCCCCGCAGGTTCTTGTCCCGATAGAAGCCGGTTAACACCGGGACATCCACCCCGTCGCCCGCTTTGAACTGCTTGAATACCATTCCATCCCGATCGACCAGATAGAGATCGCCTTCCCTTTCAAGGAGAGCCGCGGCCTTTCTCTCGGAAACCTCAATGACAATCCTGTCGGGGAACTCCCGCCCCACGGAAGCGTTCCTGATCCACGGGTTTTTTTCGATGGCCCGCGCCATCTTCTCGGGACTCACCGTGAGAATATTAAGGGGAGCCGATATCCCGGCCAGCGTCTTCAATTCTTCCCCGCTGACCCTCTTGGAGCCCCGGACTATCACGTGCTTCAAGAGAAAATAATCGGCGCACAGGGCGTAGTTGTAAGCGTAGACCATGATGAACGCCAGAAGACCGGCAAAACCCACGATCCCGAGGATCTTAAAGATCTCGCGGCGAACCGCCACCGCCTGTCGTTTCGACTTGTTTCTCCCGTGCCGGGCAGGTGATGTGAGGGATTTTTTCATTGTTCATCCCCAATGATTTTCAGTTCAGGTTCAAGGAGGATTCCTCTGGCATCCAGGATCCTTTTGCGGACATCATCAATCAGGGCGATGACATCCGCCGCCGTCGCACCGCCTCTGTTCACAATAAAATTTGCGTGCTTCTCGGAGATTTCAGCCCCTCCGATCCTGAGCCCTTTGAGACCGGCCTCCTCGATCATCTTCCCCGCCGTGTTCCCCGGAGGATTCTTGAACACGGAGCCCGCGCTCCGAACGGTGAGGGGATGCCTCTCTCTCCGCTTCGCCATGATCTCGGAAATCCGCTCGCGGATGGCGGTTCTATCCCCCGTTGCGAGACGAAAGGTCGCCCCGGTAATGATCGCTCCCGGGGGGAGATCAAGATTCCGGTACTCGAAGAGGAGGTCCTTCCTCGCCATCTCCTCTATCCGTCCCCCGGCATCGATGATCGTCACCGATGAAATAACGTCCTTCACCTCTCGCCCCCACGCGCCAGCATTCATTCTGACACCACCGCCCACGCTCCCCGGTATCCCCGCGCAGAATTCGATCCCCGTTAGTGATTCCCGGAGCGCAAAATCGACCAGCCCCGCACAGGAGACCCCCGCCTGGGCATGAGCGAGTACATCCCCGCTCTCCTCGGCTCTTGCTATTTCGATCTTCCGGAGTCTCTCCAGAGAAACCAGCGCCCCCCGGTATCCGCCATCCCTCACGATCAGGTTTGTCCCGTTTCCCACGGGGAGAAAGGCGATCCCCTCCTTCCGGAGAAACGTGACCAGATTGCCGAGTTCCTCGTCCGTATCGGGAAAGACCAGGGCGTCAGCCCTCCCTCCGACACCCATGGAGGTGTGGGCGGACATGGGTTCATCGAAGAGCACCTTCCCGGCGATGATGGCGCCCAGTATGCCTGTAATCTGTGAATCGGCAATCATACCGGCGCTCCCGTCATCTCTTCTTGAGCCTTTCCAGAAGATCTTCGCCAATTCTCCACACATTCCCCGCCCCCAGAGTCAGGACCACATCTCCCGGCTGTACAATGGCGCACAGATGGTCTGCAATCTCGCCGAAGCTCGAGAGATAGGTGACATCGCCATGGCCGTGTTCCTGTATTCCTTTCCCCAGATTGATGGCATGAACTCCCTGTATCTCCTTCTCGCTCGCGGCATATATATCGGTGAGGATCAGCGCCGTGGCGTCATCGAAGGAATCGAGAAAATCATCGAAGAGCGCCCTGGTGCGCGTATACCGGTGGGGCTGGAAGACAACGATCAGCCTGCCCTCCCAGGCGCGCCGCGCGGCCCCCAGCACCGCCTTGATCTCTGTGGGGTGATGGCCGTAATCATCAACAATCGTCACGCCGCCGACCTGTCCCTTGATCTCGAGCCGGCGGTGAACGCCCCGGTAAGCTTCCACCCCTTCGCGTATGGCTGGAAAGGGCATCCCAAGCTCGATGCCGACGGCTACCGCCGCCATGGCGTTATAGACGTTGAACAGCCCCGGGATCTGCATTTCGATCTCGCCCAGGTGCTCTTCTCCATGGTAGAGAGAGAATCGGGACGTCAGTCCCGTGAAGGAAATGTCGGCAGCCCTGAGATCGGCTTCGTTGTATATGCCGTAGGTGATGGCCTTCCTTTTTACCCGCGGCAGGATATCCCGCACATTGTCACAGTCGCTGCACAGGATGACGGCTCCGTAGAAGGGAACCGAGTTGGCGAACCGGAGGAAGGCGTCCTTGATCTCCCCGATACCGGGATAATAGTCCAGGTGTTCCCGATCGATGTTGGTAATAACGGCAAGGTAGGGGTTCAAGCTGAGAAAGGAACCGTCGCTCTCGTCCGCTTCGGCGACGATAAACTCCCCCTCGCCCAGCCGTGCGTTGCTCCCGATACTGTCCAGCCTTCCCCCGATTACCATGGTCGGGTCAAGGCCGCCGTGGGCGAGCACGGTAGAGATGATGGAGGTGGTTGTCGTCTTCCCGTGGCACCCCGATATGGCTATGGAGTATTTCAGTTTCAAGAGTTCGGCGAGCATCTCGGCCCGCGGGATAACCGGGATATTCCTCCGGTGGGCCTCCATGACCTCGGGATTCTCTTCTCCGACGGCCGTCGATTTCACCACCACATCGGCATCCGTGAGATTCGACGATCGGTGGCCGTGAAATATCCGGGCCCCGAGCGACGCAAGCCTCGCCGTGATGTCGGTATGTTCCAGATCGGACCCGCTGATCGCGTATCCGAGATTCAGAAGAACCTCGGCAATACCGATCATGCCAATACCACCGATGCCGACAAAATGTATGTTCTTAACCCTTCTGTACATCAGATTCTCCCGGTCTGTGCCGCTGATTTTTCATCCAGCAAAGCCATGCATTCATCCACAATGCGGGCCGCCGCCTTGACATTGCCGAATCGTGCTGACGCCGCTTCCATATGGCGTACCATTTCGGGGTTTTCGGCAAGCCTTCTGATGGCCCCGGCAAGTGTTTTCCCGTCAAGCCGTTCCTCGAGTATCATCTCCGCCGCGCCCGCATCGGCGAGAACACGGGCGTTCATCTCCTGATGCCCTCCCACCGCGAAGGGGTAGGGAATCAGGATCGACGCCCTGCCCATGGCGGTTATCTCGGCAATGGAAGTCGCACCCGCTCTGCAAATCAGAAGATCAGCCGCTCCGTAGGCGGAGGCCATGTCTTCGATAAAGGGATGCACCTCGGCGCGGATTCCATAGTCGCGATAGGCGGCAAACACCTCATCGGCGTCTCTCTCTCCCGTCTGGTGCACTATTACCAGCGCCTCTCTCATGTCCTCCAGATAGGGCAGCGCCTCCATAACCGCCCGGTTGATGGCTTGCGCCCCCTGACTCCCTCCGAAAACAAGGATTGAAAAAGTCCTTTCATCCCGGCCGGTTCTGATCATTCTTTCCGTGAACGCCCTCCTCACCGGGTTCCCCGTGACAACGGTCTTCTCGGCCGCGAAGCGTCCCTCCCTGTCGGGAAAAGTCAGGAACACCCTGTCCGCGAATCTCCCCAGGATCCTGTTTGTGGTACCGGGGAGGGCGTTCTGCTCCGCGATGGCCGTCTTTATGCCCATACAATGAGCCGCCAGTACCGCGGGACCCGATGCGTAGCCCCCCACGCCCAGAGCGATATGGGGGCGGAATTCGCGCAGAATCGAAAACGATTGTGCGATCCCCCGGGGGATCTTGAGCAGGCTTTCCACCATCCTTACGGGCCCTCTGCCCTTCACTCCCTCCACGGTAATCGTTCGAAGCGAGAAACCCAGCCGTGGAAGCAGCCTGGCCTCCAGGCCTCTTTCGGTTCCTATGAACAGCATCTCATTCATGGGCGACCGTTCCATAAATTCTTCGGCAAGGGCGATGGCGGGGAAGAGATGTCCCCCTGTTCCCCCGCCCGCCAGCATGATTCTGATTCCTTTCTTCTCCATACGCCCACCACAAATGACTTTCCCTGGGTACTCTCGTTCATGCGGTCTCCGCCGTGGCCTCCTCCTGCCCGCGGCGTGACGATATATTCAGCAATATGCCGATAACCGCCATGCACATGACGAGCGAGGTCCCCCCGTAACTGAGGAAGGGGAGCACCAATCCCTTCGTGGGAACAAGCCCCATAACCGCCGCCATATTGATAAACGCCCCTAGGGCGATGACCGCCGTCAATCCGGATGCCAGAAGCATCCCGAACAGATCGTCGCAGCGGAATGAGATCACGAATCCCCGAAACACGAGAATGGAGAAGAGGATCACCACGATGACGACCCCGATGAATCCGCCTTCTTCGGCGATGACCGAGAGGATAAAGTCCGTATGCGGCTCGGGAAGATAAAAAAGTTTCTGCATGCTGTTGCCGAGCCCCACCCCAAAGGCCCCTCCGGAACCGAAGGAAATGAATGACTGGATTATCTGAAATCCCGTCCCGCCCGGATCTTCCCAGGGGTTGAGGAAGGAGAGCAGCCTGCGCATGCGATAGCTTTCCTGCATGATCAGAATGGCTCCCGCGGGGATCGCGGTTGCCGCGAGTCCGGCGAGATAGGTGACGCGGCTCCCCGCCAGATAAAACATGAGCATGAAGACTATGACCATGATGACGGCCGTTCCAAAATCGGGCTGGCGCAGGATAAGACCGAGAATTATGAGCAACAGAGCGAGCGGCACCAGGAAGACGCGCGAAAACTCCTTGATGCGGTTGACCTTTTTCGTAAGGTAGTGGGCCAGGAATAGAACCAGTACCACCTTCACCATCTCGGACACCTGGAACGAGATGCCGGCAACGCGAAACCACCGGGTAGCACCCCCCACCGTCGTGCCGAAGCCGGGAATGATCAGGAGGGTCAGGAGCGCTATCGATACCAGCACGGCGGGATACGCCGCCTTCCCCCAGTACCGGTAGGGAATCCGGGAGACCCCCATCATGACGCTGAAACCGAGGAGGACAAACACGATCTGTTTCTTGATATAGTGGTACCCGTCGCCATACTTTTCCATGGCGATGATGGAACTCGAGCTGTAGATCATCACCGTCCCGATAACCACCAGGATGATCGTGACAGCCAGAAGCGTGATGTCCGGTCTGCCACCCGTCACTGAAGGTTCTTTGCCCATGTTTCCGTGTTCCTCTCGTGACCCATCTCCCGGACCAGATCCTTGAAGACGGAGCCTCGTTCCTCATAGTTCTTGAACTCATCGAAACTCGAACACCCCGGCGACAGAAGAACCGTGTCGCCGGGCGTCGCGATCCGTCGGGCCACGCCGACAGCCTCGCGGAGGGTTCCGGCGCGTTCGGTCTCCACGGTTCCTCCGATCACTGCCTCAATTTGGCCGGCAGCTTCGCCGAAGACAATCACGGCCTTGACCCGTTCCCGCAGCAGCGTTTCCAGTACTGTAAAATCCCCCCCCTTGTATCTCCCTCCGAGAAGAAGGACCACCGTCCCGTCGAAGGACTGGAGGGCCCGGTATACGGCGTCAACATTGGTTCCCTTGGAGTCATCGTAATACGCAACACCGTACGCCGTCCCGGCAAACTCTATCCGGTGAGCAATGCCGGTAAAGGTACTGATCGTCTCGGTAATTCTCTCAGCAGGGCACCCGCACATTCGAGCGGCGACAACGGCGGCCATGATGTTTTCCAGGTTATGGACGCCCTTCAGCCGTATCGCCCCCACAGGATATGTTTCATCCCGGCCCGCGGATCGATATCTCAGAGATGGGCCATCCACAAAAATCCCTTTCGCCGGTTTTAAAAACGAACTGAACAAAACTACATGCTCGGCAGGCAGCCTCTCCGCCAGGTCCGCCAGTTGAGGATCATCCCCGTTCAGAATCGCCAGGTCTCCCCGCCCCTGACGGACGAATATCCGTTCCTTGACGGCCCGGTATTCTTCAAGAGAGGCGTGATAATCGAGGTGGTCGCAACTCACATTGAGAAGCATGGCAATGAAGGGGTGAAAATCGCTGACCCACTGCAGCTGGAAGCTGCTGACCTCCAGCACCACAAAATCCTCCTCCTGACTGCCGCCGACATGGGATATGAGGGGAGTGCCGATATTCCCCCCCACAAAGACCCGTTTACCGCATCGTGCCAGGATCTCGCCCAGGAGGGTCGTTGTCGTCGTCTTCCCGTTGGTCCCGGTAATAGCGATGATCGGTTTTTTCACATAGCCGGAGGCAAGCTCCAGTTCACTCACGATTGGCATGTTCCTCCGCGCCCCCTCCGCGAGAAGAGGATGAAAGGGGGCAACCCCCGGTGAGGGCACAATCAGATCAACCCGCGACAGGACATCCAGATCTTCCTGCCCGATCCCGAATTCAAATCCGGGAACTCCTTGGAGAGGCGCTATGGCGTCTCCCATCTCGGAAATCGGCTTCTCCTCCGCGGCGAGAACCCGGGCGCCCTTGTCGAGGAGGAATCGCGCCGTAGCTATCCCCGTTCTTCCCAGGCCGATTACCAGAACTGTTTTCCCTTCCAGATCCATGACTCGCCGTCCCTTCGTGCCCGCCTCCTTATCGCAGTTTCAATGTGCTGATGGCGATCAGCGCAAGAATTACGGAGATAATCCAGAAACGGACGATAACCTTGGGCTCGGCCCATCCCTTGAGTTCAAAGTGGTGATGTATCGGCGCCATTCTGAAGATCCGGTTTCCGTTCGACACCTTGAACCATCCCACCTGGAAAATGACCGATATGGTCTCCACCACAAAGATTCCCCCCACGATAGCGAGAAGAATCTCCTGTTTCGTAAGAATCGCTATGGTCCCCAGAGCGCCGCCCAGCGAGAGCGAGCCCGTATCGCCCATGAATATCTGAGCGGGGTAGGTGTTGTACCAGAGGAACCCGAGTCCGGCGCCGACCATGGCACCGCAGAATACGGCGAGCTCTCCGACTCCCGCCACATAGGGAATCTGGAGATACCCGGCCAGTTTGATATTGCCGGCAAAATAGGCGAAGAGAAGATAGGTAGCGAAACATATCGTTGCCGGGCTGATGGCGAGTCCGTCAAGACCGTCGGTCAGATTGACCGCGTTTGAGGTTCCCACGATCACCAGCGCGGCGAAAAATATGTACCCCCACCCGAGATCGGGGGAAACGTTTTTCAAAAACGGCACGGTCACCCGGGTGTTGAATTCCGGGTGCCGATAAACCAGAACCCCGGTGAGAACGGCGAGACAGAACTGCATCGCCAGTTTGCTTCGAACGCTTAATCCTTTGCTCTGTTTTTTCACTTGCATCAGATAATCGTCGATGAATCCCACGACGCCGCAGCCGATCGTCACCATCAGAACGATCCAGACATAGCGGTTGGCCAGATTGGTCCACAGCAGGGTGGACACAACGATCGAAAAGATGATCAGGCTCCCGCCCATGGTCGGTGTTCCGGCTTTTGTCAGGTGAGAACGGGGGCCATCTTCCCGAACATACTGCCCGATCTGCAGTTCGCTGAATTTTCGGATCATCCAGGGTCCCAGAACGAAACAGATCAAGCAGGCCGTCAGGCTGCCATAGATCGTCCGAAACGTGATGTAGCGAAAAACATTGAAAAAGGAATATGTCTGATGTAGCGGATATAAAAGATGAAAAAGCATTTGTCCAGCCTTCCCGATGCAACCGGAGTTTTCTGTGTGGTGAACCCTACAACGTTTGCGGCTTCAGGTCAAACGCCTCGATGATCTTTTCCGCCACCGCCTCCATTTTCATTTTCCGCGATCCTTTGACCAGAATCCAGTCGCTCGGGTTCAGTCGGGAATTCAGAAGAGCGACCACATCCTCCGGATTCTCGAAAAAGGTGATCTCCTCTTTCTTGAATTCCGGGCGAGAGCTGAGGATAAAATACACGTTTTCAGGGAGTTCCTGAGGCAGGTATTTGATCAAATTGTCGCTACCTCCGTAGTGTTGGGCTTCGTCTAAGGCATCCAC
>ENA-OSEO01003412-OSEO01003412.1-sediment-metagenome-genome-assembly--contig:-NODE-3412-length-18903-cov-26.333209_pt1 | contig 18903 bp, 16 predicted proteins | sample MGYA00237883_ERZ534232 | MGnify/ENA metagenome assembly ERZ534232
GTAATACATCCCGCATCGGGCGGATTCCTCGGCGATGGCTTCGGCGGCTTGTTTTTTGGTCCCGACAAAAAGAACCGAGTGGCCCAAACCCACGGTGTCGGTCACGAAATTGTAAGCCACCTTGAAAAGCTGGACGGTCTTTTGCAAATCGATGATGTAGATGCCGTTGCGGGCCCCAAAGATGAAAGGCTTCATTTTGGGGTTCCATCGACGGGTCTGGTGGCCGAAGTGAACCCCGGCCTCCAAAAGCTGCTTCATGGTCACTTGGGACATAACCTTCAAAACCTCCTTGCGGTTTATCCTCCGCCCAGACGCCATCCGGCATTATTAACCTGAAAACAGGCACCACAAGCTAGGACTGGGCGTGCGTGCTTAAAACTAGTTTATATACCAAATGAGTCCCCTGAGCGCAAGTAAAAATTGGGAATGGCTGTAATCAGGCGGAGATAGGCATAAAAAACCACCCGGTCGGGGCGATGAGCGGCGCCTTGGGCGGGACGATAAATCAATAGTTTGAAATTACATAGAGATTACTTCGCCCCAAAAGGGTCGTCCGTAATGACCTTCCCTTTTGGGGCGTCGGCCCGGCACGATGGCACGGTTACGAATTGGGACGGAGGCGAAAATACCGGTCCCACCTTTTCCAGACCCCGATCAAGCCTGTCCTTGACGTCCAGACCGAATCGGTCTCCACATGTCCCTCGCCGGGCCGCTTAAAATCTTGGCGACAGTTTCAGTAAAAATAATTTTCAAGGGCGGCTTGTCTCCGGGGAAAAAATCCTTGACATCTTTGTTTCATATAGGCTAAAGATTCGCTTCTATAAATTAGTTGTAATTAAGTCGGGCACAACGGCGTGACCGGCTTTCATCATAAGACAAAGGCGTCTTGCCCCGGAAAGGGAAGACGCTTTTTTTATTCTTAATTTATAAGGAGGAGGACCTGGCTTATGAATCTGCAACGTCCCAACGCCAATGAGGCCTTGCGCACCAACAACCGCTCTCGTAACGTGGCCCCCCAGTCGGGCATCTGCAGCCGTTGCGTGGATGGCTGCAAGGGCAACTGCGACATGTTCAACGCGAGTTTTCGCGGGCGGGAGCTTCTTTATCCCGGCCCTTTTGGGATAATCACCGCCGGAGCCGACAAGGATTATCCGGTCGATTATTCCCACCTTAACATCATGGGCTACGCCATTGGGGCCGAAGGCATGGAAGCCGACCCAGACCACGCCACCTTTCCGGTGGTCAGCACCGAGACCGCATTCGGCAACACTTACCCGGTCCAGATGAAAACGCCCATTTTCACCGGGGCTTTGGGCAGCACGGAAATAGCCCGGCAAAACTGGGAGCATTTCGCCTATGGCGCGGCCATCAGCGGAATCAGCATTGTCTGCGGCGAGAACGTTTGCGGCATCGATCCCCAACTGGAACTGACCCCCGAGGGCAGGGTCAAGGAGTCGCCGGAGATGAGGCGGCGGGTGGAACAATTCCGCCGTTATCACGAGGGGTACGGCGACATTCTCGTCCAGATGAACGTGGAAGACACCAGGCTGGGCGTGGCCGAATATGTCGTGGAAAAACTCGGCGTGCAAACCGTCGAACTCAAATGGGGCCAGGGGGCCAAATCCATCGGCGGGGAAATCAAGGTCGATTCCCTGGAACGAGCCATTGAATTGAAAAAACGGGGCTACATCGTTACTCCCGACCCCGAGGACCCGGCCAACCAGGCTTCCTTCAGGAGCGGGGCCACTCAGCAGTTCGAGCGGCATTCCCGGGTCGGTTTTTTAAAGGAAGAAGAGTTTTTGCGGGAAGTGGACCGCATTCGGAAGATCGGGGCCAAGCGGGTGACCCTTAAGACCGGGGCTTACCCCATGCGGGAACTGGCCATGGCCATCCGCTGGTCGTCCAGGGCCAAGATCGACCTCCTGACCATTGACGGCGCGCCGGGCGGCACCGGCATGAGCCCTTGGCGGATGATGACCGAATGGGGCGTTCCTTCCCTATACCTTCACTCCATGGCCTATGAGCTCTGCCTGCGTCTGGCCCAGAAAGGCCATTGGGTCCCGGATATCGCCTTCGCCGGCGGCTTCTCGGCCGAAGACCACATCTTCAAGGCCCTGGCCTTGGGCTCGCCCTACTGCAAGGCCGTCTGCATGGGCCGGGCCTTGATGATCCCCGGGATGGTCGGCAAGAACATCGGCCGGTGGCTCAACGGCGAGGACGGCGGCCTGCCCAAGACCGTATCCGTCCACGGAAACACCAAGGAAGAGATCTTCGTCTGCTACGAAGAGCTTCGGTCCAAGTACGGCTCCGAGGTGGATAAGTTTCCCTTGGGGGCCATCGGCGTATACAGCGCCGTGGAAAAGCTCCGGGTCGGTCTCCAGCAGCTCATGGCCGGGGCCAGGAAATGGCGGGTCAACCTCATGTCCCGCAAGGACCTGGCCTCCTTGACTGAGGAAGCGGCCCGGGTGACCAACCTGCCCTATATCATGGAAGCCTATCGAGATGAAGCCCTGGCCATAATCGACTCCTAAGCGGTTAAAACCAGGCTGAAAGAAACGGGGCCGGGTCGAACCTGGACCCGGCCCCGTTTGAATCTTTCCCCACCTTAATCATTCCGGCAAAAATTTCCTCAATGTAGAAAAATTTTCCCCTGATCGACGGGCAATCGCCCGAAAAAACGGGGCTTGAACCAGCTTGAATACGGATGGAACCGTAAGAAAGCGATCAAGTAACCGTAATTTATAAGTTTGCCGGTCTTCCATATTCCAACCTTCGCCTCGAATCATGTGGCATGCCGTGTGCAATTCTGGCCGGTGATACCCTTTTCAAGATTTATTTATTGAGACCAAGAAGATTCCAGGTGGTAGTTGACTTCCCATTTTCTGAGGAGAGGAGGTGATAATCGATGATAAACGGCATAAGCGGTGGAGGCTTCATGGACCTCACTCGGATGACGGCTATGCGAGGTCAAATGGGAAATCCCTTCGAACAATTAGATTCCAACGGGGATGGTTCGCTAGATAAGACCGAGCTCAGTTCCTTGGCCGATAAAATCTCGGAGATGACCGGTCAGTCTGTAAATGTCGACGAGCTGGTCTCTAAGCTTGACAGCGATGAAGACGGCCTGGTCAGCCAGGAGGAGTTCGAGGCCGGCCGCCCTCAAGGTCCTCCGCTCGGGATGATGGGTATGCAGGGCGGCGGCATGCAGAGTCTCTTGGATATTCTGAACGAGTCGGAAGACGAAGACGTTTCCAGTTTGAGAGATTCCCTCGATACCAATGGTGACGGCGTAGTGGATGCCGAAGAGGCCAAAGCAGGGATTAACTATTTTATTCAGCAATATCAGAACCAGATGACCGGCACTTCAAATCAGGACGGCGAAACCGGCGGCCAGCTCAAGGTGCTGTGCTGAAGCGACTTGAGGAGAAATGGGTATCGCCAGGGCTAGCCGCTTTTCTCTTGGCGGCAGGCCCTGATAAATAGAAACCTCGCCGGGATGCGCCTTTAATTTTTATTGACTCCAGAGCACAACCCCCCTCATTCATTTAACATGGTCACGCCTATACGAAACAAGGACTAGGTCTTTTGAAGGGCTGGTACTTTAGTATTAGAAATTTTATAAAAAAAATACGAAAAAAATCATACTTTCAGCGTATTGCCTTGGGAAAAATCTCCGGCTAAAATAGACCCCAAATCATAAGGAAAATATCCCGGTCCGGGATGTGACAATATAGTGATGAACGCGGAAGGGGGGCAACCATTTAACTTTTTTAGGTTGGTTAGAGAAAAATGAGGGGAGTAAAAAACATGATTAAAAAAACCTTTTTAATTTCGATGGCCTTGATCTTGGTTTTGGCCTGGGCCGGCCTGGCCTCGGCCGTGCCGCTCGGCGGGTTTATCGGCTGGAGCGGCGACACGGCCATTCCGGCCAATGACGACGGCTATTCGGACCAGATTAATCTTACCACCTCGTTCTGGTTCTTCGACCAGGAAAAAACCTCGCTCTGGGTCAACAACAACGGCAACATCACTTTTGGCGGGCCCATGTCCACCTATACCCCGTTTGCTTTTCCGAGCAGTGCGCAAATCGTGGCCGCGTACTTCGCCGACGTGGATACGCGGGGGAGCGGTTCGGGCTTGGCTTATTACGGTGAAAGGACCGACACCGGGACCTTGACCACCATCTCGAACCAGGTCAACACGGCCTTTTCCGGGGCCGGGTTTACGGCTTCTTACGCCTTCGTGGCTTCTTGGGACCATGTCGGATATTTCGGTTCTCACGACGACATGCTCAACACCTTCCAGATCGTCCTGGCCACGGACGGCGGCAACAGTTACGCCATCTTCAACTATCTTGACGACGGCATGTCCTGGGAGACCGGCGACGCCAGCGGCGGCTCCGGCGGGTTCGGCGGCACTCCGGCCGCGGCCGGATTTGACGCCGGCGACGGGACCAATTATTACACGATTCCCGGTTCCTTTCAGAACGGCATCGCCAATGTCCTGGAAGACGGTTCCAACACGGGTGTGGCCGGACGGTGGGTTTTCAGAATCAGCACTGAGCAAATCGAGCCTGGCCCTATCACCAACAACGTCCCTCTGCCCGGCGCGGTCTGGCTTTTCGGGCCCGGCCTGATGGGCCTGTTCGGCCTGAGGCGGAGGATATTCGGCTGATTGTTGTTACCTTCAAGAAAAGGCTTCCAAATTCAGGGGCGCGGCCTGCCGCGCCCTTGAAATATTTGGGTGAAGTCGGCTGATCCTAAGTTGCCTTTATACATAGAGTAAAGAAACTATCAGGTCATGGCGAAGTTCGTCGCAGACGAACCGAAGCAATCCATCGGAATTAAAAGAGATGGCTTCGTCATCCCGCTGCCGCGGGATTCCTCGCCATGACAGACGGATAAGCTTTGTTTGTCGGACTCAGGCGATTTTGTCCAGGAAATTTTTGGTCTTGATGGTGTGTTCGGTCAGGCCGAACCGTTCCGGGTCCAGCCCGAAGGCCAGGGCCACCAGTTCGGTGATGTAGAAGACCGGGAGGTTGAATTTGATTTTTTTCCGCCGTTTGGCCATGACCTGGCCCATTTCGAACTGGTTGAAACAGGAGGGGCAGGGCACGACGATGGCTTCGGCTTCACGATCGGCCATGTGCTGGAGTTTTTCCCAAACCACGCCGTAAGTGTCGTCTCCGCCGATGTTGGCGCCTAAAACCGAGCCGCAGCAGAGGAATTTTCGGCTGTATTGAATCGGATCGCCTCCAAGGGCCGAGACAATATTGTCCACGCCGACCGGAACGTAGCTGGCCGAGGCGGTCAGGGAATGGGGAAACATGACCCGGGGCGGGCGGAAATAGTGACAGCCGTAATGGGCCGCGATGCGGAGGCCCTTAAGGGGCCGCACCACCCGCTCCCGGATGGCTTCCAGACCGATGGTTCGGTTGAGCAGAGGCCCCAGATGGTGGACTTGGATCGTTCCCTCGAAGCGATGGCCGAAGTCCTTCAGCAAGTGATTGACCTTCCGCCTTTGTCCCGGTTTCTCCTTGAGCTTCTTGTTGGCTTCGGTCAAGGTGGCCGTGCAGCCGTTGCAGATGGACAGGATATTGAGACCTTGTTCCTCGGATAGACACAGGTTTCTGGCGGCCAGGGCCAGCCAGGTATCATAGTTGACCAGTTTGACGTTGGTCGTCGGCGGACAGCAGGAGAAATCCAAATCCGCCAGTTCCACGTCCAGGAGGCGCAGGACCTCCCGGGTGGCCGCCTCGAAGCCGGGGTAACGGGCCGGAATGAAACAACCTGTGAATAGGGAATACTTCATGGTCGGGACTTCACCTTTTCGAAGAGACCGGTCCGGGCGGCCAGGGCCTCGACTTCTTCCACGTTGATCTGGCTCAAGGGAGATAAACCGAACCTGATCCTTTCTTCATCCACCCGGTAGGTGACCACCGACCGGCCGGTCCGGGCGATCTTATCCACCACGGCCCGAACTTTGTCGGGGATGTTGCCCCGGGCTGCGGCCACGTTCATCAGGGCGGTCAGAAGTTCGACGATATGGAGTTCCTGGGGGCACCGGTCTTCACAGACGTGGCAGGTGGTGCAATACCAGAGGCTTTCATCGCCGGTCACCGCGTTCGGACCGGAATAGAGGCAACTGACCAGGATGCGCCGGGGACCGGGCGTGTCCAGGACCATGGCCGCCGGGCAGGAGCCGGTGCAGCGGGAGCACTCGTAGCAAAAAAACAGATGCTCAGGTTCGATGTGCTTCCATATTTCTCTCAAGAGTCATGCCCTTTTTCTTGGGTTTGAAAAATTCGCGGCTGCGCTCGATCTCGGCCGGGGTGACCTTGGCCACGATCTGGGCCGCCTCGGCGATCCTGGCGGCGAAAAGATTGCCTTCGGCCGCGCTGATCCAGGCCAACTGCAGCCGGTTGGGGTCCAAACCGCCTTTTTCCATGCGCTTCCAAAGTTTCTGCACTCGCTTTTCCGTCTGGACATTGGCGTTGATGTAATGGCAGTCGCCGATATGACATCCGGAAACCAACACGACCGCCGCGCCACGCCGAAAGGCTTCGCCTATGAATTTGGTCGAAACCCGGCCCGAACACATGGTCCGAATGATCCTCACCGCCGCGGGATACTGCATGCGGCTCACCCCGGCGAAATCAGCCCCGGCATAAGAGCACCAGTTGCAGCAGAAAGCGACGATCAGTTTTTCCGGTTCGGCTTCGGTGGCCGCCTGGACCTGGGACAGTATCTGCCGGTCGGTGAAATGGTTCTGTTCGATGGCCCCGAAGGGGCACTCGGCCGCGCAGGTCCCGCAGCCGGCGCAAGAGGCCTCAATGACCACGGCCTTTTTGTCTTTTCCCTCTCCTTCCAGGCGGATGCTCTTGAAGGGACAGACCGCCGCACACAGGCCGCAGCCGGTGCAGAGATCCTCGTTGACCCGGGCCGTAATGGCTTCGACGCTGACCTGGCCCTGGGCCATGAGGATATTGGCCCTGGAAGCGGCGGCCGAAGCCTGGGTGACCGACTCCCGGATGTCCTTGGGGCCTTCGACGCAGCCGGCCAGGAAGACCCCGCTGACCGGGGTGTCCACCGGCCGCAGCTTGGGGTGGGCTTCGAGCAAGAACCCGTCGGCCGCCTGGGACAGGTTGAGCATCCGCTGAATGACTTCGCTGTCCGACCGAGGCTCGACGCCCACCGAAAGGACGACCATGTCCGCTTCCTTGCGGTAGATGGTTCCCTGAAGGGTGTCCTCGCCGATGAGGGTGAGGTTTCGCGTCTTATAGTTCTCGATTATTTCCCCGGGCAACCCTCGAATGAACTGGACGCCTTCCATCCTGGCCCGGCGGAAAAGCTCTTCAAAGCCTTTGCCGTAAGCCCGGATGTCGATGTAATGGACGCTGACCTCGGTCTCCGGCCAGTGCTCTTTGATCAGAAGGACGTCTTTGATGGTGTTCATGCAGCAGATCGATGAGCAATAGACATTGGACCGGAAGGAACGGGAGCCGATGCACTGGAGAAAGGCCACTTTTTCCGGAGACCGACCGTCCGAGGGACGGATGAGGCGACCGCTGGAAGGCCCGCCGGCGTTGATGAGGCGCTCGAATTCCAGGCTGGTGATCACGTTGGGGAACTTGCGGTAGCCGAACTCGGTCAAGGGCGTGGGGTCGTACACGTCCATGCCCGTGGCCACGATGATCGCGCCGACCTCCAGGTGATGAATTTCATCTTTCTGGCTGAAATCGATGCAGTTATGCTGGCAGGCCTGGTAGCACTTGTCGCAAGCCACGATGCCTTCCTTGTTCAGGCACATGTCCATGTCGATCAGGTAGGTCGAGGGTACGGCCTGGGCGAAGGGAATGTAAATGCCCCTTCGAGTGGACAATCCGGCGTCGAAATCGTTCGGGGCCAGTTGAGGGCACTCGGCTACGCAGTCGCCGCAGGAAGTGCATTTATCGGTCACGTAACGAGGCCGCTGGCGCACCTTGACCTTGAAGTTGCCCACATAGCCTTCCACGGATTCGAGCTCACTCAGGGTCATGAGCTCGATGTTCCGGTGACGGCCCACCTCGGACATCTTGGGGGCCAGAATGCAGATCGAGCAGTCCATGGTCGGAAAGGTTTTGTCGATCTGGGCCATGCGGCCGCCGATGGAGCCGGACCGCTCGACCAAACCGACCTTGTAACCGGCGTTGGCCAGGTCCAGGGAAGCCTGGATGCCGGCCACGCCGCCGCCGAGGACCAGGGCCCGGCGGGTGACCGGGACCACGATCTCGGTCTGGGGTGCCAGAAGCCTGGCTCGGGCCACGGCCATGCGCACCAGGTCCTTGGCCTTGGCCGTGGCGGCCTCCTTGTCGTGCAGATGAACCCAGGAACAGTGCTCCCGAATGTTGGCCATTTCCAGGAGGTAGGAATTAAGTCCGGCCTCGCCCACGGCCGCCCGAAAAGTGGGTTCGTGGAGCCGCGGGGTGCAGGAAGCGACAACGACCCGGTTGAGGTCGTGTTCCAGGATATCGGCTTTGATCTGTTCCTGACCCGGGTCCGAACAAGTGTACATACTGTCCACGGCCAGGGTCACGTCCGGCAGAGAAGCGGCGTACTCGGCCACGGCCCGGCAGTCCACTACTCCGCCGATATTCAGACCGCAATGGCAAACGTAGACCCCGATGCGCAGTCCCTGGGTCTGGGGCTTCTTTTTTTTCTCTGGCTGGGCCACTAGATCAGTCCTTTGACTTCAACAACAACTTCTGCCCTTCTTCAAAACCAGCCTTGAGGGCGCTGAGATTGAGTTTTTCCGTGCCGGACGGTATGGAATCCAAAAGGGCCTTCTCCATGGCTTCATACTTGACTATCCCGGTTACGGCCACCAGGAAGCCCAGCATGACGATGTTGGCCACGATGGTTCGGCCCAGCTTTTCGGCCAGACGCGTGGCCCGAACCCGAAAGAAACGGACGCCCTCCGGCCCCTGGTCCAGGTTGACCAGGTCCTGATCTATAATCAGGGTCGCTCCGGAGGCCAGATGTCCGCCGTAGGTGTTCTTGGCTTCTTCAGACATTAGGACCAGTATGGTGGGGGTCGAGACCTTGGGATAATAGATGGCCCCGGTGGAGAGGACCACGTCGGCGCTGCAGGCCCCGCCCCTGGCCTCGGGCCCGTAACTCTGGGTGAAGACGGCATTGAGTCCCTGGTGCAAGGCCGCGGCCTTGCCCAGGATGGAGCCGGCCAAGACGATGCCCTGGCCGCCGAAACCGGCCAGCCTGATTTCCGTTTTGGCCATCCTCATTTCTTGTCCTTGTCGGCCGGCGAATTCAGATAAAGGTCGGCAAACGTCGGCCGGTCCGCGTCGATGAATTTCCCCACGATGATTTCCCCGCCCAACTCGATCCCGACTTCGGCCGGGTCGGCCTCTTGGCGGATCAAGCTTTTTTCCCGGTAATATTTCATCTCTTCCAGTCCCGAACCCAGCTTGTTGGGACGGCCGTATCCTATCGGGCAGGGAGCGATGACTTCGATAAAGGTGAAGCCTTTCTTTTTCATGGTTTCGGCCACGGACACCACTAGTTGCCGAGCGTGAAAGGCCGTCCACCGGGCCACATAGACCGCGCCTGAAGCATGGGCCATGTGCGGCAGATTGAAGGGGTGCTCCCGGTTGCCGTACGGAGAGGTGGTGGTTTTGGCTTGTATCGGCGTGGTCGGTCCGACCTGGCCGCCGGTCATGCCGTAATTGAAGTTGTTGACACACAGGACTTTAAGGTCGATATTGCGCCGGGCCGCGTGGATGAAATGATTGCCGCCGATGGCGAAAAGATCGCCGTCGCCGGAAAACACGGTCACGGTCAGTTCCGGCTTGGCCATCTTCAGGCCGGTGGCGAAGGGGATGGCCCGGCCGTGGGTGGTATGATAGGTGTCCATGTTCATATAGCCGGCCGCCCGGCCGGAACAGCCGATGCCCGAAACCATGGAGCAGTCCTGGGGGCGCAGACCGGCCATCTTCAGACCATTGATGAAACAGCTCAGGACCACGCCCAGACCGCAGCCCGGGCACCAGATATGGGGGATCCGGCCCGGTTTGAGATAGACGTCCATAGGATGCAGGCCGTGGTCGCTGGTCACCTTGGCCTTCAAAACAGCCGGATCAAAAGGCGGCAAAGGCCTCATCTTTCTGATCATGACTTGGCCCTCCTCCCAAACTCGTCAATAGCGGCCAGGATTTCTTCCGGCGTATGCAAGGTCCCGCCCATCAACCCCAGGCTGACCGTGTCGGACCGGCCGCCGGAGCACCGCTCGACTTCCAGGGCTACTTGCCCGTAATTGATCTCCGGCACGATGAACGCCCCGGTCCGCTGAGCCAGGCGGCGAACCAAGTCCTCGGGGAAAGGCCAAATAGTGATCAGCCGTAAAAAACCCACGGCCCGGCCTTGACCTCTGGCCACCTCCACAGCTTCCCGGGCCGAGCGGGCCGCGCAGCCGTAAGCCACCACCACGGCCTCGAGGTCGCCTTCCAGCCCGACTTCTTCGAATAAAATAATATCGGGAGCATTCTTGCGAATTTTTTCCACCAGCCGACGGACCAAACGTTCCTGGGCCTGGTCGCTCATGACCGGGTAACCCCATTCATCATGAGTCAGTCCGGTGACGTGGACGTTATACCCCTCGCCGGCGTTGGCCATGGCCGGGACCAAGTCCTTACCGCCGGCAAAAGGCAAATAGTCTTCCGGTAGAATGTTGCGGCCGGGTTTGCGTCTTTCCACCAGCTTGATTTCTGAAGGATGGGGAATGATAACTTTTTCGGACATGTGTCCGACGAGTTCGTCGGTCAGCATAATGACTGGTACCCGGTATTTTTCGGAAAGATTGAAGGCGCGAATGGTCAGGTCGAACATTTCCTGGGGTGAGGAGGGGGACAGGGAAATGGAACCATAGTCGCCGTGGGAGCCCCATCGGGCCTGCATCACGTCGGCTTGGCCCACTAGGGTCGGCAGGCCGGTCGACGGTCCGCCGCGCATGACGTTGACCACCACGCAAGGGGTCTCGGTCATCATTCCCAGGCCGATGTTCTCCATCATCAGGGAAAAACCGGGCCCGGAAGTCGAAGTCATGGCCTTGACCCCGCCCCAGGAAGCGCCCAAGATGGCGGCCATGGAGGCCATTTCGTCTTCCATCTGGATGTAAACGCCGCCCACCCGGGGCATACGCCGGGCCATGCGTTCGGCTACTTCCGTGGCCGGGGTGATCGGATATCCGGCGAAGAAACGGCATCCCGCGGCCAAGGCCCCTTCGGCCGCGGCCACGTCGCCGATGAAAAAATGCTCTCCGGTCAGAACGGCTTTTTCGGACATGGCCCTCATCCCCAAGGCTCTTCGTCCGGGGCCTCCCGGCTCGACGGGCTATGGCGCTCAGTGTATTTGAGGATGTCTTCCCTGGTCACCGGACGCATCTCTTTGAGCACCGTAAAGATGGCGAACTCTGGGCAGATGATTTCACAAAGATTGCAATTCACACATTCGCCTTCCTTGACCACCTCCGGCGGATGGTAGCCTTTGGCGTTGAATTCCTTGGACAAGGCCAGGACCTTGTTCGGACAAAATTCGATGCAAAAGCCGCAGCCCTTGCAGCGATCCTTGATGATCCTGACTTCTCCTATGGGTATGGAATGGCTGCCCGCGTCCAGGGGCAAACGCCAGAATTTTTTCATAGCCGCTCCCCAGCCAATATAAAATCAATTTTTATATAACCCCGGCTGGGGCAAGTCAACAGATTTCATCCCGCTTGCGTCAGCAACATAAAAATGTCCCCTCTAAGTACTACGTTAAAATGTCCCCATGGAAAGGGGCGAGGTGAGCGGAGCTGGGGGACATTCGACGCATCGCCTGCTGCGGTTGATCGAGAAATGGGGCCTTAGAAATATTTGTCCAGTTCCGTCAGCAGGTTTGACATTTCCGCACTCTTTTCCTTCAAGTCTTCCAGGACCCGCCTTTTTTTGTCCATCTTTTTGGCCGGATTGTCTTCATCGCCCGATTCTTGGACCAAGCCGGGCCCGGGGCTAGGTCGAAGATAGCCGTATTCCAGAAAATCGATGAAATGATCGGCGATCTCTTCGGGGGTATATCCTTTACGCTCCGGATTGTACCATTTATAAAGCCAATTGCACATGCCGATCAGGGCGAAGGCCTGGAGTTTGGGGTCCACCGGCCGGAAGCTGCCTTCACGGATGCCTTCAGCGATGACTTTTTCCACTATTTCTGAATACTTTCTTTTTTCTTCCCGGATTTTTCGGAACTGCTTTTCCGGAAGCTGGTTTTCTTCACTGAAGAACACGGCGAACATGGGCAGGTTGCCGATGATAATATTCTGGATATGGTTGCGGATGAAGAACCGGAGTTTTTCCCGGGGCGGCAGGTCCATCTCTCCGATTTCATAGGCCTTGGCGAAAAAACTTTCCAAAGCCTGGATGTAGATCAAGGACAATAGTTCTTCCTTGGAAGAGACATAGTGATAGAGGGCCGGTTTGCTCAGACCCAACTCGTGGGCCACGTCGTCCAGGGTGGCCGCCCGATAACCCTTGAGGTGAAAGATATGAATGGCCGTGTCGATGACCATTTGCCGACGCAAATTTTTGTCCAAACTTTTGAAGTCAATCTGCTGTTCCATAACGGCCTCCCGGTCCGAAAGCCCAGGCCTGATTTTTCAGCGCAGGCTTATAATCTTTTGAAACGTTATAGCACGGAGGGCCTTGGACGGCCAGTTTCCGAGCTTTGGGTCGATTTTTTGGTTTGTGTCGGCTGGGGAATTGATTTTTCTTTAAAAACATATTCGGCGGCATTTTTCTGTAAAAAAAGCCTTGACATTTTGGGTCCGGCTAATATTATTTACCAGTAAGTCGACATTGCTTTACGTTAAGTCTATAAATAAGGCCAAGTCAAGAGCAAAACCAGCCCCGATCAATTTTTACCGGCCTGACCCATCCGGCCGAGGAGGACGAACATGAGCGGAAAAGAGGTCTCCGCCATCCAGGCGCAGGAAAACCGGGAAGTCAACTGGGACGATTATCTTCAGGCCTACTATGAGAAACCGACCAGTTTCCGGACTTGGTCCGGGTATGAAACCAAGGAGCTTTACACGCCCAAAGACCGGGCCGGGGAAAATTATGACGAAAACATCGGCGACGCCGGCCAATATCCTTTCACCCGGGGCATTCACCGCAACATGTTCCGGGGGCGGTATTGGACCCGGCGGGAGGTCGTGGGCCTGGGTTCGCCGGCCGACACTCACGAACGGGCGGCTTATTGTTTCAAGAACGGCGGAACCGGCCTGAACACCATCGCCGACGTGACCTATGAAATGGGACTCGACCCTGACCATCCCTGGGCTCAGCACGAAGTGGGTCTGACCGGGGTCAACATCGCCCATATCAAGGACATGGAAACTTTGATCGGCGACATCCCCCTGGACAAGGTCAGTTGGTCCCTCATCACCGCCTCCACCGCCGCCGCCGCCACTATGGCTCAATACGTGGCCGTGGCTCGGAACAAGGGCTATGACATCAGCCGCCTCCGGGGGTCGGTCCAGAACGATCCCATCCATTTCCGGTATTGCGGTTTCCGGCCGGCCTGTCCCCTGGACTTGTCCATCAAGCTCGGTTCGGACGTCATGGAGTTCTGCACCAGGGAGATGCCCAAGTGGTATTACACCACGGTCAATATGTATGACCTGCGCGAACAAGGCATCACCGCCCCCCAGGAGATCGCCTACGGCTTAGGCATCGCCGGATGTTACATCGACGAGCTCATCCGCCGCGGACTTGACATTGACGCTTTCGCCCCGCGCTTTACCTTTTATGTGTCCTGCCATATCGATATTTTAGAGGAAATCGCCAAAATTCGGGCCGCCCGGCGCATGTGGGCCAAGCTGATGAAGGAAAAATACGGGGCCAAGGACCCGCGGTCCATGCAGTTCCGTTTCGCCGTCCACACCGCAGGCTGTTCGCTCGTCCCCCAGCAGCCTCTCAATAATCTGGTCCGAATCGCCTACGAGGCCCTGGCCGCGGTGTTGGCCGGGGTCCAGTCTCTGCACTGCTGCTCTTACGACGAACCCATGTGCCTGCCCACGGAAAAAGGGCATCTCCAGGCCTTGCGCACCCAGCAGATCATCGCCTACGAGACCGGCGTGACCAACGTGGCCGATCCTTTAGGGGGCTCATATTATATTGAAAGCTTGACCGACAAGATGGAAGAAGAGGCCATCAAGTTCATGAAGGAAGTAGAGGACGTAGGCGGCATGGAAGAAGCCATCCGCACCGAATGGCTGGACCGCCGTTTCGAGCAGGAGGCGGTCAAGCGGCAAAAAGAATTGGATCAAACGGAAAAATTGGTGGTGGGAGTGAACATCTTCACCGATGAACCGGAAAAGACCACGCCTTTGGGGGTCCAGCGCATCTCCAATCTTTCCACCAAGGCTCAGATCGAGGGCGTGCGCAAGCTCAAGATGAGCCGGGACATGAACAAGCTCCGGGAGGCCATTAACAAACTTCGCGAGGATGCGGCCGAGGGCCGCAACACCATTCCGGCCATGATCGAAGCCACCCAGGCCCTGGCCACGACCAGCGAACTGCTGGGTACGGTGCGCGAAGTTTACGGGTACTCTTACGATCCCATGAACATCGTCGAATCCCCGTTCAAGTGAGATCAGAGGGGAAGAGACCGATGGCCAAAAAGAAAATCAAGGTGATCATCAGCAAGGTCGGATTGGACGGCCATGACCGCGGGGCCAAGGTCGTCGCTTCTTTGCTCAGGGAAGCCGGCATGGAGGTGGTCTATCTGGGCATGTATCAGACTCCCCAGAGCATCGTCAAGGCGGCCGTGGAAGAAGACGCGGACGTGATCGGCGTAAGTTATTTATCGGGCGAGCATCTGGTCTTCACCCCTCTCATCGTCGAAGAGATGAAAAAGCATGGTTTGGACGACGTTCTGTTGGTCGCCGGGGGCTCCTTCCCGCCCGAGGACATTCCGGCCATGAAAGACATGGGCATTGACGAGGTCTTTCGGGGCGGGTCGCTGACGGGTGATATTGTGAAGTACATCGAAATGCAGGCCGGCGGGCAGGAGGACTGATGGGGCGGTCGCACAAGGTTAGCCCGGACGATCTGGCCGCCGGACTCCTTAAGGGCGATCGCCGGGCCGCGGCCCGGATGATCACCCTGGTGGAAGACCAGGACGAGCGGGCCAACGAGATGATGAAGCTGGTCTTCCCTCACACCGGCCGGTCCATGATTATCGGTATCACCGGAGCGGGGGGAAGCGGCAAATCCACTCTTATCGACCATCTGATCGGCCGGTTCCGGGGCATGGATAAAAAAGTGGGCGTAGTGGCCGTCGACCCGAGCAGTCCCTTTTCCGGAGGGGCCCTTCTGGGCGACCGGGTCAGATTCCAAAGCCATTCTCTGGACGAAGGCGTCTATATCCGGTCCATGGGGGCCCGGGGCTATCTGGGCGGCTTGGCTCGGGCCACCACCGACGTGGTCCGGATCATGGAAGCCATGGGCAACGAGGTGATCATCATCGAAACCCTGGGTGCGGGTCAGGATGAAATCGATGTGATCCATGTGGCCCAAACCTGCCTGCTGGTCCTCACTCCGGGCATGGGCGACGACATCCAGGCCATGAAGGCCGGCATCATGGAGATCGCCGACATCATCGTGCTCAACAAGTTCGATTTGGACGGAGCCACCCAGTGCCTGCGGAGTCTGGAAACCGTGATTCACACCGGGATGAGCGAAGATAAGGGCTGGACGCCCCGGGTGGTCCCCACCATCGCCTGCGCCGCCAAATCAAGCGATGTCCAGGGGGTGGACGAACTCGTGCAAAACATCATGGACCACCAGGCTTATCTCCACCGCAGCAAAAAAATCGAAGAAGTCCGATTCAAAAGGATCGAGCAAGAACTGGGACTGGTTTTCAAGGATGAAGTGGAGAAGGTGGTCTTCGCCGGACTGAAAGGCACGGGCAAGAAAAGGCAATATATCGAATCCATCAGGGCCGGGAAAAACGACCCCTATTCGGTGGTCGAAGAAGTCCTGGCCACGTTTCTTAAAGAAGAAATCTTGGAGTGACAGGAAATGGCTTATATGCCTAAGCACGACGCCAAGGCTTCCAGCGATCCTTTCCTCGGGCTGACTCCCCTCAAGAACATGTCCGGATTCGAAATCAAGCCTGTCTACGGTCCGGAAGACTTGACGGGCCTCGATTTCGACCGGGACATCGGCCGTCCCGGCGGGTTTCCTTTTGTGCGGGGGGTCTATCCCACTATGTACCGCGGCCGTCAGTGGACCATTCGCCAGCTTGGTTCTTTAGGCCCTCCGGACCAGGCCAACCAGCGCATCGGCCAGCTGGTGGAGATGGGGGCCACCGGTATCAGCGTCTGCCTGGATATGCCCACCATCATGGGGCGTGATTCGGACGATCTTCTGGCTGAGGGGGAAGTAGGCCGGTGCGGCGGGGTGGCCATCGACACCATCCAGGACATGCGGGACTTGCTGGCCGGCATCGACCTGGAAAAGATCAGCATCAATTTCGTTTCCAACAGCCAATCCGCGGTCATCCTGGCCATATTCTGCGCCGTGGCCGAAGAGCGGGGCGCGAGGCGGGAGCTTCTGAGCGGAACGCTTCAGAACGACATCCTGAAAGAATATCAGGCCCAAAAGTCCTATTACTTTCCTCCGGGTCCTTCCCTGCGCCTGACCTTGGACACCATTGCTTTTTCCGTCAAAAATCTGCCCAGGTTCAATCCCATCAGCATCAGCGGTTATCATCTGGCTTCGGCCGGGGCTAACCCGGTGCAGGAACTGGCCTTTACCCTGGCCAACGGCTTTACTTACGTGGAAGAAGGGATCAAGGCCGGGATGGACGTGGATGACTTCGCTCCCCGGCTGTCCTTTTTCTTCAAGGCTCACAATGATTTCTTCGAAAACGTGGCCAAATTCCGGGCGGCGCGGCGGATATGGGCCCGGACCATAAGGGACAAGTTCGGAGCCAAAAACCCGGCCAGTTGGCGGCTGCGCGTCCACACTCAGACTTCGGGTTCTTCGCTGACCGCTCAGCAGATGGAGAACAACATCATCCGGGCCACTATTCAGGCCTTATCCGCGGTCATGGCCGGGACTCAATCCTTGCACACCAACAGCTTCAACGAGGCCCTGTCCATCCCCACCCCACTCTCGGAAAGACTGGCCCTGCGCACTCAGCAGATCATCGCCCATGAGAGCGGCGCGGCCTGGACCGCCGATCCCTTGGGCGGGTCCTATTACGTGGAGACCCTGACCAACCGGATGGAAGAAGAAGCCCAAAAATACTTCCAAATCATAGAAGACCTGGGCGGGGTGGTCGCCGGGATCGAAAGGGGCTATTTCCAGAAAGAAATCGCCGATTCGGCTTTCCGCTATCAACAGGCGGTGGAAAAGGGCGAGCGCATCATCGTCGGCTTGAACCTTTACACCGAAGAGGAAGAGACCGAGATCGAGCTGCGCGAAGTGGACCCGGATTTTGAGCCGCGCAAGATCGTCGCCCTTAAAGAATTCAAAGCAGCCCGCGACCAGGACCTGGTCAGGGCCAAGGGCGACGAATTGCGGGCTGTCTGCCAAAGTGACGAGAACGTCATGCCTACGCTCATTTCGGCCGTCAAGGCCGGGATGACTCTGGGGGAGGCCGTCGGACATATGCGGGCCGTGTTTGGAACCTACCGCGAACAAGCCATTTTTTGACACGGAGGCGGCGGGCCGTATGAACCCTTCCGGAAAACTGCGGATTCTCATCGCCAAACCAGGCCTGGACGGGCACGACCGGGGGGCCAAAGTGGTGGCGCGGGCCTTGAGCAACGCCGGCATGGAAGTCATCTATTCCGGCCTTCACCAGACGCCGGAACTCATCGTCAACACGGCCGTGGATGAAGACGTGGACGCTATTGGGCTGAGCATCCTTTCCGGGGCTCACATGACCATTTTCCCCAGGATTTTAGACCTTTTGAAGGAAAAAGGCGTGGAGGACATCCTCGTTTTCGGCGGGGGGACCATCCCCAAGAAGGACCGTCTGGCTTTGGAAGCCATGGGCGTGGGCCGCATCTTCACCCCCGGGACAGACACCCGGGTCATCGTGGACTATTTGAAGGAAACGCTGGGCTGACCGCGGCGCGTCGAAACGTGAAGCGGCGTCAACCTGTCAGGACAGACATGAGCGATCATCCTTCCAGGAAAGACCGGACCGGCCTTTATCGAGAGGAAGCGCTGGGCCGAATCCAAGAGGCCGCGGCGCAGTGGAGCCGGGATTATCCCCGGGAGCGGGAGCGTCTGGACAAATTCACCACGCTTTCGGGCTTGACCGTCTCACCTCTATACACTCCGAATTCAAACGCCCGGCTCGACTACCTCCAGGATTTGGGCTTTCCTGGTCAGGAACCCTTCACCCGGGGGGTTTATCCGACCATGTACCGCGGCCGCACCTGGACCCAGCGTCAACTGGCCGGGTACGGTCCGCCCGAAGAGACGAACAAGCGTTACCGTTTTCTCCTGGCCGCCGGGGCTCAGGGCATCAACGGCGTTTTCGATTACCCCACTCTCCGGGGCTACGACTCCGACGACCCGGAAGCCTTCGCCGACGCCGGCCGCGGCGGGGTGGCCGTGGATACCCTCGAAGACATGCAGACCCTTTTCGAGGGCATCCCCATCGACCGGATCAGCGTTTCCCTGGTCACCTGCCAGCCCATCTGCAACATCTCCATCCAATCCATGTATTTTGCTAACGCTCTAGCCCGGGGCCTCTCACTCCATGACTTGGCCGGAACCAGCCAGAACGACTTTCTCATGGAGACGGCCGTGTCCATCGCGCCCCGGGTGTCGCCGCCCCGGGTGGCTTTCAA
>ENA-OSEO01003414-OSEO01003414.1-sediment-metagenome-genome-assembly--contig:-NODE-3414-length-18888-cov-11.801605_pt1 | contig 18888 bp, 18 predicted proteins | sample MGYA00237883_ERZ534232 | MGnify/ENA metagenome assembly ERZ534232
CTAGTGAAGGGGTGGCTCGTCCACCCCTCGTTTTCTGGTGTTTTTTGACGGGAGAGTGAAGGTATGGCAAGAACCAAAAGCCGGAAAAGACGCCCAAGCAGCGGTTCCGGCGAACTGCGTTTCATCCCGCTTGGCGGGTTTGGCGAAATAGGGAAGAACATGCTCATGTTCGAATACGGCGACGATATCATTGTCGTCGATTCGGGCCTCAAGTTCCCCGACGAGGAAATGTTCGGAATCGATTTCGTCATTCCCGACGTTTCCTACCTGGTGGAAAACAAGGAGCGCATCAGGGCGATCATCCTGACTCACGGTCACGAGGATCACACCGGGTCTTTGCCGTTCGTCCTTCCCAGGCTGGATGTTCCTTTGTACGGGACGGCCCTGACACTGGGGATGGCCATGGGTAAACTGACCGAATTTGCCCCTTCGTACGAACCCGACCTGCATGAGGTGCATGCCGGTGAAACGGTTGAACTCGGTTCTTTCCGGGTCCGTTTTGTCGCCGTTTGCCACTCAATCCCGGACGGGGTGGGGCTGATCATTGAAACACCGGAAGGGATCATCGTCCACACCGGGGATTTCAAGCTGGACCCCACTCCCATCGACGGCCGGCTGACGGATTACAGCGCCTTTTCCGAGGCCGGGAAGAGAGGCGTCCGCCTCCTGATCAGCGATTCGACGAATGCGGAACGCCCGGGGCACACCCCTTCGGAAAACATCATAGGGAAATCCCTCGAACAGATCCTGCGGCTTCACAAGAGCAGGAGGATCGTCATTGCCGCTTTTGCGAGCAACATCCACAGGACACAGCAAATTTTCGATGCGGCCGCCCGTTTCAACAGGAAAGTCGCCCTCCTGGGCAGGAGCATGGTGGCAAACGTCGACTTGGCCCGCCGTTTGGGCTATATCCAGGTCAGCGAGGATCTTCTCGTGCCGGCTAGCGAGGCCGAGCGGATTCCCGCAAACCGCCTGGTTGTCCTGACGACCGGGAGCCAGGGGGAACCGTTCTCAGGGCTGGTGCTCATGAGCAAGGGGGAACATCGGCATATCCTTCTGGGGCGGAGAGATCTCGTGGCGATCTTCGCCACGCCGATTCCGGGAAACGAGAAACTTGTCAGCCGGACAATCGACCGGATCTTCAGCCTGGGGTGCGAGGTCATCTACGACAGGGAGCAGCACGTTCACGCTTCCGGACATGCTTCCCAGGAAGAATTGAAAATGATGCTGAGCATGGTCAAGCCCCAACATTTCGTCCCCTTCCACGGGGAGCGGCGTCACCAGCACCGCCATGCCCAGCTGGCAGTGGAAATGGGGGTGCCGGAGGCAAATATCCATATCCTCCAGAACGGTGATATCCTGCACCTGCAGGGTGGCAAATCCCAGGTCAGGGGGTCCGTCACCAGCGGAGTCGTCCTGGTGGATGGGCTTGCCCTTGGAGAGATGAAGGGAAGCGTTCTCAAGGAAAGGCGTGAACTTGCCGAAGACGGTGTCCTTATCCTTTCCATCGTACTGGACGGAGAGGGAAGGCTGGCGGGCGAAATCAGGATTGAAAGCAGGGGTTTTATCCACAGCGCCGATGCGAAGGCCCTGTACGAAGAGATACACAAAGGCGTGGTGAAAGCGATTGGAAGCACGGGGGAGAAAGCCGTCCAGGATCCCGAGCAGCTGGAATCGCGCATAAAGGGAAGGGTTCGCGAAGTCATCCGGCGGGTAACAAGGGGCACCCCCAACGTCGTTCCCATGATCACGGTCCTGGGAAGGCGAGAAGGGCTCCAATGATCCTTGAAAGCGCGGTTTTGTGACCCTAAAAAAGGAGTGAACCTCTCGTGCCCTTAACGTCAATCTTCCAGATGCTGGGAGGAGTCGGCCTGTTCCTTTACGGGATCAAGCTGATGAGCGAAACTCTCCAGGATATCTCAGGCGAAAAGCTGAGGCGTCTTTTTTCTACGGTAACCAAAACTCCGGTCCGGGGGATCGGGGTGGGGATCCTTGTGACAACCCTCCTTCAGAGCAGCAGTGCCTGCACCGTCATGACGGTAAGCTTCGTGCACGCGGGCCTCATGTCGCTCTACCAGGGGTTTGGCGTGATCATGGGGGCAAATATCGGCACCACGGTCACTGCCCAGTTGATCGCTTTCAAGTTCGCAGATTTTGCCCTGCCGTTCATCGGGATCGGCGTGGCACTTTCCATGTTTGGCCGAAACAAGCGCCAGAAGAGTTTCGGGAACGGTCTTGTCGGTTTCGGGCTGCTGTTCCTTGGCATGAAGACGATGGAAGGTTCCATGTACTTCCTTCGGGACAGGAAGGATATCTTCATCGCCTTTTCCCACAACCCGCTTCTGGGAGTCCTTGCCGGAACGGGCCTGACTCTACTCGTGCAATCGAGTGCCGCGACGGTTGGACTGGTCATCGCGATGGCTTCCCAGGGGCTTCTCGGTCTCGATGCGGCCATTCCGATTATCCTCGGAGACAATATAGGTACGACGATAACGGCCGTCCTTGCCTCCATCGGGGCGAATCGCGGAGCCAAGCAGGCGGCCGCTTGCCATGTCCTTTTCAACCTTATCGGGGTCGTCGTGTTCGTTTCGGCTTTTCCCTTTTTCAAGGAACTGGTCGAGCAGACCGCTTCCTCCGTTCCCCGGCAGCTGGCCAACTCCCACACTCTGTTCAACGTCCTGAACACCCTGCTCTTCCTCCCCTTTGCACGACCGTTCGTTTCAATGGTGCAGAGAATCATCCCCGGCAAGGTTGCGGTTGTCGACATGGGGCCGCGATTCCTCGACCGGCGGCTGATTTCCGCAACCCCGGCGGCGGCTGTCCACGCGGTTCGGCAGGAACTTGTACGGCTTGGATTCCTTGCGGAAGAAATGCTGCAGAACGTCCATGCGGCTTTTGTCGAGAGGGATCCGAAAAAGGCCGAGGAAGTTTTCCAGACTGAGAAGCTCGTCAACCAGCTGACCCACGGGATTGCACGCTACGCTGCCGAGGTTGGGCAAGCCAGTCTTTCCGAGGACCTTTCCCTGACGCTTGGTGCCTATGTCAACGGGGCATCTGACATTGAAAGGGTGGGGGACCACGCCACAAACCTGACGGAGCTTTTCGAATACACCGTGGAGAATCACGTTGTCTTCTCCGAAAAGGCCATGGGGGAATTCGAGGAGATGTTTTCGAATGCACGTCTGGCCTTCCACCTTGCCATTGAGTCCATACTGAACGAAGACGGCGCTGCGGCAAAGGAAGTCCTGGTGCTGGAGGACCGCGTCGATGCGCTGGAGAAGGAACTCAGGAAGAAACACATCGACAGGCTGAACAGAGGGGATTGCCAGCCGAGCGCCGGCGTGATCTTTATCGACATCCTGAGCAACCTGGAGCGCATCGCGGATCATGGCAACAACCTCGCTTTGATGGTCCTGGATGTGATCAAGATGGACACGGAAGGAAAACGACGCCATGACGAGCAAGCTTCTCTCGCTGGGAATCCTGCAGGGACTGACTGAGTTTTTACCGGTTAGCAGCTCGGGGCACCTTTCAATATTTCAGAACCTTGCGGGATTTGACACCCCACCGCTCGGTTTTGACCTTGTCCTTCACGGGGCGACGCTTTTGGCGACCCTTCTTTTTTTCAGGAAAGCCTGGTGGGGGGTACTTTCAGAGTGGCTGCTCGGATGGAAACTGCCCCGGGGCAAGCGGGCCCCGGGCTGGAAGACCGGATGGGCGATCCTTGGAGGCACGCTTGTCACGGCGGGTATAGGCCTTCCTCTCAAGTCGGCCGTAGAGGCTGCGATGGGTTCCCTTGCCATCGTGGGCTGCCTGCTCGTGGTGAATGCAGGGATTCTTTTCATGGCCGGTCGCCTGTATTTGCACATGGAAAAAAGGCAAGTCAACCTGCCCATAGGGCTTGGAGTGGGTTTCGCGCAAGGCCTGGCCGTATTTCCCGGGATTTCCCGGTCGGGTTCGACGATTTGCTCGGGACTTTTCCTTGGCCTTTCCCCGGGAGAAGCCTTTGATTTCTCTTTCCTCATGTCACTTCCTTCCGTGGCGGGAGCGATCATGCTTGAAATCCTGCAGATGGGGGGAACGGCCGGCTTTATCCAAAGCCTCCCCGCGGGCTGGTGGCAGGGGGCTGCGGCCGCTTTCGTTTCAGGATTCTGCGCATTGGCCTTGCTGAGACGCTTCGTTGTCAAAGGGCGCTGGAACGTTTTTGCTTTATATACGGCCGCGTTGGGGGTATTTGCCATTGCAGCAGGCTTGGCGGGGAGGGGTTAAGAGATGGCGGTTGGGAAAGGTGCGGGATCGAAATGGTCAATACTGATTCTGGCGATAGCCCTTGGAACGATGCTTGGAGCCTATCTCCAGGGCTTTGAGGCCACAGGGGCAATTTTCAGGGATGTGACCCGGGCGGGATTTGACATCCGCGAGATTGACCTGATCTTCGGAACCATCGGTTTCAAGTTTTTCTTCAGGCTCAACCTGGGTTCCCTTCTGGGCGGCCTCTTCGGTTTGTGGATAATCCGGTAATGGGAGTAGACTCCCGGGTATGAATTCCCTTGTCCTTGCCTCCAAGAGTCCCAGGCGAAAGAGCCTCCTTTTCAAGCTGGGCTGGAATTTCAGGGTTGCGGATCCTGGTGTCAGCGAAGAAAGCGCTAATGGGGAACCACCGCAATCGACCTGCAGAAGGCTGGCTCTCCAGAAGGCGCAGGCGGTTCTGAAAAGGTACCCGGATGACATCGTGGTCGGTGCGGATACGATCGTCGTCCTTGAAGGGAAAGTCATGGGAAAGCCGCGTGACGACCTGGAATCATTTGAAATGATTCGAGAGCTTTCCGGTCGATGCCACGAAGTGATGACCGGTATCGCCGTCTGCCGGGGCGATCATTGCATCGACGACGTCGAAATAACGCGCGTTTCCTTCAGGGCCCTGTCACCCCGGGAAATCGAAGCCTACGTTGTCACGGGAGAGGGAAGGGACAAGGCTGGGGCTTACGCCATACAGGGAAAAGGTTCGCTCCTGGTTTCAAGAATCGAAGGGTGTTACTTCAACGTGGTTGGTTTGCCGCTTCACCGCCTGAGCCTCATTCTTGCCCAATTTGGTCTTTCGCTTTCCCGGCAGTGGGAGGAATTTAAATGAAGATCAGCAGAAGATCTTTTTCCGCTTTCCTGTTGTGCGTGATTCTTGTCCTCTCGGTTTTTGGACTTTCGAGGCGCTGGGTGACCGAAAAGGCGCACCGCCAGTTCGGTCTTGTCGTTGAAACCACAGAAATTCAAAGCCTTGCCCGCCAGTCCGGCCTGGCCCCCGATACCTTTCTTGCCGACCTGAAAGCGCAGGGCATGCAGGGCGTGGCAGTAAATGAGCTCTCCGGGCTGGATCTTTCCGGCGGGCAGTCGGGTTTCCTCTATGGTCCCCTTGCGCGGTTTCCCGAAGTTTCTCGCCTCTTTTCGGTTCCTGCAGCCGGGGACCTTGCGATTCTCGCAATACCTGAAAAAACGGCCTGGGCCAAAGAGGCGGTTTCATACCTCGAGGCAAAGTTCCCGGATCTCCGTGTCGCTTCCGATTCAGGCATGGTTTACATGCTGATTCCCCGCTCCGTTTACGAGCTGGAAAAATCGGGAGTCGTCGCTGATTTCGCTGGGCTGGACCTGGCAAGATCGAATGGGATGCCGGTCCTGTTCAGGCCAGCTCCCTGTCCGGGAGCAGGTGCCGACCAGGTTGTCGCTTCGCTCGAATCCCTTTTGAAAAACAGGCCTGAAATCCGTGGTCTCTTGCCCCAGGGACTCTTTATCATGGGGTCCCCGGATATCGGGAAGATCGGCGAGTGGGTCAGTAAAAATGGACTTTTCCTGGCGCAAGCGGAGTTTAACCGCCAACTCGGGGCCGACAAGCTGAACAGGGCGTCTTATCCGGCTCTGGTACCGATCCATAGCGTCACGACGGACGAGGTCCTTGTGAAAAGGCTCTCGCGGGATGCCATCGTGGAACGGATGGTCCGGGCTTCCGTAGAGCGCTCCGTTCCTCTATTGCTGCTCCGGTCCTATGAAATCGATACGGGCGGGAGAAAAGAATCTTTCATCCAGGACATGTCGAGGATCAAGAAGGATCTGGAGGGGCGAGGCTTCATGTCCGCATGGCCGGAGCCATTCAGGGATTGGGGCCGTTCGATCTGGGGGGCGATAGCCTTCGGAATGGTCTTTACCCTGTTGCTTACCAGGCTTTTCCTGAGATTCCGTGGAAAACTGGAAGGAAACGCGGGAGCAGCGGAAACGGTATCGGTTGTTTTAGGCGGTTTCATCCTGGCATTTCTTATGCTGAAGGTTTCCCTGGTGGCCAGGATTGCCGGGGCCGCGGGTAGCGCGATGATTGCCACGGAGGCCACTTTATGGACGCTTGGCGAGTTCAGGAAACCCGTCAGGGGACTGTTGGGAGGCCTGGTTTTGACAGTAACCGGCGGACTTGCCCTGGCTGCATTTTTCAGCACACCCCAGACAATGCTTCGGTTGCAGCCCTTTTCGGGAGTCAAGGCGACTCTCCTGCTGCCGCCCGTACTGGTCCTTGCGCATGACCTGAAGAGAAGGATCTATCCGGAAAGTTTCAGGGAGCTCATGCTCAGGCCGATGGTCTGGCTTGAGTTTTTGCTTGTGTGCCTGGTCCTGGTTTCAGCGGGAATCCTGGCCCTGCGGAGCGACAACACGGCGTTTGTGGGAGGTTGGGAAAGGAGCTTGCGTGATCTTCTCGAGCGAACCCTTGTTGCTCGCCCGAGGACGAAAGAACTCTTTATCGGGTACCCTGCCCTGATCCTTTGGTTTGCGATGGCGAGGAACAACTGGGTAAAACAGGCATGGATCCTTCCCCGCGCCGCTTCCTCGATCGGTTTCGCCTCGGCGGTCAACAGTTTCTGCCATTTCCACACGCACCTCTCGTTCATCCTTTTCAGGGTTTTCAATGGATGGTGGACGGGTATCCTGGCCGGCCTTGCGGCACTGTTCATTTTAAGCCGTGTCGTGCTGCCGCTGGCAAGGCGGTGGAGGACCCTCCTTTGGCCCTAGCGCGGCATTTCGATGTTGCCCTATGCGGCTATTATGGATTCGGGAACCTGGGGGACGAATTGCTTGCGAAGGCGGCAATTGCCCTTCTAGGAGAATGCGGTGTGCCGAAGGGGCGAATCGTCGTCCTTTCGAAAGACCCGGAGGGAACAAGGCGTTCGCTAGGCACCGCCTCGGTCGATCGCTGGAATCCCGGCAAGGTCCTTGGCGTACTTAAGGATAGCAGGACGCTTCTCCTTGGAGGAGGAGGTCTCTTCCAGGATTCGACGAGTGTCAGATCGTCCCTCTATTACTGGGGTGTCGTTCGCCTGGCCCGGATGGCGAATTGCCACCCCTGGTGCTTCGGGCAATCCGTGGGGCCGTTCAGGGGGAAAACGGCTCGCTTCCTTGCTCGGGAAGCTCTTTCCGCATGCGAGAAAAGGGTTGTACGGGATCGGTTTTCCCTAAAGATCCTGAATGGATGGGGATTGAAAGCGGAGGTTGCTCCGGACCTTGTCTTTGGCCTGGACCTTTTTGAAGGCGAAAGGCCGGCAAGGGCGAAAACCCTGCTTGTGAACATCCGCCCATGGAAGGACAACCTGCCGGAGAGCCTGGCTGCAGCGGTTGGTGATTATGCACGCAAGGAAGGGCTGGAGCTGAAGGGAATAGCCATGGCCGAAGAAGATGCCCTGACGATGGCCGAAATGGAACGCAAGGGCTTGATGGATCTCACGGGGATCGAGCTATTGTCATCCCCGGAAGATTGTTCGCTTGCGTGGCCGGGGCAATGTGCGGGCGCGATCGGGATGCGTCTTCATTTTTGCATTCTTACGGTCCTTGCAGGAATTCCCCTCCTTGCGGTGCCCTACGATCCGAAAGTGACGGGGTTTGCAGAATCCCTGGATGTTCCGGTATGGAGTGGAGCGGGGCCCGTCTCGCTTGGCCCCCCTCTCTTCCTCCCTAAAATTCCACGGATGAAAGAGGACGTCGAGAAGATTTTCCGGGAAACCTATGTCAGCTTCGGGGAGAGATGACGACCATGGATAGGAATAAGGTCCTCGAACTGGAACGAATCGCTCTTGAGGTCAGAAAGGACGTCGTACGCATGATCGGGTTGAGCCGGGCTCCCAGCCTGGGGTCTTCCCTTTCCATCGTGGATATTCTTGTCGCCCTCTATTTTTGGGTCCTCTCCATCCGACCCGAGGATCCGAAGTGGACGGGCAGGGACAGGTTTGTCCTCAGCAAGGCGAACGCCTGTCCTGCCCTTTACGCGATCCTGGCTCGAAAAGGTTTTTTCGACCGAGATGAACTCTGGAGTTACCGAAGGCTCGGGGCGATGCTGCAGGGGACATTGGACCCCAGGAGAACGCCTGGAGTGGAGGCCCCCGGAGGGGGGCCATGCCTGGGCCTTGGGATATCCAACGGAATAGCCCTGGGGTGCGCGATGGACAAAAATCCGGCCCGGGTGTTCTGCCTCATGGGTGACGGGGAACTCAACAAGGGGGCCGTCTGGGAATCCGTGGCGGCTGCGTCATTGTACCGTTTGAAAAACCTTTATGCGATTGTTGATGTGAATGGGGTGCGGATGGGAACCCCCCTGGATGCCCACGATTCTCCCGAGGCATTGAAATCGCGGTTCGAAGCCTTTGGCTGGAAGGTCTTCCATGCTGACGGGCACTCTTTCAAGTCGCTGGCGGAGGCTTTTGGCGAGATGATGGAAAATCCGGCCGGGCCCGGGGTTCTGCTTGCAAAAACCCAGTGGGGCAGGGGGGTTTTTTCCGCTGAAGTTGATAATGGCAAGGCATTGGCCTCTCCCAACAGGGAAAGAGTTGAAAACGCCCTCCTGGAACTTGAACGGGCGGGGAAAACCCTGGAGGAGGAATCGAACGATGAGCCATGATTGTAACCTCTCCCCGATGGAGGCCGCCGTTTCTTCCCTTAGGCTTCTGGCTTCGTGCGATCCCTCGATGATTGTTCTCGACTCCGAGGTGGGAGAGAATTCCCCGCTAAGCGGGTTGAGGGGTGAATATCCGCATCAGTTCCTTAAGACCGGCTTGTCAGAAAGCGACACGGTCCTGCTTGCCGCGGGCCTTTCCCTTTCAGGCCGAAATGTTTTCGTGAACTCGCAGTCGGCCTATCTGGTTCCCCGGGCATACGACGCCATAAGGGAAGCGGTTGCGATCCCTTCGCTTCCAATACGGTTTCTCCTGACCCATTCCGGGCTGACTGGGGGAGCGGATGGAGCCACGCTCCAAATTATCGAGGACCTGGCCTTCTTGCGGGCCCTGCCAAATGTTTCGATTGCCGTTCCGTCCGACGGCCTGTCTGCGAATAAGATTGTCGAAGGGAGCGATGCGTTCAGGGGGCCAGTCTTTTTCCGGCTTTCCGCCCTCTCCCTCCCTGAACTTGAGCGCCCGTCAGGAGCGGAATTCCCTCCAGGCGGAGCCTCCATTCTCAGGGAAGGTGACGGGGTGACACTTTGCGCCTATGGTACGATGGTCCACGAGGCTCTGAGGGCAGCAGCCATCCTTTCGCAGCAAGGAATCGAAGCTGAAGTGATCGACTGCTACTCCATCAAGCCGCTGCCTGCCCAGGCGATCACGGCGTCTGTCCGGAGAACGGGGTGTTGTGTCGTCGCGGAGGAACACAATTCCTCCGGAGGGCTCGGAGGGGCTGTTTCGGAACTCCTCTGCCAGTCGTCGCCTGTGCCCATCAAGTTCGTCTCGGTCCAGGACCGGTTTGGCCAGAGCGGGGGACCTGAAGAACTACTGGAATACTACGGCCTGTCCTTCAAGGAAATCCTGAGTGCCGTATCTCAGGCCTGGACGATGAGGAGGCGTTGACTTGGAGATTCGCATGGCTGGAGTCACTAAAACTTTCGGTGAGGATATCACGGCCCTGGAAGATGTCTTTCTTAACGTCCCGAAAGGCGATTTTGTCTACCTTGTGGGACCGACTGGTTCGGGAAAGACCACCCTGCTTCGGATCCTAAACCGGGAACTTCTCCCAACGCGCGGACAAGCCCTGGTAGGGGAATACAACCTCCGCAAACTGCGTCGAACCCGGGTTTGCCAATACAGGAGGGCCGTGGGGATGGTTTTCCAGGACTACCGCCTTCTGGAGGATCGATCCGCCCTTGAGAATGTCGCTTTTGTGCTTGAAGCTGTAGGGGCTTCCAGGAAGGAAGCGATAGACAGGGCAGGCGAGGTTCTCGATTGCGTCGGGATGTGGAGGCGACGCCACCTTTTCCCGAGGGAGCTTTCCGGCGGAGAGCAACAGCGGGTTTCGATCGCCAGGTCCATTGCGAACGATCCGCTGCTTCTGCTCTGCGACGAGCCGACCGGCAACCTGGACCCCCAGACGGCCGGCGAAATCGTGCAGCTTTTGCTATCGATCAACGCGTCGGGAACGACTCTCCTGATGGCGACTCACAACCGTTACCTTGTGGATGCCTATCGGCAGAGGGTGGTGGAGTTGAAGATGGGCCGGATCGTTCGGGACCAGGAAAGGGGCAGGTACGAGGTCGATGAGGAGCTTTAGGTTTGCCCTTAGGGACGCTGTCCGCTTGATCCGCCGCAGCCCCGGGGTGAGCGGCATGACTTTCCTGACGGTACTCGTGGTCTTCTTCTTCGTTGGCAGCAGTTTCCTTCTCGCCCTGAACACGCGACACGTCATCTCCGTCGTGGAGGGGGAACTGGTGATTCAGGCCTACATGCAGCCGAAGGGAAACCTGGAAGAGGCACATAAAAAAGCGGCAAGCCTTCCGCACGTTACAGGCGTGAGGGCGATTTCTTCGGAACAGGCCCTTGACCTGCTGAAAGCCCGCCTGGGAAACCAGAGCGCAGCCGTGACCCTCCTTGGAGAGAATCCCCTGCCGGCGAGCCTGGAGGTTCGTGTGGACAAGGCTTCAAGCGTGGCGGGAGTGGCCCGCGAACTGGTGGCCATGCCCCAGGTCGAGGATGTCGTGTACGCGGGGAAGGTGGCAGAGAAGCTGGCCCGCCTATCGCGGTTTGCTGAAATATTCTCCCTTTTTCTCCTGGTTTTCGCAGGGTTGGCGGGAGCCCTTGTCATGTACAACACGATCCGGGTTGCCATCTATTCCAGGAAACAGGAAATCGAAGTCATGCTTCTTGTCGGGGCCATGCCCGGTTTTGTGGCCCTTCCTTTCGTTTTCCTGGGCGTTTTCTGGGGTTTCACCGGCACGCTGGCGGCGTCCCTCGTGCTGGGGGTTCTCTATAAATCTTTCGTCGTCTCCGTTCAGAACACGCTGCCTTTTATCCAACTTCTCGATACCCCGGGGCTTTTCTTGAAACTGGGGATTGTCCTGGTGGGAGGCGGAATTGCCCTAAGCTGGCTTTGCAGCTGGTTTGCGGTTGAGCGCCACATCGCCGAGGCGATGAAACCATCGTGATGAGGGGAGTGCCATGAGAAGCCGGGCCGATTGGATCGTTTGCTTCCTTACCGCCTGTTTTCTCCTCGGCATGTCGGGGGTGTGCCTTGGTGCGCCAGCAGGGTCGGAACTGGAGGAACAACTCCAGAAGGAAGAATCCAGGCTTGCCGCGCTTCAGGGACAGGTGACCTTGCACCGGAAGAAGCTGGACGAGGCGAGAGTGAAGGAAAAAGGTGTCCTGACGAAGCTGCAGGAGTTCAACGAAAAAGTGGCACTGACAGGCCAGCGGATCAACGTGATGCAACTGAAACAGAAAAGGGTCGAAATCCGCATCGGCGAATTGACCAAGGAAATCGCCTACACCGAAGGGCAGCTTGAAGAACTGAAAGGTGCCCTGGCAGCGAGGCTGAACGCGATTTATCGCTATGGCGGGGTCGCTGAGCTGAACCTCTTCTTCTCCTCAAGCACGATCAACGAGGCGATCGTCAGTTCTTATCTTTTGGCCCGCATCGCTGACCAGGATCGGGAAATATACGGCAGGTACATGGACCGTATCCGCCGGCTGGATCAATCCAGGCGGGATCTGGGAATGCAGACGGAACGGCTTGCCGAGCAAAAAAAGCAGCTTGAGGGAGAACGAAGCGCCCACCGGAAAGCCCTGGACGCGAGCAACCGGTATCTCAGCCAGGTGAAAAGGGAAAAGCAGCTTCATGCAGCTGCCGTACAGGAATTGCTAAGGGCGCAAAAAGAACTGGAGAACAAGGTAAGAAGCCTGATCGAACAAAAGCGGAAAATGGCGCTGCGATCCCCGGGGCGACCAACGGTTTCCTACCGGGGCGGACCCTTGCCATGGCCGGTTTCGGGGACAGTAAACAGCGAGTTTGGGATGAGGCAGCATCCACAATTCAATACCAAGATCAAGCATACCGGGATAGACATTGCGGCCCCGATCGGCACGCCGGTCATTTCGGTTGCCGCGGGGGAAGTCCTGTTTGCCGGGTGGCTCAGGGGATACGGCCAGGTGCTGATCATCGATCACGGCGGGAACCTGACGACGGTTTACGCCCATCTTTCCCGGATGGATGTGGGGGAGGGGCAAAACGTATCCCAGGGGCAGGTCATCGGTGGAGTGGGCAGCACCGGGATTTCAACGGGAAGTCACCTCCACTTCGAGGTGCGGATTGGCGGGGACGCGAAGAACCCCAGGAATTACCTGCGGGCCCGATAAAGCGAATCAATGAGGGTGTGATCCGGAAATGTGGAAGAGAATAAGGGATTTGGTTGTCGGGGTTCTGATCGGTTCCATGCTCATGGGAGTGTGGGTGTCGGCTCGCGCCGAAAGCGGAACGGATCTCGCCAGCGTTGTGCCCTTCAGTGCACAGGCGCTCTGGCTGATGAAGCAGACGAGATCTCTTCTCGAGACCTATCATGTCGACGGGGATAAGCCGACGGACGAGAAGAAACTGCTCTACGGGGCGGTAAGAGGGATTCTCCAGGCATGGGGAGATCCCTATACGCGTTTTCTCGACCCCGCCCAGCTGAAGGAGGAAGAGATCGAGGTACAGGGAGAATACGGTGGTCTTGGTATCTACATTGCCCAGAAGGACGGCCGGACTCTCGTCGTCAGCCCGATTGAGGGAACACCGGCGGAACGGGCCGGCCTCAAGCCCAATGACGAGATTGTCAAGATCGGCGAGGAAGTTATTCTCGGATGGGACCAGGACAGGGTTGTGAAGACCCTAAGGGGCCCTGCGGGCAGCAGCGTCACGATTTGGGTACGCCGCGAGAAAGTGGATCGCCTTCTCAAGTTTGACCTGAAAAGGGAAAACATCGAACTGAAAACGGTCAAGCTGGAAAAGTTCGATAAAGGGATTGCCTATGTTCGGCTCAGCTTCTTCAACGAAAAGACAGCCGAAGAGATGAGGAAGGCGCTGACCCAAGCCAAAGCATTGAAGGCAAAGGGGATTGTCCTGGATCTGAGGAACAATCCCGGAGGACTCCTTAATGCGGCGACGGAGATCGTCGACATGTTTGTCGATGACGGGATCATCGTTGGGATGAAGGGGCGCTTTGACCGGGCAAACGAAGTGATCTATGCCACAAGGGGAACCCAGACACGACTTCCAATGGTGGTTCTTGTCAACGAGGGAAGCGCAAGTGCCTCCGAGATCGTTTCCGGAGCTTTGAAGGACTTGAAGAGGGCAAGAATCGTCGGCAAGAAAACCTTTGGGAAGGGATCGGTGCAAACCCTTTTCCATCTTTCGGATGGTTCGGCCATTTTCATTACGATCGCCCGCTATTACACCCCTTCGGGACTTGTCATCGACCATGTCGGGCTGAAACCGGACCTTGTCGTCGAGGGAGAACCAAACAAGGATCACAAGAAGGATATTCAGCTGCAGAAGGCGATCCAGGAATTGAAAAAAAGCATGGGACAACAGGGCTGAAAAGTCGAAAACAGGATGTCGTCGGGAGAGGGACTGGTCATGTCAAGCGCCAGGCATTGGAGAAGGACGAATTCTGCGACCCTGTGGGTCCTTGTGCTTGCCTTTTTTTTCGCCGGAATTGCCCTGATCGGGGCAGCCAGAATGCGGGCGGAAAGCAGGGCGGTTGTTCCTGCGCAAGGGAGTAATCCAGTTGCAGGCAGCAATGGAACTCGGCAGGATTCGGGAACTGGAACGGCTGCACCGCTTTCCGATGAACCCGTCGAAAAAGGCAAGGCGAGGGTAGCGCTGATCATTGACGACGTCGGTTTTTCTCTTTCTTTCGCCAGGGAACTGGCAGGGATGAAAATCCCCCTGACTTGGAGCATCATTCCCTACCAGTCCCATAGCCTTTCCTCCCTGAAGCTTGCCAGGGAAAGCAATATACCCGCGATGCTCCATCTTCCAATGGAAGCGGAAGTGGACCGGCCGGGGCTGAAATACCAGGTCAACCTGGAAATGGATAACGAGTCGATTCGGGGCTTCGTCAGGAGAGCGGTCAAATCTCTCCCCGGGGTCATAGGGTTGAACAATCACAGGGGCTCGAGGGCAACCTCCACGGCAAGGGTCATGGAGGCCGTTCTGGAAGAGGTCAAGGCGCAAGGCCTCATTTTTGTCGACAGCCGGACAAGCGGCAAGAGTGTCGGTTACAAGATGGCCCTGGAGTTGGGTGTTCCTGCCCTGAAAAACGAGGTTTTCCTTGATCACGAGGCGAATGCGGACGCCATGAGAAAGGCGCTTGAAAGGGCCTTTTCGATAGCGAGGAAAAAAGGGTCGGTCGTGGTTATCGGGCATGCAAGGCCCGAAACTTTGCGATTTTTGAAAACCTTGAGCGAATCAAGGCCGGACGATGTAAAATGGGTGACTGTGCCTGAGATCATTCGGCAATCTCCAGGTCCCAGTCAAGGAGGAATGTCGCAGTGAAGGGAAAAGCTGAGGTTATCATCGGTGCCCAATGGGGTGACGAAGGAAAGGGGCGAATCGTCGATGCCCTGGCGGACAGGGTGGAAGTCGTCGTTCGCTACCAGGGGGGGGCCAACGCGGGCCACACGGTGATCGTGGAGGGAGATAAGCATGTCTTCCACCTCCTGCCGTCGGGCATGCTGTACCCGGGCAAGACCTGTGTCATCGGAAACGGTGTGGTTATCGACCCCGACCAGTTCCTCTCCGAAATGGGGGAATTGCGGGAAAGAAGGAAGGACAAGGCCCGCCTCGTCATTTCGGAGTCTGCACACGTCGTCATGCCCTACCACAAGATCATCGACGAAGCAGAGGAGAAGCGGCGTTCGAAGGGACGGAAAATAGGTACGACCAAGAGGGGAATCGGACCCTGCTATGCGGACAAGGTGAACCGTATCGGCATACGTGTCGGAGACCTACTGGATCCGGATGTCCTCAGGGATAAGATCATTGAAAACCTGGAGATCAAGAACCTGCTCCTGACGCGGATTTTCAACGAAGCCCCGATCCCGTTCGAAGAGCAAATGGAGAAGGCCCTTTACTGGGGGCAGGGAATGAGCCCGTACATCGGAGATGGCGCCGCAATCGTCAACGAGGCTCTCGACAAGGGAAGGGGAGTCCTTTTTGAAGGTGCGCAGGGGACTCTCCTGGATGTGGACCACGGGACATACCCATTTGTGACCAGTTCGAGCGCTACGGCAGGCGGAGCCTGCATTGGTAGCGGGGTGGGGCCCACTCGGATCGATCGCGTTCTCGGTGTTGCCAAGGCCTACTGCACCCGTGTGGGAGAAGGGCCCTTCCCGACGGAGGAACTTGGGTCGGTCGGCGAGAAGCTAAGGGAGGCCGGCGGGGAGTACGGCGCTACGACCGGGCGCCCGAGGCGCTGCGGTTGGCTCGACATCGTTGCCCTGCGTTACGCGGTCCGTGTAAACGGACTTGGCGGAATTGCCCTGACTAAACTGGATGTACTGACGGGCATCGACCGCCTAAAAGTTTGCACTGCGTATGAATGTGGTGGGAAATGCCATGATATCCTTCCTTCCCGTTTGCCTGAAAAGGAGGATATGGTTCTTCACTACGAAAGCCTTCCCGGTTGGAGCGAAGATATTTCCGAATGTCGCAAAATCGAGGATCTGCCTCTTGCCGCACGGAATTACGTTCGTTTCATCGAGGAAAAATGTGGAGTGCCCGTTGTCCTAATCGGTGTAGGTAGTGGCCGCGAACAGACCATCCTTTCGGGACTCTAGTTTACCCTGTCCAATATCGAAAATAGCCAACAGGAGAGGGGCCGGCGAAAGCCGGCCCCTCTCCTGTTGAGGCTTAACCCGGAAGTTGACGGCAGTGCGGAACCACAAGGCAACCGTCCCGAATGAGCGGGAAAGGGTGCGCCAAACTGGGCACGGTCAAGGGCTGGGAGCTCCGTGCGGCAAACCTGGGGAGGCAAGAAGGCAAAATTTATGCCCGCTGGGTCGGAGCGGGCAAGGAGGTGGGATTGAGGTCAGCAATCCCGTATGGGCACACCAGGCAAATAATAGAGCATACAATAGGAAAAAGTAAAGCATAAACGATAAAGCAATAATGTAAGACAAGTGAAAAGGCCATACATAAAACAAAAAAAGCACGTATCTGTATAATGGTTAATTATTTAATGAATGGTGCGAACCGGTGTAAAACGCGCCCGCGCTTGTAGAGGGAGTTGCCGGATTGACGTCTCGGGCCCGATGCTTGGGCCTTGAAGGGTAAAGCGGGTCGAATTGAAAACGGTGGGTCCTACGGGTGAATACGGATTTCAAGACAAACGTCCACAAGGCTCCCAAGGAACGTGCCGGCGGAAGAAAACAGTTTTTTTTGATTTAGGCTGGCAAGGGTGGGGAACCCATTTCCTTGCCTGCGGTTGTTTCAGGACAATAGGGGAAAAACATGAAGGAGGGGCGGATGAAGAAGCTGACCATTACTGCCTTACCCTGGCGGTAAGAATGATTGTTGATGGCGAAGGGGGTCCTCAGGGCCGGAACAAGTCCGCCCCGGTAAAAACCGGGGCGGACTCTGAGGGAGGATATATCTTCAGGAGGGGTGAGCCCCTGATCGAATTGTATTGTAAAGCATGCAGCATAAATAATGCAATGAGAATAACTGAAACATCTTGTATCAAGAAAGCCCTTAATCGTCATGTGATTTATAAAACAAAGATATATTTAAGGAAAAGGTCATGAAAAGCAGGGGCGTGCGGGTGGAATGGAAAAGAAATGGAAGTCGGAGAAAATATCGCGAGTTCAGAAAGTGTGGCCAGAGGCATGAAGGATTTACAAGATGGATAGAATCCCCGCTTCGACCGTCCCCTGTCCGACCTCCTAGGCCTGCTTTTCAAAAACAGCAAAGAGACTCGATTCATCAACCTCTTCGATGTGACAGGCGCAACCGATACTTTCCGCGAGTTCTGCCAGGTCTTCGGCGGAGAAAGTCGTGGCCGTAAAACCATCCTTGCAGACGATTTTCCCTTCCTGACTCCTATCCATGTCGATTTCGCCGAGGAGTTTCCTGGAGGCCTGTTCCTGGAACCAGGCCAGGCGGACTTCCCAAAACTTGGGGCTATAGGAGCTGAAATAGGCTTTACCACCGGGAACAAGAGCATCGATGGCGCGGCGGACCAGATTCAGGGGGTCCCCCTTCATGGCGGACAAACCGTTCTGGAGACAGATGACGATATCGAACTCGTTCCTGTAATGAAGCTTGTGGCCGTCCATGACTAGAAGAGAACAGTTGGCGGTGTCCCTGAGGTACTCCCTGCCGAACGAGACGGAATCTTCCGAGATGTCTATGCCGACGACCGACCCGGCGTAAGGGGCAAGCCCCCTCATGATCCGACCGTAACCGGCCCCAAGCTCCAGGATGCGCTCATGCCCTCGAAGATCCTTTCGGACGAAGTCGATTTCCGCCTCCAGGTACTGTTTAACCCGTACGATCCCGGTTTCGTAAACCTGGAGAAGCTTTGCGGAGTTCAGGCTGTCGGCGTAATAATTTTCCACGTGCGTCCCTCCCGGAAAGGAATTTGCAAACGGGTGCCGGTGCCAGGATTTCGACTGCACTCCTCTGGGTTGACCGAGAGCCCGACTGAGCTCAAAGTCCAAAGGCTTCCTTGAACGCTCTCAAAGTTTCATTCAGCGCCTGAAGAAAAAGAGGTCCGCTATTGGCCGAGGCATTACCGACGGCCTTTCCCTCGAATGTCCGGTTGAAGAAAGAGCCGTTCCTGGAGGAGATCTCGAAATTTGCAGTGGCAGTCACGGCCATTTTGCGCTGGAAGAAGACGACGGTTCCGGTAACCCGCGTCATCTCAAGCCTGACCAATGCCCCGTAATCCCAGTTTCCCGCCGTGATCTCGAGTGACAATTTGTCCTGGGCCTGGATTGCATCCCCACTGGACGCAACCGCGGGCAGTATCTTATAGCCGGGGAATTCCGAGGAGAAAGCCTCGGCAATGGCTTTGACCACATCGTTGTTCACTTTAACGGGGTCCGTCGGGACGATCATGAGACCGACAGTCTCGGCGCGAGCCGTACTGGAAAGCATGAGAAATACGGCCATTGCAAGCAAACAAACTCTTTTCATCATTGACTCCCCCCTTCTGAAAAAACGATGCCTGCAGTCAATCCGGATATCCCTCTATGTTGGCTTATTCCGGGTGTCTTGACTAGAGGGGGTAATCTGAAATTCCGATTTTAAGGAAGTCTAGCGGTTGCCTTACTTTTTTGCCACTTTCTGGCAGGGACGGCAAGCCAGGAAAAACAGGCGGGATTGACATGACTCCGTGGAACTTTTACGGGGCTTAAAAGAGATGGGGTCGGTCAATCTGGCCAAAATGGAGGGTTGAGAGGCCCGAAAGGCTTTCGTCCTGGATTGAAGTCCATGTGAATTGCAGACGAGAAAAGGGGTTGAGCCCGAAGCGGCTCAACCCCTTGCTATTCATTGGTGGGCGACACAGGGATCGAACCTGTGACTTCTTCCGTGTGAAGGAAGCGCTCTCCCGCTGAGCTAGTC
>ENA-OSEO01003415-OSEO01003415.1-sediment-metagenome-genome-assembly--contig:-NODE-3415-length-18887-cov-4.557576_pt1 | contig 18887 bp, 20 predicted proteins | sample MGYA00237883_ERZ534232 | MGnify/ENA metagenome assembly ERZ534232
GCGGCACCCCCTTGAAGCGGAAGGGCGTGAAAAACAGGGGCAGGGAGATGGAGGCCCGAATGGCATCAAACAGGGGGCCGGACTGGATCCACACCTCTTTTTCGTTTTTCAGGTCAACGGCCACGGCCGTGTAGGCAATGGGCAAATCTTCGATGGCCATCTCTCCCACCAGGTCGACCATGGTGTGAATGATGCGGTCTCCCTTGACCAGGCCGCCGCCGCCCCAGGACAGGTCGATAAGGGTCAGGATGTCTCTTCGTGTGACGCTGCGCACCCAGGTTTCATACTCCTCCAGCTTGCCGGCCGCGTAAATGCCGCCCACCAGGGCGCCCATGGAGCACCCGGAAATCGAGCGGATGTCGTAGCCGTTTTCTTCCAGCCAGTGAATCACGCCGATGTGGGCCAGGCCCCTGGCCCCGCCGCTGCCCAGAACCAAAGAGACTGTTTTTTTCCGATTTTCCGCCATGATGCGCACAACACTTTTTTGATGAAAGATAAAATATGAATTCGTAATTTCTACAACAGATTGACCCTTTTTTCAACCACCGGCTGTGCCGCACAAAAGGCTTGACTTTACCGGGCGCTTCTTCGAATATCGGGGGCATGTTATCAGAAACCGAAAAGAAAGTGATTGCCGCCATTCAGGGCGATATTCCCATTACCGAGCGGCCCTACCTGGAGATTGCCGAAAAACTCGACATATCCGAGGAGGCGCTGATCGCCGTTCTTGCCGACCTGCGGGACCGGGGTATTATCCGCCGGTTCGGGGCCACCCTGCGCCACCAGAAATCGGGCATCACGGCCAATGCCATGGTGGCCTGGAAGGTGGAAGAGGACCGGATCGAAGACGTGGGCAAGGTGTTTGCCGCCTTTGACGCGGTGAGCCACTGTTACCGCCGGGACCCGATGCCGGACTGGCCGTACAATCTTTATACCATGGTGCATGCCGTTTCTGAGGAGAACTGCCTTGAGACCACCCGGCAGATGGCCGAGGCCGCGGGCGTGTCCGACTACAGCGTGCTGTTCAGCCGAAGAGAGCTGAAAAAGACGTCGATGGAGTACTTTACCGACGAAGACGACTGATGTAGCGCGTGAGGTGGTTTGGCCGCATCTGCTGTCGTGTACCCTTTTCAAGGAACATTCATGCACCTGATCAAAATACTTCTCACAACCCTGATGATCGTTCTCCTGGTTCTGGCCGTGGCCGTTGTAGCCACTCGGATCTGGCTGGGCAGCCGGTATCCGGCGCCGGCCGCCGGGCCGACGGCGGTGCCGGCGGGAAAACAGGCCAGGCCGGGCACCACGATTCTTAACATTCCCCTTTTCATGGGTGTTGACGACCTGGGCCGTGCCCTGGAGCAGCATGTGCCGCAGACCTACCAGGACGTGGACGACGACCCCACCGACCTGCTGGTGGCCGACGAAATCGTTTATGACCTGAAGCGGGGGCCCATTGAAATTGCCATTATAGAAAACGGGTTTGACTTTTCCTTTCCGGTCACCGGCGTGGTCCGGGCCAGGGGCAAGGTCAACCCTACAGGCGACTCCGGTCGCTCGATCGCGGCAGCATCAAGGGCGGAGACATGTTCGACGCCGCCTCCAGGCTGAGTTCAGTTTACTCGCGTCACATCGACTGGTTGATGATAATACTTCTCGGCTTGTTCCTCATATACATCTTCTTGCACACCATAGAAGCCTACAGAATCTACGGCGGGGTGACGTCTTATTTCGCGGCCAACATAGGCTTCGGAATATTTGCCTTGGCCTCGATATTTTTTGGGTATTATTCCTTTGGATTCGTCATTATGATTTTTTACGCCTCCGCGGCGGACCTTCGAGCCATCAATATGGTTCCCGGTTTTGCCCTGATTTGGAAAAAGACTCGCGACCTGTCCAACCACTACCTGTCCAACTCGGACTATCTCCTCCTGAACCTCGGCTACAGGGAGGGCAAGAAGTTCCCCTGGTACGAGGCCATGGCCCTGGAGCAGGCCGGCAAGGACGAGGGCTTAAAGGACTATCTCGCCCGGGAGCGAGTCCTGTTCAAGAAAACATTGGCCGGGCTGGCCCTCAAGACCGGCCTGCTGCTGCTGGTTACCAATCTGGTCGGGTTCCTGGCGCCGCTCTATGAAGACGGCGGCCTGGCCGCCAACTCTCCGCCGGTCATTGCCCTGGCCCTGCTCTTTCTCTTAGCCCCCCAGGCGCTGGCCCTCTTCATAGCCTACAAGGCCTTCACCTACATCCCGTCCTATTTTCTGAAGGTTATTTACGCCTTCCCCCTGGCCGCCCGCCTGGTCCCGGACATCAAGCAATACCGCTACGGAAACCCCGGACCTGAATAGCGGCCGGGCCCCCGCCGGCCGGTCCCGAGAAGCCCCGTTCCGGCTCTTGAGGCCGGCTGAGGCCGACCGAGCTCCGCGGATAAAAAATGGGGCCGGACCCCGGCGGGGTCCAGCCCCTGGCTTTGTTCCGGGCCGGCTCAATCGACCAGGGCGATCACCCGGGCCGGGGCCCCTTCGGCACCGAGGACCTTCAGGGGCGCGGCCACGAGGGTCACCCGCCCGGCCTCGATCCGGTGGACGTTGCAGAGGTACTCGATGAGGTAGATCCCCCGGCGGAGAATGATCCCGTGGGTCGGCATCTCCTCGGCCGGCGGGTGGCGCTTGGGGATCTCGCGGATGGCCTGGTCCTGGGGAAAGTCGAAAGCCACCGCCTTGATCGGCTGGCCGGCCAACCAGGCGGCCGCCTCGGCCTCGACGTAGGGGGCCTCCAGCCAGTACTCCCGGCTGGTGTAATCCCGCTTGAGGTCCCAGCCCGTCTTGAGCACGACCATGTCCCCGGCCTCGAGGGCCGGGCAGCGCTCCTTGAGCTGGGCCGCGGTGATGGCCTGGTTGGCCCCGACAGAGGTCAGGTCGATGACCGCCGCCGGCCCGACCAGCTTATCGGCCGGGACCTGGTCGATGGTGATCCGGCCCGGTTCGATGTGCAGGGGCGTGTCCACGTGGGTGAAGGCGTGCATGGACAGGTTGACGAGCGTGACCTGGAAGGGGTCGCCCCGGCCGTGATCCATCTTCAGCTCGGGCTTGATGGGCCAGCGCCAGTGAGGCTGGATGACCATGCTCAGATCGATGACGCGCAATTCAGTTCCTCCCAAGTCGCCTTAAGCCCTTGAGCCTGGGCCGCCGGCCAGGGGCTTAAGGAGCTTCCGGAGAAGGCCTCAACCGGAGCCCCCGCGGGCGCGAGCGGGCCGGAAAACCCCTCCGGCTGAACGAAAAGGAGTCAGGGCCGCGGCCCTGACTCCTTGATGTTGCCCTGGTAGGCGATGGGCGATTCGAACGCCCGACCTTTGGCTCCGGAGGCCAACGCTCTATCCATCTGAGCTAATCGCCCACGGCCCCAGAACCTACCACATCACCCTTTCCCTGGCAAGGCGGTCAGCGGTTCTGGGCGAAGATGACCGCCACGATCCTGGTCTCCCGGCCGCCGTGGCACTTGACCAGGTGGGGCACGGTCGAGTTGTAGTAGATGGCGTCGCCGGGATTGAGGATCTCCATCTTCTTGCCCAGGTGGGCCTCCATCTGGCCCTCCAGGATGAAGATGAACTCCTCGCCGTCGTGGCTGGACAGCTCGTCCTCCACATCCGAGGGCTCCAGGGTGACCAGGAACGGCTCCATGTTCCGGTCGCCCTTGTCAAAGGCCAGATGCTGGTATGAGTAGCCCAGGCGCTGGCCCTGCTTGGAGGCGTAGCGCGACACGGCCTTGCGCTCGTCGGCCCGGACGATGGTGTACGGCCTGGGCCCGGCCGGTGAGATGATGGTGCCCATCTGCATGTCCAGGGCCTTGCCCAGGCGGATCAGGGTGCCCAGGGGCGGCGAGATCAGCTCGTCCTCGATCTGCCGGATCATGGCCTCGCTCAGGCCGGTCCGCTGGGCCATGTCCTTGAGGCTTAAGCCCTTCTGCTCGCGGATGCGCTTGACCCGCTCGCCCACGGCAATGGGCTCCTGGGGCGGGCCGCTCTCCGGCCTGGCGCCGACCTGGTCCAGGAACTCCCGATCCTGGCGGGACTGAGCCACGCTGGAGACCCCGGCCAGAAAATCCTCGTAACTGACGTTGCGCTCCTCTTTCATCGCTACTCCACTGCTGCCAGAGCCTTGGCCACGGCTTCGACCTTGTCCGGCGCGTCCACTGAAAATACTCTCACCCCGTCCCGGCCGGCTGTCTGCTTCTTCATCAATCCGCTCAGCACCGTCTTGGGTCCGGCCTCGATGAAGGTGTCGAAGCCGTCGGCGAGCATGTTGACCATTATGTCATACCAGCGCACCGGCGCCACCATCTGGCCGGTCATCAGTTCCCCGATCTTGCCGCCCTCGCGCTCGGGCCGGCCGGTCACGTTGAGGTAGACCGGCAGGCGGCCGTCGAACCACTCGGTCTGGGCTAGTCGAACGGCGAAGTCGTTGGCCGCTTCGGACATTAGTCGGGAATGCCAGGCGCCCGAGACCTGGAGGGGGATGACCTTGCCGCCCTGGTCCTTGATCCGGGCCGAGGCCTGGCCCACGGCCTCCTTCTCCCCGGTGATGACGATCTGGGTCTCGGCGTTGTGGTTGCCCACCTGGGCCCCGGCCAGGTCCTTGATGGCTTCCCGGACCCGGTCCATGCTCCAGCCCAGGACAGCGGCCATGGCCCCGGGCCGGCGGCCGGCGTCCCGGTCCATGTAGTCGCCGCGCAGGGCCGTCAGGGCAATGGCCTTCTCCGGCTTGAGCACCCCGGCGCAGGCCAGGGCCGAGTACTCGCTGACCGAGTGCCCGGCCGCGGCCTGGGGCCTGATCCCGGCCTCGTCCAGAGCGGCCAGGGCGGCCAGGCAGATCGCGGTCAGGCAGGGCTGGCAGTTGGAGGTCCGGGTCAGCTTGTCCAGGGGCCCCTCCCAGCAGAGCGACCGAATGTCCGTCCCGGTGACCTGCTCGGCCAGCTCAAAGGCGGCCCGGGCCCCGGGCGAGCTCTCAAAAAGCGCCCGGCCCATTCCGACCTCCTGGGAGCCCTGTCCGGGAAAGAGAAACGCTATTTTGGGCATATTCTCTCCTGACAGAACATCATTATCGGTCAACTATACTCCCAGGCCCGGACGGCTTTCAAGGTCTTTCCATCAAAAGCCCTTGACAAGGTTGGGGCCCGGTGTCAGACTACTTGGCAAAGTATCTCCCCCGCCTGGGGCAAGCAGTCCAGACCAGCGCTAATATCCGGAGCGTCAACCCAACTCGTTACGCAGCTCCCTGAATCCGTTTGGCAGTAAAAGTTGAGCCGTCTCCGGCGGCCCTCTAATTGTGACAGGGGCCTTTGTTCGTAAACCACAGAGGAATGAACATGAACCTAAGCGACCTCAAGGACAAGACCATTCGCGAGCTCTACGATCTGGCCAAGGATCTGGACATCGAGAGCTACTCGGGCATGCGCAAGCAGGAGCTCATCTTCGCCATCCTCCAGGCCCAGGCAGAGCGCGAAGGCTTCATCTACGGCGAGGGCGTCCTGGAGTGCCTGCCCGACGGCTTCGGCTTCCTGCGGGCGCCCGACTACAACTACCTGCCCGGCCCGGACGACATCTATGTCTCGCCCTCCCAGATCCGGCGCTTCAGCCTGCGCACCGGCGACACCGTGGCCGGCCAGATAAGGCCGCCCAAGGACAGCGAGAGATATTTCGCCCTGCTCAAGGTCGAAGGCGTCAACTACGAAGACCCCGAGGTGGCCAAGGAGAAGATCCTCTTCGACAACCTGACCCCGCTCTATCCCAACGAGCGCATCACCCTGGAGACGGAGATCAAGAACCTCTCCACCCGGATCATGGACCTGATGACGCCCATCGGCAAGGGACAGCGGGGCCTGATCGTCTCGCCGCCCAGGACCGGCAAGACCATGCTCCTGCAGTTCATCGCCAACGCCGTGACTACCAACTACAAGAACGCCATCCTCATCGTCCTGCTCATCGACGAGCGGCCCGAGGAGGTGACCGACATGCAGCGCTCGGTCAAGGGCGAGGTCATCTCCTCGACCTTTGACGAGCCGGCCCAGCGCCACGTCCAGGTGGCCGAGATGGTCATCGAGAAGGCCAAGCGGCTGGTCGAGCACAAGAAGGACGTGGTCATCCTGCTGGACTCGATCACCCGCTTAGCCAGGGCCTACAACACGGTCGTGCCGCCCTCGGGCAAGATCCTCTCCGGCGGCGTGGACTCCAACGCCCTGCACCGGCCCAAGCGCTTCTTCGGCGCGGCCCGCAACGTGGAGGAAGGCGGCTCGCTGACCATCATCGGCACCGCCCTGATCGACACCGGCTCGCGCATGGACGAGGTCATCTTCGAGGAGTTCAAGGGCACCGGCAACATGGAGATCCACCTGGACCGGAAGCTCTCGGACAAGCGGGTCTATCCGGCCATCGACCTCAACCGCTCGGGCACCCGCAAGGAGGAGCTGCTCCTGAGCGAGCAGGAGCTCAACCGGGTCTGGATCCTGAGAAAGATCCTGGCGGCCATGAACCCGGTCGACGCCATGGAGTTTCTGGTGGAGAAGATGCAGGGGACCAAGTCCAACGCCGACTTCCTCGACTCCATGAACCGCTAGGCCCTCGGGCCCTAGGCGCCGGAATTAAAGCCTCGGCCGAGCTCCGACGACGGTCGGGGCGTCCCTTCTCTGCCCCCCCTTCAACCGGCCTCCCTGGGCCTGAGCCTGGCCGCCACCTCGATGACCCTGTCCCCGATCTCCCCGGCCAGACCCTGGTTCTGAGCCAACACGTTGAGCAGCGAGATCAGGCCCTCCCTGACCGGGACGGCCTTGGGCCGGGGCGAGGCCAGCTGGGCCTCCAGGCCGGCCAGGTCGGCGGCCGCTTCCCGGGCGGCCGGCTGATCGAGCTTGACCCCGGCCAGGAGCTGGCCCAGTTGGCCCACCAGAGGCCGCAGCTCGGTCAGGGCCTCTTCCCGGATCAGGAGCAGTTCCGGGCCGCTCAGGCCGGCCTTTTCGAGCCGGGATTGTAGCTCGGGCTCCAGAGGGCTGGCCTCGACCAGCTCCTCGGCCTGGCCGGCCGGGGCCTGGCTCAGGCCGGCGGCGGCCAGGGTCTCCCGGCCGGTCTCGGTAAGGACCACCCCGCCGGCCAGGGTGGCGATCTCCAACTGGCCGTCGGCCAGGAGCGAGTGGCAGACCCGCTCGGCCTTCTCCCGGCTCAGGCCCAGGTCCCGGCCCACGTCGAAGAGGTTGGCCTTGGCCGCCCCCTGGCCGCTGGTCGCCTCCTGGACCCGCCTGAGAAAATCCAGGCCTACGGACCTCAGATCATCCGGCTTCATCGCTTCAGCCCTCCTCGGCCCCATCCTTGAGGCCCAGGGCCCTCATCTTCTTGTAGAGGTGGCTCCGCTCTATGCCCAGGGCTTCGGCCGTGGCCGTGATGTTGCCCTCCAGCTCGGCCAGCCTGGTCGAGATGTAGCGCCTCTCGAACACGGCCCTGGCCTGACGCAGGGTCGGCTGCCTCAGGGCCTCGCCCGGCACGGCGGCCAGCCCGGCCGAAGAGAAGGGCTCGGGCAGGTCCTCCGGCCTGATGACCGGCTCCGGGGCGAGGATGACCAGGCGCTCGATCAGGTTCTTCAGCTCCCGGACGTTGCCCGGCCAGTCGTAAGCCTTCACGGCCTCCAGGGCCTCGGGGGAGATGGTCTTGGCCGCCACCGTGGTCCGGCGAGCATACTGTTCCAGGAACTCATCGACCAGGTCCGGAATGTCCTCGGGCCGCTCCCGGAGCGCGGGCACGTGGATGGGGATGACGTTGAGGCGATAGTAGAGGTCCTCCCTGAAGGTGCCGGCCTTTATCTCCTTGAGGAGGTCGCGGTTGGTCGCGGCGATGACCCGGGCGTCGACCGAGATGGTCCGGGTGCCGCCGACCCTCTCGTACCTCTGCTCCTGGAGGATGCGCAGAATCTTGGCCTGGGTCTTGAGGGACATGTCGGCGATCTCGTCCAGGAAGAGGGTGCCCTTGTGGGCCAGGTCGAACTTGCCCCGCTTGCGTTCTCCGGCCCCGGTGAAGGCGCCCTTCTCGTGGCCGAACAGCTCCGACTCGATCAGCTCCTCGGGGATGGCGGCGCAGTTGACCGCGATCATGGGCTTGTCGGCCCGCTTGGACTTGGCGTGAATCAGCCGGGCGGCGACCTCCTTGCCGGTGCCGTTCTCGCCGGTGATGAGGATCGAGGCCGAGGTGGGCGCCACCAGCTCGATCTGGCGCTTGACCTCGCTGATGACCGGCGAGCGGCCGCTCAGTCCCGGGCTGGGCCGGGCCTGCTCCCTGAGGAGCAGGTTCTCCTCGGCCAGCTGGCCGAAGTTCAAGGCGTTGTTGATGGTCACCAGGATTTTTTCGTAGCTCAGCGGCTTCTCCACGTAGTCGAAGGCGCCCAGCTTGGTCGCCTTGACCGCCGTCTCGATGGTCCCGGCCCCGGACATCATGACCACCTGGAGGTGGGGGTGCTCGGCCTTGAGGGTTTCCAGGGCGGCCAGGCCGTCCAGCTTGGGCATCCAGATATCCAGCAGAACCAGGTCGGGCACGGCCTCCTCGACCTTGGACAGGGCCTCCTGGCCGTCCAGGGCGGTCAGGACCTCGAAGCCCTCGTCGCTCAGGACGCCTCTGAGCGTTTCCAGGATGGTCGGCTCGTCGTCAACCACCAGAACTGTTTGGGCCATGCTCCCTGACCTCCACGCTGGTCGACCAGCCCCGGACCGGCAGCTCGATGATGAACTTGGTGCCGCGGGGGGCGTTGTCCTGGACCCGGATGTAGCCGTTGTGGTCCTGGACTATGGTGCTGACGATGGCCAACCCTAAGCCGGTGCCCTGCTTCTTGGTCGAAAAGTAGGGCTCGAAAAGGCGCTGCTTGTCCTCGGCCCTGATGCCCGCCCCATTGTCGGCCACCTCGATGCGGGCCGTCTCCAGCTCGGCCAGGTAGTGGCTGCGGACCGTGATCCGGCCCCCGTCCTGGCCTTCCACCGCGGCCAGGGCGTTGTCCAACAAGTTGATCAGGACGCGCTTTATCTGGTCGGCGTCGAAGTAGAACCTGGGCGGCGGCGTCTTCTGAACCAGGTCAAAGACCACCTGCTTGTGGGCCTCGCGGTAGAAGACCAGAACCTGCTCCAGGACCTGATTGAGGTCGGCCAGGGCCACGTTGATGGCCGGCATGCGGGCGAAGGAGGAGAACTCATCGACCAGGGACTTGAGGGTGTCAGTCTGCTGGATGATGGTGCTCACCCCCTGCTCGAAGACCTCCCGCTGCTCGACCTCGTCGGCGAAGCGGCGCTGGAGGCGCTGGGCCGAGAGCTTGATCGGGGTCAGCGGGTTCTTGACCTCGTGGGCGATGCGCCGGGCCACCTCCCGCCAGGCGGCCATGCGCTGGGCCTTCTCGATCTGGGTCAGGTCCTCAATGACCAGGACCAGGCCCAGGTGCCGGTCCTCCTCGTCGCGCAGGTTGGCCAGGCGCAGGAGCAGGGAGACGGTCTGATCGCCCACGGGCAGGCGGAAGTGGCGCTCAAGCCGGCCAGACTTGTCCACCTCGGCGCTCAGGCTCTCGAACAGCTTCAGCCGGTCCTCGTCCATCAGATCGCGCAGCCGGCGGCCTAAAACCTGATGGGCCTGGAGGCCCATGATCTGCTCGGCCGACTTGTTGATGGTTGTGACCACGCCTTCGGCGTTCAGGGAGATGACCCCGGCGGCGATGTTGGTCAGGACGATCTCCATGTAGCGGCGGCGCTGCTCGATCTCCCGGTTGGTCCTGAGCAGCTCCAGGTTGGTCCGCTCCAGCTCCTCCTTGGAGGTCTTGAGATCCACGGTCATCCGGTTGAAGGACTCGATCAGGGTACCGATCTCGTCGTCCGGCTTGGCGTCGATGGTGAAGTTGTAGTCGCCGGCGGCGATGCGCTGGGTGCCCTCGGCCAGGTCCTGGAGGGGGACGGTCATGGTCCGGGCCAGACGGAAGCCGAACCAGGTCGCCCCGAAGAGAATCAGCAGGGTGACGATGGACAGGGTGATGTAGTGGCTCAGCTTGATCGGCCCCTTGACCATCTTGAGCTGCTGGTAGCCCTCCAGACCCCGGGCGATGGCCTCCAGCTTGTCCAGCAGCCCGGCCTGGGTCAGCCGGGACAGGACCACCGCGGCCAGGACGCGCTTGTTCTTGGGCTCGACGATGGGCACCGTGGCCGAGACGTAGTCGCCCAGGGCCGAGGAGTGGATCTCGGTCCTGGGCTCGCCCTTCTTGATGGCCGAGGAGATGGCCTCCTCGGCCGGACCCCTGAAGGGGGCCAGGACGTCCTCGGGCTCCTCGGCCTCGGCCAGGGTCCTGTGATCCGGCAGGATGACCCTGAGCGAGGAGAGGCGGTACTCGGCCCGCTTGAACTGGACGAAGGTGGCCAGCATCCTGGAGCGCTCGGGCAGGAGGAGGTTGCGGTCCCGGATCTGCTGGGCCAGCCCCTGGCCGAAGGAGACCGCCTCCTGGGTGGAGGTCTGGTAGTAGAGCCGGCCGACGTGGAGCGAATCCCGCAGGGACTTGTCCAGCTGGATGTTGAACCAGTACTCGATGGAGGTGGAGATGAACTGGAGGGTGACGAAGAACAGGACCCCGGTCGGCACCAGGGAGAGGGTCAGGAAGGCGACGACAAGTTTGGTCTTGAGCCGGGCGCCCATCACCCGCGAGCGCCGCTCGAAGAGAAGGTTGACGATGTTGCGGGCGATGAGGAAGAGCAGGAGCAGGAGCAGGATGGCGTTGATGTTGATCAGGGAGAAGACAAGGATGGAGTTGGCCACTGGCAGCTCCACCCCCAGATCGATGACCTTGATCTCCAGGAAGGTCAGCCCGGCCACCAGCAGGAGCACGGCCGGGATGAGGATCCGCTCCCGCCGGGAACGCCGGCGCTGTCTCTCCCTCTCTTCGGCTGGCGAGAGCTGTCCGTTCATTTCTTGCGCCTGAACTCGACCTCGTAGGCCTCGGTCTCGATGTCGCCCAGGGGCACCCAGAAGAAAAATATCTTCAGACCTAAGGGGAGTTCCGGCTTGAGGATCTGGGCTCGCAGGCGCAGCCTGTAGGTCCTGGACGGCTCCAGCGCGGCCAGGGAGATGACCCTCAGACCCGAAACGTCGGTCATCAGGTTCTGGGCCTCTTCCCAGTCCGAGGTGGTCACGACCGAGTTGGGATTGCCGCCGTTGGTGATGGTGAAGACCTCGCTCAACGTGTCCAGCTTGATGGTCCGCTTGAGCTGGAAGCTGGCCAGGAGCCTGTCGGCCCGAAAGCTCCGAACCTCCTCAAGCTCGACGAAGTAGGTGAAGGTGGTCGGCAGGCCGGCCATGACCGCCTGGCGGACCGACTCCTGGGCAAAGGCCTGGGCGACGTTGAAATAGGCCAGCAGGTCCTCGGCCGTCGTGGTCACGATGACCCGGTCGATGTAAGGCTGCTGGGCGGCCTGCGGGCTGACCGTCAGGAGCATGAGCCCCAGGGCCACGGCCAGCCCCCAGGCGCGAGGCCGGAGAAAGGGCATGGGCTAAGACACCCGGTCCAAGCGTTTAAGGTACAGGCAGGATTATAAAACGAGGCTCACGCCCCGGGCAAGACCAATCGGGGCGGCCGGAGGCCGGCCTAGGCCACGGCCGGCTGGGGCAGTTCGATAAGTTGGGGCAGGACCGGTCCCTCGACCCGGGGGCTCATCTCCGGGGAGAGGGTGATCTCCTCCCAGCAATGGGCCGAAGCCGCGAGCCTGTTGAGCAGGCTGTGGTTGAGGGCGTGGCCCGACTTGTGGGCCCTGACGTGACCGATGATCGGCCGGCCCAGAAGGGACAGATCGCCGATCAGGTCCAGCATCTTGTGGCGGACGAACTCGTCCTCGAAGCGCAGGCCGGAGGGGTTCATGACCTGGAAGCGGTCGATGACGATGGCGTTGTCCAGCGAGCCGCCCTTGGCCAGGCCGGCCCGCTTCAGGTTCATCACGTCTTCCAGGAAGCCGAAGGTCCTGGCCCGGCTGATCTCGCGGTCAAAGCTGCGGACGTTCAGCTCCAGGGACAGATCCTGGGCGCCGAGCAGGGGATGGTCGAACTCGATGTCGCAGCTGACCAGGGTCAGGGGATGGGGCTTGATCTCCACGAGGCGGTCGCCCTCGACGGCCCGGATGGTCTTCTTGATCCGAACCACGGCCCGGGGGATCGAGAGGGCCTGGACCCCGGCCGACTTGATCAGGAGCAGGAACGGAGCGGCCGAGCCGTCCATGATCGGCACCTCGGGACCGTCCAGGTCGACGGTCACATTGTCGATGCCCATCCCGGCCAGGCCGGCCAAGAGATGCTCCACGGTCATCACCCGGGCGCCGTTGAGGCCGATGGTGGTGTTGAGCCGTGATTCGACCACGTTCTCGATCCTGGCCGGCACCTCGGGCTGGCCGGGCAGGTCGACTCGCCTGAAAACCACGCCCTGGTTGGCCGGGGCCGGCCAGAGGGTGATGGTCACCGGCTGGCCGGAGTGAAGGCCGAGCCCGGTGCAATTAACCGGTTCCTTGAGAGTGCGCTGCTGCCACATATCCCCAGTCTCTGCTCAGAGTAATAGCCCGAAGCGCTCGTGCCCCCCGGGGTCGATGATCAGGCCAACAGCAAGGCTCATGCCAACTCCTTGACGGGGCAAACTGACGGAGTTTATCCTAGAACTCTCCAGAAGACAAGGATTTTTTTATGGATGGGCCGACGCCCAGTCAGCCTGTCGGCCCGGTGTGTGATTAATGACACGGTGTTCTTTCATTTTTGTGTTTAAAAGTAGACGGCGCCGTTTCCTCCAGAACCCTGATCCGGTCAAGGTCGGCCGGCGTGTTGACGTTGATCAGGGACAGGCCCCGGGGATCGGCCAATCCGAGTTCGGTCGGCTCCAGGTAGCGGACCGGCACCCGGCGGTAGAGGTGCCTGATGGCCAGCTGCTCTTGCTGGAGGAGCCGGATCAGGTGAGGCAGGCAGCGGCGGTGATAGGCGGCGGTGAGGGGCTGGAGGCCCTCGGGCGTTCGGGGCAGGACCACCCCGTAACCCGGCTCCACGGCCTGGAGGATGGCGGCCACGAACTCGGCCTGCAGGAGCGGGACGTCGCAGGCGCTGACGAAGTTCCAGTCGGTCGTCGAGTAGTAGAGCCCGGTCAGGAGGCCCATGATGGCCCCCCGATCAGGCTCCAGGTCGCGGACGATCCGGACCGGCAGGTCGGCGAAGCGGGTCGGCTGATTGGTGACGATCACGGTCTGGCCGAAGAGCGAGCCGAACAGCTCGACCAGCAGGTCGATGAAGCGCCGGCCCTCGAAGGTCAGGAAGGGCTTGGGTCGGCCGTCCATGCGGCGGCTCAAGCCCCCGGCCAGGATCAGGCCGGTCACCTCGGCGAAGCGGGCCATGGGGCATCAGTAGCACAACCCCGATCAGGGGCCAAGCGTTGACACCCCCGGCCGCCAGCGGTTAGTCTGTCGCCCATGCGCCGGTTTCCCTTCAGGAGATCGCTGGTTATCCTGGTCGTGGCCGTGACGGCCCTCCTGGCCGCCTGCGGGCCGCCGCCGCCCCCGGCAAAGGAGGAACTGGTCCGGGTGGACCCCGAGGCCGCCGGCCAGTTCGGCGACGACCTGGACCAGGCCTCGCTCCGGGCGGCCGTGGAGCAGAGCCTGCGCTACCTCAAGCGGATAAGCCCGGACCGCCGCTTCAGCTACGGCCCTGACGCGACCACGGCCAGGGGCCTGGCCAACTCTTACCAGGAGTTGCTCCGCCTCCTGGACGTCTACGGCCTGGCCCCGGATTTCTGGGGCGCCCTCAAGGCCGAGTTCAACTTCTACGCCCCGCCGGGGCAGGTGCTCTTCACCGGCTACTACGAGCCCCTCTTGGAGGGGCGCCACCGGGCCGAGGGCCGGTTCACCTCGCCGCTCTATGGCCAGCCCGAGGACCTGATCAGCCTCAACCTCAAGGACTGGAACCTGGAGCCCAAGGTCCTGCGCGGCCGGGTCAGACGGAACCGGCTGGTGCCCTACCACACCCGGGCCCAGATAGATCAGGGCGCCCTGCAGGGCCGCGGCCTGGAGCTGGCCTGGGTCGATCCGGTGGAAAGCTTTTTCCTGCACATCCAGGGCTCGGGCAAGATCCGTTTCCCGGACGGCCAGGAGATCCGGGTCAACTACTCCGACCAGAACGGCCACCCTTACGTCAGCCTGGGCAAGATCATGATCGAGCGCGGCCTGATGAAGCGCGAGGAGGTCTCGCTCCAGGGGCTCAAGAACTACCTCAGGGAGCACCCCCAGGAGGCCGGCCAGCTCCTGGAAGCCAACCCGTCCTACGTCTTTTTCCGAATCGTCAAGGAAGGGCCCCTGGGCTGTCTGGAGGTGCCGCTCACGCCCGGCCGCTCCCTGGCCCTGGACCGCAAGCGCTACCCCGACGCCGGGCTCTGCCTCGTCCAGACCAGGCTGCCGAAGGTCGAGTCGGGCCAGATCATCGACTGGCGGCCGGTCAATCGCCTGGTTCTGGCCCAGGACACGGGCGGGGCCATCGCCGGCTTCGGCCGGGCCGACCTCTTCTTCGGGGCCGGGGAAGCGGCCGAGCTGGGCGCCGGCAACCTCAAGGAGTCCGGCCGGCTGCTGCTCCTGCTGCACCGGGACGCGGTGGAGTGAGCTGAAGCGCCGCCGGGTTGAAGACAAAACAAGGGGAGGCCTGTCGCCCTGGCCTCCCCCCTCTTCCCCCTACTTGCTCATCGCCTCAAGAGTCTGGATCAGCTTCAGACCCGAGTCCGGGGTCTTGCCCTGGCCGGCCAGGATTTCCTCGGTGTGGCTCACGTCGCCGTAATACTCCTTGTTGCTCGTGGGCAGAGAGGAGATGCCCGCCCCCTCCAGGGAGACACCGGCGTAAAGCCCCTTGGACCGGGAGTAGGTGTAGATCTCGGCCTTGAGCTGGGCGTCGGTGGCCGCGGTGGCGCTGGCCCCGACCGGGCCGGCGGCCACACCCAGGTCGGCCCCGAGCTTGAACTTGCTGGCCAGGAAAGACTTGAGCCCCCGCTCGTTCTTGATGACCAGGATCAGGTCCATGCTCTCGACGCCGAGCTGAAGCCCGATGCTGCCGGCCGAGATCTCGAGGAAGGCCGGACCGTTCCACTGGCCCTTGTCGTGGGCCAGGATGACGCCCTTGCCGTAGGCCCCGCCGACCACGACCCCACCCTTGATCATGCCCGGAAAGATGGCCACCCCGGCGCTGCCCTTGATCAGCTCCATGGGGAAGCCCTTGTCCCTGCCGCTGGCGGCCATTTCCTTGAGGACCAGGCTGGCCTCCTCGACGATGACGTCCGGGGTCTTCTCCACGGCCCAGGCGGGTAGGCTCAGGGCCAGTCCAAGAACCAGGCCGGCAACCAGACAGAGACGCAATCTGGACATCGACTCACCTCCGTTGTTTAAGAATAACTCAAGATAGTCCAGGACCCGGGTCCTTGTCCAGCTTCGCCACGGCCGAGCGAGGCGGCGATCCGCCGGCCGCCTGCTTGAGCCTCTTGAGTTCGCTCGGTTTGAGGGGCCGCATCTGCCCGACCTTGAGCCCGCCCAGCTTGAGGGGCCCGACCCTCACCCGGGTCAGCTCCTCGACCTTGAGCCCCACCTGGGAGCACATCCGCTTGATCTGGTGGTGGCGGCCCTCGTGGATGGTCAGGCTGAGCAGAGCCCCGCCGGGCCAGCTCTTGAGCAGCTTGACCCCGGCCGGGGCGCTGGGCCGCTCGCCGATCAGGACCCCCTGGGCCAGGGCGGCCAGGGTCGCCTCGTCGGCCCGGCCCCGGACCCTGACCCGGTAGGTCTTGTCCACGCCGTAGCGGGGGTGGATGAGTCGCTGGGCTAATTGGCCGTCGTTGGTCAGAATGAGCAGGCCGGTGGCGTCGTTGTCCAGGCGGCCGACCGGAAAGAGGCGCAGCGGGAGCCGGTTCAGGTAATCGCCCAGGCAGGGCCGCTGCTGCGGGTCGGAGAGAGTGGTGATGACGTTCTTGGGCTTGTGAAAGACGTAAGTCGCCCGGGCCTGGGCCGGGCCCAGGGGGCGGCCGTCGAGGCGGACGTCCTCGGTTCGGGGATCGACCGTCTGGCCCAGCCGGGCCGGCTGGCCGTCGACGGTGACCCGGCCCTGACGGATCAGGTCCTCGGCCCGGCGGCGGGAGCCCAGGCCGGCCCTAGCCAGAATCTTCTGCAGCCGCTCCCTCATCCAGGACTTCCTCTTCCGCCTCCGGGCCCGGCCGGGCCGCCTCCTTGGCCTGGCCGAAGAGAGGGAAGACCTCGGGCGGCTCGGGCGGGGAGGGGCTGAAGCCGGCCTCCAGGGCCAGCTCCTCGAGGCCGGGCAGGGCCTCCAGGTTCTTGAGCTCGAAGACCTCCAGGAAACGCTTGGTCGTGCCGTAGGTCAGGGGCCGGCCGGGCAGGTTTTCCCGGCCGACGATCCTGATCAGACCCCGCTCCAGGAGAGCCTTGAGCACGCCGCCCGAGTCCACGCCCCGGATGCGCTCGATCTCGGCCCGGAAGACCGGCTGCTTGTAGGCGATGATGGCCAGGCACTCCAGGGCGGCCCGGCTCAGCCGCAAGGGGTTGGTCTTCTTGAGGCGGATGACGTAGTCGGCCAGCTCGGGCCGGGTCCGAAACTGAAAGCCGCCGGCCACCTCCCTGAGCTCGAAGGCCCGGCCTAACTGATCATATTCCAGCCTGAGGGCCATGCAGGCCGCCCTGATGGCCCGGATGTCGGCCTCGTCCTCGAGCACGTCCTTGATCCGCTCGACGCTCAGCGGCGTGTCGGCGGCGAAGAGAAGCGCCTCGACAATCTGCTTGATCTCGTTCACCCTTCCTCCAACCGGAAGGCCTCCCGGCGGACCGACAGGCGGATGGGACCGAAGACCGTCTCCTGATGGATGTGCAGAAAGCCCAGTCGGACGATCTCCAACAGAGCCAGAAAGGTGACCACCACCTGGGTCCGGGTGCGGTCCCCCTCGAACAGTTCCTCAAAGACGAGCTCGCTCTGCTGCCTGAACAGATCCATCAGTTCGCCCATCCTGACCCTGACCGAGACCCGATCCACCCGGACGGCCAGACTCTGCCGCTGGGACAGACTCTCCAGAATCCCCTTGAAGGCCTCCAGAAGCTCGAACAGGCCCAGGTTGAACAGGGCCGGCTCGTTCTCGGGCTGGGCGATCTCATCGTTGCGGCCGCGCATAAAAACGTCGCGCTCCAGCCAGGGGCGCTGGTCCAGCCTGGCCGCCGCCTCCCGGAACTGGATGTACTCCAGGAGGGGCCGGGCCAGCTCCAGGCGGGGGTCCTCGGCCTCCTCGTCCGGGCCGGCCGAGGGCAGGAGGAGGCGGGACTTGATGTGGAGCAGGGTCGCGGCCATGACCAGGAACTCTCCGGCCACCTCGATGTTGAGCTGCTTCATCAGCTCCAGGTACTCCAGGTACTGGCCGGTGATGGTGGCGATGGGGATGTCGTAGATGTCCACCTCGTTGCGGCGGAGAAGGTGCAGCAGGAGATCCAGCGGCCCCTCAAAGATGGGAAGCTTGACCTGGTAGGCTGTCTCCTCCACGCCAGAGAGAATAACAGGACCGCCCGCCGGAAACAAGGCGCTCGTGGGGCCGGGTCCCCCTGACCCGGCCGGGTGGGGTTTGGGTTTGACGGAAGAGTCCATATATGTAATATTCCATTTATGAACTATAAGTCGCGGGATCCGGCCGGACTGTCCAATACCGAGCTGCTGCTCCTGGAGCTGGCCGACGAGCGGGACCAGCTGTCCGGCTACGAGATCGACCGGCTGGTTGAGGAGCGGGGCTTCCGGGAGTGGGCCGGCCTGGGCCGAACCTCCATCTACGGCGGGCTGGGGCGGCTCGAGAAGCGGGGGCTGCTCCGCTCCCGCCTCGATGAGGCCAAGGCGGGCCGGGGCCCCCTGCCGCGCCGCTTCGACCTGACCGAGGCCGGCCGCCAGGCTCTGGCCGGGGCTATCGTTGCGGCCCTGGCCTCGGCCGAGGAGGGCTCCGGCCGCTTCGACCTGGCCCTGGCCGGCCTGTCGGTTCTCGCCCCGGGCCAGGCCCCGGCCGCCCTTGAGGAGCGCCTGGCCCGCCTGGAGGCCAGGGCCGGACGGGTGGGCGACCGGTTCAAGGCCCAGGGAGGCGAAGCCCTGCCCCTCCACGTCCAGGCCCTCTTCGAGCACAGGCTCTTCCTGATCCGTTACGAGATCGCCTTCACCACCCGCCTGAAGCAGGCCCTGGCCGGGCCCGGCCCGGCGGAGACGGCCGAGGAGAAGGGACATTGACCGGGCGAGACCTTTACCGGGAGGAGACTTGGCGGGTGATTATCGGGCCGCCCGACTTCGCCACCCCGGAGTTCTTCCAGGAGGCCCCGGACCTGGTGAATCGCCAGAAAGACCTGGCCGCCCTGGCAAGAACGCGCTATGCTGGCTTCGAGGAGGGACTCTCTGCCCAGGTGCCCCATGCCGGTCCCTTCTCCAACGAGGGTCCGCCCGCGGCCCGGTTTCAACATTACCTTCGCCGGGCGGACGGCCGGCTCGGGTGCAGGCACCAGGCGATCTAGCTCGGCTATTGGCAATGCGCGGGAGAAGAGGCGGACGATTGGCCGCCAGCCTTCTGCCCGGCCCTGAGACAGGACCGTTAAGGAGTTCCAGCGACCCGTCATGAGAACACAGGCCTCCAACCCGCCCCGGCCAGCCCAGACCGAACCGACCGGCTACTCGCCCTGCTTCGTCCTTATCACGGCCGGCTTCATCACCTGCCTGATCACGGCCAACATCATCGCCGTCAAGCTGGTCTCGGTCTGGGGCTTCGTCCTGCCGGCGGCCATCGTCATCTTCCCCCTGAGCTACATCCTGGGCGACGTCCTGACCGAGG
>ENA-OSEO01003416-OSEO01003416.1-sediment-metagenome-genome-assembly--contig:-NODE-3416-length-18885-cov-4.137229_pt1 | contig 18885 bp, 16 predicted proteins | sample MGYA00237883_ERZ534232 | MGnify/ENA metagenome assembly ERZ534232
GAGTCCTATTGTTGCGGTGCGCTGCGGCCCAAACCCAATCAGGCTCGATAATTTGAGAAACAGCTAAATTGATACAAGAGGTTTTATTATGAAAAAGAAGGTCGGAAAAGCACTGGTCGTAGGTGCTGGAATCAGCGGGATCCGGGCGGCTTTGGATTTGGCGGAAAATGGGTATGGGGTGAAACTGATCGATCGCTCCCCTCACCTGGGTGGAATTTTAAGCCAGCTCGATTACCAGTTTCCCACCGACCGCTGCGGCATGTGCAAAATGCTCCCGCTGGTGGATCGGGATGCATCATCCCAATATTGCCTGCGTAAGGGGCTTTTCCATGAAAACATCGAAATTCTGCTGTCCACCGAACTCTCTGGGGTGGAAGGCGAACCGGGAAATTACCAGGTGCGGCTCCGGCAGAAACCCACTTGGGTCGATCCGGCGCGCTGCATCGGATGCAATGCCTGCGTGCCGGTCTGCCCGGTGGAAGTCCCCGATGCGTTTAATGTCGCACTGGCAACCCGGAAGGCCATCTACCTGCCGGTTCCGCATGCCATTCCCAATCCCTATGTCATTGATATTACCGCCTGCACACGTTGCGGCGCCTGTGAAAAGGTCTGTCCCACCGGCGCCATTCGCCTGTCTGATCAGGAAAGAAAAAAGTTTCGGATTCTGGTGGTGGACGACGAATTGATCATGCGCGATTCTCTCAAGGCTTGGCTCGATGACGAGGAAGGGTTTGCGGTGGATACCGCCGAATCCGGTCCGGACGCTCTCGACAAGCTGACAATAAATACCTACCAGCTCATGCTGCTCGATATTAAAATGCCGGGAATGGACGGCGTCGAGGTTCTTAAAAAAGCCAAAGAAATTTCTGCAGATATCCAGGTGGTCATGATGACCGCCTATGCCACCGTCGAAACAGCGGTAGAAGCCATGAAGATCGGCGCCCTCGATTACCTGATCAAACCCTTTGATCCGCAAACCCTGATCCCCAAAATTCTGAAACTGTATCAAGATCTGGAAGCCTCTCAGGATCAGCAGATAGAGGTCCATGCCCTGGTTTTGTGCGGCGGAACTGCTTATTTTAATCCGGCTGATGGAAAAAATACCTTCGGCTACAAACAGCTTCCCGGGGTGGTGACCAGCCTCGAATTTGAGCGAATCATGAGCGGCACCGGCCCCTGTCAGGGCCGTCTGGTCCGCACGGAAGACGGCAAACCGATCCGTAAAATCGCCTGGATTCAATGCGTCGGATCCCGGGATCTGCAGACCAACGCCGATTTTTGTTCAAACATCTGCTGCATGTACAGTATCAAGGAGGCTCTGGTTGCCAAGGAAAAATTCGGCGCCGATATTGACACCACCCTTTTTTATATGGACATGCGCACGTTCGGCAAATCATACCAACGCTACCGCGACAGGGCTGAAAACGAACTGGGGGTTCGATTTTGTCGGGGCCGCGTTCATTCCGTCACGGTAGATGATGAAGACGGCCGGTCCCCGCAGGATCTGGCAGTCCGCTACGCCGATGCCGCCGGTAAAATATGCGAGGACCGCTTTGACATGGTTGTGCTTGCGGTGGGACAACGACCGGCCGACGAAACTCAAAATCTGGCGCAAATGCTCGATATATCGCTCAACCCATGGGGTTTCTGCCAGACCCAGCCGTTTTCCATGACCCAAACCGGGAAGGAGGGGGTTGTAGCAGGCGGTGCTTATTCCGGAATGAAAGATATCAGCGAATCCGTCATTCAGGCCTCTGCCGCCGCCTTGTCCGCCTCCCGGACCATCCACAACGCCGGCGGCAGCCTGGCGCTGGAAGTCCCCTCTCTTCCTGAACAGGCCGACCTCTCAAGAGAACTGCCCCATGTACTGGTTATGCTCTGCAGCTGCAGCGACGCGCTTTCCGAATGTGTTCGATCCCCGGATTTAGCGGCGCGGCTGAAAGCCGATCCGGCCGTCAAAGCGATTGAATGTGTAGATCGCATCTGCACTGCCGGCGACTGGGAGATGTTGCCGGAATTCATAAAAAAGCATCGCCCAAACCGGGTCTTGATCGGTGCTTGTTTGCCGTACGTCTATGCGCGGAAAATTAAAGAACTTGCCGCTGAAACGGGCATATGCCCATCACTAGCTGAAGTCGTCGACATTCGCACCCCCGCTTTTACCGTCTTAAATCAGGACGGGCAGGCAGAACCCAAAGAGATTCTCGCCTTGATGGAAAGCGCTCTTTTAACCGGTCTGGCCCGGTTAAAACGGGCCAATCCCGCTCCGGCGGCAACAATCAAGATTGAGCAGCGAGCGCTGGTCGTCGGCGGGGGTATCGCCGGAATGACGGCGGCCCTGGCCATCGCCGATCATGGATTTGGGGTCGACCTCATTGAAAAGAAAGAGCACCTGGGGGGGAATCTGTCCTGGCTCCATGATACCCTGGAAGGTCATGCCGTCAAACCATTATTGGATGAAACCCTCTCCAGGGTTGAAAAACAACCATTGATTAAAGTTCACACCCAAACACAGGTTGTGGGTGCTTACGGCCAGGTGGGTAATTTTTTCAGTTCCATCGAAACGCAAGACGGCAGGGCCGATACGATCCGGCACGGGGTAATCATCCTGGCCACCGGTGCCGAAGAGGCCACTCCGACCGCTTATCACTACGGCGAGAGCGACCGGATTATCACCCAGAAAGAACTGGAACAGAAACTGGAAAGCCATGAGATCGACCCGCTCCAACTGGGTTCGGTGGTCATGATTCAATGTGTGGAATCACGCGAGGAACCGAGAAACTACTGCAGCCGGATTTGCTGTGCATCGGCCCTGAAACATGCCCTGGCATTAAAAGCGAAAAACCCTGGAATTGAAATCTACATCTTTTACCGCGATCTGATGTCCTACGGTTTTATCGAGACCTATTTTACCCAGGCCCGTCAGGCCGGAGTGATCTTTATTCAATACGATCCCCATCAAAAACCTGAGGTTGTTCCACCTGCCCCAACGACCGACGTCGGCAGCAGCGCCTGTGTGAAAGGCTATGACCCGATTCTGGGACGGCCGGTGGAAATTGACGCCGACCTGGTGGTGCTTTCGGTGGGGGTGGCGCCCCGCCTGCCGGCGGACCTGGCGGCGACGTTAGGGGTCTGTCTGGACCAGGACGGATTTTTCCAGGAGGCCGAAACCAAGTGGCGGCCGGTAGATTCGCTCAAGGAAGGCATATTTGCCTGCGGGTTGGCACACTCGCCGCGTTCGATCCCGGAATCCATCACCACCGCCGAAGCGGCCGCACAGCGTGCGCTGCGGATTCTGGCACAAAAGTTTCTCTCGGCCGGAAAAATTGTGGCCAGCGTCCATCACAGCATCTGCAGCTTGTGTGAACGTTGCATCGACACCTGCCCTTATGGCGCACGCACGCATGATTACGATCTGGAAAAGATTTTGGTGAATCCCGCAATGTGCCAGGGGTGCGGGTCCTGTGCCGCGGTTTGCCCCAACAGCGCATCCGTCCTCGAGGGATTCCTTGAAGAACAGATGTTTGAAGTGATCGATGCTGCCCTGGAAAGGACCACCGGCTGACACAGACCACCCATTTACGATAGCTGACAGAGGATCATTCATGAACCAGACAGAGTTGCAAGAAAAGCAAAACCCGTCGAGAGCTCCGGAAAACCCGCTGGCGGAAGTCCAGAACATGGTAAATTCCTGCATCCAGTGCGGAACCTGTTCGGGTTCCTGCCCCAATGCCTTTGCCATGGATCTGACCCCGCGCCGGCTGTGGCGCAAAGTGCTGCTGGGTCAGACGGACGACATATTCAGGAGCCGGACATTCTCACTGTGTTCGGACTGTTATTATTGCACGCTGCGCTGCCCCCGGGGGCTGGCGCTTACCGAAGCCATGAATGCCCTCAAGCAGATCGCCGCCCGCGAGGATATGGATCGCTATAAACAAAGTATCCGATTTTATAAAAGCTTTCTCAGCAGCGTGCGCCGCCACGGCCGGGTTCATGAAATGGAGTTCATGTCCCTGTTTTTCCTGTCGATGAAAAACCCCTTTCTGCCGCTTGCGTTTACACCCCTGGGACTGCGTCTGATGGCCAAACGCAAGATTGCTATCCAAATTCCGTCGCGGGAACCGAATCCATTGGAAGCTATTTTTCGTAAAGTCGAAGAGATGGAGGGCCGCTCATGAAATATCTCTATTATCCCGGCTGTTCACTGGAGGGAACGGCGCTGGAATACAACAAATCCACCCGGGCGTTCATGCAGGCCGTAGGCGCAGAGCTGATTGAGTTGGATGATTGGACCTGTTGCGGAGCTACGGCCGTGGATTCGGTCAACCATCTGCTCGCCATAGCGCTTCCGGCCAGAAATATCGCGTTGGCGGAAAAGATGGCCGCATCCAAAGATCTCCTGGTGCCCTGCAGCGCCTGCTACCTGAACCTTAAAAAAGTGGAAGATAAAACCCGCCATGATTCCGAACTTCTCAAAAAAGTAAACGAAATATTGCATGAAAACGGGCTCCAGCTGCAAGGCAAGGTTCGCGTCCGGCATCTGCTGGATGTGGTTTCAAAAGATTTAGACCTCCCTGTTTTTCAAAATCTTTTAAAGCGATCCTTTGCCGGGTTTCAGATTGCGCCCTATTACGGCTGCCAGTGCCTTCGCCCCTATGCGGTTTTTGATGATCCGGAAGCTCCGCGTTCCATGGAACCGCTGATTCAGGCGACCGGAGCCGAGGTGTATGCCTGGGATATGGGGGGAAGATGCTGCGGCGCTTCCCATATGAACACCCAGATGGAAGTGGGTCTTGAACTAGTCGCCGCCTTACTCCAGCAGGCCAAGGGGGCCGATGCCATTGTAACGGTCTGTCCCATGTGCCAGATGAATCTTGAGGCCTATCAGCAAAAGATTTCGAAATTGAAAAAGGAAGATCTACACATCACCATACTCTATCTCCCCCAGCTTCTGGGACTGGCGATCGGCCTGACCGAAAAAGACCTGGCGCTCGATTTAAACTTATCCATTACGAAATCCTTTCGTGACAAACTGGCTTTACCGAATGACGCTTAACCCGAAAGGCTTTAAATATTACCATGTGGATTTTTTAGGCGCATTTTTATTGTCAAACCATGCTTAAATTTATTTCAGGCTTTCGACATACGATTGTTTTGAAGCTGATCCTTACCGTCGGATTAACACTGCTGGTTTCCATTTCTACATGGTCCTTTTTTAATATCAGGTATCAGAAACAAAAAGTCATGAAACACATGGTGGCTGAAGCTGAAAGGTTGAGCGACACCATTCTGCTCGGTATGCACTATGCCATGATGCTCAATTCCCGTAACGACATCAATCAGATTATTTTCAAAATCAGCAAACAAAAAGACATGGAGCATATCCGTATCTTTAACAAAGACGGCCATGTCAAGTTTTCCGCCGACCCGGACGAAGTCGGACAAAAAGCTCACACCAAAGACGGCGCCTGCATTATCTGCCACCGCAGCGACCCGCCGCTGAAAAAGCCGAGCCTGGCTGAACGAAAAAGAATTTTTAATTCTTCGGGGCACCGCAAACTGGGGATTACCAGCCCCATATACAATGAACCGGGCTGCGCTGCCAACTCCTGCCATGCGCATCCGATCGATAGAAAGGTTTTAGGCGCCCTGGACATCGTTTTGTCATTGCAGGAAACCGACGATGAGATATCACAATTTAAACAAGAAGTGGTGTCTCTTGCCGCTTCCAGTTTTATTGTTATATCCGCCATATTATTTTTTTTCGTATTCAGACTCGTGACGATGCCTATCCGCAAATTGATTAAAGAAACCCGGCACATCGCAGATGGAAAGGGCTTAAATAAACTGCAAGTTAAACAAAAAGACGAGTTGGGTCTGCTGGCGCTGGCCATTAATCAGATGGGAAAAGAAATCGAGAAAAAAACAATAGAATTAAACCGGCAGCGGAATGAATACCAAAACCTGTTTGAACAGGTGCCCTGTTTGATTACGGTTCAGAACAGGGATTTCAAGTTGGTCGGTTTCAATCGTGAATTTTCTGAAACATTCAGCCCCCAACCCGGCGATTACTGTTTTCACGCTTACAAGGGAAGAGACAAAAAATGCGAGAGCTGTCCGGTTGAAAAAACGTTTAGAGACGGAAAATCTCACTTCGCTGAAGAAAGCGGCCTGAATAAAGACGGCAGTGAGGCCCATTGGATCGTGAAAACATCACCCATCCGGGATGCCAGCGGCGCCATTATCGCCGCCATGGAGATGAGTATCGATATTACGGACCGCCGGTTCCTTGAAAAGGAACTCAAAAAATCTGAAAAAAAATATCAGGAAATATTCAATAACATTCCCAACCCCGCTTTTGTATTGGATGATATCACACTCCAGATCATCGACTGCAACCAGAGCGTTCAGAATGTTTATGGGTACAGCAAGGATGAGATGATCAACCGGTCATTTCTCGATCTTTTTCAGGATGGGGAAAAAGAAGGCTTCCTCTCGGTCATAAAGACATCCAGCGTTTTAAATCAGATCAAGCAGGTAACTTTTAACGGTTCGACCATTTATGTCGACATATGGATCTCGCCTTCCGAGTATGCGGGACAAAAAGTCTTCCTGGTGACCACCAGCGACATTACCCAGCGCCTTGAAACCGAACAGCAGCTCATTCAGGCCAGTAAAATGGCCACCCTGGGTGAAATGGCCACCGGCGTGGCGCATGAGCTGAATCAGCCCCTTTCGGTTATCAAAACTGCCAGCAGTTTCTGTATCAAAAAGATCAATAAAGATGAAAATATCGGTGCTGAAACGCTTGCCACCCTGTTGAATAAAATCGACGGCAATGTCGACCGGGCCACCAAAATAATCACCCACATGCGACAATTCGCCCGAAAAACAGATATGACGCTGGCCAAGGTGCAGCTCAACGAGGTGCTGGAACGGTCCTTCGAGATTTTCAGCCAGCAGTTGAAATTGAGAGGAATTGAAGTTGACTGGAAATTAGAACCGAATCTGCCGTTAATCATGGCCGATCCCGACCGGCTTGAGCAGGTATTTATCAATCTCATTTTAAATGCCAGGGATGCCATTGAACAAAAATGGGGATCACGGGATGCCCAAAGCGGCGACAAAAGAATAACGCTTAAAACCGCGTCAAATGAAAAAAGTGTCACTGCGGAGGTCTGTGACACGGGAATCGGGATTCCCCCGGCGGTTACGGACAAGATCTTTGAACCTTTCTTTACCACCAAAGAGGTAGGAAAAGGAACCGGGCTGGGACTGTCGATCAGTTACGGCATTGTAAAAGACTGCGGCGGGACCATTCGGGTTCAATCCGAAAACGTTCAGGGTTCTTGTTTTATCTTAACTTTTCCCATAATAAATAAGGCGCCATGAATAAGAATCCAAAAAAAGGGCCGGTTTTACTGGTTGATGATGAAGAAGATATCCGCGACGTGCTGGGAATATCGCTGCGAGACAGCGGCTATGACATCAGAATGGCTGAAAATGGTGAAACGGGTCTGCGCCTGTTCCGGGAAATCAATCCGCCCATTGTCCTGACCGACATCAAAATGCCGGGCATGGACGGAATTGAGCTGCTGCGCCGGATCAAATTTGAAAATCCCGAAGCGGAAGTTATCATGATCACCGGCCACGGAGATATGGACCTGGCCATCGAAAGCCTTAAAAATGAAGCCACCGATTTTATCACCAAGCCCATCAATGTGGATGCCCTCGAAATTTCATTGAAAAGAGCACGCGATAAGATCCTTATGCGGCAACAATTGCGCGAATATACCCAAAACCTCGAACAGCTTGTGCGCGAAAAGACCGAACTGCAGGATCATCTGTCATCGCTGGGCCTGATGATCGGCTCCATTTCCCACGGCATCAAGGGATTGCTCACGGGTTTAGACGGCGGGATGTACCTGCTGGATACGGGTGTTGCCAAACAAAAGCAGGAACAGATCAAAGAGGGCCTTGATATTGTAAAGATCATGGCCGAACGCATCCGCAAGATGGTTATGGACATTCTTTACTACGCCAAGGAGCGCAACCTTTCGTGGGAGCGGGTCAACGTCTTAAGTTTTGCAAAAGAAGTCACCATGACGGTGGAACCGAAAATAAAAAAACAGGGAATCGAACTGGTTTGCGAATTTGATCCCGCACTAAATGAGTTCGAAATCGACCCGGGTTCAGTCCATACGGCCCTGATCAACATCCTCGACAACGCCGTGGATGCCTGCGTCAACGATAAATCCCAAAAAGCCCATCAGGTCCACTTCAGCGTAAAAGAAGATACGGATCACATTCTATTTGTCATTTCCGACAACGGCATCGGTATGGATGTTGAAACGCGCGAAAAAATCTTCACCCTTTTTTTCTCTTCCAAGGGCAAAAAAGGAACGGGCTTGGGCCTGTTTATCTCCGAGCGGATTATTAAGCAGCACGGAGGTTCGATTGAGGTTAGTTCGACCCTGGGCAAAGGCACCAAATTCAGCATTAAAATTCCAAAAATCATGCATCCGGATCCTGACCGGTTGCATCCAAAATAGCTGCTTCAATTCTTTTGTATCCGGTGCAGCGGCAGAGATTTCCGGCGATGGCGTGTTGAACGTCTTCCCGATTCGGATGCGGGTTGCTGTCTATCAGCGCCTTGGCAGAAAGAATCCATCCCGGCGTGCAGTAGCCGCACTGTACGGCATTATGTTTCATCGCGGATTCCTGCAACGGGTGAAGCTTTCCTTGCGGCGCCAGGCCTTCGATGGTGGTAATATGTCTTTGATTACAGCGGATGGCCAACGTCAGGCAGCTTAAGATCGGTTCGCCATCCATAATCACGGTACAGCCTCCGCAGGCGCCGGAATCGCACCCTTTTTTAGTCCCGGTCAGCGAAAGCTCGTCTCTGAGAACATCCAGAAGGGTTTGATTCGGTGCAACCGACAGTTCATAAGGCTCGCCGTTGACATTCATCTGAATTGTTTTTTTCAAACCGCACCTCCTTGTTTTTCGGCCTGCGCCAGCGACTGCCGGGCCGCAGATCTCACATAAATTTTTACCATTTCGCGGCGATACTTGGGGCTGTAGCCGAAGGTGTTGTTGATGGGGCGGGCCTTGCGATATGCCGTTTCAACCAGCTTTTCAATAATTTCCTGGGGGACGCTCTCTTCCGAGATCCACTCCGCGCCGTCTATCAGAACCGGCGACATATTAACGCCCGTCAGGGCCACTGAAATATTATCAAAGAACCTGTCGTTTTGTTTTAATGCCAAGAATACCGCCACGCCGAGAAGCGGATAATCGATCGTCTGGCGGACGCGCATTTTAAGATAAGCCCCTCCGGAACGGGGCGCCGCCGGCGGCACCAGAATTTCCGTAACAATTTGGTCCGGCGACAGTGTATTCGGCTTTTTGCCGTCTCCGGAAAACAACTCTTTCAGAAAAATAGTTTTTTCCCCTTGAGCTCCGCAGATTTTAAGGCGTGCATTCATTACCAATAGGGCCGGAGCGAGATCCCCGCAATATGTCGCCCAGCAATTCTTACCCCCTTTGACGGCGTGGCACACCTGGCCGCCCAGCTTATGGCACGGATCGAAATTCTGTCGCAGCATCGGCGGCCGGTTATAGTAAAGGCAGCAGCCGTCCTGGCAGAGATTTCCCCCGATGGTTCCCATGGCTTGCAGCTGAGCATCTCCCACGGCCAGCGCGGCCTGGGACAGCAAGGGATATTTTTCCTTGACAATAGGGGCTTCGGCAAAACGGCGCAGGTTCACCATCGCACCTGCTTTTAAGCCTTCCTTTTCCGTAAAACTGATCCGTTTTAAATCCGGCATGGCATTTAAATCCACAAGCGTTTCCGGCAGTTTGGTCCTGTTTTTCATCGCCATTAACAGATCGGTCCCCCCGGCAAGAACCTGAGCTTTTCCCCCCTGAACGGACAGGAACCGGCAACATTCCGCCAGCGATTCCGGTTCTGCAAACTCGAATTTCGGTAATTTCATGTTTATCCCCTTTTAAGTTTGGGCATTCCCGTTTTGTTTGATTGCAATCGCTTTATTCTTTACCTCCGGCCGCCTGGGACTTTAAGGCTTCCAGTATTTTATCCGGCGTGATGGGTAGATCCCTGATGCGAATGCCGACAGCGTCATAAATGGCGTTGGCAATGGCAGGCGGCGTAGCGACATTGGTGCATTCCCCCGGGCCTTTGGCGCCGTAGGGGCCCTCTTTGTGATGACATTCCACCAGAATCGTCTCCACTTCCGGCATCTCGTAAACCGATGGCAGTTTGTAGTTCAGCAGATTCGGATTGAGGACGTTGCCGCCTTTTAACATGATATCTTCATACATGGCATATCCCACCCCCATGGAAACCCCGCCTTCAACCTGCCCGACACAGTTGGAAGGATGAATGGCCTTGCCGACATCCATAGCCGCATAGACTTTAAGGATTTTGACTTCTCCGGTTTCCCGGTTGACCTCCACTTCGACTCCCTGGGCCCCTAAGATCCAGAAAATCATGTAGTTGGAAAAGTATTCGGCTTTATCTTCCAGCTCCGGAAAATACCAGCCTTTCCCCAGAACGGTTCCGCTGGACCCGAACTGATGTTTCAGCGCTTCTGAGATCGTGACCGTCCGTTGCGGCACGCCTGCCACAAAAACTTTTCCATCGTGGATTTTCAAGTCAACCGGGTTTGCTTCCAGCATGTCGGCGGCTATTTTTAAAATCTGTTCTTTGGCATCCGCAGCGGCAAACTTCACGGCATTTCCCATATGAAAGGTCGATCGGCTGGACGTGGTGGATGTGTCATAGGGTGTAAAGGCGGTATCGGGCGTTGCCTTGCGAACCCATGAAAGCGGAACGCCCAATTCCTCGGCCGCAATCTGGGTCAGAATCATTTCCGATCCCTGCCCCACTTCGGTGGTGCTGCTGAGGATTTCTACGGTTCCATCTTCGTTGACCTTGACGAAAGCCGCAGAACCAAAGGGGGTCTTAACCGCTCTTTCCATGCAGGCAATCCCCCTGCCCTGATTTTTGCCGCGAGGTTTCCGGCCCCACTCCATCCGTTCAGCGGTCTTGGCCAGGCACTCCTTTATGCCTTCCGAATAAAGCACTTGCCCGGTGTTATGGGTATCGCCATCTTTATAAATATGCCGCATGCGCAGTTCAAAAGGATCCAGGTTGAGGTTTCGGGCAATCGTATCCATATGTGATTCATAAGCCCAAGCGCCCTGGGGGCCGCTATAACCCCGCATGGCGCCGCTGATCTGCCGGTTGGTATAAACTGCATATGAGTCGATGCTGACATGGGGAATATTATAGGGTCCGGCGCCGGAAACCCCTCCGAAACGGCTGACGGTCGGTCCTTTTTCAGCATAAGCGCCCGTGGCATAATACATCTTGACCTCCCGCGCCATGAGGGTTCCGTCTTTCTTGACGCCGCTTTTTATTTTAACGGTGGCAGGGTGCCGGACTATGGCGGAACAAAACTCATCCTCCCGGGTGTACATGACCCGAATCGGTCGATTCCTGATTTTCCAGGCTAACGCAATTGCGATGGCTTCGGCCTGCAGTCCGCCTTTACCGCCGAAATTCCCGCCGATATAGGGCGCGCAGATGACCCGGATGTTGCTGGTAGGCAAATTCAGCGCACCGGATATTTCCTTGCGGCAGCGATAGGGTGAATCATTGTTGGCCCAAAGGGTCATCCGGTTATCATCATCGATTTGGCAGATGGCGCCATGAGGTTCGATGAACGCATGCTGAACCATGCCGGCGGTAAATGTTTCTTCGAAAATATGGTCCGATTCGGCAAACCCTTTCTCCACATCGCCCTTGCGGAGTTGATAATGATTACAAATATTGCTCCCTTCAACCGGGTCGATGCCGGGTGCATGCACATAGCTGCCGAGTTCTTCATGGAGAAGGGGGGCATCGGCCCGCAAGGATTCTTCCGGGTCAAAGACCGCCGGCAGTTCTTCATACTCGACCTTGATCAATTCAACCGCCGTTTCCGCAATGTCTTCCCGGATAGCCGCAACCGCTGCAACCCCTTCCCCCATATAGCGAACCTTATTGCGAGCCAAAAGGGGTTTGTCGCGCAACGCCTCGCCGTGTAAAAAGGGAAGTTCGCTCCCGGTCACAATCCCCTTTACGCCGGGAAGCATTTCGGCCTCGGATGTATCAATTTTCAGGATGCGTGCATGGGGATACTTGCTGCGCAGGACTTTGCCGTAAAGCATGCCGCGAAATTGCATGTCTTCGATAAAAACCGCTCTGCCGGTCACCTTGCTTTTTACATCAGAACGCGCAGGCGACTTGCCCACATGAACATATTGTTCTTTTTCACCTTCAGTCTCTGCCATTGCCATTTTATCCTCCCCGGGTCTACTAGTGTTATTGAACAAGATCTATTTGCTGCAATGAAATTAGAATTGTATTCCTGCCGACAGGATTACACAACCCACTCTAAGGACGGGTCCAATTGTCCCACGAAGCTGCATGCAATTTTCAGCCGGTCGGCGCAAAAACGTTCAAGAATGCCTCAGGCCTGCCGTTTTACCGGATTACCTATAGCACAGCGTCGGTTTCTGTCAAGGAAATTGCCGATTTATTTTATAATGCATCATAATCATTTCACCTGTTTTTGTTTTGATCATATGCGCATATTTTTTGCTTGACATCATCAATTACAGTATTTATATTACGCTCAAATGATCATAACAAAGGAATGTCCCTGATGCCCAGACCCAAAAAGACCCGATTGGTATCCGCCTATCCAACCATTGCGGCGTTTGTCCCCCACGGCATGCCCCTGACCGGTGAAGTCTCCATGTCCATTGAAGAGCTGGAGGCAATCCGGCTCAGCGATTTTGAGCACCTGGATCAGGAAGCCGCCGCCGGCATGATGGAGGTGTCTCGGCATACCTTCGGCCGAATTCTGGCCAATGCGCGCAACACAATCGCCGAAGCGCTGGTTACCGGAAAAGCACTGAAGATAGGGGGAGGAGTTTATGAACTTCGCGGCATGGGTGGACGCCGACGACGAAGGGGGCGAGGATGGCAGAACATTCAGGAGTAAAAATCCGGGCCCAAAGGGCTCGGATTTGGTCAAAGCCCGAAGGGCATAGTTAAAACAATGCCCTTTGCAAATTCAAAAAAGGAGGTCAATGATATGCCAAGAAAAGATGGAACCGGCCCGCAGGGCCAGGGTTCAAAAACAGGCAGGGGTTTAGGACCATGCAATTCATTTAACCAGACATCTGTCCCGCCGGGGCAAGGCGGATTGGGGTTTTCCCGGGGAATCGGCATGGGCCGGGGTCGGGGGCTTGGACGAGGGGTCGGACGGGGCCAGGGAAGAGGCCGCGGCCGGCGGTAATATAAACTTAAATGAAGAATATAGGAGGTATAACGATGCCAGGACTTAACAGAACAGGGCCAATGGGGGCCGGTCCCATGACCGGTGGGCGCAGGGGTTTTTGCAACCCCGCAGCGGCCGGATATGCGCCGGCCTATGGCGGCTATGGGTATGGCCGCGGTCTCGGGTTGAGACGTGGTTTCAGGGGCGGCTACAGTCCCGGTTGGGGGCGCGGCTACGGTCGGGGGGTTGGCCGGGGATACGGATGGAATCCGCCCGCTTTCGGTTCGGTTTATCCCCCGGTCTATCCGATGGGCGCCGCCAGCGAAATCGACATGCTCAAGGAGCAGGCCGACTACCTGAAAAATTCGCTGGACGCCATCAACCGCCGGATTGACGCGCTGGAAAAGGAGCCACCCGAATCAACCTAAAGTAACCGGTAAACCTGTGGGTCGCTGTAAAACAATTAATCGGGGGGCAGCAGTCGCGAAATCACCCCCCGATTAATCATTGAAGCACAGGGTTCATTCCAACCGAAGGGAAAGACAGTGAAAGTAGCGGTTTCAGCCGAAGGACCCGATCTGAGCGCCCGGGCGGGCGGACGCTTCGGTACATCGGCCTATTTTATTATCGTTGACACGCACACCATGGCGTTTGAGGCCGTCCGGAACCCGGGGGCTGCCGGACAGCGCGCCGCCGGCATCCAGTCGGTTATTCTGGCTGTCAGCCGGAAGGTTGATGCGGTCTTAACCGGTTTCTGCAGCCCCACGGCAGCTAAATATCTTTCGGAAAACGGAATTCGGGTGGTAACCGGCGTTGATGCCATCGTGGGTGATGCTGTCCGGCAATATCTGAAACAGATTCAAAATACGTCCCAAGCGAGTTTGGATGCGGCGGAAGCCCGGAAAAATAAAATCAACAAGGAATCGGTGATCGGCGCGCTGAAAATTTCGGCTAGGCAGCTCGCATCTCTGCTTCCCGTTCTGATCGGGGTGATTTTGCTGGTGGGGCTTTTTAGCGCCCTCATCTCCAAAGAGATGCTCTCCGTTTTATTCTCCGGCAATACTTTGCGGGACATGCTTTCAGGCAGCTTTCTGGGCAGTCTGATGGCGGGAAATCCCATCAGCTCCTACGTAATTGGCGGCGAGCTGCTGGCTTCCGGAGTCAGTCTGTTCGGCGTAACCGCCTTTCTGGTGGCCTGGGTGTCGGTGGGACTGGTCCAGCTCCCGGCCGAAATGGCTGCGCTGGGTCTTAAATTTGCATTGGTCAGAAACGCCCTTTTTTTTATCCTGTCAATGGTCATTTCCATTCTGACGGTAACGTTATATCATGTTGTTACAGGGTCCAATCTATGAAAGTACGCACGTCGCCGAATGCCGCCGAAACACGCATCGAACTGCACAGTCTCATTTTTCCGGGAAGTATTATATCAATTTATGGGATTCTTACCGTTTTCAACTATGACAAGGCGGCTGAAGCCCTCTCCAGCAGTATGGGTCTATTGCTGACGCTCCTGCTGCCCCTGAGCCTGGTTTTCATTCTTATATTTCTCATGAATCTATTTTTAAGCCCGGCCCATGTCGCCGGGTTCCTTGGCAAAAAATCCGGCGCCGGAGGACTGACTCTCGCGGCTCTGGCCGGCATCATCTCGACAGGCCCGATCTACGCCTGGTATCCCCTGCTCACGGAATTGAAAAAAAAGGGGGCGGCCAATTCCCCGGTTGCCGTTTTCCTGGGCAATCGAGCGGTGAAACCATTTCTACTGCCCGTCATGATTGCTTACTTCGGCTGGGAGTATGTGGCCCTTCTGACCCTGTTCACCATCGCTGGTTCAATTGCTGCCGGACATATCGTCGGCGTTCTTGTTCCTGATTCGACTTAAAGCGTTTCAGACAAATAAAGAAGGTATGTCACAATGAATAAAAATCGTCATTCCGGACTCGATCCCCCGCGGAACACGGGGTCTGCGACCGGCATCCGGAAACAGGCTGGGTAGCGCAAACGGTTCACTGCGTGCCCGGCTTCCACCGGAGTGTAAGCAGGTTTATGAGACTGATAATCACTATCCGGATACGACCGGAATGTATCCTTCCGGCAGGTGTGCCGTCCCTTTGACGCAAGAAATACCCGCCTCTTGTGATACTCTGTTCATAATATTATCGATATCTGGACAAAATCCGTCTCCCATCAGCCATCCGTCCTTTTCCTTGCGAGCAAATGAACAGGTACAAAAGTGAATTTTTTGGGCTCCTTTGCTTTTCAGTATTTTACCTAAATTGCCTGCCGTATCTCCTGGGCAACTGCATGTGAATAAACCCACCAGCTCTGCATCGGCATAACCGGAGAATCCTTCCGCACCATCCCTTAAACTCTTTAAACCGCTTGTCAACGGGCACCGGTCCGCATTTTTTTCACATCGAATGATTCCGACTTTTGTCATTGGTCGCCTCCTGCATTTTATTTTATTTTTCTGATTTAATGAATTGTTGGCCTCGGATTTTCACTCTTGCCGACTATATTCACATTTCCGACCCATTTTATTAAAAAAAACGTTATGAAACACCGTTGAAATCGATACATAGCGTTTCCGGTCGCAATGAAAAATCATAGCAAGTACTATGCCGACATCGATTGCCGTTGAATCTCGATAGATTCTTCCAGATAATATTGCATTATGCATTAATTAAAGGATTAAAAATTTATATAATGCACGATTAAAAAACAAAGCAAGGTATTCTTACTGAAAACTACTAATGGTGCATGCGATAAGCTGCTGACCAACCTTCTATTGATTTTGACTGCTTTGTTCTCCCTTTGGAAATATAAAGGGACTTTTTAAAAATCCTGGCACGATATTTGCTATTTCGGCAATGTGGAATTAATTGAGGCGCTGAAAAAAATAGCAAAGATTTTTTAGGGAACAAAACATCGGTTGTCGAAAACAGGATAACTTGTCCCGATGCATCGATTGCACGATTGGGTTTTAAATCTTGGGATTTTCTCAGATCCTTTTCGCAATCGTTACTTTTCCTGAATTCTGCATACCGGAAATATCATCAACCCTTGTATATAAAAGGTTTTCATCTATGGGAGCAGCTGCAAAAAAATCTGAGCTAAAAATTGTCATCCTGTATGACAACAACCCCTTTGATCCGCTTTTAAAAACGAATTGGGGATTTTCCTGCCTGATACAGGGATATCAAAAAACAATACTTTTTGATACGGGTGGGGACAGTACCATTTTATTAAATAACATGGCGCGGCTGGGATTTCAGCCGGCGGCGGTTGAGGTGGTCGTCCTGTCGCATATTCATGGCGACCACACCGGAGGCATTGGCGGTTTTCTTAAAAAAAACCGGAATGTTGATGTCTATTTGCCGGTCTCATTTCCTCAAAATTTCAAGACTGCTCTGAGGTGTATAGGCGCCCATATAAAAGAAGTGGCTGCCGCCCAAGAAATATTTGCCGGCGTGTATACGACCGGAGAACTCGGTCCATGGATAGAGGAACAATCCCTGGTCTTAACCACCGGAAAGGGCCTGCTAATCATAACCGGTTGCGCTCATCCCGGGGTATCGAACATTGTTCAAAAAGCGAAAGAAATCACCGGCGAAGAAAGGGTCTATCTAATAATGGGCGGATTTCATTTGACCGGCGAGTCCGATTTTCGGATGGATGCCATCGCTAAGGAGCTTCGGCAGCTTTCTGTGGGGAATGTAGCACCCTGCCATTGCAGTGGAGAAAAAACACGTATGTTGTTCAAACAGAAATTTGGAGCAGACTATATCGATAGCGGCGTGGGAAAACAAATATACCTGAAAGAATAGCAATTCCGAATGAATTTGAGAAAAAGTTGTCTTGAGCCTGTCTGCGAAAAGTACCGGAATCGGCGTTGGCCTGTTTACGGGCAGATGTTTACCGTATTCACATACGGACTCTTCACTTCTTTATCAATTCATAAATGAGATCGCACGCTTTTTCCAGCTTGAGTTTGCTCATATTTAACGCCAGGTGTTAAGGTCGGGATTGTCATAGTCCTCTTTTCCGAATTTTCTAAATAAATTGCTGCGCCGTTTATCTTCTCTATTGACCGTCAGCGCGGCTTGTTCTTTTGAGAGGTCGTAATGTTCTTCCATAAACTGAATAATTTAATTTTTTCGCAACCATTTCCCCAAGCGTTTTTCCTCCGGCGCCAAATTGACGGGAGATTGTAATCACGGCCATCTCCACCTCCTTTGAAATTCGGTGTGGATCTACAGGGTGACTGTAGTTTGGATTTTAGATGTTGGATTCACAAACCACCAGACCTAATCCAAAATCCCTTCCAGTGTATCGGCGAGGATTTTTTCAGATTGCAGCCCGACAAATCGTTGAATCTCTCTGCCGTTTTTAAAAAAAATCAGGGTGGGAATACTTTGAATGCCGAGACTTAAGGCCGTTTTTCTGTTCTCATCCATATCTACTTTGACAACAGCCGCTTTTCCGGCAAACCGTTCAGCCAGCCGGGCCAGAATCGGATCCTGTGCCCGGCAGGGTGCGCACCACGGCGTATCGAAATCAACCAGCGTAACTCCCTTTTCAATGGCGCTTTTAAAATCTTTTTGAGACAATATATCGTCCATCGCCAATTGCTCTTTTTTATAGATTAAACGGCAATTGAATTATACCCACGCCGACAACAGAATATAATCAATGTGGATAGGGTCGATTCTATCCACATCGATTTCGGCGGGGTTAGACTAAATCCCCAACGTATCGGCTACAGCTTCTTTTTTAAGATGTTCTTCCCAGCCTTCGCCCCAGAGGTCGGGAATGGTCTCTTCCACCGGCAGTATGGATTCGTAGGTGACGCCGATTTCATCAAAAATCTTTTTTAGCTCTTGCTCGTCCGGAGAAAGCCAGACACAATAGCGCATCCCCTTGTCTTCGTTAATATAAGTCCGGACCCATGTTGCCGATTCAACTTTTGCCAGCTTGCGCCAGTTGGCCTGGATGACTTTGCAATCACATCCCGGGTTATTATGAACCGCCATGAATTTTCTCATCTTTGCCATTTTAGACCTCCTTTGTTCGAATGGTGAGTTATGTCGTGAGTTAATCAGTGGTTAATCAATAACTGTGCCAAAAAAGGCAATTAAGAAACAAGCGGACGTAATGATGTATAACCCATTAAATTCAATATAAATTTTTGATACATCCGACAAGTGGCGTCAGCTGCTTGACAAAAGGATCAAACGCCACTATATGTAAATATAACCTGCTGTGGCGCTACCATGGCGCTACAGTCTCATTGTCATTATTTCTATTGGGCTTGCGAGATGAATTACAATTCCGGAACCGCCTTGAATGACCGTTTTGTTAAGTTGCTGCTCGAATCCATCGGGGATGGGGTTTTCACGCTGAATCCCGAGGGGCGTATTTCTTCGTGGAATCCGGCCATGGAACGCATCACCGGGTATAAGCCCGAAAATGTGATGGGCCAAAGCTGCCGCATTTTAGGCTTCAACCAATGTTTTGGGAAACAATGCCCCAC
>ENA-OSEO01003417-OSEO01003417.1-sediment-metagenome-genome-assembly--contig:-NODE-3417-length-18885-cov-3.664823_pt1 | contig 18885 bp, 21 predicted proteins | sample MGYA00237883_ERZ534232 | MGnify/ENA metagenome assembly ERZ534232
AAGGGAGCCAAAGAACTGTATGCCTTTGACGTGGCCGATAACTTCAGTGAAGTGGCTGCCCGTGTCATGGCCCTGAACGGGGTGTCATTTCATGCGTTTCAGGAAGACCATAATGCTTTTGCAAGCCATTACCGGCTTTGGGACAAGACAGATTTTCTTCTGGCCAATATGCTGCCACGTTATCTTTTTCCGGTCCTGGCGCTCTTTGCAGAGAAACTTTCTCCGGAGACTTGTGTTTTACTATCAGGGATTCCGGATCGGCGCCGTAAGGAAGCAGAAGAATTTTTTGAACAGGTGCATTTTTCCTTTGAAAGCTCTTTTCAGCGCGAGGAGTGGGCCGGATATACCGGGCGTTTCACTCCGCAGTGAGAGATACTGAACCATAAAAGAGAATGGAGGTTACGATGAATGACAGTTTAGACAACAAGGGTCCTGAGCTGGATCCCGAAACTATCTCGCCGGAAAAGAAAATTGTCATCGCCGACGAGATACTTCCGCATAAACTCTTTATCCTGCCGTTGAAGATGAGGCCCATCTTTCCGGGCCTTGTGGCTCCTGTGCTGGTTGTCGAGGATCAGCTGAAGCAGATGGTGGATGATATCCTGGAACGGGATCATATGATCGGTTTTATCTACCTGAAGAATGATGTGGATGAGATGAGCGCTATCACCAAGGGAGACCTTCATATGGTGGGGACCGCCGCAAAGATCTTCAAGAAAGTAGAACTCCCCGAAGGGCATTATAATATCCTTGTCAATACTATGAAGCGGTTTTCAGTGAAAAAATTCATCTCCTTTGAGCCTTATATCACTGTAGCTGTCGAGTATTACGATGAGGAGGAGCCTGATGAGAACGATATCGAGCTGCGTGCTCTCACCCAGTCCATGCTCGCCGATATCAAGTTTGTCATCGAGAACAACCCTCTTATGACCCAGGAGATGAAACTCAATCTCATCAACATCAATGAGCATCCCGGCCGTATGGCGGATATCATCGTGAGTGTCCTTAATATCGCTTCCGGCCAGCAGCAGAAGATCCTGGGCGTCGATATACCAGGTGCGGTTTTCGCCGGGCCCCTTTTTGGTCCGGTAGACGAGCACCCCGGGGTCGTGTGCGGGGTAGTTGCCCGCAACCACATGGGTGACCAGGTCGTTGACCGCCGAAATCGTCTGCAGGTGCCCGCGGTGGGCTGCAACGGAAACCGGCCCCCCGGCCAGTTTCTCCAGGATTTTCAGCCCGTATCGAAACAGCGCTTCGCTCCCCTCGAGAAACAGGGCCGGCGCGGGGTGAAACGGCTGAAGGTTTCCGATGGTAACAAAAACGGCCGGCGGCGCCGAACCGGGCTGGGGATAGTCCCGAAAGGGCAGCTGGCGCAGCATCGCCCACATCCCCCCCGCGAGAAGAATTTCGGTCAACCGATCCGGTTTCATGCCCTCCAGGGCTTTTTCCGGCACGGCTTCAAATTCGTGAAAGGGTTCCGCAGGGTCCCGCTCGACGATTATCTGCTCGATCACGCGCCGGGGACCGAATTGGACATCCGACACCCTGCCCCCCGCCGGGGACAGGAATCGAACCTCAGGGTTCCGCTTGTCTTCGAAGAGCACCGTTCCGACCCTAACGGAATCCCCCGGCTTGACCTTCAACCGCGGTTTGACAAAGGGAATCCGTTCCGGCGAAACCGCCAGGTGCGCGGGGCTGTCAAGAGCGGTATGTTCGGCAGAGGGGGCGCCGGCGATCCTCAGGGTATATCCTTTGGGGCTCCGTATTGAAATCATGGCAAGATGCGAGATCCTCCCCGGCTTCGGTTCATCCACCGAACCTTTGGCCCACCGGCGGATCCGCCGGTTCAGCCCGCGCTGCAGCCCGTATCCACGATAGAGGGTTGACCCTCGAGCGCCTATCTACAGGTAGAGTAACCTACCACCTTTGTTTCCGGTTTTCAACCGGATAGGGCAATGTTTTATTGATCTTTTTTGGACGATCGGATAAGTTCGGTCGAATCCGATTTGCTGCTTGACATTTTTTCGCGCAGATCTCATGTAAACGGTCTGGGTGTTTTTCGGTTTTGGAACCCCGGCTTTCCGAGCCGGTAGAATGTATCGGGATTAAATCCACGCTGGGTGCAGAGGTGAAAAATGGAAGAATGCCGTCCGATCCTCAATACCGGCCTCCGCGGCTTTACGGTGGCCACCACAAGAATCAGCCATGTCGATAAAGCGGCCGAAAAACTCATCTACCGGGGGTATCTGGCACAGGAACTGGCCAAAGATTCCACCTTTGAGGAAGTCGCCTTTCTCCTGGTCCATGAGCAGCTCCCCGGCCGCGACGAGCTGGATAGGTTCCGTGCACAACTTGCAGCCGAGCGCGAGGTCCCCCCGGAATTGATCGCCGCGCTCAAAACACGACCGAAAACCGCCCTGCCCATGGATGTTCTCCAGGCATCGGTGGCGATGCTGGCCCACCACGATCCGGACATCCGCACCCATTCCAAGGAAGCCTCCATACGAATGGGAATCCGGCTCATCGCCAAAGTGCCCACCATCGTCGCGGCATGGGACCGTATCCGAAACGATCGGGATCCGGTCAAACCTTCTGCGGACCTGGGGCATGCCGCCAACTTTCTTTACATGTTGACCGGCAAGGCACCCGAAGCCGAAACCGCCCGGTTCTTCGATATCTGTCTGATCCTTCACGCCGAGCATTCGTTCAATGCCTCCACGTTTTCGGCCCGGCAGGTGGCCTCGACCCGAGCGCATATCTACGCGGCCACGGCCGCTGCGGTCGGATCGCTGTCCGGTGAACTGCACGGCGGGGCAAACGCCCGGGTCATGGAGATGTTGAAAAAAATCGGATCCGTCGACGCCGTGCAGGCTTACATCGACGGCGAGCTGGCCGGGGGAAGAGTCATCTTCGGGCTGGGGCATGCCATATACAGGGGAGACGATCCACGGGCTGCGATTCTTGAGCCCATGTCCAAAACCCTTGGGGAAAAAACCGGCGAAACCCGGTGGTACCGGATCTCCAAAGCGGTGGAAACACAGGGTAAAGAGACCTTCAAACAGCGCAAAGGCAGGGACATCTTTGTCAACGTCGATTTCTGGAGCGCTTCGGTCTATCATGCCATGGGCATCCCCATCGATCTGTTCACACCGGTCTTTGCCGTTTCCCGGATATCCGGCTGGGTCGCCCATGTCATCGAAGAGCAGTTCGCCGGCGCGGCTCCGGAACCGGTGCTGTACCGGCCGGATTCCGAATACGTGGGGGATTACTGCGGGCGGGACGAATGCCCCTACATCCCGCTTCAAGAGCGATGATCCGGGCAGCATAAAAGAATCAGGGTTCACCCCCAAGACACGAAGGAGAAAACCGGGTTGCAAAAGCAGCATGCCTATCGGATGACGCGCCAGCGCAGCATTATCCTGGAGGTGCTCCGGGGCACCACCAGCCATCCGAGCGCGGATGAAATCTACGAAATCGTCCGGAAACACCTGCCCCGCATCAGCCTGGGGACCGTCTACCGGAATCTTGAAATCCTCTGCGAACTGGGAGAAATCCAGAAATTGGAGACCGGCGGAATGCTCAAACGGTTTGACGGCAATCCCAAAGCCCATTATCATATCCGCTGTGTGGGCTGCGACCGCATCGTGGATGCACCGATCGCCCCGCTGATCCGGGCAAGCAGAGCGATCCATGCGGCAACCGAGTACCGGATCATCGGACACCGGTTTGAATTTCTGGGGGTCTGCCCGAGCTGTTCCGAACGCGCCATCGCTCCGGGTCTGGCCAAGGCCCGGCATTTTTAGCTCCATATCGTTATCATTTTCCCCGAAATACGGTACACGGGGTGGGGATGACGCAACACACCAACCGATCAAAGGAGATCCGAAATGAAAGCATTGGTCAAAGACAAGCCGGAACGCGGGGCGACCCTGGTCGATCGGGACCCCCCGGCCATCGGCGACAACGACTTGCGGGTTCAGGTCAAAGCGGCTGCCATTTGCGGAACCGACATCCATATCTATCAATGGAATGCCTACGCCTCTTCGCGGATAAAAATCCCCATGATCTTTGGTCATGAATATGCGGGCGAGGTGATCGAGGTGGGAAAAAACGTGCGGAACTTCAAACCGGGAGACCGGGTGGCCGCCGAAACCCATGTTCCCTGCGGCCACTGCTACCAGTGCACCACCGGCCTTCAGCATATCTGCAAGGACATGAAAATTCTCGGGGTTCATCTGGACGGCGCTTTTGCCGAGACCACCGTCCTGCCGGAAGTCTGTGCCTGGCGGCTGGACAGCACGATTTCCTATACGATCGGCGCCACCATGGAGCCCTTCGGCATCGGGGTTCACGCGCTTTCGAAGACCCGCCCGGCCGGGAAGAAGGTGGTGGTTTTCGGTTGCGGGCCGATCGGGATCTACGCCCAGATGGTGGCCAGGCACAGCGGGGCGGAGCGGGTGATCGGGGTGGACATTGCCCAGGAGCGCCTGGACCTGGCCAAACAGATGGGAACGGATGTCACGCTCAATGCCAAACAAACCGATGTGGTCCGGGAGGTGGAAGCCCTCACCCACGGCTTCGGCGCCGATATCGTGGTTGAGCTCACCGGCAATCCGGCTGCGGTGACCAACGCCACCCGCGTGCTTCGCAGGGGCGGCGATTTGGTATTTGTCGGGCTCTTTTCAGCACCGGTCGAGATGGATGTCACCGGAGATATCATCTACAAAGAGGCCAATGTCTTCGGCGTGACCGGGCGCATCATGTGGGACACCTGGTGGACATCCCAGAGCCTGATCCTCTCGGGAAAAATGAATCTCGACCCGGTGGTCACCCACCGGTTTCCATTGAGCGACTATGACCGGGCGTTTCAACTTGCCGAGTCCGGGAAAACAGGAAAAATCGTTTTCGATATTTAGCGCTTGGCGCAGAAAGAAAAATCGCCTCAAGGATTCATCCCGAGCCGCCGCTGGATCCAGTCTCTCACTTCCCCCTGGACGGCATGGATCCCCTTGGTGTGCCCGATGGAGCGAAGAAACCGCTGGGCGAGGTCTGGGGGAAGTTCAATCTGGGCAAGCTCCCGGGCCTCCTCGGAGTTGCGACGGATCAGATAGAGCTTCGGGGGTAATTCCCAGGAGTCGACCACAAAATAGTGGGTGACATCATTTTTGGATCGGATCACGTAGTTGCCCCCCGCCCAGTTGTTGCCCCATTCCAGATAGAGCCTGACCGCTTCCTCCGGGGTCATGTCCCAATCGATGGCGTTGAGCAGTGCCGTATCTTGCCGTATATCGTCTATGGTCATCATCGGCCACTCCCCTGATAAAGGTATCGGTGCGTGCGGTATGTGCTTACAATAAGACTCCCCCGGCCAAGGTCAACCGATTTGCGGGCCATCCGTCCGACCCGGGGAAACCCCGATGGTCGATCTTGATTTTTTCCCAATAGCGGTTATAGTACACCTACGTTGAACGAGAGAATGGATGAAAGGAGAGGAAAATGGCTGAGAAACTTCAGGTTTACAAGTGTGAGGCGTGCGGAAACATCGTGGAGGTCCTCCACGGGGGGGCCGGAGAGCTTGTATGCTGCGGGGAACCCATGAAGCTGCTTGTGGAAAACACGGTGGACGCCGCCAAGGAAAAACATGTTCCCGTCATCGAGAAAGTCGAGGGAGGCGTCAAGGTCAAGGTGGGGAGTGTCGCCCACCCCATGGAAGAAAAACATTACATCGAGTGGATCGAAGTGATCGCCGACGGAAAGGCCTATCGGCAATTCCTGAAACCCGGCCAGGCCCCGGAAGCCGTCTTCAAGATCGCCGCCCAGAACATCACCGCGCGGGAGTATTGTAACCTCCACGGGCTCTGGAAAGCCTAAACCCCCGGAAACGGTTCGCCCCAGGGGTCTCCTGCAGGCCGGGGAGACCCCGGAGGGGGTAACATTGGATGGGCTGTGAACCCAAAGAACCGCTCAACAGGAGAATCCTACCATGGCCAGGTGGAAATGCAGCAACTGCGGGTATACGCTGGAGGCGGCCACCCCGCCGGACCAGTGCCCTTCGTGCAAAGAAAAATGCGAATTCGTCGACAACACGTGCTATACCCCGGATTGTACCGCCGATGGTGTCGACCGGCGCATCGGCTGAAATCCCGGAGCCCAATCTTTCCGGGACTCAACCCGTCACAATGGAGCAAACGCAATGGCCAAAGCCTTGATCGTGTGTGCAACCCGCACCGGCGAGACGCGCAACATCGGTGAGCTGATCGCCGAAGGGCTCAGAATGGAAGGTGTGGAAGCCGTGGTCAAAGATGTCAAGTTCGTCAAGGAACTGGGGGATCTTGAGGGGTATGACGCCCTGGTATTCGGTTCGGCCACCTATCACGGCGAGATGATGCAGGGGATGAAGACCCTGCTCTTTCTTGCGGAAAACGCCGGGTTGGCCGGAAAGATCGGCGGGGCGTTCGGGGCGTTCGGCTGGAGCGGGGAAGCACCGGACCGGATTTTCGACACCATGAAAAACATATTCCAGATGGACATGGTCTCCCGGCCCCTCCGGCTGAAAACCAGCGCCCTTGAGGGCGGACTCCAGATGGCCCAGAACTATGGGCGGGAAATTGCAAAAAAAATCAACGCGTGATGCGCAAAGGAGGTATCATGTCCACCCCACAACACTGCCCCGGGTATGCCGCATTCAAAAATTTAAAGTCGTTTATCTGCAAGTGTCCGGAGTGCGGAACAGAAAAAGAGATCTTCTCGGATGAATTCGACCGCCCGCATACCTGCAGCGGCTGCGGAAAACCGATCGATTTTCATCAGTGCACCCTGGATGCCCAGGCCGGGTCGGTCGGCCCCTAGCATCATGAAGCCATCGACCCTGGGATGGATCCTCGGCATCGCCGGTCTGGTGTCGGCTGTTTGCGCGGCGGAACCCAAGGGCGTGGAACGGATGGTCCTTTTCGGCGGAAAATCCGGGGAGGTCCCGTTTCCCCACGCCGCCCATCAGACCGCTCTGACCGACTGCAACGCGTGCCATGGCCTGTTTCCCCAAGCCGCGGGCGCCATCGAATCGCTCAAATCCCAGGGCCGGCTGGAAAAAAAGCAGGTCATGAACCAATGCCAGGTCTGCCACCGCCAAGCGGCCAAGGCCGGCAAGAAATCCGGCCCCACAGGCTGCAAAGCCTGCCATTCCGGAAAAGGATGATCGGTGCATGTTGGTGCTCGGATTGCAGGGAAGCCCCCGGCTGAAGGGAAACACCCACTTTCTGCTCTCCGCGTTTCTTCAGGCGGCTGAAAACCGGGGAGCCGAAACCCTTCGCATCGATGTGGACAGGAAAAACATCCTGCCGTGCAAGGAATATACGGCGTGCGAAAGGAAGGGGTTCTGCCCCATCGACGACGACATGGCCCATGAGATTTATCCCCTGCTTCGCCGGGCCGAGGTCGTGGTGGCCGCATCCCCGATCTTTTTCTACAACGTCACGGCCCAGCTCAAGGCGCTGATCGACAGGTGCCAAACCCTGTGGGCAAGAAAGTACCGGCTCAAGCTAAAGGATCCGGCCTGCAAGATTCGGAAAGGATTCGTGCTCTGCCCGGGGGCCACCCGGGGCAGACAACTTTTTGACGGGGTGAAGCTGACGGCCGCCTATTTTTTCGACGCCATCGACGCGGCCGATCACGGCGGGCTGTTTTATCGCGGCATCGAAGGATTCGGGGACATGAAAAAACATCCCGGCCTCCATGAGGAGGTGGAAACGGCGGTTGCCTCCCTCTTGCGGCCGCTGATGAATCGAAAAAAAATTCTTTTTGTCTGCCGGGACAACGCGGCCTTGAGCCAGATGGCGGCGGGCTTTACCCAATGGATCGCGGGGGATGCTTTCGATGCGCTCAGTGCGGGGGTCGCCCCGTCGGATCGCATCGATCCGAAGATGGAAAAGGCCATGGCCCAGCGGGGCATCGACATGGCGTTTAGAAAACCCCAAGCCATCGACCCCGGAGCGATACCGGAGCGGGTGATCAGCTTGGGCCCAGGCACAACCTTACCCGGTTCGCCCGTTTCGGTCGATGAACACTGGGAGATTCCGGATCCGGCCGATAAATCAATTGACTTTATGGTTGAACTGCGAGACATGATCGAAAACCGGGTGAGCGAGAGGATCCGCTCATCCGCGGAAAACCTGTGATACATCTTTAAAGGAGGATATGCTCATGGATAGATATGTATGCACGATTTGCGGTTACGTTTATGATCCGGCACAGGGGGATCCGGACAACGGCGTCGAGCCGGGCACAAAGTTCGAGGATCTGCCCGAAGACTGGGAATGCCCGGTGTGCGGGGCTTCGAAAGCCGACTTCGAAAAGGAATCCTAGGACATAGATCCCATCACGGCAAGTCTGATGCCCTTTTGGGTCCGCCATCCGGCTGGCGACCCAAAAGGGCATTGTCCGAGCAGGCTCCTGCCCCGAGTTTCCCGGTTGAGACATTTGAAATGATGCTTTGGTATACCTATTCATAAATAGAATACCGTTTTAAAATCCCTCCCGGCCTCCCTTTACCAAAGGGAGGAGAGTGAATTGCCGCCCTTTACCAAAGGGAGGAGACCGATTTCCCCCTTTTCAAAGGGGGTCACGGGGATTTCTTAAAAGGATTCCATACCGAGACCCTTGAGGGGGCTCGTCCGGCTCAGATGGATCGGCCCCGGGGGGCCAACCGATCTTTACGCGAAAGGAAGGAAGGATGAAACCGATTGAAATTGCGGACAGGATTTTCGATGTCGGCGTCAACGATTGGAACATCAGGGATTTTCACGGCTACTCCACCTGGGTGGGGACCAGCTACAACGCGTTTCTGATTCGAGATGAAAAGACCGTCCTGATCGATACGGTCAAGAGCGGCTTTGCGGACCAGCTCATCGAAAACATATCGGCAATCGTCGATCCCAAAACGATCGATTACGTCATCAGCAACCACACCGAAATGGATCATTCGGGTGCGCTGGCCAGGGTGATGCAGAGCGTCGGAGAAGACAAACCGGTGTTCTGCTCCCAGATGGGTTTGAAAAATCTGCCCCGCCACTTCGGCCCCGCATTGAACTATCGGGGGGTCAAAGCGGGCGAGGTGCTCGAGCTGGGCAAAAAAACCCTTACCTTTCTTGAAACCCGCATGCTGCACTGGCCGGACAGCATGTTCACCTACGTAAACGAAGACAAAGTCCTTTTTTCCAGCGATGCGTTCGGACAACATTATGCGGGGTTCGAAAAATTCGACGACCGCGTCGGCGAGGACATCATGATCCACGCCAAGAAATACTTCGCCAACATCCTGCTTCTCTATGCCCCCCTGATCCTGAAACTGGTTGAAAAAGTAAAGGCGCTGGGCATCGACATCCGGATGATCTGCCCGGATCATGGAATCCTCTGGCGCAAAGATCCCGGAAAAATCATCGATGCCTACGTTCAATGGAGCCGGCAGGAAGCGAAACAAAAGGCCCTGGTCATCTACGACACCATGTGGCAGAGCACCGAGCGGATGGCCGATGCCATTGCCGGGGGTCTGGCCGATGAGGAGATCTCCGTTCGCCCCATGCACCTGCGCAAATGGCACCGGAGCGATATTCTGACCGAAGTGCTGGAGGCAAAGGCCATCATCGTGGGCTCCCCCACCCTGAACAACGGGCTGTTTCCGACGGTTTCCGATTTTCTGACCTATCTGAAAGGGTTGAAACCCAAAAACAAGATCGGCGCGGCGTTCGGCTCCTACGGGTGGAGCGGCGAAGCGGTCAAGCTCATCGAAAAAGAGCTTGAAGGGATGGACATCCAACCCATCGACCCTGCGGAAACGCGGATTCAGTTCGTTCCGGACAGAGCGGGCCTTGCATCCTGCTATGCGTTCGGCCGGCGGATCGGGCAGATCATCCGGGGCGGATGATGCGATGAGGGTCCCGGTGGTCGACCTGAGCGAATGCATTCGGTGCGGGGTCTGCGAGGCGGTCTGCCCGGGGGTGTTCAAGATGAGCGAAGCGGGCTTCATCCAGGTGGCCGTCTTGCCGGAGTATCCCGAACCTCAGATCCAAGAGGCCATCCGAAACTGCCCCGCGCGCTGCATCGAATGGCAGGAACAGTGAGGGGTTCAAAAGGAAACGACCATCTCCCCCCATGTCGGGAAAGAATCTAAAATACGAACTGAAAAAGATCCTCGAGCTGCCCGATCCGGAGGCCGGCCTAACGGCGATCTGCCGGATGCCCCCCCGGAAGGTCGTCAGCCCCCTGCTTTCTTTTCTCTATTCCATGGATGAGCCCTTTAAATGGCGGGCCGTCTGCGCGGTGGGGCGTACGGTGTCCCGGCTGGCGGAGACGGAAATGGAGTCGGCCCGGGTGGTGATGCGCCGGCTGATGTGGAGCCTCAACGACGAATCCGGGGGAATCGGCTGGGGCTCCCCCGAAGCCATGGGGGAAAGCATGGCGCTGTGCACCCCCCTGGCCGATGAATACGGCCGTATTCTGGTATCCTATACCCGGCCGGGCAAAAATTATCTTGGCCACGACATCCTTCAGGCCGGCGTGCTCTGGGCCATCGGCAGACTGGCGCGGGTGTACCCCACACCGATCCTCGACGCCCCCGAGGGTATCGGCCCGCAGCTTGCCTCCCAACAGCCCCGAGTCCGGGGCATGGCCGTCTGGGCGGCCGGTGCGCTGATAAACGAATCGACAAAACCCTTGCTTGAACAACGGACAAATGATAACGCTGTCTTCACCCTGTTTCGGAATGGACGGCTCGAAAGATGCGTCATCGGCCGACTGGCAGAAGAGATGTTGGGTAAAACCGGTACCGCCGTTAAGGAACGAAAACCCCTTTCCGCTGTCGTTTTCAACCCGTAAGGCTTTGGGGGGATTCTCATGCGCACATGTCTTGCTTGGCTTGTTTTCGGGCTGTATCTGATATCCCAGACCGGATGCATCCCGACCCCTGAGCGCTACTCGTATGCATCCATCCAACACGAGTACAAGGACCTTCTGTGCAAGCTGAACCCTGCCCGGACGGATGCATCCGAAAAGGGCGCCCCCTGCATTCTGGACAAACCCGTATCGCTCTCGGAGGCGATCGGCATCGCCCTTGCCAACAACCCGGACAATCAGGTCGCCGCGGCCCGGATCAAGGCGGCCGGCGCCGGGCTTGCCCACGCCCGATCGGTCTTTTATCCGACCCTCGGTGTGTACACCGAATACATGCAGGGGGACGCCCCATCCGCATACCTGTTTAAAAGCATCGACCAGCGGCAGCTTCCGGACAATGCGGACTTCAACGCCCCCGGCTGGTTTGAAAACTACGAGACCGGTGTCACGGCCGGGTTCAACATCTACCGGGGGGGGCAGGATGTTTTAAAACAACAGATGGCCCAGACCGGGGTGATCATCTCCGAGCTGGATCGCCGGAGCGTGGAAAATTCGCTGGTTGCATCGGTGATCCAGGCCTATTACAATTGCCAGTTGGCCAAAGCGTTTATCCAGATCGCAAACGAATCGGTTGCCACCGTGGAAGAAGAGTTGCGGGTGATGCGGGTCCGATTCAATGCCGGGGGTGCGCTCAAATCCGACATCCTCTCGCTGGAGGTCCGGCTCGCCCAGGCCCGTCAGGACGTGGTCCGGAGCAACAACAGCCTTGAAACCACCCGGACGGCCCTTGCCGTGGTGATGGGGGTCTCCCCGGAGCAGAAGATCGAACTGACCGGGGCGGACTTCGACTCCCTGCCGATACCGGAAGGCTATGAAACGGCCATCACCCAAGCGATTGCGCATCGGCCCGAACTGAAACGGATCAGAGAACAGATCAAGCAGTCCCGGATGGCGCTGGACATGGCCCGTTCGGGATATCTTCCGAGGGTCGATGCGCTGGCCAAAGTCTATTATGACGATTCGGAATTGGGCTACAGTTCGGACCGGGAAAACTGGATCGCGGCGGTGATTTTAAACTGGGACCTGTTTACGGGCTTTTCCACCAAAGCCGCGGGCAACAAGGCCGGGGCGGAACTGGAAGAAGCGCTGGCCGCGGATCGAAAAACGCTGTTGGCCATCAAAAACGATGTCCGGACCGCGTATCTGAACCTTGCAGAATCCAGGGCCCGGCTGGAAGTCGCCCAGGCCAGTGTGTCCCGGGCCGAGGAGTCCCTGGGGCTTGTCAGAAAACAGTACGAAGGCGGATCCGCCACCATCACCCGGTACCTGGAGGCGGAACTGGATCGAAACCGGGCCAAACTCAATGCGGTGGCGGCATTTTATGACCGGGAAAAGGCCCACACGGAAATCGTCCGTGCCCTGGGCCTTCTCGGGGAGACTTTCAGCCCGAAACAGAAAGCCATCATCCCATGAAAAAAAAATATATCCTTCTGATCCCCGGCCTGCTCCTGGGGGCGGGTGCGGCCGCATATTTCGGCCTGGGGCTCCATACCGCCCCGCGGATCGCACCGGGAAGCGTCCCCGACCCGGGGGCAAACCGGGCGGCGCCCCGGCATATCACCCAGGCTGCGGTACTGACCATCACCGAATGGTATGAAGCGGTGGGAACCGTCCGCCCCCGGACCGAGACACGGATCGAAGCCCAGGTGACCGCCCAGATCAAGGAGGTCCATGCCCGCCCCGGAAACAAGGTGACCAAAGGCCAGGTGCTGGTCACCCTGGACAGCCGGGGGTTTTTGTCCCGCCTGGACCAGGCCAAAGAGGGGCTCAAGACCGCCATCGCCGGCAGGAAACAGGCCGATCAGGCCGTACTTTCCGCACGGGCGTCATTCAACCAGGCAGAGTCCGATTTCAAGCGGATACAGACCTACTTCAGATCCCAGGCGGCCACCTCCCAGGACCTGGAAAGGGCGGAGTCTGCGTATCTTCAGGCAAAGGCCGAAGTCCAGCGCAGCCTGGAGGCGCTGGCCGGCGCCGAAGCCCGGATCCGCCAGGCCCAGGAGGTGGTCCGGGAAGCGGAGATCGCCCTGGGATATACCCAGATTCGCGCCCCCGAAGAAGGAGAGGTCCTCAACCGACTGGTGGAACCCGGGGACATGGCCCTGCCGGGAAAGCCCCTGATGCTGCTCCAGACAAGGGGAACGCTGCGGATCGAGGCCCATGTTCGGGAGGGGCTCATCCAAAAGGTTCGACCGGGGGTGGAACTGGAGGCCTCCATCGATACGCTGGGCATGCGGGTTCCGGTGACGGTTCAGGAAATCGTCCCCTACGCGGATCCCCAGACACGGACCTTTCTGGTAAAGGCCGCGCTGCCCCCGGCCGAAGGGCTCTACCCGGGCATGTTCGGAAAACTGCTGATCCCCGCGGATCAACATCCGGTGGTGGCCGCTCCGCGGCGCGCCGTCCGGAAGGTGGGTCAGCTCGAACTGGTCACGGTAAAGGCGGAGGGCGGCTGGGAAACACGGTATGTGAAGACCGGGCGGTCCATCGACAGCGACCTGGTCGAGATCCTGTCGGGTCTTGACGGAAACGAAACCATCGCCTTAGAGGGTTAGAGACAAGATGTCCGATACCGGTCGTGTTCCCGAGAGTTTTGTCGTCAAGATCGTCGGGCGGTTTCTCTCCTCCCAGCCTTCCATCCTTATGATCGTGCTCTCGGTCTGTCTGGGCGCAGCGGCCGTTCTGGTCACCCCCCGGGAAGAAGAACCCCAGATCGTGGTGCCCCTGGCGGATGTGTTTGTCCATGCCCCGGGGGCCTCCCCCGAGGAGATCGAAAAATTGGTCGCCACCCCGCTGGAACGGCTGCTGTGGCAGATCGACGGGGTGGAATACGTCTATTCCATGTCGCGGCAGGACACGGCGATCGTCACCGTCCGCTTTTTTGTGGGTGAAGACAGGGAAAACTCCCTGGTCAAGCTGCACAACAAGATCAGCATGAACATCGACAGCGCTCCGCCCATTGTTAAGGGCTGGGTGATCAAACCGGTTGAAATCGACGATGTGCCCATCGTCAACCTCACCCTCTATTCGGACCGGTACGACGATCACCAGCTGAGAAGAATCGGCGAAGAGGTCCTTTCCCGGCTGTCCGAGGTGAAAAACATCTCCCGGACCGAGGTCGTGGGGGGCCGCCGGCGGGAAATCCGGGTGGAACTGTCCCCGGAACGGATGTCGGGGCTCGACGTGACGATGCTCGACGTTGGGCGCGCGTTGAACGGGGCGGACGCCTCGGTGCGCGCCGGCAGCTTCTCACGAATGAACACGGAGATCACCGTCACCAGCAACTCCTTTCTTTCCACCGCAACGGATGTGTCCTCCCTGATGGTCGGGGTCCACCGGGACCGTCCGATCTATATTCGGGACATCGCCTCGGTCATCGACGGACCCGAAGAGGTCGAGAGCTACAGCCGGATCGGTTTTTCCAACCACTTCCGAAAGGCGCACGCGATGGGGGAAGCCCCCCGCACCTTTCCGGCCGTGACCCTGGCGCTGGCCAAAAAAAAGGGGACCAACGCCGTTGCCGTGTCCGAAGAGATCCTGGCAAGGGTCGAAGCCCTCAAGCAGGGGTGGATCCCCCAGGGGGTCTCTGTGGCGGTGACCCGAAACTACGGGCAGACCGCCCAGGAGAAGGTCAATGAACTGCTCGGTTCGCTGGCGTTTGCCATTTTGACGGTGGTGGCCCTGCTGGCGGTCACCATGGGCTGGAGAGAGGGGTTGGTGGTGGCGCTGGCGGTTCCGATCAGTTTCTCGCTGGCCCTGTTTGTCAACTACCTGTTCGGTTATACCATCAACCGGGTGACCCTCTTTGCGCTGATCCTCTCGCTGGGTCTTGTGGTGGATGATCCCATCACCAATGTGGACAACATCCAGCGGCATATCCTGTCGGGCCGGTTCACCCCCGAAAACGCCACCCTGTTTGCGATCAACGAGGTGCTCCCCCCGGTGATCATGTCCACCCTGGCCATCATCGCGTGCTTCAGCCCGCTGTTTTTCATCACCGGCATGATGGGTCCGTACATGGCCCCCATGGCGGCCAACGTGCCCCTGACCGTCATTTTTTCCACCTTCTGTGCACTGACCTTCGTCCCCTGGCTCTCGTACATGCTGCTCAAAAACCTCAAACCGCAATCCGACCCCGCGGTCTCCTCCCGGCCCAAGCCCCCCCGGCGCATCGCCCGGATCTACCGGGCCCTGCTTTCTCCATTTCTGGACCGCCGCAGTCTCCGGTTTGCGCTCTATCTGGGGGTCGGGCTTCTGCTGGGGGTCTCTGTGCTGCTGGCCTACTTCCGCCAGGTCCCGCTCAAGATGCTTCCCTTCGACAACAAGAACGAATTTCAAATCGTGCTCGACATGCCCGAGGGGACGCCGCTCGAGGCGACCGACACAGCGGTTCGCTCGTTTGAAGCGTATCTGAGAACGGTTCCGGAAATCACCAGCCTGGTGTCCTATGTGGGGATTTCCTCTCCCATCGATTTCAACGGGCTGGTTCGCCACTACTACCTGCGCAGGGGCGGCAACCTGGCCGATATCCGGATCAATCTGGCGGAAAAAGATCGAAGGAAACAGCAAAGCCACGCCATCGTTCTGAGACTGCGAAAGGACCTTGAGGCGATTGCCCAACGGCACCACGCGGCGTTAAAGATCGTCGAGGTCCCCCCCGGCCCCCCGGTCTTGTCCACCATCGTTGCTGAGGTCTATGGCGCCCCGGACAAGACCTATCACCAGCTCATCCAGGGGGCCGCCCACATCGAGCGGGTCATGCGGGCGGAACCGTTTGTCGTGGATATCGACGACTCGGCCGAGACCCCCCGCGACAAGATCGACTTTGTCCTGGACAAAGAAAAGGCCGCGCTGCACGGGGTGACCACCGCGGCGGTCATCGATTCCCTCCGCACCGCGCTCAGCGGGGACACCCCCGCGACCGTGCATGCCCAGGGGGAACGCCAGCCGCTGATGGTCAGGGTCATTCTCCCCAGGGAAAAACGATCCGGAGCGGTGGCGCTCTCCCAGATACCCATGAAAACCGCATCGGGAAAGGTGATCCCGCTGGCCGAACTGGTCACCATCGCGTCGGTTCCCGAAGGCCAACCCATCCATCACAAAAATCTCGAGCGGGTGGTCTATGTCTCTTCGGAGATGGCCGGACGCGCACCGGCCGAAGCGATCATCGACATGATGGGACAGCTGAAAAAAGACCCCCTCCCCCCGGGCATCCGGGTCGAGTGGGCCGGCGAAGGGGAATGGAAGATCACCCTGAGCGTGTTCCGGGATCTGGGCATCGCGTTCGGTGCCGCGCTGATCGGCATTTACCTGCTGCTCACCCTCCAGACCAACTCGTTTTTTTTGCCCCTGCTCATCATGACGGCCATCCCGCTGACCCTGCTGGGGATCATGCCGGGCTTCTACCTGCTCAACACAATCGCCGGCGAAACCGTGGGCGGGTTCTACAACCCCGTGTTTTTCACCGCCACCAGCATGATCGGCATGATTGCGCTGGGGGGCATCGTCATCCGCAACTCGCTGATTCTCATCGAATTCATCCAGGATGCGGTTCGCGACGGCATGGCCTTCAAGGAGGCCATTTTGCAGAGCGGTGCGATCCGGATGCGCCCCATCCTGCTCACGGCCGCAACCACGGCCCTCGGGGCCTGGCCCATCACTCTTGACCCGGTCTTTTCGGGTCTGGCCTGGGCCCTGATTTTCGGTCTGCTGGCCTCCACCCTCTTTACCCTCGTCATCATCCCGGTCGCTTTTTTTGTCCTCTATGGGAAAAAATATTCCGCACCCCCGCAGCCGGCCAAATAACAGTCAAGCCCCAGCCGGTTTTGGCCGAAAGAATACTCAGGCGGTGGGGTCCACGGCACCGGAACATCCGATCCCGAAATTTTCGAAAATGGGGTTGTTTTTACACCGGACACCCGGTATAGAAAATTTTTCAACGGTACCCCACCTGCGGCCCGGAGTTTGGATGCGGGCGTTTAGGGGGGAGTTTTGATATGAAAAAGTCTGCTGGCAAAGGCGCTTTTAAAAACATGAGAAAATCCAAGCGGATGCCGTGCAATTCCCGGATCGGGTATGCCGCCTTAGACAAGAACCATACCGCGGTCATCCGGAATATCAGCGATGGTGGAATATTCCTCGATACGGCCGACCCGATTCCAGCGGGCCGGGATATCGCCCTAACGCTCCAGATGGACCGGGGTCAGGAACCGATCATGATCGTCGGGCAGGTGGTCTGGAATTCCCCCGGCGGGATGGGCGTCCGCTTCAAAATGGGCTTCGACGCATCCCTGATTCACCATATGATGGACAATCTCTGAATCCCCTTTTTGGCCGAGGCTTTCCAGCCGCTCAAGCCCGGCGGTGCGCCCCATCCGGGACACGCTCAACTACCCGAAAACCTGCATCCTCGCCCTCGATCCGCATTTTTCCTTGCTTTTCATGCCGTTACGCTCTATAGCCTCTATAGCAATGGCATCGTTCCCGTAAGCAGGAGATCACCCCACGCCCGATCATCCCATTCGAAGGCAGATCGCCGTCGAAAGGATCGTCATGGGCGCAGCGAACGATAAGATCACACCCCGGGCAAGCACTCAAAGACGCCCCTGCGCGGCCATGGCATCGTTCGGCCCGTTTATCGACACTCATCTCGATTTAATGATAAATTTTTCAATACGTTATTTTGGGCTGCCCCAGACCATTGACCGGTGCTCTAAGAAGCACGGGGAACATGCCGGATCAACAGTCCAGATCGTCCAGGGGGCTCGGTACCCCGTGACCCCCCTGTTCGAGGACATGGGTATAGATCATGGTGGTGGATACATCGCTATGGCCCAAAAGCGCCTGAATGGTGCGGATATCATTGCCGCGCTGTAAAAGATGGGTTGCGAAACTGTGCCGAAACGTATGCGCGCTGATCTTCTTGGTCAAACCCGCCTTGGATGCCGCCGTTTTGATTGCTTTATTGACAACGGAGGGATCGATATGATGTCGCCGGGTGATACCGCTTCTCGGGTCGGTTGAAAGGGTGCTGGATGGGAAAACATACTGCCAGGCCCATTCTTTTGCGCCTTTGGCGTATTTCCGGGTCAGAGCATAGGGCATATAGACCTCACCATACCCTTGCGCCAAATCATTTTCATGGATGTGTCTTACTTTGGACAGGTGTTCTTGCAAAAAGGGAGTGATGGATGATGGGAATGTCGTTATCCGATCCTTGGCGCCTTTTCCGGAGCGGACAGTGATTGTTTTCAGTTTATAATCAATGTCTTGAACCCGCAACCGGATCGCCTCAGATATGCGTAGCCCGCTGCCATACATCAGTTTTACGATGAGCTGCGGAACTCCTGTCGTAAAGCCGATGACCCTGGCGGTCTCCTCGCGGCTCAAGACAACCGGAACGTTCACCTTTTTGTGGGCGCGAACGGCATTGATTTCATCGTCCAGCGGCAGTTTCAGAACCTTTTTATACAGAAAAACCAGAGCGTTCATCGCCTGGTTTTGCGTGGACGGAGACACGTTTTCCCGGACTGCAAGATGGGTCAAAAAGGCTTCGATCTTTTTTTCACCATCGGCAAGATCGTCCCGGGATTTCATTCCGTGAAAGTGAACGTACCTTTTAATCCAGTCGCAATAGGTGCGTTCCGAATGTATCGAGTAATGATGAAGCCGCATGTAATCACGAACTTCATCCAACAATTTGGGGTTGGTTTGTGTTGACATGCCGATCATATTGATTTTAAGGGGTTATCTGTAATATAGGATTCAGTAGCAGGTGAAATCCGGAAAATCAACAAAAATCAATTACCAGGGCAAACCTGCCCGAAAACATAATTATCAGGGCAAATTGACCTGATAATCAATGGTTGGACGAATGATAATAATATCAGGAAGTTAGAATTACTAGTATGGGCAAGGCCAAGCGATTGAGGAATAAGCGCA
>ENA-OSEO01003418-OSEO01003418.1-sediment-metagenome-genome-assembly--contig:-NODE-3418-length-18883-cov-6.598320_pt1 | contig 18883 bp, 17 predicted proteins | sample MGYA00237883_ERZ534232 | MGnify/ENA metagenome assembly ERZ534232
TTTTTAATTTCTGCAGGCGGGAATCGAAGCGCAGGGAGCGCAGCCGGTGGCTGAAGAGCGGCCAGGGATGGCCGCGGAAGCGAGCGGAGGTGGGCCTGCGCAGGAGCAAACAGGAGGTTTGCGACGTAGTAGGAGATTCCCACCACCTCCACCAATTTATAGAGGCTCGCCAACCAAGGCGGGGCTTTTTAATTTCTGCAGGCGGGAATCGAAGCGCAGGGAGCGCAGCCGGTGGCTGAAGAGCGGCCAGGGATGGCCGCGGGAGCGAGCGGAGGTGGGCCTGCGCAGGAGCAGACAGGAGGTTTGCGACGTAGTAGGAGATTCCCGCCACCTCCACCAATTTATAGAGGCTCGCCGACAAAGGCGGGCCTTTTTAAATTTCAGAAAGCGGAATCGAAGCGCAGCGAGTGCAGCCGGTGGCTGAAGAGCGGCCAGGGAGGTCGAGCCTTAAATTTTTAACCCAGGTTTCCAGGTTCCTTCTGGCGGCTGGTTTTGTGCCCGGTATGTGATAAAGTTGGCCAAACTTTTGCTTTTTAATCGGCCACGGCCGGCTACTGCCTGTAGTGTCTTCGAGGGCGCATAAAAGCATTTGACTTGGCACCAAGAAACCCTGTAACTTCAGTAAGTTTTTATCATCGTCAAGGTACGTCCAGCCTCTTTTCGTTCGCTTCCTGCGGACATGGTCGTACACCGTGGTTCAGTTTTTTTTGCCGGATGTCCACAACCTTTTTTCCTTCTTTCCGCGAAGGGGGAAGCCAATCCCTATGATTCCATTTGTACGCGAGTTTTTCCCGGGGAAAATCCAAACTTCCGGGAAACCCCGATTCCTGCCTCTGGTGCTGACCTGTCTTTTGGCCGTGTTGGTCGCCACACCTTTGTTCGGGGCGGAGCCTGGAGCCGGTGAAGCCAATCAGGGCACCAACTGGCTCTCCAGGATCACCGCGCAATATGAGACCGCCTCCGGACGGGCGAAGGCCCTGTTGGCCAAGGCCCGAGCCTCGGTGGCAAACAGCCGGAACATTCATTCCCGGGCCATGTCTTCACAAAACGCCGAGTTGAGGGTCCGGGCCAGGAAGGCCCTGCTTAATGCCGAAGCTTTGGAGAAAAAAGCCATGGCGGATCTGGCTGCCTCTCAATCCGCTCTCGCCGTTTTAAATCGCGGGGCTCCGCAGTTCGCACCCGGCGTGCCGCAGGCTTTCGTGGCTCTGGGTCAGGATTCCCGCTATACATCCGGCAACAGGGCCAAACCGAAGAGTGCAGCATTTTATGGCATTGACCCCGGCGACCTCCTTGAGACCGGGGTCGCAGGCAAAGCCCGTTTGCACCTGCTCAGCGACGGACTTGAAACTGACATCCGGCTCGGTCCCGACTCGCGGCTGGTTGCGCAAAAAGGGGAGGGCGCGGGCGCAGGGACGCAACTCGTTCTTGAGCGGGGATTAGCCCGCTTCACCGATACCGCCCCAACAGCGGAAGCGCAGGCTGCTGCAACTGAACGCAAAAAGGTTTTGGATGGCTTTTTCAAATGTCTGGAAAACGGCCAAATGGACTACGGCAAATGCGCTTACGGTTATCTCCACCGGGTATTCAATCGCAAGCGCTTCGAGGTTCGCACGCCCTCAGCTGTGCTTGCGGTGCGGGGAACCGATTATGTACTTTCCCACGACGAGGCTTCGGGTATTACCCTCCTGAAGGTTCTGGAAGGGGAAGTGGCCCTGATCGGTGACCGCCAGGGCCACGCCCTGCTGGTAATGGCGGGTCAGGGCGCCAGGGCGGATGCCAAAGGCCTGATCCTGTTGGAAGCTGGGGTTGATGTGTTCGCCGAAAGGCGCCGTTGGGAGGAATAAACATGTCTGACGCTGTGCACGCCATGATTATGCATTGTACCGGGAAGGGTTTGAAAGCCATGGCTATTAAGGGTTCCGTTGTTATAGCCTTTGCGCTGATGATCGTTGCGCCGGGACGGTCTTGGGGGCTGGATGCTTATCTTTCCCCCTGCAAAGATCAGTTGCATATGTTGCAGCAGGATCCAAACGTGAGGGGCAAAATCAAAGGCTGGTATTGTCCGGATCCGAACGCGAGGACCATGCCTATTCCGCCGCCCTCCAGCCAGACATCAGGTGGCGGTGGGATTCCCATGGGGTTGCCGACCACTGAGCAGCAGGCCATGGCGACCGTCATGGGGTGGATGTTCCAGGGGCTCATGAACAGTGGTCCTTCGGCCGCCGAACAGCAGCAACAGGCCCTGCTTCAGCAGAAGCAGGCTGAGGAAAAATTCAAAGCCGAGATGCTGCAGAAACAGCGTGCTGCCGAAGCCGATCAGGCGCGCTCCCTTTGGCAAAGACAGGATGCGGCCAGAAGTCAGGAATTGGCGAAGCTGTTTGGCACGCCAAAGGAAAAATCCGGCGGCATGTCGTCCCTGCTGGAGAAACAGGCGGCCCTGCAGCTGCGGGCTGTGGCCGTGCCTGTCAACTCAGCCTCCGATGAAAGCCTGCGCCAGGGGGCGGGGGTGGGGTTTGACGAGGCCGGCAAGGGCCTCGCCAAGGTTCCGGAGGTGCCCGAGCCCGAAGGTAAACTGGACCCGGGCCTGATCATGACCAAAGTGAAGGACTCCCGGGCCCGGGTCGACAAGCTGGACCGTGAATTGGAAACTACCCGGAAAAAACAGGAAAAAGCCCAAAAAGAACTGGAACAGGCACGCCGGGAGCTGACGGCGAAACAGGCGGAGAAAGCTCCGGATGGCCAGCAGGACGACGCAGCCCTGCTGGCGGCCCTGGAGGCCGAGGAGCAGAACATCGCGACGCTTTCCCGGGAAGTGGAAGAAAACAGCGCGCAGCTAAAGGTGCTGGAAGATCAGCGTCATAAGGCGGTTCAGGAGTTGGAAACCTGGAACGGCAAGCTCGAAAATTCGCCGGGACGCTGAATTTTTCCTGGATTCAGCAAGCGACCCGAATCATGTGCCGGCATGCCGCGCCAGGACAAATGATTGAAAGGACCTACGCAGGAGATTGCAGATGAAAAAATGGCTTGTGCTAGTTGTCGCGATGGCAATGCCGGCGGTTCTGGCAGGCTGCGCTGCGGGCCTCCACCAGGCAGCCAAAAAAGGTGATGTCGCTGCCCTGAAAAAACAGCTGGCGACCGGCGCTGATATCGATGAAAGTGACTTTGCATGGGGAAGTCCCTTGGCCTATGCATCCGTGGACTGCAAACCGGAGGCGGTCCGTTATCTTTTAGAGCGCGGGGCGAATCCTGAAGTTTCGAGAAGTCTGGATGGCATGCGACCGTTGCATTGGGCAGCTTACGTTGGTTGCAGCGAAGCAGTGCGCCTCCTTTTGGATGCCGGCGCCGACGTCAATGCCAAGGCTGATAGTGCGCATCAGTCACCACTGTACTTTGCTGTAAAAGATAACTCGATTGATCGTTGGTTTTTAGATATGCACGGGAGCCGTGACCAGGTAGCGAAATATCTGATCGCCCATGGGGCCGATCTCGAGGAGGCCATCGCGCTTTCGAGAACAGCCGTTGACAGCGCCACAGTGACTCCGATCCTGGAAAGGTATCGCCAGGAAGCCATTGGTGCAGCCCTCAAGAAGGCCCTGGACGAGAAAAAAGAGAGGGAGCAGGCACGCCTCCGGGAGATCGAGAATGCGGACCTGGCCGGGCTGCTGGATATGCGGCCGGAAAAGGGTTCCCAGGTCGAGGCCCTGACCCGGGCCCTGATCCGGGCCAAAAACACCCAGCTTCCGGGTTTCTTGGCAAATTCCAGCGTGGCAGAGCGGGTCAATCTCCTCACCACCGTGGAGCTGCGCATCAGCGAAGCCCAGACCCTGATGGCGCGGCTCAATGCCCAGGCCGAGGACGCGGTGCGTCAGGGCCAGAGCGCAGCCCCCCTGCGCGAAGAGGCCGGAAAGGTGCAGACCTACGCCGGCATCCTTGCCGCGATCCGCGGTATGCTGCTGGAGTCGTAATGTGTTTGGGTTGGCTTAGGGATAGAAACATTCCCTCCAGGGGGTTGCGAATGAATGGATGGTTTAAAATTTTCGCCGCGATGTTTTTTTCGGTGGCTCTGGCAGGCTGTGCTACGACGGATCTTGTTCGGGCGACCACAAAAGGCGATGTCGCCGCCATGCAAAAGCACTTGGATGCCGGAGCGAACATTAACGAAAGTGGCGTGTCAGCCTACGTAGATGGCTCTCCCCTGTCGCATGCAGCTTATTATTGTCACCCGAACGCGGTCAGCTATCTGATTGAAAAAGGCGCGGATATCGAGTTTTTTGGAGGCTCGTTGTCGTTCTCGAGAAGGCCCTTGCATTGGGCTGCCGCAGGAAACTGCAAGGAGGCGGTTCAACTTCTTCTGGATGCCGGCGCCGATATCAATGCCAAGGCTGATTTTCCAACGGCAGGTACGCCATTGGGCTTTGCTGCCGAGAATGGCAACATACCCTTAATTGAATACTTGATGGCTCGTGGTGCCGACATTGATGCCGCCATTGCCGGGGTAAGCCATCAACATATTGAGAAGGAGGCCCAGGCTCTCCTTGAAGAACAACGCCTAAAAGCCGTGGTGGCGGTTGCCCGGCAGGAGGCGCAGCGCAAGGCGGAGGAAAAGCAGGAACAGATCCGCCAGACCCTCGAACGCGCTGACCTGGTCGAGTTGCTGGATATGCAGCTGGAAAAGGGCCCTCAAATCGAGGCCCTGACCCGGGCCCTGATTCGCGCCAAGAACACCCAGCTTCCGGCTTTCCTGGTGCGTTCCAGCGTGGCAGAGCGGGTGAACCTTCTCACCACCGTGGAGCTGCGCATGGCCGACGCCCAGGCCCGGGTGGCGCGCCTCAATGCCCTGGCCGAGGATGCGGTGCGCCAGGGTCAGAGCGCAGCGCCCCTGCGCGAAGAGGCAGGGAAGGTGCAGACCTACGCCGGCATCCTTGCCGCGATCCGGGGTATGCTGCTGGATTCGTGACACGCCGTGGCGGCGGTAAAAAATCCAAGACCCGGTGGGCAGTTCCGAATCCCTCAAAAATTGAAATATTTTTGGAATATCGGTATTTCATCAACAAACTCCCTGACGCGTCATCGCCGCACGGCGAGGCGAGGCTAGTCTGCGCAGGAGCAACGAGGACGTTTGCGAGGTTGCAGGAGATTTCCGCCATCTCCACCCGATACAAAAAGGCCTGCCCAGGTTGGGCAGGCCTTTTCTATTTTCACCACGCGGGAATCGAAGCGCAGCCAACCAGGACTTTGCTTCAGTTCGACACGGTTCTTCTTGTTTCGCCGGGGGAAAGCAAGGTGATGAACTCCTCGGCAGGCAATGGGTGGCTGAAGAGGTAGCCCTGAAACTCATCGCAATTGCACTCAAGAAGGAAATCGAGCTGTTCCCGGGTTTCCACCCCTTCGGCAACAGCGCTGAGGCCGAGATTGTGGGCAATGGCGATAATGCTCTGAACAACCGCTGCGGCACTCGGTTCACTGAGGCAATCGGCGATAAACGAGTGGTCAATCTTAAGGCAGTCGACCTTGAACTGCCTGAGGCTGTTGAAATTGGAAAAACCGGTGCCGAAATCATCAAGATGCAGGCCCAAACCCAAACTCTTGAGCTGTTCCATGACCTTTACGGCATTGGGGATGTCCTCCACGACCATGCTCTCGGTAATTTCCAGAGAAATCATTTCAGGTTTTACCCCGGTTTTTTCCAGGATCCGGCAAATCTGCTCGACGAAATCTTCCTGTCTGAATTGGCGGGCGGAGACATTGACTGAAATACCGAATGCGGGGGAAGCCGATAATTCCCAGTTCTTGGCTTGTCTGCAGGCGGTCTCCAGTATCCATTGGCCCATTGGAAGAATGAGCCCGGTCTCTTCTGCGGCAGGAATGAAATGGCTAGGTGTCAGCAGGCCTTTTTGGGGATGCTGCCAGCGCACCAGGGCTTCGCAACCGACGATTTGGCCGCTTTTAAGATTGATCTTGGGCTGATAATAAAGAAGAAATTCCTCTTTCTTGAGGGCCTCGCGCATGCCCGCCTCCAGGCTGAGCATTTCACGGGCTCTGGCAGTCATTTCCGGAGAGAAATAACGGGACGTATTACCGCCCGCCTGCTTGGCCTGGAACATGGCCAAATCCGCCTTTTGGATCAGGCTTTCCGCACGCCGGCCGTTTTCGGGGTAAAAGCTGATGCCGATACTGGTGCTGATCTCCAGCTCGTGATTGTTGATCCGGAAGGGCTGGGACAAGGCTTCAAGAATTTTTTTATTCACTTTCCCGATATCGGAAATATCGGCAATCTCGGCCAGGACGATGACAAACTCGTCCCCGCCAAAGCGGGCTACGGTATCGCATTCCCGTATGGTTTTCGACAGGCGTTGCGCCACTTCCTTTATGAGCAGGTCTCCCCAGCTGTGGCCGAAGGTATCGTTGATCCTCTTGAAGCGATCCAGATCGAGAAGCAGAACGGCGACAATGCGTTTGGAGCGTCCGGCGTAAAAAATGCTCTGATTGATCCGGTCCTCGAGAAGGCTGCGATTTGCCAGGCCGGTCAGCGAGTCGTGGGTCGCCTTGTGTTCAAGCTCCTGAACGTGTTTTTTGCGCTCGGTAATGTCATCTATAATTCCAACAAAATGAGTTACATCGCCATTGCTGATCCGGACCGGGGCGATTTTCAATTGTTTCCAGCTCTGGCTGCCGTCCTGGCGGTGATTGTGGATTTCAATGGCCACTTCCACCTGGTTTTTTAAAGCCCGGGACATTTCCAAAAACCCGCTGCGATTTCGCTCATTGTCTGCCAGAAAGCCCGGATTCAGCCCCAAAACCTCATCTTTCTTGAAGCCGGTAATCTTTTCGAAGGCCGGATTGACGTAGCAAATGGGGTGATTCGGGTTCAACGCGTCGCAAACCATGATGCCGTTATTGCAGGCTTCCATGGCCTGATAACTCATATTCAAGTCGGCCACGGCAAGCTTGCGTTCAGTGATGTCGCGGGTAATGCCCTGAAGGGCGATTGGGTTCCCAGCCGGGTCCCTGACCACTGAAATGGCGACCTCGGTCCAGAGGAAGGTTCCGTTCTTCCTGATCTGCTCCATTTCAAAAAAAGATTCCGGCTGTCGTTCAGGCGTATTTGCCATTACGTCTGAATGGGTTTGCAACACCCGCGACAAGGCCTCCGAGGGGAGGTGATCCTTCAGCGATATCTGCATCGCCTCGGCAACCGTGTAACCGAACATTTTCTCGATGGAGGGGCTGATATAGGTATAACGATCTTCAATCAAGCTGTAGGTCCAGATGACATCCGAAGCGTTTTCAGCAAGCAGCCGGTATTTTTCTTCACTGTCCCGCAATGCCTGTTCGGCCTGCTTGCGCTCGCTGATGTCACGGCATATGCATAAAACCAGCTTTTGACCCTGGATAAAGGCCTCGTTGGAGCTGATTTCGACGTCGAAACAGGTGCCGTCCTTGCGCCGGTGACGGGTTTCGAACAAGCGGCCGTTGGCCTCAATCGTCCTGGCAATTTCCAGCAATTGTTCCCGCGACCATTGAACATCCCAGTCCCAGACGTGCAACTGATGGACTTCCTCGAAGGAATAACCAAGCATTTCGGCAAAGCGCTGGTTGGCCTCGAAGACCTTGCAGTTGCCGTCCATGATGACGATGCCGTCCCTCGATTTTTCGAGGAGGAGGTGGCGGCGCACCTCTTCTTCCCTGAGGCTCTGTTCCGTCTGCTTGCGATCGGTAATGTCCCGGCAGATACCAAAAACCATGACCTCTCCATCAACCACGACATGGTTGGCGGAAATTTCAACCTCGAAGCACGACCCATCTTTGCGGCGGAGGATGGTTTCAAAAAACATTAACGGTTCATTGTGGTTCTTAATTCCATCCAAAACCCTTTCCCGTGTCCACACGGTATCCCAGTGCCAAACATGGGTTTGGCGAATTTCTTCAACCGAATAGCCGAGCATCTTTGCAAAGCGCTGGTTGGCTTCGAATACGCGTCCGTTTGTGTTTAAAGCAAAGATGCCGTCCAAGGAATTGTCGAGAAGGATTTTCCGCCGGAACGCTTCGGTTTCCAAAGCTGCCGTCCGGCGTGCAACCTCCCTTCGCAGGGACCAAACCCAGATGAAACCAATCAAAAGCAAAATCAGGAGGGGAACGGCCAACAGCAGAATAAAGCGGAACAAGGCGGTGAAGCCGGGGGACGGGTCTTCATAGATGCCGAGATGCTGGTTATAAATCCGGCGATATTCACCGCTGTCTTTAAGGATTTTGAGGCCTTCGTTGAACTGCGCCAGGAGCGCTTCGCTGCCGGGATGGAAGGCATAGCAGTACTCCGGCGAAATAAACGGCTGGCGGCCGATGACGAGGTTGGTCCAACCGTGCTTTTTGATCAAGTAACTGGCCGTCAGGCGAGCGACCAGAGCACAATCATAGCGGCCCTCTGCCAGTTCCCGGAGCGCTGCTTCCATGGTCGGGGCTACGGCGGTCTCCTTGCCCAGGCCGTTTTCCAACAGGAAGTCGTGCATGATGTCGCCGGTCTGGACAACAATAGTTTTTCCAGCGAGTTCGGCGAGGGTGGCAGGGGGGCGCCCGGTTCCCTTGCGGGTCACGGCGACATAGTGAATGACCGTATAGGGCGCACTGAAGTCAAAAGCCCGGTCGCGGCCCGGCGAGTAGAACATGCCCTGAATAGCATCGATTCGGCCATGGCTCAGCTCCTCGAGGCGCTTGGTCCAGGAACCGAGTCGGATGTCGACGGTGAGCCCCACCTGGCGGCCCAGCGCCTTCGTGACGGCGGAATTGAAACCGGCCGGCTTGCCGTTTTCATCGAGGTAGTCGAAGGGCGGGAAGCTGTGGTCTCCCCCGACAGTAATACGCGGTGATGGACGGGAATTGAGATTTTGGGGAGTTTTGGCGTTGTGGTTTCCGATGGGGTCGTCTTCACCGGAGGCGTTGGCAATGCCGGGGAACAACAGCGATGCCAGGCATACCATCAGGGCCAGGGTTTGCGAAAACCATTTCAATTTGCGGACGTACCACGAGGTCATAATGAGGCAGATTAATTCATTCCAGCGTGCTGATCAAAAAACGATATCCGGCCTTGAGTGTTCCAAAGAAGGCAGAAATTTGACTTTTCCTTTTTAATAAAGCCTTTTTGCACAGCTTGTGCCTGCATAGGTAAAATGCCCATGTAAAAATAACAAAACCTGATTCCCCATGAGTTTCTTTTAAGGTTGTTTTGAGGCGCGGATAATTCGCGGGGACGATGGCTTTATGAGGTTGGGGGAAGGGTGGCATCGAATGTTGAATTTCGGAACGCTGACCCGGGGCGGATTTTATTATTTTCATTATTGGGTTTTCCTGTGGTTGTCATCCATTTCATTTTGGACTAAAGTGATTTTAATCTAATTAATTAAAAAGTTTGTTTTCGATTTTATGAAAACAGAAAAACGCCAGGGGAGGGCAGGGGTGGTGAGAGGCCCGGAACGTCAGTTCCGATGCCGCAAGAAAAGCCTCCGGCCACGAAACCAACAAAGCCTTTGACCGATACTGCCAGAGTCAGGACAGCACTGCATTTGAAATGGCAAAAGTGACCTTGAAAAAACGAAAAAAAGGAGAAATTATAGGCATTAATAAAAAGCAGAATGACGATCAGTAGGAATTAAGCTTTTGGATTCCTCACAATCTCGAATTCAACACCTTGAAATGCTTCACTTCCTCTTTTTTGTTCAATAAATTTCTTCACTTCCTCTTTTGATTCAAACCACTTCTGTTTCCCTAGTTTTGCAAAAGTGTTTCCTGCTCCAAGGACTAATTTTTCTTCCAGATACAAAGGCCTTAAATTATGACGGGTTTCAAATACCCTTTCAGGTAATTCTTTGATTTTGAGATAAAAGTTTTGAGGCTTGAAATAGTCTTCAAATGTTTTTTTCTGGATGTGGCATGTAACCACCGCAAGCTTAAAATTTTCCGGGTCCGGTTGCTTTTTTAAAAACTGATCAATCCATAATTCTGCTTCTGCCAGATCAAGGAAAAGTTTTTGTTCGTTATAACGGCCAAACCTCCCACTACGCCCAAGGAAAACCTCTTTGGTATCGTAACAAACACTGGCGAAGGCAGCTCTATCCGGAAATTTGTGTCCAGCTATTGCGTAACATTTTTCAAATTCAGTTTTCATATAAAATCTCCAAAAATTGCAAAAAATTAAAGAAAAAAGATGGGGTTAATAATAGAAATCTAACTAGTTGAAATTACATCAAAAGAGAAAAGAATTCTAAGGAAACTTAGAATTTATTCACTTTTTATCCACAAGTTAATAACAATATATTGTGGTAACGAACAAAAAAAAATCTAAATATTGAGAAATTACCCTTGTAATCCTTTTTTTTAATGATTAACCTAAAAAAAATTAATTGGCAATTACCCAAAAGAAATTTGTCTTTTTTGCAAGGAAGGAGAAATTACTTATGGCTAAAAATCCACCCCCAGGAGATGGGCATCGCATTGGAGCCGTCAAAGGCAGATCTCAGACTTACAACCCCAAAATCGACAAATGGACTAAACGTGATTCTGAGACCGGACGTTTTATGGATCAGAAAGCTGACGACAAACCTTTCAAAGGTGTTCGGAAAGAGAAATAAATATAATCGGCCCATCCCAAAGGATGGGCCGATTTGCTATTGGTTCGTGTGGAAGGAGTGAGAATGATTACTATCAAAATTAATGAGGCAGAAAGGGAACTTTCTGTTGCCGATGAGAGTTGGATCAACCAGCAGATTAGTCGTCGAAGGGCTGATGGGTTACCTGTTTGTGTTATGGTGCTTGTTAAAGAAGGCGATTTAGATATGATCCTCGCTACTCCAACATGCAGTGTTGGGGGAGGTGGTAGGCCACCTCGACCTCGCGAGAAAAGAGTTTTTGATCTTTGGGACCAGCGTGGGTTGAACAGTAATAATTTTGCCGGTGGAAATGTTATTGCATTTCTTAAGCAGTTAGAGCGGTTTTTATAGACTTGTAAGGTTTATATTATGGCCAAACTATTTTTTTCATATTCGCATAAAGACGAGGATCTCCGAAACGAACTAGAAACACATCTGGCACTTTTAAAACGTCAAGGGGTTATTTCCTCTTGGCATGATCGTCGTATTGTCGCCGGAAGTGATTTTGATAAAACTATAAGTTCCGAATTAGAGTCATCTCAATTAATTCTTCTTCTGGTCAGCGCTCATTTCCTTGCATCGGATTATTGTTTTGAAAAAGAGATGGCTCGAGCAATAGAGAAACATGAGGCTGGAAGTGCAGTTGTAATTCCAGTGATTTTGCACCCATGTGATTGGCATTCGGCACCATTTGGGCATTTGAGAGCAACACCAACAGATGGGAAGCCAGTTTCAATGTTCGCCAATCAGCATGAAGCGTTTGCCACTATTGCTAAAGATGTTCGTGAAGCTCTAGGGTCGATTAATGGTTTGAAAACTTTTTTAAAAGAAGAAGATGAGTCTATCCATGCTGCTTCTAAAATTGGCATTTCTCAAAAAGATCGTTCTAGTAATCTGAGAATTAAGCGAAAGTTTGATGATCATGAACGGGACGAGTTTCTTGAAAATAGCTATGAGTATATTTTTCGTTATTTTGAAGGGTCTCTTCAAGAGCTTTCTGGTCGCAATCCCCAGATTAAAACGAGGTTGAAAAGGTTAAGTGAAACCAGTTTTGCAGCATTTATTTATGAAAATGGTGAGCGGATCGCGGAATGCTCTATTTTTTATGAAGGGAGTAGTTATCGATCTCCTGATATAAAATTTTCTCATTCTGGTGATGGGTCTAAGAATAGTTATAATGAGTCCCTTAGTGTTGTTGATAATGGATACACCTTACAACTTAAACCCCTTGGATTGCAGAAAAATTTCGACTCTTGGGATGAAACTTTATCGAAAGAAGGTGCTGCAGAATATTTTTGGAGTATTTTTATTAGGCCATTACAGGAATAAAAAGGTAAGAAAATTATGACTGAAGGAAAAAATGTCTTATTAGAAAAAATTCGACAGGCAGCAGTGTTAGGCACTAATGAACACCTTTTAAATATTTTAAGGGCTGGATTGGCAACTGCACCATTTTGTGGGGGCATTTCCTCGCTGATTAGTGACTATATCCCATCTTCAAAAATTCAAAGATTAGAACAATTTGCTAAACAAGTTGCCGAAGATTTTAATAGGTTACAAAAACAAATAGAGGTGGCAAAAATTCAAACTGACGAGTTTGCCTTTTTGTTTGAAAATTGCTTTCGAGGGGTCGCTGAAAACTACCAAAGGGAAAAGCTTGAAGCATTTCGAGGTATATTAATTAATTCTGCAATCGACCTTAAATTGTCTAATAATGAGAAGGAGTACTTTCTTAATTTAATTAATACCTTATCGGTTCTTCATGTCAGGATTTTAAAATTTATGGCAAAACCAGTTGAATATTTAAATGAGAATAATATCCCAATTGAGGGCATTAGAGGTGGATTTTCTCAAATTTTTCCTGTTGCTATTCCTGATGCAGATTTAGATGTTATTAAATCAGCTTATGGGGAACTTTTTGATTACGATTTAATTAACACGGACAAGGATTTCTTTCATACAATTGCATCTAGCCATGGTTTGGACTTGCTTGGAAACCGAGTAACACAATTAGGTTCAAAATTTATTAAATTTTGTTCAGTGCCTATCGATTAAATGGTTTCTATTCATTCGTGGTAAGACTACTTAAGAAAAGGAGAAGGATTTATGCCTCAATTAAAAACATATCGGTTGTTTATAAGCCATTCATGGGCCTATGGAGACGCTTATGATAAATTAGTTTCAATTTTTAAGGTGTACCCAAATTTTAGTTGGGTTGACTATTCGGTCCCCAAAAATGACCCTATCCATAACGCACCAAATGATAAGGCGCTATACGAAGCCATTAAAAAACAAATGCAATTTGTAAATTGCGTGGTTATGTTAGCTGGCGTTTATAGCACATACTCGAAGTGGATCAATAAAGAGATAAATATTGCAAAGAGTGTTTTTTCAAAACCTTTAATAGCTATAGAGCCTTGGGGATCTGAAAAGACTTCAAAGATTGTCAAAGATAATGCCGATGTCATTGTAAAATGGAATAGCTCTTCAATCGTGACTGCAATAAGAAATTACTCAATATAGGTGACTTATGAGAAAAGCACTTGTCGTAGGTATCGATTTCTATAAAAATGTATCCCGTTTGCACGGATGTGTAAATGATGCATACGCAGTAAAAAATGTTTTAGAAAGGCACGGTGATGGATCACCTAACTTTGGGGTCAATACAATTGTTTCTTCTGATTCATCGTCTTCATTGGAGAGAAGAAAGCTTAAAGACTTAGTATTAGAGCTCTTCAAGGATGACGCTGATATTTCACTTTTTTACTTCTCTGGGCATGGGTATATTGAATCTACAGGTGGGTATCTGATTACTTCAGAGTGTTCCGATGGAGATGATGGCTTTTCGATGGAGGAATTGCTGACGATAGCTAATGCGTCAAAGGCCAAGAATAAAGTGGTAATACTGGACTGTTGCCATTCTGGAATGGCTGGAAATCCGGTTAATGCACCAGATAAGTCATTTTTAAGTGAAGGGGTTACGATTCTTACTGCCTCCGCTAAGGATCAGTATTCACTAGAAACTGGCGGTTCAGGAGTTTTTACATCTTTATTTGTAGATGCTCTTAACGGTAGTGCGTCAAATCTTGTCGGCGACATTACACCAGGTAGCGTATATGCCCATATCGACCAGTCACTTGGACCTTGGGAGCAGAGGCCAATTTTTAAAACAAATGTTAAGCGGTTCATTTCTCTGCGAGAGGTTCAGCCGCCTATTGATTTAGAAGATCTGCGTAGGATAACAGATCTATTTCCAGATACCACCTATCACTTTCCGCTAAACCCTAGCTTCGAGCCGACCTCTGATTCTCCAACTTGCGAAAATACTGAGGTATTTGCCTTGCTACAAAAATATAATCGCGTCAACTTGGTTAAGCCTGTTGATGAAGAGCATATGTATTTTGCCGCAATGAATTCAACAGGATGCAGACTGACTGTGTTGGGTGCTCATTATTGGAATTTGGTAAACAAGAGCAGAATCTAACCAAGTGCTGGAGGGGACAAAATTACATTTCGCCTCGTTTTGCCCTTGAACCTGGTGTTGGGCCATCCTACTGAGTAAAAATTTTGAAGATTTTAAAAAAAATTTCAAAAAAAATTTATTTATGCAAAACATATGTAGGCATTTTTTAACCTATTGATAACATAAGAAAAAAATAAATGGACGCGGGTTCGATTCCCGCAACCGAATTCCACCTTCCTTATTTCCTGCCAACCTGAATAAATCTGTTGCGGATTTTATCTTTCCCGGACAAAATGACGAAAAAATTTTGTCATCCGACTAAAAAATTAGTCAGGTAAAAGAGCCGAATGCTTGTCGGCTTCTTTTGTCGGGAAATAAAACATGAACCTTGCCTGGGACCGGGAGCCCTATACCCGCAATCAAAAATTGATTTTTCTCGTGGGGATTTTGCTGGTTCCGCTCCTGGGGGTCCTCGACTTCCTCACCGGCGGGGAGATAGCCTCCGCCCTTTTCTACCTGATACCCATCTATTTGACAGCCTGGTACGTCGGGCGCTGGCCCGGCATGCTGGCGGCCCTCTTGTCCGGTATTTCCTGGCTTGCGGCGGGATTATTGGAGGCGCAAAATTTTTCGCATATTCTCATCCCTTTCTGGAACATGAGCACCCGTCTGTTTATTTTCGTGCTGGCGGCGTGGCTGATCTCGGAAATCCGCCTGCGGGAAAAGCGGCGCAGGGTTTTCGAACGCCTCTTTTTTCATGACGTCCTCAATATCATCACCGGGATTCGGGGTTTTGCCGAGGTGCTGCACGAACGCATTCCCCCTGAACAGAAAGATATCTGCGACACTATTCTTACCGCGACCGACCAGGTCATCGAGGAAATCGAAGACCAGCGCATCCTGTCATCGGCAGTGCGGCACGAACTGCATATCGAACCGGAATTTCTGCACCCGTGCATGCTGTTGGAGCAGGTTCTACAGTGGCATGACTACCGGCATGAAGCCGCGAAGGCCAGCCTGTGCCTCGATCCAAACAGCGACGATATCCCTTTTGTCAGCGATCAGGTCATTCTCAACCGCATCCTGTGCAACCTCGTGAAAAATGCCATGGAGGCGGCGCAGCCGCAGGACACCGTCACCGCCGGCTGCCGGGATGGCGGCAACACCGTGGAGTTCTGGGTCCGCAACCCGCAGTACATTCCCGAGAACCTGCAGGGGGAGATCCTGAAGAATTCCTTCTCCACCAAGGGACCGGGAAGGGGGCTGGGGATTTGCAGCATACGGCTGTTGAGCCGGGAGATCGGCGGGGAGGTCAGCTTTACTTCATATCCCGATGAGGGAACCACCTTTGTTGCCAGGTATCCCAAAGACCTCAAAAAATTCAGAAAAAGATGAGCAATTCCCCCTCTGTTTAGGGCTACCTGCATTTGGGGGGATGTTGCTTTCAGGAAAAAGGCGGCATGGGTTTGGCGCTCGTTGGTTAAAAAAATACCCCTCAAAAATCGGGTTTCGAGGGGCTTTTTGTACCTGAAAAGGAATTTGGCATTTATTCGGAATAGGCAGAACTAAGCCAGCCGGTTTGTTTATCCACTCGGATCTTGTCGACCAGGGACCCGTCTTTGGTTAAGATCGAAGCTTCGTAGAATCCCTTTTCATCCGAAATGTCCCCGAGCTTCAGGTTCGGGTTGTTGGTATTTCGGACATATTGCTTGAGGATATAGTTTGCTTCATCTTTTGCCACAGGCTGTCCGACGCTGGTTTGGCCCATATGGTGGCCGGACCCTTGAAAGCCCATATGATGGCCATGACTGTAGCCACCCTGCCGCATTGGACAGTCCCAATATCCGGAACCACCGTAACCTGGACCGTGGCTGAATACAGGAACGGAAAATAACAGGCCACCTGTCAAAACCGCCGCAAACAAAATTAAGATTGCCTTTAGGGTTCCATTCATTTTTTTTACCTCCTTGATAGTGCTTTTTGGAGAAACCAAATATAACCTAAAAAGTTATATTTAAGTTTAACACAATGAAAAAAACCAGGCAGATGTGGCCTAAAAAAACATTGAAGCAAGGGTCCAAATCTTCGTTTGATTTTTTCCGAAATGAAGGTTGGGATAAAGCGTAAAAAGGGTCCGGCTTGAGATATTTAGGGGAGGCGGGGGCAAGCGCTGAATAACTGGCTTTGTCTAAAACTCCGGATGGTTGCCGTGGAAAAGATTTGCTGGCGGGTTCGAGGTACGCCACATCCCTGAACCTTCACTGAGACCTTGGTTAACCAGTTATTGGCGGTCAAAGCCTCGGTTTTTGGGAAGGGGAGATTTGTATCCAGCTTGGCGACGTTAAGAATTTGATTCTGCGGACAAAAAAAGGAAGGTCAATATTCAACCTTCCAACATTTGGGTTTGGTTCTGGGGGAAAGAGTAATAAACTCTTTAGAGAAAGGTTACCACAAAGAAAATGATTTTCCCTAAAGAATGAAAAAAAAGGGAGAAGAACTCCCCTGTCCGACTTGGACGATTTCATGAATTGGTTAACCCGATTTAAAGCAAATACGATACCAATGAAGTGCGGTCCGCCAGCAGGGATTAATAAGAATAAAAAAAACCTAACAATATTGGTTTTTTGCCGGGCAAAAAAAATTCTTTAAATGGAAGGTTCCAGATTTCCGATAATAAAGATAGTCAAAAGTTTGAAAGAGGAGCGATTTGAAAATACCTAGGGGGTGAGGGGCGCCGAATGATTAATGACATGGATTCTTACAGGAAGATTTTTGAAAACCTCTACGACGGCTTATACTTCGTCGATCGGGACAGGATCATACAATACTGGAACAAGGCGGCCGAAAAGATCACCGGCTATACGGCCCAGGAGGTTGTCGGTCGACCCTGTTCGGAAAACATTCTCGTCCATGTGGATGGCGACGGCAACAATCTCTGCCAGGGATCATGCCCTCTGGCCAAAACGATTGCCGACGGCAAATCCCGCCAGGCCGAGGTGTTCCTGCACCATAAAAACGGCCACAGGGTTCCGGTGGCGGTCCGCATCAGCCCGCAGACCGACGGCGATGGGAATATTATCGGCGGGGTGGAACTTTTTTCGGATATAAGCAGTTATAAATCCATCGAGCTGCGGGTTGCTGAACTGGAAAAAATGGCCCTGCTCGACCATCTGACCCGGTTGGCAAACCGGCACTACCTTGAAAAGGAATTCCATGTCCGCTTTGAGGAAAAAAAGAGGGTCGGCATTCAATTCGGGGTGCTGTTCATGGATATCGATCACTTCAAACGTTTCAACGACACCTACGGGCATGATGTCGGCGACCGGGTTCTCAAGCTTGTTGCCGATACCCTGGTAAGCAATGTCCGGCCTTTTGATGTTGTCGGCCGCTGGGGCGGGGAGGAGTTTATTGTCCTGTTTCGTGATGTGACGCCGTCACTGCTCGCGGATATCGGCAACCGGTTGCGGATTCTGGTGGAAAGGTCCTATCTTCTGTCCGGGAGTGAAAAACTGCAAGTCACCATTTCCCTGGGAGGAACCCTGGTTCGGGATGAAGACGATTTGGAAACCCTTCTCAAAAGGGCGGATGGCCTGCTCTACCACAGCAAGAAGGCGGGACGGAACCGCTTAACCATGGACTGAGAGGCGGGACGGAAAAAGACCTGTGGTCACTGTAGAAATGTTGTAAACTGTGGCCGGTCTGAAATATTTCAAAGCAGAGGCAAAAGCGCATTCGATACCGGCTGCGCTTTTATGTTGTAAGCGGGGATTACTAAGGCGAACGTTAATTATTAGCCACACTTTTGTTATGGGACTGGGCTCCCCATTCAAAGGGCCGCATAAACCCATCCATGGGCGCTTAGCTGCCGCCGTCCGGGCGGCAGATGCCCTTTTCATGGGCAGCCCAGCCCCATGGTTTGCTATTGTCTGATGTCGAGTAAACAAGTTTCGCCTTAGTAAACGCAATTTTTATGCCCTGGTTTTCCAATTCTCAGTGGCGGAGGAAAAGCTGTTCCGGCTGGAAAGATGCGGAATCAGAATCGACCGGAATTCAGGACTGAAAATTGCAAAAATTAAAAACAAATTTTAATTTAATCAAGAACTTGGGCCTCTTTTCCCCGCTATTTTGGCCCATGGGAAAAAGGCGTCAAGTTTTCCATACTTCAGCCCCGTGAGGTGAAACCATGGATAAAGAAGCCCTTCAACTCGTTATCGTTTTCTCCGGGTTATTGGGAGCCTTGGTGTTTGGCGTGGTAATGCTTCTTACCACGCGCTGGGCCAGGCGCAATAAGGCTGATATCAGCCAGGAGACAAGGCAGACCCAAGTAGAGGATATTGAGAAGGTGATGCGCGAAGGCCGGTTGCCCTATTTGCCGGAAGCTTTCCCGCCCGCTGCCCTTTCCAAAACTCAGCTGGCTTTCGGTGGAATGCTGTCTAATTTAGCCACGGTCTTTGTGTCGCTATTTTTGGTTTTTGCCTGCTTCGCAATGCTGAAATTCATCTGACCATTTAGTCCGGTCTTTGGTTTAATTGAATAGGCGCATTTTTGAAAAAGGCCTGCTACGCAGGAAAACAACCCCCTTTAACATAGGCCGGCAAACGGTTTAAGTTTTTAGGGGCTGCCGACAAAAGCCTTTAGCTGATAGTTGGCTTAAGGCCTGAAAAAACAGATCTCGGGTTCGTCTGCCCGGGCATTTCCTTAACTAGTCGGTCCTGAAAAATTATAACTATTTGGAATAATTGGTTTATATTCCGGCTTAAGATTGTTAAAATCACCAGAA
>ENA-OSEO01003422-OSEO01003422.1-sediment-metagenome-genome-assembly--contig:-NODE-3422-length-18855-cov-5.396581_pt1 | contig 18855 bp, 12 predicted proteins | sample MGYA00237883_ERZ534232 | MGnify/ENA metagenome assembly ERZ534232
ATCTCCCGCTCAGGAGATTGAGATTGCTTCGTCGCGGCGCTCCTCGCAATGACATTCCTCGTTTTGAGATAGTCTCTTATAGGTCCCATCCGTCCCATGGGTCCTCTTCTTCAGATCTGCGAATAGCTCGCCGGCTTCAGATAGAGGTTCGTGATCCCCTTGCTGCGGAGGATCGCCTTGTCGGCGTACTCGGGCATGCCCGAGAGCTGTCGCCACTCGGGATCCGAGACGAACGTCTTCCAGTTGGCTCTGCTCTCCGCCATGTCCGTGAACCCGAGCATGTAGGTGAGGTTGGGCATCTTCGCGCCCGCCAGGGTCTGGCCGAAGAAAACCGGGTGCAGGCCGGTCTTGCGGAAGATGGCGATCTCCGCCGTGTTGAACATCTCGATCTTCTTGAGTCCGGTCTTCTCGCTGGGGCTCTCGTACGTCCGCAACTGGAAGATCCGGCCCGGCGCCTCGACCGGCCTTTCCAGCTTCGGCATCCCCTCGAAGGCCTGCATGAGCTGGACCTCCATGACCTTGTACGCCGGACTGCCGGCGGGGGCGTCGATGAACTCCGCTCCCTTCTCCAGGAACTCCGGATCCTCGCTCAGCCTCTGTGTGAGCGAGACGAACGAGGCGATGAATGGGTGCGGCAGCAGAACGTAGATCGGGCTGAGTCCTTCGTTCGGGTAGAACACGCCGACGGGCTTGATGCCCAGCCGGTTCAGGGCGGGGATGGCCGCCTCGCTGGCGAACTTGTCGAAGCCGGCCTTCTGCTGTTCGCTTTCGATCTCGTAGCGTCGCAGCTCATAGCATTCCCGCCCATACCCCCGCATCTGAGCCATGCGGGTTCGGTAGGCCACGTCGCTCTCGCCCGGTCGCTGCTCCGTACGTGTCTGGGCCATCAGGGCCCCACTGCTGAGCGTCGCCAGTCCCGCCACGGTTGTCTTCGCCAGGAATTCCCGTCGTTCCATGTTCGATCTCCTCACTCACATGGGTTCTGCGCACACGAACCGTTCAACGTGCCCCATATATAGCCTACCGGCACGTCGCTCGCAAGGTGGAGCCCCAGGATTTTGCCTCACGGAGAGCCGCCCATAGAATAGACTCTGGCATGTCAATGCATCTCGCTGAACCGCTTCGCGACCCGTAATGACATCCCTCGTTCCGAGATAGTCTCTACGTCTTCATCGAGTCCAACTCGACGAAGGCAACGGGTAGGAAGATGAAGATGGGCAGCCAGGCCCATAGCTCGGGCATCACGCGGTTGCCGAAAACGACCTCCGTGGCCAGCATCTTGCAGACGAACGTCGTGACGAAACAGGCGGCGGTCAGGACGAAGCTCACCAGGATGGCGGACTTCATCGTCCGTGGATCCCGGCAGATCAGCACCGGCAGGCTCACCATGAGCATCGTCAGGTTGATGAGCGGGTCCGTGACGCGAAAGTGCTTCTGACTCAAGAGCTGGGCCATGTCCTTGATCTTGGTCTTCTGGGCGGCCAGCGTTGCCAATTGCCGGGAGCTCAGCAGCGAATTGTATCCGGCCTCATGCCGAAGGGCCACGTCCTTCGGAAGGAAGTCGGGGGCCTGATAGAAGGTCCTCGACCGGGCGCCTTCGTTGGGATCGGTGCTGGTATAGAGCCCGTCGCGGAGGTCCCAGCCCCTGGTTTGCGGGTTGTAGGTGGCGGACGCGGCGGTGATACGACCGGTCATCTCCCACCCCGCGGGTCCGTCCGTCCGCCGGCGTGTGATGATCGTTGGATGGTCGAACGTGGCGGTCCCCACGTCGTACCGCGCCGAGCAGATCAGCGAGCCGTCCCCGTCCGTCAGGAACCAGACCGGGTAGGACTCCTGCCCAGGGATATCATCCTCGTCCCGCACGAGCTTGTCGCTGATCGACGGAATCAGCAGTTCCTGATCGGCCACCGCCAGCGCCGTGAAGAAGATCGCCAGAACCAGGATTGGGCCGGCGATCCGCTTGGCGCTGACGCCCGAGGCGATGATGGCGACCAGCTCGTTCGTCCGGACCATCCGCCCGAGTGAGAAGGCGGCGGCCACCACCGTAATGACGCCCGCGATGTCGCGGAAATACAGCGTCATATTCAAGCCGTAGAACATCACGATGTTCCTCATCACCGCCCCGGCGCTGAGGTCCGTGTGTTCGGTGAATTCGTCCAGATTGACGAACAGGTCGATGATCACCCGCAGCCCGATCAGCACGCAGAAGGCGATAACGTACCCGATCAGGAAGTTCTTCGCGATATACCGGTCCAGGATCTTCATACGTTGATTCAGGATAATGGATGACGGATTCCTGAGAGCACATCTGCTCTCGGCTCAATTGTCGATCGTCGATCCCTTCATCCTCGTCGCAGTCTCCCGTAGATCAATGCACTCAGCAGGAGCAGGAATGCCAGGCCAGCCCACATGATGAGCACGCCGGAGGAGTTCTGCACACCGAGGTTCGTCGTGATATTCTTGCCGCTAATGATTGTGACGATGAGCACCGCGGCAGGCAGGCAACTCGCGCCGAACGCGCTGAGCAGATGCCCCCCCCGCTGGAGGATCCCCAGGCCGATGCCGATCAAGATCATCGGGACGCACCCGATCCCGAAGACCAATCGGGAGTGCACCTCGGCCTTGATGTCTGTCAGGGTGCCCGCGATCTCCTTGAAGAGCTTCTTCTGCTGCTTCTCCAGAACCGCGCTCGGCGGCCCTCCCAGCAGGGCCGTGGCATCCATCGTGGCGGTCTCCAGCAAGGGCCGCTCTCCCAGGCGTCCGACCCATTCCGGCACCGCCAGCGGCCCGATGGCGTACTGCACCACCAACTGCCCGGTCTCCTGCACGCGCGGGTTCTGCAGGCGCAGGCTCAGATCGGGCCGGGTGGTGTCCTCCTGTACACAGATCTCCACTTTGTCGCAGATCAGCCTTCGCATGGTCCCGGTGCGCTCATTGCGCTCTTCCACCAGAACGGGCTGATCCGCTGCCACGGGTATCAGGGTAATCGTGGCATAATCCCGCAGTTCCCATTGCGCCCCGGAGAGCCGGACGGCCCGAGACGGCCCCGCCAGCTCATACGCCTTATGCGGAGAGGCCGCCACGGTCTCCTGCAAGTCGCGGGCCAGCAGTTCGGTCACAAGCTGGGTATAGGTCCTCCGCGCCAGCTCGGCAACCGGACCGAACAACATGAGATCGGCGCGAATCCGTTTCATCTCGTCGATCTTCTTGAACTTGATGTCGTCGCCCAGGAGTGAGCCGAAAGTAACGGTGAAGGCGGCCTTTTCGACCTGGCCCGACATGTCGTTCGCCGCCGCACCCATCTGCCGGGCATTGAACGTCGTCAGATGGACCACGTTCTCCTGCGGATCGAACCGGACACGCGTCTGATCCGAGGTAATCACTCTCTTGATCCCCTCATCCGAGGCCTGCAGCAGCACGATCCCGTACAGGGTGTCGGTCTTGAGGTCCGGATGGTCGGCGTAAATCTGGTAACGGCTGGACGGCACGCTGTAATAGCCCCGACGTTCGATGTTGCGAAACAGGATCTGCTTGGCGTCGGCCTTGAGCGACTTCTCGGCCAAGTGCACGAAGTAGGGCATGACGTGGAAACTGAGCAGGAGATTGGCGATGGCCACGAGGACCGCCAGCGCCAAGCCGGGGTACACCAGTGTGAGCATGCTGATCCCGCTGGCCCGACAGGCGTCCACCTCGTTGTCACTGGCGAACCGCCCATAGGCCAGAGCCGACGCGAACAGGGCCGCCATCGGCAGCACGAACGTCAGCGTGATCGGCAGGAAGTACGTTAGGAGCTTGACCGCCTGGCGCGGACCGGCGCCGTACTCCTGGACCGGACCGAGGATGCCGCCGAGGCTCAGGATCAGCGTCAGTCCGATCGTTGCCAGGATGAAGATCCGCAGCAACTCCCGAAAGATGTACCGTTGCAGCGTAAAGACCATAACGGAATCACTTGCCGGGCGGGTTCATCGCGATCTCCAGAGGATCCAGGTCCCGGATCCTGTCGCTGAAGATATCGTGCGGATACTTGGCCAGCAGTTCCTTCTCACACTCCTGCACGACACGCTGTCTCTCCTCGCCGTAGATCACCCACTTGATCGTGTTGCCGAGTTGCTCCGACCAGGGCTGCACCTGGGCCGGCGTCTTCTCGAGGATCTTCACGACCCGCCACTTGAGGCCGGCCTCATAGAATCCGCGGACCGGACCGAGGACCTCGTTTGGCTCGCCCTTCCAGAGATCGGCCCAGAATGGTCCTTCGCTGCCGAGGTACACGGTGTAGGCCTCGATATCTTTCTGCAAGGAATAGTTTTTCTTCAGGGCCTGGAAATCCGCCCCTTCGTCGAGCAGTCCCCTGACCTTGCGGGCCATCTCCAGGTCCGCGCACCAGATCTGATCGACCCTCAACGTCGCTCGCGTCGCAAACCGTTGCGGGTCCTTGTCGAACGCTGCTCTGATCTGGTCTTCCGTAGGCTCCTTGAGGCCCCGCGTCTTTTCTTCCTGCAGCTTGTACAGGAGCCGCTGATCCTCCATCGTTCGCACCTCACGCCGGAGCGCCGCATCTTCGTGGAATCCGCGGAATCTTGCCTCGGCCGCCAGGACGGGCAACCGCAGGGCGTTGTTCAGCAGCTTCTCGACTCCTTCGGGCTTGTCCAGATCCTTCGGCCGGCGCGGCGGCGCGACGTTGCAGAGCGCCTGAAACCAGTCCCGCAACGTGAACTGGCCGCCATCGAAGGTGGCCAGAGTCATCGTCTTCTCCTCATCGGACAACTCGTGGATCACTTGGCTGTTCTTGATCCAGTACTCACCCGGTCCACGCGGGGTGACCGGCTGCAACAGGAGACGCTGATGGACGGCCGCCGCTTGGGCCAGGTTCTCCTTGACGACGGTGAGCTTGCGCTTCGCGATCAGCCGGTTGTAGAACTGCTCCATGACCCGCGTTGCCTTGGCCCTCTGGACAGCAATCTTCGCCTGCTCGCGGCTTGCCTTCGGACTGCTCTTCAATACCTGATCGATTTCCGGTTCCGTCACCGGGATCTCCCCGGGGAGAATGTCCTCCACCAGCCGCCGCACGAGCAACTGCTGCTCGAATTGCAGGAGGTAGGGATAGATCTGCTCGTCTTTGAGGTATCCCAGCCGGCGCCCTTCCAGGCTCATCGCCTTTTCCGCAACCATCTCGCGCAGCACCGCAGCCGGAATGACCGGCGAAGTCTCCTTGCTGAACTCCTCCTCGCGCGGGCGGATCTCCTGCAGGAGTCTCTTGATCAAATCCTCCTTCGTGATGACCGAATCCCCGATCCGTGCCACCACGACGCTCTGCCCATTCGGATCTTCCGGTTTGACCGCGGCATCCTGGGCCCGCACCACCCATGACCAGCACAGAAGCAACGACACCACAACCAGGACAGTCTTGTTCGTTTTCATCAGTGAATCACCTTGTTCAACGGATACGTGATGATGCCCGAGGCCCCGGCGCGCTTCAGGGCGGGGACCAGAGACCTCTCCACACTGTCGTCCACGATGACCTCGATCGCCACATACTCCGAGTCCGCCAGGCTCGATACCGTCGGACTCTTCTCGGCGGGCAGCACGCCCAGCACCGAGTCCAGGTCGGCTCGGCGCACGTTCATCTTCAGGCCGACCTTGCTGCGCGCCGCGATGGCCGCCTGCAGGAGGATGGACATGTTCTCGATTTTTTCGTGCTTGAACTCGTCGCGCCAGGCGTCGCGGTTGGCGATCAGCCGGGTCGTGGAGACGATCACCGTATCGAGGATGCGCAAGTTGTTCGCCCGCAGCGAGGTGCCGGTCTCGGTCAGTTCGACGATCGCGTCCACCAGGCGAGCCTTGACCTCGGTCGCCCCCCAACTGAACTCGACCTTCACGTGGATGCCCTTGTCCTCGAAGTAGCGCTTCGTGACGCCAATCAGCTCGGTGGCCACAATGCCCCCGTGCAGATCCTCGGGCCGGTTCACCTCCGACTCATTGGGTACCGCCAGCACCCAGCGCGTCGGGCTGCTGGTGGCCTTGCTGTACGGCAGCTCGCACACCTCGACCACGTCGCACCCGTTCTCCTGAATCCAGTCGAAGCCGGTGATGCCCGCGTCGAGCACACCGTCTCCGACGTAGCGGCCGATCTCCTGGGCGCGCAGGTACACAAGTTGGATCTCCTCATCGTCGACCGCCGGGAAATAGCTCCGCTTGGAATCGGAAATGTGCAGTCCCGCCTTGTCAAACAGATCAACTGTCGCCTTCTGCAGACTCCCTGCGGGAAGACCGAGTTTCAGAATTCGTTTAGAAGCCACAGTAACTCCGTACATCCATTTCTTCACACGTATTCGCCCGGCGCGCGGCAGCGCCGGCCAGCTTCGTCTGTCGGTGTTCTCCGGATGGACCGGACTGCTCGACAGAGCCACGGTCAAACGAGCCTGGCCATGCCACCGTTCCCCACGCGCCGGTCGAGCGCCGGCATCATTTCTTCGTCGCCTTTCCGTTCTTCCGCCGTGCGGCCGCCTTCCGGCGGGCCACCTTCGGCGATTCGCTTTCCCGTCGCAGCAGGCAGTAGAACTCGTAGGCGTCCTTGGCCGCCACCTGGCGGGTCAGGAAACCCTCGATGTCCTCCTCATCCGCCTGCGGGTCGATGATCTCGTTGCGCCGGAGATAATCGATCATGTTCTGAGTCAAGGGCACGGCGTGGGCCTGGATCGACGTCAGCATGCAGTAGTTGACGACGAACCGGCTGACCCCCTCGAGCTTTTCGAGTCCCTGGCGGGCCGGTCGTTTGCCCAGTCGCTTGAGGACCTGAAGACTGATCTTGTGGTGCTCGTCGAAGATGCCGCGCAGCGCCGTCGTCAGAGCGAAGGCCGCCGCCCGGCTGGAATCGCTGTTGACGCCCAGCGCCTCGACGATCTCTTCGATCCGCGATACGCGCAAGTCGTTCCAGTCGACGAAGGCGCTGCGAATCTCCTTGAGGGCCTTGTGTGCCGCGGACTCGCTCAACCTCTCGCTGACGATCCCGCTGATCAGCGCCTCGGCCGGGTCGTCATAGGTCCGCCTCTCGACCTTGGGATGTGCGCGCTTCAGTTCCCGGTACAGCTTGCGAAGCCGTTGAGCATATTCCTTACTGTTCTTCATGGCCCTTCCAGATACCCCAGCAGGTCGGCAGCTTCCCCGATCGAAGACGCAGGGGCCGTGATCGCCGGTCCGGATCACTCCGGCGGCTCGTCGTCCTTCTCGCGACGCTCGCCCGCCACTTCATCGATCAGCCTCATCACATCCAACGTCTTGCGAAACTGCTCATCCACATGAAACCGCAGCACCGGACAGAACTTGCTCTCCAGCGCCTCCGCCAGGAACGACTGAATTCTCGTCCGGGCGTGCGTGATCGCGGCGAAGGTCTTGTCCCGGGCGCTGTCGCTGGAAGCGAACACACTCAGGTACACGTCCGCGCTGCGCATATCTGCCATGACTTCCACCCGTGTGACGCTCACGAAGCCGGTGATGCGCGGATCGCTCAGATGATTGGCGATCACATCACTGACGACTTCCCGGATCACACGGGCCACCTTCTCCTGCCTTCGAGTCGGCATAGGGTAGGTTCCTCTTGGGCTGGCGTTCCCACGGATCTCACGATCCGAGTGTTCTGGCCACCTTGACGATCTCATAGAAATCCAGCGTATCGTCCACCTTGATATCATCAAATCCAGCCAGCTTGACACCACACTCCAACCCGGCCTTGACCTCGCGGGCGTCATCCTTGAAGTGCTTGAGGGACTCGATGGACACGCTGTCGCGAATCACAATGTTGTTGCGAATCAGGCGCACCTTGGCGCTCTTGGCCGCCACGCCGCTGGTGACGTAACAACCGGCCACCGTGCCGATGCGGGACACCTTGAAGGTGGCCCGGACGGTGGCCCGGCCCAGGGCCCGTTCCTGCTCCTCCGGCTCCAGCAGGCCGGCCATCGATTTCCGCAGGTCGTCCGTGATGCGGTAGATGATATTGTACAAACGGATGTCCACGCCCTCGGCCTCGGCCACCCGTTGTGCGTGCTCGTCGGCCACCACGTTGAAGCCGATGATGATCGCGTTGGAGGCTTCGGCCAGAAGGACGTCGCCTTCCGTGATCCCGCCCGGCATCGCCTGGAGGATGTTCAGACGCACCTCGTCCGTGCTCAACTCGGACAGGTACTTCTTCAGCACGTCCACCGAGCCCTGCACGTCGGCGCGGATGATGAGGTTCAGCTCTTTGACGTTGCCGGCCTCGATCTGGCTGAACAGGTTCTCCATCGTGACCTGGGTCCGCTCGGCCAGCGATTTCTCGCGGGCTCGCAGCTTGTTCTCTTCCGCGGCGGCCTTCGCGCGGTTCAGGTCATTGAGGCAGTAGAACCGGTCGCCCGCCTGCGGCACGTCGGTCAGGCCGGCCACCATGACGGGCATGGAACTCGTCGCGGCTTTGATGCGCTTGCCGTAGCTGTCCGTCATCGTCCGGATGCGACCGTAGGCGTTGCCCGCCAGTACGATGTCGCCCTTTTCGAGCCGACCTTCCTTGACCAGGAGCGTCGCCACCGGCCCCTCCTGGCTGGACATTCGGGCTTCAACCACCCAGCCCATGGCCGGGACGGTATCATCGGCCTTGAGTTCGAGCAACTCGGCCACGTAATCCAGCGACTCGAGCAGGTCGTCCACGCCCTGACCGGTCGTGGCGCTGGTCTTGACCACTTCGGTCTGACCGCCCCATTCGGTCGGGGTCAGGCCGTGTTCCGACAGTTGTGCGTAAACCCGGTTGATGTCGCAGCCGGGCAGATCGATCTTGTTCAACGCCACGACGATGGCGACCCCCGCGGCCTTGCTGTGGGCGATCGCTTCAATCGTCTGCGGCATGACGCCGTCGTCGGCCGCCACGACCAGGACCACAATGTCCGTCATGTTGGCCCCGCGGGCCCGCATGGCCGTGAACGCCTCGTGGCCGGGCGTGTCGAGGAAAGTCACCGTCTTCTCGTCCCAGCCCACCTGGTAGGCGCCGATGTGCTGTGTGATCCCGCCGGCCTCGCCCGCCGCGACGTGCGTTGAACGGATGCGGTCCAGCAGACTCGTCTTGCCGTGGTCCACGTGTCCCAGCATGGCAGCGACGACGGACCTTTTCTTGAGGCTCACCTTTTCACGCCCTTCGAACTCCTTGAGAATCTGCTCTTCCAGTGAGGCCTTCCGCTCGACGACCAACTCGGTATCGAACTCCAGGGCCACCAGCTCCGCCACATCGCTGCCGATCGACTGGTTAGCGGTGGCCATGGTGCCCTGCTTCATCAGCTTGCTGATAATATCCGTTGCCTTGACGCCCAGGGCGGAGGACAGATCCTTCACGAGGATCGGCTCGCTCATGACCATCTTCTTCGGTCGCGCGGGGGCTTGGCTCTCGCGAGAGGATTTCGATGCGATCCGCCGCGTCGGCCGCGCTCGCAGACCCTCCCCGCCGGCCGCCGTCAGGCGGGCCTGTCGTTCTTCGATGTCTCTCTGCCGCCAGTTCTTCCGCAGCTTGTTCTTCTTGGCGGCCTCCTCATCCGTCTCTTCCTTTCGGCGGCCGTGTGTGCGCTCCTTGCTGCGGGGTTTTGCGCCTTTCTTATCGCTGACCTCGGATGTCGGTGCGGTGGACGGACCCCTGGCGGCGCCTTCTTTGCCGCGGTACATCAGGGGCTCTGTCACCGGTCCGTCGTGTCGCGGCCTGAATCGGGATCGCGGACGATCCGGCGGCTCCGGCGCCTCGACGCGAACAACCTGCGGGCCGCTCAGCTTCGCAGGTCTGGGCTTCTCCAGCATCGGCCCGGCGGGCATCACCACGATCGGCTCCTTGGGCTTCTCCACCACTGGCTTCGGTAGTTCCTCGACCGGCTCTTCCACTCTCGGAGGTTGCTCCTCCTGCACCGGCGGCGCTGCGGCCTCCACGGGCTGAGGCGCCGTCGGAGCGACCGATCCCGGCGCGACCTCGACCAGTGCGACAGGCTCAGGCTCGGCGACCTGGGTCGGCTGCTCTTCGAACACCGCGGCCTCTTCTTCAATGGCCGGCTCGCCGGGCAGCACCTCGGGCTCCATGACGGAGACCTCCGTCTGTTCGCCGTCCGGACCGGCCATCGCCTCGCCGACTTCCTGATATCTGAGCTTCTTCCGGACGCGGACCTCGTCCAGGTCCACCTTCTCCGCCGTCTCCACCGTCGTGACGTTCTCTCCTTCGCTGAACCATTCACGGATCGTAGCCGCCAACCCTGCGGAGATCGTCGCCATGTGGTTTCTGACGTCCAGACCTTCGTCCTGGCACTTCTTCACAATCGCCGAACTCTTGACACCGAGCTCGCGAGCTAGAATATAAACCCTTGTCGTAGCCAAAAAGCCTCCACGTATTACTCAACTTCCTCTCGGGACACGGTATCCAGTGTCCTTCCCTGCTGGGCCAACTGCTTTTCGGCGCGCTTCTGCTCGGCCTCTGCGGTCATCACTTTGGCCTCGCGGTCTGCCGTGGCGACCAGCCTCTCGGCAAGCTCGCGGTCGAGCTTCAGCTCCGCCACCAGCGGATCCGCCCCCACGTCGTCCAGATCGAGCACCGAGATGATCCCCAGCGCGATCAGCTTGTCCACCAGGACATCATCGGCTCCCTCGACGCTCTTGATGCACGTCGCCAGGCGCTCGATTCCCTGGTTGTACTCGTCCGGAGTCAGGATATCGATATCCCAGCCGGTCAGCCGCGCGGCCAGACGGACGTTCTGCCCGTGCTTGCCGATGGCCAAGCTCAACTGGTCTTCTTCCACAACGACGGTCGCCCGTCCTAACTCGAAGCAGAGGGCAATCTCGCTGACCTTGGCCGGCATCAGGGCGTTCGCCACCAGGATCTGGGAGGAGTCGTTCCATCGCACGATATCGATCTTCTCCCCGCCGAGTTCGTCGACGATGTTCTTGATCCGGCTGCCGCGGACGCCGACACAGGCCCCGACCGGGTCCACCTTGTCGTCGAACGACGTGACCGCCACCTTGCTGCGATAGCCCGCCTCGCGGGCCAGAGCACGGACCTCGATAATCCCTTCGGCGATCTCGGGCACCTCGGACTCGAATAGCCGCCGGATGAAGTCCGGATGCGTCCGCGATAGAATGATCTTCACCTGGCTGGCGGATTCCTTCACGTCCAGAATCAAGCACCGGATTCTCTCGCCCGGGCGATGCGTCTGGCCCATGATCTGCTCGCCCTTCGGCATGAACCCTTCCGTCCAGTGGTCCAGATTGACAATCAGCGTGCCGCCCTCGTACCGGACGACGGCGCCACTGACGAGTTGGCCCTTTCGCTGGACGAATTCGCTGAAAATGCTGTCTCGCTCGTCGGCTCGAAGCTTCTGGATCATGACCTGCTTGGCCGTCTGGGCCGGGATTCGTCCCAGCCTTTTGATGTCGATAGGCTGGCCGTCCTTGGAGGCAGTGACCCGGCCGCTGGCGCGGTCGATCTGGACCAAGATCTGGCTGTCCGCCTCGCCAAAATGCTTGCGCGCCGCCGAGACCATGGCCTCCTCCAAATCGGCAAAGATCGACTCCTTGTCGATGTTCTTGTCCCGAGCGATGCTATCGACGATTCTGAGTAATTCCTGGTTCATGATCCAAATCCGTTAGGCCAAAATAAAAAGTGGAAACTCTGACAGTTTCCACTTCAAAACTCCCTGCCGACTGAGGTTGTCATCGTCCCTTCGCCTACATCTGTTGCCTCCGAGAACGGTTTGACTCGTTCCACGGCCTCACCAGCCAAACCTCACTTGGGGGTCCCCAACGCAGAGTCCCGCGTTGACAGGCCCCCTCAACCTCACCGGCACCAAGACATTGAAGCAGAAACTCCAATTCCACAGCCACCACATGCGACAGAATGCAGCGTACCCTTCGCATCATGTGCCTACGCCGCCGCACTGTTCAAACATCCGTTCATAAGTCCTTCCAGCACCTGGTTTTCATCCTGCCTGTAGCCGTGGCAGCCATCAGTTCAGTCACCGAATGTGTAATAATAGTCGTCAAACCCTCTGGTGGCAATAACTTTTTCGCAGATTTTGTCCTTTTTAGCCCAATCTGCGTTAAGACCACCCTTCGGGGCCGAGAGAGGCCGTAACGTCCTATAAGTCTTGCCCATCAGACCTAATACACATAGCGAGTTCGCTCGCCCTTCGACGGGACCAGTCGTTCGTCAGCCCAACGACAGACCAAGGCACTCAACTTGTAGGGGTCTGCACCCCGAGGACCCCCACAAATGGTACATAACAACATATTTACGAGTCGAGCCTATCGGACGTTCGCTTGCCGCTTGCCAAGCGCCCGGCCAATCGCTATATTTCCTGCGACAGATATAGAAGCTGGCGATTAAGGAGCATTTGATGGGGCCAAAACTGGTTGTTGTGGGGGCCGCCGGACGTATGGGCCGACGAATCGTTGCGCTGGCGACGGAATCCAAGCGTTTCGACGTCGTTGGAGCCGTGGATAGGGCGGATCACCCGGATATCGGCAAAGACGTGGGGTTCCTTGCAGGCATCGAGAAGTTGAACCTCCCCCTCGCGGCCTCCTGGCCGGCCGGCGCCCGGCTCGCCGTCGATTTCTCGCTGCCGGAGGCCGCCGAGAAGACCGTCGAGCGCTGCGCCGCCGGCGGCATCTCATTAGTCATGGGCACGACAGGACTTACGACTGCCCAGCACGATGCCCTCAAGGCGGCCGCCCGCAAGATCCCGATCGTCTACGCCACGAACATGAGCGTCGGCATGAACGTGCTGTTCGCGCTGGTGGGCAAAGCGGCCGCCATGCTCGGCGAGGACTACGACATCGAGATCGTCGAACAGCACCACCGGTTCAAGAAGGACGCCCCCAGCGGCAGCGCCCTGACCCTGGCACAGAACATCAGCCAGGCGACGGGAAGGCCCTATCCGGAAAGCCTCGTCCACGGCCGCAGCGGCAAGGAGGCCCTCCGCCAGAAGGGCGAGATCGGCATGCACGCGGTCCGCGCGGGCGATATCACAGGAATTCACTCGGTAATCTACGGCACCCTGGGCGAGACCATCACCCTGAACCACACCGCTCACAGCCGGGACACCCTGGTCCGGGGCGCCCTGCGCGCCGCGGAATGGGTGCTGGGCAAGCCGCCTGCTCTCTACTCCATGGCAGACGTTCTGGGAATCGAATAGTACCGCCGGTCAGGGGGAGGATTTGCTCGCCTCGGCGGTGCCTCCGTATATGCCCATGTTGATCCGCCCACCGTTGGGCAAGGGTTCCTCGCCCACAGGACTGCCGGGGTTCCCGGCGTCGATACACGGACTTGTGACCGTATCGACAACCCAGGTTTGGCTCTCGCGGTCCCACCTGCCCTTTTGGGACTTCAGATGGTAGTCCCCATCGACCCAGAAGTCATCGCCAAGAGTATCTGCCGTTCCATTTGGGTCCCAATAGCCGGGTCTTGCGAAACAAGGACTACTGGCGATATGACCGGGACCGAAAAGCCACGATGCCGTCGTGCAGCAGAATGAGAAGGCCCAGGGGGACATGCCGCCCCCGACATCGTTTGTATCATTTGCATGATGGGCAGCACGATTGTAGCAGATGATGGTGTTCTCCACCGTTCTTGCACCTTCTCCGCCGCCCGTGCAGAAGATGCCCCCGCCCACCCCCACGACCGCTCGATTGCCAACTAGGACACAGTTCGAGACAAGATGTCGCGAGCCAGCACGAGGTCCGTCGCCGAGATACAGTCCTCCCCCCGACTCGTTCGCGGCGTTGCCACTGACGAGCACGTTCTTTAACTCCACGTCCCCAGCGGTGAAGTAGCCCCCGCCTCCGAAGTCCGCGACGCTGCCCCGCAGAGCGACATCGTCCAACGATACGTCGGTCCACGCTGCCAGTAGTGCCCCGCCGTAGGTACGTCCCGGTTTCCAGGGCACTTCCGAGCCCTTGCCGTGTTGGAGTGTCAGTTGCTCGATGTGAACATCCGTGACGTTGTCCAGCAACATGCAGGGTCCGGTGCCACCCCCGTCAACCGTGGTAAGGTCTCTGCCCGCGCCACGTATGGTGAATTGGTGATCGGTGGAGAAAACGCTGACCGACTCGGCGTAAAGACCCGCGTCAACATAGATCACGTCGCCTTCCTGCAGCGCAAAGCGCTCCAAGGCCGTGCCGACGCGTCGCAGCGGCGACCCGGGGTCGAGACCGGAATTCTGATCGTTGCCGGCGGCCGTGGTGAATACGTCCCCACTGGGCGAGTCATCGTTGACGTATATAGCGTTGCTGCGTCCGACTCCTGACAGTGCGATGGTGAGGGTAGGCAGGTTGGGATCATTGATCGTGGCGACCAGCTCCGCAGTTCTGACGCCGATGGTTTTGGGTACGAACAGGACAACCAACTCGCCCGCCGTGCCGGCGGCCAGATCCAGCATCCGGATCGGACACCCAAACTCCGCCGCCGCTTCCCCGCGGATCTCGATGTCGGAGAGGACCAGCGAGGCTGTGCCTCGATTCAGGACGTTGACGGTCAACGAGGGATACTCACCGATGCGTACGTCGTTGAAGACCATCTCCGTTTTCGACAGACTGACAGCGGGCACACTTCCCGGCGCATCCGGGCTGCAGACCACGCCCGGCACCTCGCCTCCCTGGGCATCGCAGAAACGGGCGGTGAACCAATAGGCGCCCCAGTAGTTGCAGACCTTCAGACACAGGCGGTTCCAGCCCGGCGCGAGAACGATCGGGACGGGAGTCTCCGAAGGCGTGTAGCCTGCGCTGTGGACCAACGCGCCGTTAAGCCAAATGCGGCAATCATCGTCGTGCGACACCCGCAGATGGCAGACTGTGTCGCCTGGCACGAACACGCGGGTAAACGCATAAGCGGCGCACAGCGAAGGCGAGCAGAATGCCAGCGACAGGTCCACCCTGTCGGTCTCGGCGATGTAGGGCTCCAGATCACGCGGCGTCTCCCCGCACCGCCAACGGACGCCCCCTTCAATCTCTCCGGGAGACGGATCAAGCTGGGCCTCGCCCGTGACGGTGTAATCGGTGGCGGTCAAGGTGCCCGTGTCGCTGTTGAAGAACGGCCCCAGCAGAAGCCATTGGTGGATATAGGGTGCGGGAGACGGCGGCACGAGAACTGAGACGACGGCGCTGGTGTTCTTCTCCTCGTTGCCCCAGTGATCCACCGCGCGTATGCCGAAGCGATACAGCCGTCCGCCGGTTATCGCAGGCGACACCCAGGAACCGCCCAACGGATCGTTGGCGACACCGAGGGTTGATGAGTAATCGATCGCGCTGGTCCCCTTGTTGGAATAGACATTGTAGTGGTTGCGATCCAGCGAAGCGGATGGAGTCCAGTACAATTTCACGCGCGGGCCCGGCTTCAAAACGGCGCTGAGGCCGGAAGGCGGATCCGGTGGCTGCTGTTCCCCGGCCATGATCGCCGCGATGCGGGAGTAGTATGTGTCGTAGAACGCGTCGTCAATCTGATCTGCGTATTCCGCCTGTGCGCGGAATCGGGGGCGCAGGTCTGTCTGGCAGGCCGCACTCAGCATGCAGATCAGCAGTGTGTCCTTCTGGGCTGAGCTGGCCGCCGCCTGCCGGATGTCGGACGGAACGATCCCCGGCCGACACGCGCAGAGGACCTCCCTCCAGATGTGCCAGCCGTACTCGCTGGCCAGGACGAGGAAGAGGTTGCCGTTGCGTCGCGCGTTGGCGTCGGCGGTCACCTGCGCGACCTGCTCCGCCGTGAGTCCCCATCGGCCGGGATCGGCCGAAAGCTGCTCCAATGCGTAGTCCTCCCACACGCGCGCCAACCATCCCTCGGTGCCACCGTAGGTTGCGGTGACAATAGCGCTGAACGTCCCGCCATAATACTCGCTGGGGTAGTACCCGAAGTTGTGCCCGGCCTCATGTGCAAACAACGCCGGAAAGTAGGAGCCGGCGCGCGGATACGACGGGTAGTCGGCCATGCCATACCAGCCCAGCCCGAACGTAACGGGATTCCCATTCCAGGCCCATCCCACGGTACTGCTGGAGTAGCTCGCCAACTGGTAGCCGTCGCCCCCGAAGCCCCAGAGTTCGGTCAGCAGATCCAGCAAGGCATCGTAGATGGTCGGCACGTCGCAGCGCTCGACCGTCGTGTCAAGCCACTCCGGCCCCAGCAGGCCCGCATGCTGACCGAAGGCCCTGGACCGGTAGATGACGGCGCGTCCGATCCCGCTGCTCATGCCATCCGTTCCCTCGAACCACAGGTACGTCCGTCCGTCGTAGTCGTAGCCGCACGGGTGACCTACTCCAGCGGAGCACCAACTGCCCGGTGGGCCGGCCGGCAGGACCGGGTTCGCCAGGTGCTTGGCCCAGTATACGCCGTCGGCCGAAGTGGCATAGCCGATCTGCTCTCTGACGCCGTCCGTGCCCGTGTAGTACATCGTGAACAGCGGCGGGTATAGACGCTCCTCGACCACATAGGCACCTGACACACCGGTGCCGTCCCACTCCGCCGGCCCGCCCGGCGACAACACAGGGTTGCCCGCATCCTTGGTCCACACCTCCCCGGACCAGGTGGCGCGGCCGATCCGCCACGCGACCCCGTCGGAGCCGCTGTAGTACAGCAGCGCGATAGCGCCCCCATTGGCCACAAAGGGGTCGCGCACGTGCCGGGAGTCCCAGGCACCGGCGGTCACATCGAGAATCATACGGCGGTTGGACAGAGATCGATCGGGGTGGAGGTAGGCCGCCCCAATCCGCCACGTGCCCTGGGACACACCCGCGTAGATGAACTCGCTCTCCGAAGTGGCGGGATCGCCGATGCCCTCGGCATCCCACTGGCCGGCCTGACCCGGGTCGATCCAGACGCCGCGGGCTGGATTGTCCAGACCGCCGGCTCCGCGCAGCGAGCAGCTCGCATCACTGATGACATCACGCCCCTCCTTGGACACGACGTACCAGGGACTCGAGCCCACGAGAGCGCACCCGGGACGGCTAACAGAGGTGGCGCCGGCGATGCCCGTGTCCGCCGCCGCAATAGATGGTTCCGGCGAGACGTACTCCCAGATCGGTGCTCGCATGGGACAAAGACCCAACTCGCCCAGCGGGGCCGCCTCCGCTCCATGGGTCAGGACGGGGTTCACCTTGTAGTAATACGGCAGGCCGTTGTCCAAACCGGTGTCTTCAAAAGTGGAAGCGTCCGCACCAAGAGTCGCTCGCAGACTGTAGTGGGTGCTCGCTCCGTAGTCACGTCGGTAGACGCGATAGCCGGCAACGCTTCTGGCGTCGGTGGTCCAGGTGAGCTGGACCATACCATCGCCGACGCGGCCTTCCATCCGGTCGGCGGCACGCGCAGCGGTAGCAACCCCGGCACAGAGGAGCGTTGTCATCGCCAGTCTGGAGATCACACAAGACGACATGAGAACACCTCCGAACCGTCTTCGAATGGAAAGGATCACTTTCTCTTTGAGAACGCGTCAAGGTGTTGCACGCTGGTACTTCATCGACGTGTGACTATACCAATCAGCATACCGAACGAGTGGAGGCCTGTCAATGCGCCGACCGTCGACGTTGAGGGCGGCACGCGAACGGAGCAAGCTGATGCCTTTCTTCTTGGATTGGCGTGCGGCCTCTTGTAGTCTCTGGCCATGTCTGCCCGACGCAAGATCAAGCTGACCATCGCCTACGACGGGACCGACTATCACGGCTGGCAGATCCAGCCCGGGCTCAGGACAGTTCAAGGAGTGCTCTGCGAGGCCGCGACCTCGCTGCTGCGATGTCCGACGCACGTGCAGGGCGCCAGCCGGACGGACGCAGGCGTCCACGCCCGTGGACAGGTGGCCGTGCTTGAGACCGCGCACCCCATCCCCGCCAACCACCTTGCCTTGGCGTTGAACGATTACCTGCCGCAGGATATCGCGGTTCTGCATGCTCAGGAGGTCGGGTCCGGCTTCGATCCGATGGCGGATGTAGTACGAAAAGCCTACCGCTACACGATCTACACAGGTCGCTTCCGCCCGGTCCGTCAGATCCGATTCTGCTGGCACTGCCCCGCCCCCTTGGCCCTCGACGCTATGCGGACGGCCGCCCGGCTTCTCGTCGGATCGCACGACTTCCGCTCCTTCGCGGCCGCCGTTGAGGAGGACCAGAATACCGTGCGAACCCTCTTCCGCTGCGATGTCGTGCAAGGCATCGAAGGCGATCCCGATATGCTCGCCATCGACCTGGAGGGCGACGGCTTTTTGCACCACATGGCCCGCATCATCGCCGGGACCCTCATCGACATCGGGCGCGGGCACTGGCCGCCCGAGCATATGGCGCAGATCCTGGACGCCCGCAATCGCCAGGCGGCAGGTCACCTTGCCCCCGCCAGCGGGTTATGCTTAGAGTGGATACGCTACCGCCAAGAGACGACCTCACGACAGTGACGTTATTGCAGGGAGCGTGACCGAACGGCTTTGCGTCGCCCTGTCTTTCCCGGGCGGCCGGAGGCTGCACGGGAAGCGTGGAATGATGGAATCATGGAATACTGGAACAATGGGTGTTCGGAGTAGCTCCTCCGCACCATTCCACTATTCCAACACTCCAGTGTTCCATCTCTTCCGCCCGCTTCCACGCTTCTCCGCGGCTCCGCCGCTTCCCCCGCAGGTCAACCTCTCCCGCTGAGTCTCCCCTCAATCCAGGCAGGATCGCGTCGCATGGGCAAAACCGCGATGACGTAGACAACCTCGGCCGCAACCTCGTAGTAGATGGCATAGGGAAACCGCTTCGCGAGCATTCGGTAGAGACCATGGGCCCGGCTGTGAATGCCCGCATAGATCAGCAGCGATTCGATGTCGCCGAGCACGCTGTCCCAGAAGTAATCGCCGACGCCGG
>ENA-OSEO01003423-OSEO01003423.1-sediment-metagenome-genome-assembly--contig:-NODE-3423-length-18848-cov-4.264024_pt1 | contig 18848 bp, 15 predicted proteins | sample MGYA00237883_ERZ534232 | MGnify/ENA metagenome assembly ERZ534232
CGACCCCAATATTCACCATGTGCGGCGCGCCTTGACGTCCGCCGAATTTCTGGTGGTCCAGGAGATCTTCCTTACCCGGACGGCCGAATTGGCCCATGTGGTGCTGCCGGGCGCCTCCTGGGGAGAGGTGGAGGGGACCTTCAGCAATACCGAGCGGAAGGTCCAGCGGGTGAGAGAGGCCGTGGAACCGCCCGGGCAGGCCAGACCCAACTGGGTGATCCTCTCGGAAATCGGGAAACGACTCGGACTGAAAATGGACTATGCGTCTGCCCAGGACGTATTTGAGGAGATCCGTAGTCTCACCCCCAGTTTTGCGGGCATCACCTACGATCGCCTGCACGACGAGGAAATTCAGTGGCCCTGCCCAGCAGCCGATCACCCCGGGACCCGGTTCCTGCACCGGGGACAATTCACCCGGGGGAGAGGTCTGTTCCATGCCATTGCCTATCGGCCGTCCGAGGAATTACCGGACGCGGAGTTCCCGTTTATTCTGACCACCGGCAGGAGGTATGCCCACTACCATACCCGTACCATGACCGGTAGATGCCCGTCTCTTGAACGGGAATTTCCGGGGCCCATGGCCCAGATCCATGTTCGGGATGCCGAGAAACTGGGGCTGAATGACGGCGATTCAATAAAGGTGGCGTCACGCCGGGGAGAGATCATCACGCCGGTCAGAGTCGGCGACATCGTGCCGGAAGGGGCGATCTTCATGGATTTCCATTTCCAGGAGGCCAACCCCAACTGGCTTCTTGGAACGTCGCTGGACCCGGTATCCAAGACACCGGACTATAAGGTCTGCCCGGTAAGACTTGAAAAAAATCCCGATGGCTGATTCTCAGGGCGTCTTTACGCTTCAAGAAACGAAAGGATCTCGGCTGGCCTTCTTCCGGGCTCGAGTGCCGGACTTTCTGTGTCGAAACAAACATGAGGAGAAAGTATGGATCTCAAGAATGTACACAGTATCTGCGGCATGTGCAGTGTGCGATGCCCCATCATGGCGCAAGTTAAGAACGGTGAGGTCACATTTCTCCAGGGCAATCCCCACATCCCGGCCATGAAAGGGGCGCTCTGCCCGCGCGGCGCGGCGGGCATCGCACTGCTCAAGGATTCGGAACGACCCACGGTTCCCATGATTCAAGACGGGCCGCGCGGAAGCGGAAACTGGCGCACCGTCACCTGGGACCAGGCACTGGATCACATCACCAACAAACTGATACAGATAAAGGAGGAATACGGCGGACGGAGCATCGCCCTTACGGATCGGGGAGGGCCTTTTCGCGATCTTCATCGCGCCTTTTTAAGAGGGGTGGGTTCCCCTAATTACTGTAATCACGATGGCTCGTGCGCCCGTAACGTGCATCATGCCAACCTCTCTGTCACAGGTCTGGGCCGCAAAGACGTGACATATGATTTTAAAAACGCCAGGCACGTGGTGCTGCAACTGCGTAATATATTTGAGTCCATCGATGTGCAGGAAGTTAATGATCTGACGGATGCCATGAATAACGGGTGTAAACTGACGGTCATCGATATCCGGGGCAATGTATCGGCCACCAAGGCAGACCGCTTTTTAATGATCCGGCCGGGGACGGATTATGCATTCAATCTGGCTGTGATACATGAATTGCTGGAGAAGAGATTGTATGATGTCGATTATGCCAATCGGCATATTCAGGATTTGGACCGACTTGAGAGATTTGTGAAACCTTATAGCCCTGAATGGTCAGAGGCCGAAACCGGGATTTCAGCAAAGGCCCTGCGTGAGTTTGTCAGGGAAGTTGCGCAGGCCAGACCCAGCGTCATCTGGCACCCTGGTTGGATGACGGCACGTTACAGCAATTCGTTTTATGTATCCCGTTCCATCTATATCATCAATGCCCTGTTGGGCGCCATCGGCGCCAGGGGCGGACTGCCCATAACGAACAAGCCCAAAGATGTGGGGCACTCTGACCTCAAATCCTTTCGGGATCTCTTTCCCAAACCCCAGGAGAGACGGGCCGACGGCGTCGGATGGCGGTATCCACATTTTGACGATGGTCCCGGCCTTGCCCATCAGCTGTACAAGGCCATGGAAACCGATGATCCCTATCCTGTAAAGGCCTATATCGCCTATCGCCATGATCCTTTGATGGCCTTTCCCGATCCAGATCATCTCATGCGGATTTTCGATCGTCTTGAACTCCTTGTATCCGTGACCTTCTCCTGGTCGGACACGGCCTGGTACTCCGATGTGGTCCTTCCCCTTTCGGTATATCTGGAACGGGAAAGCGTTGTGGGCACAAAGAACGGGCTGAGCCCCTATCTCTTTGTACGCAATCGGGCGGTTGAACCGAGGCATCTGACCCGGGCCGACTGGGAAATCGTGGTTGGGCTGGCCAAAAGGCTTGACATGCCGGAGCTGGTGTTCGATGACATTGAAGCGATTCGGGAATATCAGCTTCAGGGAACCGGGGTGAAGCTGGCGGATTTTGATGCCACCGGTTTTGTACCCTTGTCGTCGCGGCCTCTCTACCGAGAACCCGCGTTTAAAACCCCGAGCGGAAAAATTGAGATCATCTCCCAGCGGCTGGAACAACAGGGGATCCCCTCATTAAAGCCCTACTCGCCTCCTACACGACCACCTGAGGGCCATTTCCGTCTCACTTTCGGCCGCTGCGCCGTGCATACTCAGGGCCATACGGTCAACAATCCCTTGCTGTCCGAAATCATGCCCGAAAATGAACTCTGGATCAACAGCGAACCGGCTGAGGAACTCGGCATTGTTGACGGCAGCGTTGTCACAGTATCCCAGAAAAGCTATTCGGAGCAGGTTAAGGCAAAGGTGACAGACCTGATTCATCCGGAGGCGGTCTTTGTGATACACGGATTTGGTCACCGGCTTCCTGCAGAAACCAGGGCTTTTGGCCGGGGGCTAGCCGACAACCGGTTTATGCAGGGCGGCCTCGACTGCTGGGACCCGGCCGGGGGCGGGCTGGCCCTTCAGGAGCACTTTGTAACCGTCAGCGCCAAATAGGACGACAGAACCGGCTTGCAAGGAAAAATAGGAGACGGTTTCGAGACATTCCCAAGTTTTTTGATGCGCAGAAGAAAGTCAGCCCCCCATCACGTTGTGAGGCGCAGCAGGGGGTTTGGGGGGAGAATATCCGTTAAGCCAGCAAGTCTCGGCGTTCCGTGACTTTAGAGAAAACCTCCAGGAAACTCCAAACAAAAATGTTGGATGGAAAGAAGTCAATCAGAAAAGACAACGCCACTCCGGCCTCTGCAAGAGGGGGAGTCAAGCTCGAAATCTGCGGGGAAGAGATGGTCGAAAAGATTGTGAAGCTGAGCGGCAACAGCGGTCGGGTCTACCTGCCGCTGCCCTGGGTTGGATGCCGTGTGAAAATTGTAAGAACCAACTGAGGCCCGGTCCGGTTTTGCGCCTTCACGATACGCTCATCCGGTTCCAGTGGCGCCAGACAAGGGGGGTGAAGCCCTTTTGCTGGGCGATGATGTCCAGATGTGGAAGTTCGAACGGGATAAGATCACCTGAAGGTTTGTCAATTAGTTCGGAAATATCCAGGCACGTGAGGTAGTTGTTGCATTTGTTTCTGAAAGAAGCCCCCGAGCTCTGAACTTTCTCGCAGAGTCAGATGGCTTGCACCAAGACTTCAAGGTCATGAACAGCCTTCTGGCCCCTGCATGGTTCTCGCAACCCGGCAGGCTCCCGTTTCTCCTGAAGTTTTGGTCTACAGTGCCCTGTTGCGTAATGGTGATTCTCGGAATCAACCTTGTTTTGCGCGTGTGGAGCAAGATTCTGAAGACCATGCGGAAGAGGCAGGCAACCTCCAGATTCGTTATGCTGGTGATCCATACTGCTTTCGGTCTGGTGGCGTTGGGCCATTTCAGAAGCTTCCTACTGGGCTATCGGTATGAAAACGTCAGAATGCGGCAAGGTCAAGCCTTCACCCTGCCGGAGGGATACGCCCTGACCGTCACGGATATCCATTTTGAGAATGACATGGCGCTCGTGGCCACTCAATAAATAGAATTTTTTTCATATGGAGGAGGAAAGAGATGGGGAAAGGGATAAGGTTACTATTGTTATCGAATGTGCTTCTTTCTACATTGTTGGTCATAGGGAATGGGAGTGCCCTTGGAGGAGATGCTTCCAGTCCTTTATGGAAAAATGGCCAGCCAGACGCTGAAATTATTTTGGCCCAGGAGAATACATCCTCGCCAGAGTCGAATGACACTAAGGCGAAAGATTTACCAAAGGAGACTCCTCACGATATGCAGATAACGGTCACCGCAAAAGGGATCGCCGACGAGGGAACCGTTGAAAACGGTTATCGCGTTGAAACCATCTCGATAGGTCCGTTGGGGACCAGGGACATCATGGACACCCCCTACTCGATCGATGTGCTGCCAAGCGATCTGATACAAAACCGGCAGGCAAAAAGTCTCGAGGATGTGGTGAAATACCTGCCTTCGGTACAGATCGAAGCAAGGGGTGGAATGAATGTGGGCCGTCCTCAAACGCGAGGATTCGAAGGACATGTCGTGCAAAACAGCCGCATGGACGGGATGAATATTGTCGATACGACCGCATATCCCATGGAACAGTTTGAACGGATAGAGGTACTTAACGGATTATGCGGCTCACTTTATGGTCCGGCCACTCCTGCCGGCGAATTCGGCTTTGTGCTCAAACGCCCAACCTCCGATCCGTTATATCGATTAAACCTGAGTTATGTCTCAAAAGAAAATTTTACGGGTCATATTGATCTAGGCGATCGTATAGGAGCGGATGACCAGTTCGGCTATCGAGTCAATCTGCTTTACGCCAATGGAGAGCAATTTGTCGATAAAAGCAACCTCAGGAGAGGATTAGGGAGCGTTGGACTGGATTGGAAACCATTTCGCGACACGGTTGTTGAGGCCAATTTTAGCTATTATGAATACGAGGAAATGGGGTTCCCGGGCGGTTTCTCGATAAAACCGGGGATCAAGATCCCCGACGCGCCAGATCCGACACTCGTGGGCTTAGGCCAGGAATATGCCGGAAATGACCTTGATACCACGACTTACAGTCTGCGTATAAAGCACGATTTCAATCCGGACTGGCACCTTATCGTTGGCGGCCTAAACCAAGTGGCGAATCGTGACCTTAGGTCAGTTACGAATACCCTCATAAACGATGCCGGTGATTATGTCTCTACGATCCGATCGTCTGCCGCCAGCCGTTTTGAGGTAGACAGTTGGATCGGCTATCTAAACGGCCGTTTCGATACCTGGGGAATCCGCCACGACACGTCCCTCGGAACCAATGGCTTTCAATGGCGGCTTTATGGAAGCAATAAGACCACTAATATCACACTCGGTTCAGGTAACATCAACTATCCGATAACGTATCCGGCGCCTATATGGCCGGACGACCCAGGACGGTATCAGTCTGGCCTCAATCAGCAGGAGACTCTGATCCTGACAGATACCATCTCTTTTAATGAAGCCTGGTCCGTCATGCTGTCCGCAAGCCAGGATTGGATGCATAGCCGAAGCTTTGATAAATCGGGGGCAACCACAAAAAGTTATGATGACAATGGGATCAGCCCGGCGGCAAGCGTAATGTATAAACCGCTTGAAAACATGACCACATATGTCACCTACGCCGACAGCCTCAATATGGGCGACACCGCACCTGACACCGCTATAAATCAGGGCGAAACCTTGGCGCCTTACCGAAGCAAAGAATGGGAGGTAGGACTTAAGTACGCCTTGTCCAAACTGAACTTAACTGCGGCTGCATTTCGCATAGAGCGGCCCTTCGCTTACATAGACCCTGATGACGAGATATTCAAGACGAATGGAGATCAGGTCAATTACGGGCTGGAATTCATGGGTGTCGGTGAGATTTTACATAACCTCAACCTCTTTGGCGGTATTACCCTGCTTGATCCCAAGCTCAAAGGCACTGTGAATCCTGAGACCAGCGACAAACAAGTCGTCGGGGTCCCGAAGGTGCAGGCCAATTTCTTGCTCGAATACGGATTAGACGTTGTGCCGGGGTTGTGGCTGAATCTGAACTATCATTACACAAGTCAACGCCCAGCGGACGATAAGAACACCAACTGGGCCAAGTCCTACAACACATTTGATATCGGTGCCCGTTATGTTACCAAACTTATGGGCCTAACGACCACCTGGCGCTTTGAAGTAAAGAATTTGACTGATGAGACATACTGGGCATCCGTTTTTCCGAACAATATCAATGGCTCGAGCACCAGCTATTCCCTATTCTTAGGTAGGCCGCGCGAGTTCCTTTTTTCCATACAGTTTGAGTTCTAATTTTGGATGAAAACATGCTTTTCCCGTATAGTAACTTACGGTCTTAACGACAGAATGACGGCTGATAAGAGTTCCAAAGGAATGAAGAAGAAGATTGAGAAATATAGATGATATGCGTTGACGATAAAAAACGTAATATACTCAATATATTATTAATATTGATGATGGTTTGGCATGTTGTCGGATGTCAGAAAGAACAGCAGGACCGGAGGGCGCCTTCTGAATCGTCCGGATCCTCGAAACAAACCAGGACCATCACATATTACACGGATCAATCCATCACGGTTCCTCAAAAAATAAACAGGGTCGCCACCGGCTGGCCAGCACAGAACTCCGTTATCGCCATGCTCGGTTATGGCGATAACATCGTCGCCACCGTTGACATGATCAAGGCGAGTCCCATTTTCAACAAATTCGTGCCCAGTATCAAGGATGCCGTCGTCTGTTTCGCCACTTCTTCCGGGGAACTTAACATCGAAGGACTCCTGCACGCCAGACCGGATGTGGCCTTTATCGCACAGGGGTCCAGGGGACGACAATTTGAGCGCCTGCAGGAAATGGGTATCCCCGTCGCGTTTCTAAAAGCCAACGCCATGAAGAACCTGCTCGACCGCACAATGATCACTGGTGAAATTCTCGGGGAGGATGCATACCAGCGTGCCCTGAAATATGTCGAATATTTCAATCATAATGTGCGACGGGTTAGCCAGAGAATTTCACAAATCCCGAAGAAGCGGCGAGCAAGGGTTTATCATGCCATGGGGAATCCGCTGATGACCAATGCCGGTCCCAGCCTGGTTCAGGATTGGATGGATTTGGCCGGAGTGATCAATATTGCCCAAGATTGGCGCATAGCAAATACCGGGATGAGTGGCCACGGCAATGCCAATCTGGAGGAGATCATCGCCGCCGACCCGGATGTGATTCTCTGTATGGACGTCGTCGCGGCGGACTTCATAAAAACAGAACCGGCCTGGGGCGGCATAAAGGCGGTTAAAGACGGCAGGGTATATGTCAATCCCAAGGGTCTGTTCGTGTGGTGCCGTGAAACCTCGGAAGAGGCCTTGCAGTTCCTCTGGCTCGCCAAGACCGTGTATCCAACCGACTTTGCCGACATCGACATTGCTGAGGAGACCAGGTCCTTCTATAAGAACTTTTACGGATATGACCTGAGCGATGACGATGTCCAATTGTTCTTAAATCCAAAAAGGTAAGCGGAGAGCGTAGATGCAGGGATTATCAATCGGGAACTGCGCATGAAACTGATCATGCCAACATTGAGCCCAAGACTGGAATGTGGAGCAACCTTGTAAACGAGGAGAATATTCAATGAAACCGATAATCAACTGGGAAGAACTTCAGACAATCACAATGCCGCCCATGCGGCATAAAGATGAAATGGACGCCGCGTGGAAAAAAAACTTTGCCGCTTTTTACAACAAAATGGCCTCAATGGAAAAGCTCTACACGCTCAATCAGGTGAACGCCCTTCCCCTTCTGACCAGCGACACGTTGCTGGATATAGGCTGCGGCCCGGGGAGATTATCCGTTCCGCTGGCGCAACGGGTCAAAAGTGTTACGTCTCTCGATGTGTCGGAAGAAGTGTTGAAATATTGCAGAATGAATGCCGATGGCGCAGGGTTAACGAATCTTACCACGAAACAATTGGACTTTGAGGAGGCCGCCGCGGGCGAAAACATTGAAATACACGATGTGGTTATTTGCTCACGCTCCATAGGCCTGAGGAATTTGGCAAAACTTTCCAGCTTTGCCAACAGGCTTACGGCAATTGTTAGCTTTGCCAACGCCCCCACCATACCGCAACTTCTCTCAAACATATTTAACGAAACAGCTGTTGAAAATGGGCAAAGACAGTCCTTCGCCACATATGGCAAGGACAGAAGAGTAAATTACAATGTGCTGTTTAATATTGCATACGATTTAGGCTTTGAACCCAACGTCAAAGTAGTTGAAGACGGCTTCACCAAAGATTATGCCTCCAAAGAGGAAGCGTATGAGGATATCATCGCGTTGGGAAAAGTTGATGAAGACAAAATTGATATTTACAGAAGAAACCTGGATAAATATCTGACAAAAAACCATAAGGGCGGCATCACATTCTTCATAGAAACCAGAACATGCGTAATATGGTGGGAAACAATCCGGAAATATTTTTTTTTTTGCATCTAATATCGTGGAAGCAGTTTTTCTGGTCCGCCTATCCTGTTCGGCGCACTTTGCCCCGAGCGGCGTTTTTCCGCCCCTGATTTTGGGTCAATGGCTCGCATCACAATAAAGAGACTACAACGCGTTCCGTGCATGTTTCGGCAGAAGAGTGGGTAGCGCGCGACACATTGTACAAGATTCGCAACCTCTCCTGCAGGTCCTCCAGGCTTGTCAACTCGGCGGTGTGGGCGACTTCCCACCCTACGAAGAGGATCGAACCAAGGGAATGTAGATCGTTCCTTGGTTCTTGAAAAAGCGGGTTTCGCCTGCTCATGGAGATAAAAACAATAATCGTTTGGCAGAAAGAATAGGGGTAACGAGATGGAGATATCGAAGGTTTCAGTTACCGAGTGCCGGCATGTCCTTGTCTAAAAAGAAATTGCTTATTCTGATGATATCGCCCATATGCTTCTTTCTGATCTCTCTTTTCTTGGGCCGGTACGCCATCCCACCTCTGACCGTGATCCAGGTTCTAATAGCCAAAATCATACCAACCCCCCATACCTGGCCGAAAACCGTGGAGGCCATTATAATAAACGTAAGGATTCCAAGGGCCTTGCTGGCCATGGTCATCGGTGCCGGGCTTTCCGTAAGCGGTGCCTCTTTCCAGGGCATTTTCAGTAATCCTCTCGTCAGCCCGGATATCCTGGGCGTTTCAGCGGCCGCCGGTTTCGGCGCGGCTTTGGCTATCTTGTTTTCGCAAAGCGGCCTCGTCACCCAGATGAGCGCGTTTGGTTTCGGCATCCTCGGCGTGACCATAACCTACCTGATAAGCCGCGTTTATAGGACCACCCCAACGCTCATGCTTGTCCTTGCTGGCGTCATTATCGCTGCCTTATTTGGTGCCCTCACTTCCGCCACCAAGTATCTGGCAGACCCGGACGCTAAACTTCCGGCCATCACCTTCTGGCTCATGGGCAGTCTGGCATCCTCCTCCTGGAAAGACGTGCTCAGGGCCTGCCCGCCGATAGGTGCGGGTATGGCCGGGCTGCTCATGCTCCGCTGGCGCATCAACCTGCTGTCGATGGGTGACGAGGAGGCCCGTTCACTGGGGGTAAGAACCGAAGCCCTAAAGGGATCCATCATTATCTGCTGTACCTTGGTAACCGCAGCGGCAGTATGCGTGAGCGGCGTGATCGGATGGATAGGGTTGATCGTGCCGCATATCGCCCGCATGCTGGTTGGCCCGAACCATAAGGTACTGTTACCAGCATCTATGGCTGCAGGGGCCTGCTATCTGCTGCTTATTGATGACATCGCCCGCACAGCCACAGCCACGGAGATCCCTCTGGGTATCATTACCGCAGTGGTCGGTGCGCCCTTTTTCGCTTACCTCTTGCGAAAGACCAAAGGAGGGTGGAAATGATGCCCCCTCTCCTTAGGCTACAGGATGGCTCATTCTGCTATAGGGATAAAGACATATTCTCAGGGCTTAACCTGACGATGAACCGTGGCGAGGTGCTTTGTGTCCTCGGCGGCAATGGCTGCGGCAAAACAACGCTGTTGAAATGTCTGAACGGGTCCCTCAGATTGAGGATGGGGCATGTCTATCTGAAAGGCAAGTATATTCACTCGATGAGCAGTGTCGAAATCGCCAGGCGGATGGGCTTTGTTTTCCAGGAGCACAGCCCCCCCTTCCCTTTCTCGGTCATCGAGGTGGTTCAAATGGGGAGGGCACCTCATCTCCATCTCTTCGCGTCACCTTCTCATAGAGATAGGGCCATTGCCGAAAAGGTATTGGAGATGGTCGGCATGCTGCACCTAAGGAAAAAACCGTATACCCAGATCAGCGGCGGGGAAAGGCAGCTCGTCCTTATCGCCAGGACACTGGCCCAGGAACCCGAGGTTATTCTGCTGGATGAGCCGACGTCTCATCTCGACTTTAAAAACCAGACACTGGTCCTGAGAATGGTAAATAAGCTGGCTCAAAACGGTTTGGGTGTCCTGATGACATCACATTTGCCGGACCACGCGCTGCTCTTTTCAAGCCGGGTCGCCCTGATGAAAAACGGCAGATTTCTCTCCGTGGGCAGACCCGAAGAGGTTATGACAGAGGAGAGCCTCAAAGAAACTTACGGGATACAAGTGAACTTGGCCACGGTGATTGACCCGGGGAATGGAAAGGCCCTCAAGCTGGTGATCCCGGCGCGAGAGCCTGTCGAAGTCCCTGAAGCACACTGAAAAGGATAGGATCCATATAGGTGAATGACAAATGGATGAAGCTTGCTTAGAACCCGGCTATGGCATTGATTGGGATGACTTGTGGCGCCGGCAACTTAAATCGGCTTCCTTCAGGACATTGGGAGCCGATCGTTGGAATGCCGTCGCGGCTAACTGGGATAAGTCGATGCGCAGCTCCGATAACAACAGCTATGTAGACCAGCTTCTGACCAGAATGGACCTCTCATCAGATCTGACGGTACTGGATGTGGGATGCGGCAACGGTAGACTGGCCATCCAACTGGCAAAGCGGGTCCATCATGTCACAGCCCTTGACCAGGCACCTGCCATGTTGGCGTTGACAAGGAAGAATGCAGCGATGGAAGGCGTCCAGAATCTCACGACCGTGCAGATGGATTGGCCGAAGGCGCGGATAGGATTAGACGTTGCGCAGCACGATGTGGTGTTGTCTTCAAGCTCAGCGCTGATGCTGGATTTGCGGGAGTTTCTGACCCGGATGGATGGGGCAGCCAAGAAACGGAGTTATCTTGTATGGGGGGTTGGCCGGAACGTGGGCGACGCTCGGGCCTGCAGGGTGTTGGGCGAGGCATACCGGCCTACGCCATCCTATATGGTCATCTACAACTTGCTCTATAGCATGGGCATCTTGGCCAATGTGGAGATTTGCCAACAGACCGGGGTTCGCCGGGTCAAGGATCTAACAGAGTTGGTGAGAACAGTTGCACACCGCGCGCATGGCCGAACCCTCGACGAGGAAACCCATAAGAGGTTGATAGCCTTTTTCGAGAAGGAACTGACCTACAAAGATGGCTATTACTGCCAGGATGTAAGTTCCTCCTGGGCTTTGATTTCGTGGAACAAGCATGGCCCGCGCTTAGGAAACACGGGGAAGTAATCCTGAGAATGAAAAAGACATCAAACGGGTTATTCCTGCATGAGAAAACGCCGTAATAAGATAGAGACGGGGCCATAAGATAATGTTGTTTGCGTCCTATATAGCTTATTGTCTACGTGTATCCGTGTTTGTTCTGCTTTTTTCCTTGAGTTTATCTCAAGGTGTATATGCTGTACGAGAAGAGGTTATTGAGCAGGATACCGATGATGACGGGAAGATAGATCAGATTGCGCATGTGGACAAGAACGGCCATGTGGTCAAGTTGGAGGTGGATACAAATGCCGACGGCCTGATGGATAAAATCCAGTACTATGAGAATCAGAAGGTTGTCCGGTTGGAAAGAGACAGAAATTATGATCAAAAGATAGACAGCTGGGACTATTTTGAAAACGCGAAAAGAAAGGTCCATAAGCGGGCATGCATAGAGACCGGGAAGATTGATCAGGTGACCGTGTTTGACGATTTGGGGCTTCCTTTAAAGATCGAGAAGGATACTGATGGCAACGGGAGACTTGAAACGATCTATCATTATCAGAAAGGCATACTGACGTTATCCACTAGAGATGAGAATGGCGATGGCAAGGTAAATATTATCCAGAAATATCTAAACGATATTCCGATTGAAAGACAAGTGGACCGGGATGGAGACGGTCGCTTTGAAAGAATCGTACTGTTTGACAAGGAAGGACTGCCCCGAGAGATCCGACATGATGGGGACAATGATGGATACATGGAAGTTATACGTCTATATGAGAAAGGCGCTATCAAAATTGAGAAAAAAGATGCTAACAAAAATACTAAATATAACATAATAGCTTATTTTGAAGATGGGGAGATATCTGAGCAAAACAGGGATACCAATGCGGACGACAGATTCGATGTGTGGACCAAATTTAGGAATGGCAGACCTGTGAGTCAGGAAAAGGACACTAATTTTGATGGCAACCGGGACGTCTTCAGTACATTGGATGCCCAGGGGTTTCCAGAGAAGGTTGAAGAGGATACGAGGCATTCGGGAAGGATCGATAAGATTCGTATATATAAGAAAGGAAAACCGGTTACTTTCACGCATGATTCTGATGGGGACGGCCTTATGGATACGGTTTCACATTTCAAAGAGGGAAGACTGTCATCGCAAACACAGGACACAAATAAGGATGGGAGGCATGATGTGAAAATCGTCTTCAATAAGCAAGGCGATAAGGATCATATTGAAAGCGATACCGACTTTGATGGTAAGGTGGACGCATGGGAGTACTATGGTGCCGGCGATGTCTTGGAACGACTAAAAAGAGATGCGAATCACGATGGAAAGGTAGATGTGGTCATCTACTATGAGGGTGGTATCAAGCATAAAATGATAGAGGACCAGGACGGTGACGGCCGTTATGAACTTGTTCAATCCTTTAATCATCCAAAGTGGTCTCGAGTTATAGAACTGGATGCCAACGGAGATACCAAGCCCGAAGTCAGGTATTTCTATAAAGAGAATACATTGCGTCGCAAAGAGGTCGATGAAGATGGTAATGCCGTACCTGAGACAATAGAGCATTATACTCCGGAAGGCCGCTTGGAGAAGGTGGAGATGGACGAGGGGAATAACGGCCATTTGAACATCACATGGTTTTATGACGCAAATGAAGAACCTGTGAGAGCGGAAAAGGACAACAACGGAGATGGAAAAATTGAGCTATGGTATGCTTACGCAGGGGGGCGGTTGAAACATCTTCAGGAAGATACGACCGGAGACGGACTACCCGATCTGTGGGAGTTATACGATGAATCCGAGGCACTGATTCAAAGATCAAAGGACCTGAATATGGATGGGAAACCTGATGTCGTAGAGTCGGTATCTCAATGACAGGATATGGCGGAGGAAATAATTTATGATGGAGTTTCTTGATAAGGGTGGAGTGCTTGTCCCTCCGATTCTCTTCTGTTCGGTATTGGCATTTGCGATATTTTCGGAGCGTGTTATCCGTTTTGCACGTATGCGAAGTCGTGGGTTGGGGCTGGCGGAAAAGGTATCCAAGTATGTACGCCAGGGCGAGGACCAGCAGGCATATGATCTGGCTATAAACAGCAACTCTCCTATGGGAAGGGTCCTATCCCAGGCCATGGAGGTAAAAGACCAGGATCGCGAGACACTTGAAACTGTGATTACCCATGCCTGCGACAAAGAGGTACGTTCTCTAAGCAGGTATATTCAGGCGCTGGCCACAATAGGTAACATAGCACCATTGCTGGGACTTCTTGGGACCGTGATAGGAATGATCAAGGCCTTTATGGTGATTCAACAGATGGGAGGCAAGGTCAATGCCGTTGTCCTTGCAGGCGGCATATGGGAGGCCATGTTGACGACGGCCCTGGGTTTGGCCGTGGCATTACCCACCATGGTTGCTCACAGCTATCTGATCTCTCGAGTGGATAACTATGAGGCCAAGTTGCAGGAAGGGTCGGTGAAATTTATAAAGGCAATTCCTCATAAAAGGGAGGTCATCAACTGTGATCCGGTTTAAAAAGAAGCAGCCGTATGAGGTAAAGGCCCCGCTGACATCACTGATCGATATTGTTTTTCTATTGCTGATATATTTTCTTCTGACTACCAACTTTATGGTGGATGAAGGAATCAAGATCAAGCTTCCGCAGACCCGGGCATCTGCACCTCAGGTCAATAAGGAGATTACAGTATATGTGGATAAGGAAGGCAGGGTATACATGGGTGATCGCGAGGTGCCTCTCGAGTTGCTCTATGATAGCTTTCGAGAGTTGATAGGATCCCGGGAGGACCAATTGGTGGTGATTAAGGCGGACAGAAGGGTGATTCTTAACAAGGCAGTCAAGGTTATGGATCTTGCCAAAGCTGCGGGTGCGGGGAGACTCTGTCTGGCCACGGAGAAGGATTGGTAGAATTTGACGGATGATATTGGTTTCTCATGCTGTTCACACAAAGGAAAAGTCCAAATTGGCTGCTTCAGGGCCTGATCATATTCTCCATGGGTATCCATGTCCTGATATTCCTCCATATCGAGGGAATATATAGAACGAATGCGTTGAGCTATATTGAATTTACCCTTAATGAGCTCTCAAGACCCTCTGATAGAAGCATTCCTCGACCACCACTTAAACCAAAGACGATTCCACAGCTCTCCTCGGTGGATCATAAACCCTATAGGGCACATGGGCCGACATCCCATTTTCGACCAATGAAGATTGAGTATAATAAGGAAGCATTTGATCAGAATATCGTTGAATCTATAGACGTGGCTGAGGATATTAAGACAGTTGATGCTACCCGGATTAGCGAATGGACTCCGCCTGTGCGCTCGGGGACGGGTGATGGGGATTATGCCACGCCCATGAGTTATTTCGATATGATACGACTCAGGATTGAAACAAAAAAGAGATATCCTGAAAAAGCAAGACGCAAGGGACTGGAAGGAAAAGTAGTTGTGGGCTTTAGCATTATGTCGGATGGAACGGTCAAGGATACAAAAGTTATCGAGGGGGCATATTATCAGATTTTCAATGATGCGGCCGTTCAGGCGGTGAGAGATGCATCCCCATTCCCTGTTCCGCCAAGACGACTCTTTGGTGAAAAGGTACCAGTTCGGATTACAATGGTATTTGAGTTGACATAAAAAACTTACGGCGGATTGCTTGTGGTAAGAATAATACTCAGACTTTTCCAGGTCGTTTTGAATCCCATCATGTAGGGGCGATTTGATGGCCGAGCTCAGAAATCGTACTGGTCCAGCAATTATTGGTCATGACGTTTCGAAATCCGTATAGGACGACACAACCGGCCTGCAAGGAAAAATAGGAGACGGTTTCGAGACATTCCCAAGGTTTTTGATGCGCAGGAGCAAATCAGCCCCCCATCACGTCGTGAGGCGTAGCAGGGGGGTTTTGGGGGAGAATATCCGTTAAGCCAGCAAGTCTCGGCGTTCCGTTACTTTATAGAAAACCTCCAGGGAACTCGTAACAAAAATGTCGGATGGAAGGAAGCCAAGCAGCGAAAGCATCGCCACACCAGACTCTCGAAGAGGGGGAGTCAAGCTCGAAATCTGCGGGGAAGAGATGGTCGAAAAGATTGTGAAGCTGAGCGGAAACAGCGGTCGGGTCTATCTGCCGCTGCCCTGGGTGGGATGCCGTGTGAAAATCGTACGACTGGATTGATATGCTATGCGGCCTTGCTGTTCCAATGGCGCCAGGCCAGGGGGGTGAACCCTTTCTGCTGGGCGATGACGTCGAGGTGAAGGAGTTCAAAGGGGATGAGATCGCCTGGGGGTTTTTCGATAAGCTCGGATGTATCCAGGCAGGTGAGGTATTTGTTGCATTTGTGGCATACATATACCCTTTCTTGCGGGGTTTCCTTGGCGGCCAGATACTCCATTGATTCGGCGTCTTCGTTGCCGCAATAGGGGCAGTGGATCCTGCGCATCCGCCACTCGTGACCGCACATGGCGCAGTGGAGCCACCGCTGGCCCCCGTGGGCCATCAGGAATTCCTGCTCTGCGTCACCCTTCTTGAGATAGCTCGAATCCGGATAGGCCCCGCAGATCGGACAGTATCCCTTATCCCAGACAATCTCCTCCACATGCCGGGCCAGGGTATGCGCCAGCCACTGAAGATGGGGCTTGAGTGCCTGTTCCATGACAAACCGAAGCGTTTCCGGTTCGAGGCCCATGTCCTCGGCCAGTTCTGAGATGGCCTCTTCCTCATTCCGGACCAGCGTTTCAAGCCAGACTGCCGGGGCCTCGGAATCCTCGTCGGCACGGGCAAGCAATCTGGCAGCGTCCTCCTTGAGAGGTGGAAAGGCTGTCCCGAGGGCCGTCAGCATCTTCTTGATCCCGGCCTTCAGATCGGGAAGCATCTTCTTGAGTTCCACGTCGGCCAGCAACGGGACGCCTGCCGACAGACGTAACGGATCCGGTGATGTCATCTTTGGGCCCGGCAAGGCCTCCAAATCGGCCCTCAGTTCGGCTCCGGCGATCATGATCCCTTTGAAGGGACCCAGGACCTGTTTCAAGGAAGGCTTCCGTTTCTCAAGTCTCTGAAACTGGTCCTTGAGGGATGAGACGATATCATTAGCAGGTGTTTCGCTTTTCATGGATTTCCTCTGCACGTCCGGGTGTTGGGATGGAAAAGCCGCCCCGATCGGTCGAAGCGGCTTTTCCATGACCATTAGGGGGCTGCCATCCTGCCGCCCCGCATTCATTAACCAGTGACAGTCTGATAATACTTTTCGGGGGCGTCGGTCAAGAGAAAGATGACATTGACGTCCTCCGGGTCCTGCAACTGGGCATTGGGGCATTTCTTTTTGAGTTCAGCCAGTCGCTGATTGGCCAGCTTGAGCATCTTGCTCCGCTCGCCAAAATTCATGGCCCCGGTGCAGCAGGACTTAACGCACATGGGGAGCATGTTTTGCCGCACCCGGTCGATGCACATGTCGCACTTGACCAGCATGCCTGAAACCTTGTTCAGCCTGGGAATGTTATAAGGGCAGTTGGTGATCACGTCTTTCATCTGCTCGGGTTTGAGCTCCCTGGTCTTTTCGGTAAAGATCACGGCGCCGGTCGCGTCATCCCTGATGATGGCCCCCTGCACATAGTTGTCTGCGGCCTCTTTGCAGGGCGGCGCTTCACAGTGCCTGCACTGTTCCGGCAGGAAATACCAGACCACGCGTCCCTTTTCCTTGTATTCGGCAAACCGGACCAGCTTGTAATTGAGCGGGTTCAAGTCCGGCGGATTCTGATGGGTCCCGCGCTGCCGGGTCTCGTTGGATTTAAAATCGTGCCACTCCTTGCAGGCCACCTGGCAACCCCGGCACGCAGTGCACCTTGTGGTATCGATGAAAAATGTCATGGGCATATGTCGTCTCCTTTTTCAAGACCGTCGGGACGGAAAAATCCGCCCCCGGCCGAGAATGGGTTTATAGAGAAAGCTCCGTGACCTTGTCGGCCTTATGGATGTTCACCAGACAGGCCTTGTATTCCGGGATGGTCACATTGGGGTCGGACACTGAAGACATCAGGCGGTTGGTGGCGTCTCCCACGCCCGGGGTGGTCCAGCCGAAGCAGAACGGCATTCCCGCGAGATGCACCGTCTTCCCCTGGACCTTGAAAGGCGTCAACCTCACCGTTACCATGGCAATGGCCTCCACCCTGCCCCGTACACCCTCCACAACCACCGGGTCGCCGTTCTTGATCCCCTTTTCCTTGGCCAATTCATGACTAATTTCGACATAGAGCTGGGGCTCAGCCTCGAGCAGGGAAGCCGTGTTCCGGGTATCGGCTCCGCCGCACCAGTGTTCGGTAAGGCCGTAGGTTGTCAGCACAATGGGGAAGCGGGGATCGCCCGGTTTGGCCAGGACATCCAAATCGCTCACCGGCATCTTCATCACCGGGTTGTGCATCTGTTTGGAGAAGGGATGGGAGGTGACGGGGGTCTCTGCCGGTTCGTAATGCTCCGGGAAGGGACCATCCACACGACCCGGACCGTAGATCTGGCCATGACCCTCGGCCTGCATGATAAAGGGATACTTCCCTTCCGGCGTGGCCATGGGGGGCCAGCCTCCATCCGGCACATCCCCGACCCACTTGCCGTCTTCCCAGGCGATGACCGCCTTGGCAGGGTTGTAGGGCTTTCCGCTGGGGTCCACCGAGGCCCGGTTGTAAAGGACTCGCCGGTTGACGGGCCAGGCCCAGGAAAAATTGGGGAACAGCCCGATCTTGGCCTGCATGGGCGTCTGTTTGAGGTCGCGGCGCTTGGAGAGGTTGCCAGCGGGCCCATAGCACCCGCAGTAGAGCCAGTTGAGGCTCACGGTGGAGCCGTCATCCTGGAGAAAGGCGAAACTGGCGACCTGATCGCCCTTCTTGTACGTCTTGTCCTTGACGGTGACGTCTCTGGTATAATAGCCGTTGATCTTCTTGGCCTGCGTGTCGGGATCGTACGCATCAGGCCAGGCCATGTTCACAATAGGCTCCGGGAAAACGCCTTTCTCTTTCTTATACAGGGCGCGCACCCGCTTGAAGATCTCCACCACCATCCATCCCATGGACTTGCTTTCCCCCATGGGCTCGATCCCCTTGTGATGCCACATATGCCACCGGCCGCTGTTGGAGATGGTGCCGTCCTTCTCGCCGCGCTGGCACGAAGGCAATAAAAAGACCTCGGTCTTGATGTCCTTGGGATTCACGCCGGGGCCTCGCCAGAA
>ENA-OSEO01003425-OSEO01003425.1-sediment-metagenome-genome-assembly--contig:-NODE-3425-length-18839-cov-3.824752_pt1 | contig 18839 bp, 19 predicted proteins | sample MGYA00237883_ERZ534232 | MGnify/ENA metagenome assembly ERZ534232
ACCTCGGGCATCCCTATTCCGGCCATCTGCGCCTGCTTTTTCACCGTGTCTACCAGCCACAGTTCATGGTTGGACCGCGGCTGAGTGATCACTTGGGCACCTGTGACCCGTTTGGCCGTCCATTTTGACATGGCGAGGGAGATAAAAGATCCCCCGAAACCGAATACGGCTGCAAAGATAAGAAGATTCCAATAATCCAGGCCCGAACCGCTCGATGCCAGGATGCTGTCAACACCCAACAACCGCAAAATAATGCTCAACACAACAAGAACGGCGATATTGGTCAGCACAAACAACAGTACTCTTTTCATTGCTTTCATTCCTCCATACTGCTCGTATATACACAGGCTTTTAAAAATAGGGTAAATTGCGGATATAATGTAATGGTGTCCCGACGGATGTCAAGACTTTTCACCGAAGCCCTTCGCGAGTATTCCTCTTTTTATTCGACGCTTACGTCTTCCCCTATTATACGATTTGCCATGCGGCCAGCCTTGCAGCTTTTTTCAAAGCAACACGACTACTGAAGGCAGACCGGCGTTTCCAGCGCACTCGGATTCAGGGTCTGAATACTTCGAAACAGTGGGGCGAATCTGTCCGAGAGATGCCGCCTTTTTCATTGAAAATTGGCGGTAAGGGCTGTAGTATCGCCGCTAAAGAGATTGCAGGAATAGCTCCTTTGTATGCCGCGACAAGTGTGTAGATTACACACACAAGCGGGTATCATGCTTTTACCTTCAGGGGGAATAAATGATGCAGGAGATACTGACCGTGATAACCTATCTGGTTGTCTGGTTGATCTGCAAAAAGGTCGTCGGCATTGAGAGCGGCCTTGTCACCCTTATTATCTCTCTCGGCGCAGCCGTGTGTGTCTATATACTGTCCGCACACAAACGTCGAGAAAGTACAAACGATGCGTCAGGGGATAATGAAGGTGAGTGAAAGTCAGAAAGACCCCGGAACATTGAAAAATAAAACGAAGATACCTATCTGGCTGACCTCGACGACCGTTATCCTCCTTATTCTGCTCCTGGCCCTCACTGTTAACCATGCCCGCGAAAGGGAGATCGTAAACCAGTTCAGTCGGCAACAGACTGCCATCGCGCGGGGAACAGCAACCGGCATAGGGGATTTTATCTCAGGCATCGAGAAGAGCATGCTCCTTATTTCGAGATTACCCTATGTAAGAGGGATTGCGTCGGAACCCACCGGACAGAGCTTCCACGATCCGGGGAAAAAAGAATATACGGGAATACCCTCCGTCAGGGAAACCAGAGAGGAGGTCATCACAGAAAGTATCAAGGTCATCTATGAAGACCTTGGCGGAAAAGTGGATTTCATCGCCCTGGAAGATACAAACGGAGTGCTTACAATCGGATACCCGCCCTCTGCACTGAAGGAGATCCTCGGACAGCGCATCGAACCCCGCCCTTATTTTCAAGAAATACGGAAAACCGGGAAACCCTACATAGGGACAATGGTATTACCCTCTGCGTCAGGGGAAGCCAGCGAAACATCTCACAAGTCACATGCCCTCATTATTGCCATTCCCACCTATGATGCAAGTAACCGATTCTCCGGAGCGGTCGTGGCCTCCCTTTCCCTGTCCACCATTGTCGAACGCTATATAGCCCCCCGGCGTGAACTATCATGCTGCGCCTGGATAATGGACAGGCAGGGAATGATTATTGCCCACCCCGATCCGGCTTCCGTCGGCACGAATGCGGGCTCTCTGAAACGCAGCGCGAGCGGTGAAGAGGGTTCGCTTGCGGAAGCCCTGGGCAAAGAGAGAGAGGGGTATGGCGAATACAGAATCCCCGGAGCGGAGGGAAGGCAAAGAAAAACGATCATAGCGTACGCCCCCGTTGATCTTTCCACGGAACATTTGTTTGTGGCGATTGCCACTCCCTACAATGAAATCTCTCTTCTGGCCCGGAAAGGGTTTATCAATGTCATGCTCGGAGCAATGGGGCTCATCCTTGTGCTCATCGTTGCCGGGATTGCCATAGCGACCGCCAGGGCCAGACAACTGCGCATCAGGGAAGAGTTAAAAAGACTCAAAGAACGCGAAGAATGGCGGGAAAAGCTTCTCCACGAGCATAGAAAAATGGAAGGAATCATTGAGGGTTCACCTATCCCCACCTTTGTGCTGGACAAAGAACATCATGTGACCCACTGGAACCGGGCATGTGCGGAACTGACCGGGGTAGCCGCCAGTGCCGTGATAGGAAGTGATCAGCACTCTGTTGCCCTGTACAACGGTATGAGACCTACCATTGCCGATACAATCATCGATGCGGACACGGAAACCCTTGAAAAATACTACGGAAAAAAGGAGGTCAAGAAATCGACTACGGTAAAGGGGGCCTACGAGGCCACGGATTTCTTCCCCGACCTTGGAGGGCAATCACGCTATCTCTATTTTCTGGCCGCGCCGATATACGATGAACAGGGGAGAATCATTGCGGCGATCGAGACCATGCAGGACGTGACCCGGCAGAAAGAGATGGATATCCGCCTGCAGGAATATGCCGAGACCCTCCAGAGCGAACTGGATGAAAACGTCAAACTGCGGGAAAAGGTCGAAGGGTTGTACAATTATCTCCAGTCTATTATCGACAGTCTGCCGGACAGGATACTCGATATAGATCAAGACGGGATTATCAGCTATGTAAGCCGCGACGTGAAGAATGGCAAAGGTATCATTTCCTCAACATTTGGCGGTAAGCACTTCACTGATTTTGTCGAAGAGAAGAACCAGGCATTGGTCATCGAACGATGGATAGCCGCGCAGGAGGGAGACCTGACTCCCTATGAAATCACGGCAACGGCCAAAGATGGTTCGGAAAAAACCCTTCTCATCACTCTGCGCCCCGTCAAGGGGACCGACCATTTTCTGCTGGTCCAGCGGGATATCACGGAATTCAAGGCTCTGGAGAAAAAATTCTATGAGAGTCAGAAACTTGCCGCCATCGGCCAGCTGTCGGCCGGCATCGCCCACGAGGTCAGGAATCCTCTCTCATCCATAAAAATGAGTCTTCAGATCCTCGAGAAACGAATGCAGCCCGAGGGGAACGATCTGAAACGGTTCAAGATCGCTCAGCGCGAGGTGGAACATCTCGAAACCCTGGTTAATGATATCCTCATGTACGCGAAACCGTCCGATCCCGTAAAAAGGCCTTCGAATATAGAACAGATTGTCGATCACGCCCTCGCCATGACTGAAAATAACATAGCGGAAAAGCACATCAGGGTGGAAAAAACCTTCCCGGACGGTCTGCCCTCACTGGCAGTCGACCCGGCGATGCTGGAACAGATGTTTCTCAATATCTACCGCAACGCCATTGATGCGATGGAAGACGGCGGAACCCTTGCAATATCCGCACGGCAGGAGAACAACCAGATCCGCGTCGCAATCAGCGATGACGGATGCGGCATCTCCCGTGATGACATGCCGCACATCTTCAATCCGTTCTTTACCCGGAAGAGCACAGGAACCGGACTGGGACTTACACAGATCAAGAAGATCGTCGACATGCACCAGGGGTCGATCGAGATGTCAAGCGAAGAGGGAAAGGGAACCCGTGTCGATATCGGCTTTCCGTTAGAAACAGGGGAGGGAACGTCCTCTCCGGCTCCGTAACGTGAGACGGTATCCATACCTTTTACATACCGCCGAAGGACAACTGAACATTACACTAGAGAGGGATATACACGCGCCATGGCGAAGATTCTTGTTATTGATGACGACAAATCCATCCGTGAAAGTCTGGAACTGTACCTCGAAGAAGAGGGGTATGATGTTCACACCGCATCCAACGGAACGGAGGGATTGAATCAGTTTGTAGCCATAACGCCGGATGTGGTGATTCTCGACATACGGCTCCCCGATATAGACGGATTCACGGTCCTCGAAGACCTGCGGGAGGAAGACGAGAAGGTAAAAGTGATCATGATTACCGCCCACCACGACATGGAAACAACCATCAAAGCGATGAAAGGGGGGGCCTTTGATTACATCCACAAACCCATCGATGTGGACGAACTGGACATCGCCATCGGGAAGGCGCTGGGTTCCATCGAAATGGAGAAGAAGATTACCGGCCTTCTCATGGAGCACCCCCGTGATTTCAAAGTGGGAGATATCATCGGCACGGGCAAGAAGATGAAGGAGGTCTTCAAGACCATCGGCGTTGTGTCCCAGAATAAAACGACCGTTCTAATACAGGGAGAGAGCGGCACGGGGAAAGAACTGATCGCCAAGTGCATCCATTATAACACGTCCCGGGACGAGCCGTACATAGCGGTCAACTGCTCGGCCATCGTGGAAACCCTCCTGGAATCGGAACTGTTCGGCCACGAAAAGGGTTCATTCACGGGGGCGATAGCCAGAAAGCAGGGGAAATTCGAGCTTGCCCGGTATGGTACCGTCTTCCTGGATGAGATAAGCGAGATGTCTATCAATCTCCAGGCAAAGCTTCTCCGGGTTCTCCAGGAGATGGAGTTCGAGCGGGTGGGAGGAAAGGACCGGGTCAAGGTAAACGCGCGAATCATAGCTGCGACCAACAAGGATCTCAGGAAAATGGTGCAGGAGGGAACGTTCCGGGACGATCTCTTTTACCGTCTGAACATCGTATCCATCCACATACCTCCTCTAAGGGAGAGACGGGAGGACCTCGCGTCTCTCGTCGAGTATCTGCTCAAGAAAGCCAACAAAGAACTGCACAAACAGATCGCCGGCGTCTCGGAGGAGATTATGGATATCTTTCGAAGATACAGCTGGCCGGGAAATATCAGAGAGCTGGAAAACCTCCTGGTCCGGGCCGCCGTTGTGGGAAAGGGGAAGGTGCTCGGAAAGGAAGACTTTCCCGATTTGATGGAGGAAAAACATGACGCGGGGGCAGGTGCCGGGATCACCGGGAGCGAATCGGGGAGGATGCTCACCCTCGACGAGGTCGAAGAGATCCACATCCGAAAGGTCATCAGCAACACCGACAAGAACAAGGGGGAGATCTGTGAAATTCTCGGGATATCACGCCCCACGTTTGAACGGAAACTGGAAAAATACGGCATCTCCTTCACGAAAGAGTGAGGGATGTCTGCATCTGCACTTCCGCGTTAAAAAAGGGCCCTGACGAAAACGTCAGAGCCCTTATCGCACAACGCACCAGGTAATACGCGCTTTTCTAGTGTGACTCCTCCATGGCCAGCTGTATGTAGATCATCGACAGCATCACAAAAACCAGGGTCTGGATAATCGATGTGAAGATCATGAGCACAAAGATCGGGAGCGGTACAAGGAAAGGAACAAGGAGAAGCACGATTGCCAGCACCAGGTCCTCGCCCATGATATTCCCGAAGAGACGGACAGAGAGAGAGATCGGTCGCGCGAGATGACTGACAAGCTCGATGGGGAACATGATGGGGGCCATCCACCAGACGGGACCCAGAAATTGTTTGACATACTTGAACCCGTGCAGCCACACCCCCACGATATGGGTCAGAACGAACACGACAAGCGCCATCGAAACGGTCGTATTGAGATTGGCCGTCGGCGACTCGAATCCCGGGATGAGACCGAGCAGGTTGGCGGTAAGGATAAAGATGGCAATCGTTGCGATCAAGGGGAAAAACTTGAGGCCGGTCGGTCCCATGGCATCGAGCATGAGATTCTTGATACCCCCAAGGACCACCTCGAACACATGCTGTATTCTTCCGGGGTATATACTGAGTCTCCGCGTCGCCAGAAAAGCAAGCACGGCCAGGATAATCATGATCAGCCACGTATAGGTCACGTGGGGGGGGAGGGGTATCTTCTCAAGGAATAAAAAGGGATGCATTGTTCTTTCTGAACCTCCTGAGCGGGTTTTTCACATTCGCGCCGATAACGGTTATAACGACATTGATTACGACCACGGAAAGCCCGAGGACAAGCCCGATAATGTCAACCGGGGTCCTGGTGATGACCACAAAGAGCACAACTCCCGTAATAATAAGCCGTACATAAAATTTCAACACCATGAAGGGCTTCGCCCGCTCTGCGTGTTTCTGCAGAGTATTTTTCAAGTCCCGTGAGAGCCAGTAAAAATTTACAATACTGACGAGTCCCCCCACAAACACGCCAAGGGCAAACCTTCCCGACAGAAAAAGAAGACTGAGGGCAAGGATCACACCAAGCGTTATCCAGTTCCCCGCCTCAACCTTTCGCTGCATGATCGTTTTTTGTATGTCCGCCACCAGCTCTCCCCTTCGGGGGACGCGGCGCCTCATCAGGAAAGGTGCTCTTGATAAAGAGATAAAAGTTTCTGAAGCCCGCGGCAACGCCTATTACCAGGAATATGGGGGTAAATATGTTGTTCGTTCCCAGTTTTTTGTCAAGGTACACCCCAAGCATGAGACAGCCGAAAATCGCGATAACCATGGCCAAACCAAGGCTCGCGGCATAACCCATCTGGAACAGAACTTTTTTTTTGCTGGGTTCCCCCATTGCCGGACCGCCTATACCATAATGGTCGTGTGAAGTCAAGACAGAGAGGGAACGTACTCCCCGCCTACAAATTGAAGCGCGTGTCGACCTTGAACCTGCGTTTGACCGGCATGCTGAGAATATCGGTAATACCGGTCTGTTTTGAAATATGGGAGAGCGACTCTTCTATCGCCTCCCGGGTGGGTCCTATGAACGTGAACCAGACGTTATACGCATGATCCCTCAGGTAATTGTGCGTGACCCCCCGGTACGAGTTCACAACCTCCGTAAATTGCTCCAAGCGGCCGATGGGAACCTTCGCGGCGCAGAGCGTGCTCGCGAAACCGGCACCGGCGGCATCAAAGACAGCGCCGATCCTCCGGATGATGCCCTGCTCCTTGAGGCTTCGGACACGCCCAAGGAAATCATCCTCATCGGTTCCCGCCCGCTCCGCCAATACCCTGAATGGTTCTCTTGCCAGAGGGAATTCACGCTGCAGCATGTTCAGGATCTTTCTGTCCGTTTCATCCACTCCGGCGATCCTTTCCGTTTTGAGGGCGCGGTTTCTTCAATGAAACCGCAAAAAAGAAGCCTTGGAAATTCAATATAAAAACCCGCCACCGGCTTCACATGTGGAGTTACTTTACGGTAATGATATCTTTGTTCGCTTCATACGTCTTCGGTCCGATGCCCTTTACCTTCATAATATCTTCCGCTTTTGCGAAGGGACCGTTGGTTTCCCTGTATTGTACGATTCTTTCTGCAAATTTCTTTCCCACCCGCTTGAGCTTGGCCAACTCAGAAACCGTCGCGGTGTTGATATTGATCTTCCCCCCATCCTGGGCAAGGGCCATCGGCACCACGGACATCAGGAACAACGCGGCAAAAAACAAAACGAATACCTTCTGATATGTTTTCATATTACCACCTCCTTAGGGCCGGTGACGGGTTGTGAAAAGAGCGATTTCACGGTTTTTCGTGTACTCCATTCCACCTGTTACTTCAAGAAGAATCAGGAGACATACATTCACACAATCATGCCGGCCCAGCTACAGCGATTGAACCGCCTGATCCACTATCTTTTCAATCACCGTGACGATCCTGCGTGCCGTCTTGCCGTCCCACAGAGGCGGCGTCTTTCCCTTTTTGCCGTGTCCTTCGAGAATTGCATTGACCTCGTCCGGCAATGCATCGATTTTGAGCAGCTTGTTGGTTCCTACCGAGATGGTAATGGGCCGCTCCGTATTATCACGGACCGTGAGGCAGGGAATTCCCAGAACGGTTGTTTCTTCCTGAATTCCCCCCGAGTCGGTCATCACACAGGCGGAGGCGTTCACCAGGGCCATGAATTCCAGATATCCCAGGGGCTGCGTCAGTAAAAGCCCCGGAGCACCGGCAATCTCCTTCAACAGGGCGTGTTGTTTCAGATGAGCGTAGGTTCGGGGATGCACCGGGAAGATGACCGGCATTTTGTCCGCAACCGCGCACAGCGTACGGACCAAGCGTTCTAAATCGTCATGAGAATCGACGTTCGAGGGACGGTGAAAGGTCGCCACTCCAAACCCGCCCGGGGCATACACGTCGGAAACAGCAACGGTCCGTCCCGGTACGCTCAGATCCTCCAGACGCACATCAAGAGCCTTCAGACTGTCGAGAGCCTGAAGCAGGGTGTCTATCATCAGATTTCCCACGAGAAAAATCCGTTCCGGAGACTTTCCCTCGCGGAGCAGATTCTCGCTGGCGTCACTGCTGGTGGTGAAAAAATAATCGCATACCGCGTCCGTAACGACGCGGTTTATCTCCTCAGGCATCGATCTGTCGTAGCTCCGGAGCCCCGCCTCATAATGTGCCGTTTCGATATACAGCTTTGAGGCTACCAGAGTGCAGGCCGCTGTGCTGTTGACATCCCCCACCACCATGACCATATCCGGTTTCAGATCGAGGCACACCCCTTCAAACCGCTCCATGATGCGGGCGGTCTGGACTGCGTGCGAGGCGGAACCGACCCCCAGATTTATGTCCGGCTTTGGTATCTCGAGCTCTTTGAAGAACAACTCTGACATTCGCTCGTCATAGTGCTGTCCGGTGTGCACGATAACCGCATCGATTGCCGGGTGACTCTCCAGCGCGCGCATGAGAGGCGCGATCTTCATGAAATTCGGCCGGGCGCCGGCAACAAGAATCAGCTTATATCGTGGCTTCAATTATTACTCCCCCCCAGTGACAGCTATTAAGCTGGTTAGCTGTTAAGCTACTAGACACCGGCTTGCTGACTCACTGGCTATCAGCCACCAGCTTACGAGCCAGTATCCCTCATCGATTTAATCAGTGAGTTTATCATCTTGGCAATTTCTTCCGCCATAACCTGGAAATCCATGACTTTTTCTTTGGTTATCCAGCCGACTCTTTCCAGAATAATCAGCAGGGTGATTACTTCAAAGAGAGAACCCCTGGCAATATAGAGAAACTGAACAAATTCCTTTGTAGTCTGCCTGCCCTTGCCTTCCGCAATGTTCATAGACACGCTGGTACAGGCTGATTCAAGCTGTTCGATAAGACGGTAATGCTTCCGAGGGGTATCCATTTCATCAATTACTTTTATCGCCCTCTCCGCAAATTCAACGGCCTTCTGCCAAACCTTCAAATCCTGGAAACTGAAAAACCGTTCCTTGGCATTCATATTTTCCTCATTCGCTCACCAGCCATCGGCTTAACAGCTTACCTGCTATATCCCCTGCGGGGTATATTCTGGGACAATTTCGTGGAGTTGTTGCTTGATGGCGGCGGCGTCGTAGGCCTCCGCAATAGCGAGGAGCTTGTCGATCTGTTTATTCAGGGCCTTGACGTTATACTCTTCTCCCTGAAGGACGAGGATCTTTGTGTGCTCCGTCGGCACCATCTTTTCCCCGTCGGTAATCAACTCCTCATACAGTTTCTCCCCGGGACGCAGACCGATAAACTGTATGGGGATATCGCGCTCCGGCTCAAGGCCGTTCAGGCGGATGAGATCCCGCGCCAAATCGACGATATGTACCGGCTCCCCCATATCGAGAACGAAGATCTCTTTCCCGTTGCCCAGGGCCCCGGCCTGGAGTATCAACTGCGCCGCCTCCGGGATACTCATGAAATACCGTGTCACATCCGGGTGGGTAACGGTCACGGGACTGCCCCGGGAAATCTGCTCCTGGAACAGCGGGATCACTGAACCGGAACTGCCGATCACATTCCCGAATCGGACAGCCATAAAACGTCTCTCCGGATCACCGTTGACACAGGCCGTGAGCATTTCCGCCACCCGTTTTGTGGCCCCCATGACATTGGCGGGCCGCACCGCCTTATCCGTGGAAACGAGGACAAATCGTTTGACCCCCACCTCCAGCGACACTTCGATCAGGTTCCGCGTGCCGAGGATATTGTTGCAGACCGCCTCCCAGGGGTTCAGCTCCTGCATGGGCACATGTTTGTAAGCAGCCGCGTGCAGCACTACGTCGGGATTGAAGGCGCTGAATGCCCGCCGTACCGCTTCCTTATTCTTGATGTCTGTGAGAAATACTGATACGGGCACAAAACTGAATCGCTGCTTGAATTCGATCTCCAGCCGAAAGAGGTTATATTCACTGAAGTCAAGAAGCGCCACGGCCTCGGGGTCAAAACGGCCCACCTGCCGTACCAGTTCGGAACCGATGGATCCGCCCGCCCCGGTGACCAGGACACGCTTGCGCTCCAGATAGTGTTTTATTCCTTCTTCATCCAGATGTAATTCACCCCTGTTGAGAATATCTTCAAGGGTTACATCACGCACCGTCTTTATCGAGACTTTCCCTTCAACCAGTTCCCAGATACCCGGTAAGGTTCGAAACCGTTTGCCCGTCTTTTCACAGAGGCCGATAATACGCCGAACCACCTCTCCTTTCACCGAAGGCATGGCGATCAGAATCTCGTCAAAGGCCACTCCGATCCGCTCGATCTCGTCCACCGTTCCGAGAACCGGGATGCCGTGAATCGCCTTCCCCCGTTTTGCCCGGTCATCATCGAGCAACCCGACAGGGGTGAATCGGCTCCACGGGGTTTCGTTGATCTCCCTGAGCACCTTTTCCGCCGCGTTCCCGGCCCCGATAATCAAGAGCCTTTTGACCGGCAGAGGATGAGGAGAGGGCTCCATCCTTCGAGAAGATCTGAAATACCCCCCCAGCATGATCCGTATAAATACCCGGATCCCCCCCGCCAGCAGCAACGTGAGCACCCAGTCGATCAGATAGACAGAGCGCGAATATCCGTGAAAGCGATACTGGTAGAGGATAAAAAAGACAATCACCCCTGACGATACACTGACGGCAATGAAAATATTTTTCAAATCCGAGATGCTTGTGTATCGCCACATGCCTCGATACAGCCCGAAGAAGTAAAAGCAGGCGAGCTTGAAGGGGACCAGATACAGAAGGGCCTTTTGTATTGTTATCCAATCGGAAGGAGATATATGGCCCTCAAAACGCAGCCAATGAGCCGTCATATAGGCCGCAGTGATAAGCACGGCATCTATGAAGACCATGAAGTAGAAGTTTCTGTTACGAAGAACCGTTTTCATCGGTGTATCCAATTATGCAAACGGAAAATTGACACGTTATGTTTGTCCCCGGAGCCGCGCCCACCCCAGGCCCAGATATTCATGAAAGACCCGCTCCATCTTGCGAAGACTTTCGACATTGGGGAAGAAAAGACCGGGACCGATTTTCTGCCGTTTCTTGACCAGATAATCCGTGGGTGCGGGGATGGGATTCATCTGCAATTTCTCAAAAAGGGCCATCGAACGCGGCATATGCGAAGCGGATGTTACCAGAACAAATCGTTTATCTCGAACAATTTCGTTGATAAACCGGGCCTGATCTTTCGTATCTCGTGAACGATCTTCCACGATTATTTTATTCCCTTCTATTCCCATAGTTCCGGCCACGTCAGCCATCACATTCGCTTCAGACACCGGATCAAAAACAGCGCCGCCCGAGAGAACAAGGCGGCTTTCCGGTAACAGTCTATGTATCCGCATTCCCTCGGCAAGCCGGCTGATTGATGATTCGGAGAGTTGAGAGGTCACGGGAAGTGTAGAGTCTGAATGATGACCGCCGCCCAGAACGACCACCCATGCCACATCGGAAAAGGGCAACACATCAACAAGTGGCGGATATCGATATTCCAGAGATCTCAGAGCAACATCCGCGACGGGGGCATAGCTGAAGAGTATGAGCGAAGCAATGCCCAGAAGGATGATTGCCTTCCCCGTCTTTTGCTTGCGGGTAAACAGGAGAAGCCATAATCCAACCAGCAGGATTTCAAGACATATTGACAGGGGGAGCAACAGAGGCGCCACTATTTTTTTCAACAGGAACATATCACCCGCGTCAAATCCCCTCCCTCACATAACCCCTGAATGTTCCGGCTCTCATTTCTTTGAGGCGTGAGATATAACCTCTGTAACCTGTTTTACAACATACTCCATATTTTCTTCAGTAAGGGTCGGATGCACCATAAACATCAATGAGGTCTTGCCCAATTCTTTCGCAACCGGTAACCGGCGATCTTTCACGTCATAATTATTAGCTTCTAATGTATACTTACAGTGCTTAAACGCCTCTTCCAGGTATATCTCCGGGCATACGCCGGTTCCGCAGGGTACTCCTCTTTCTTCCAATTCCGTCAAGATACGATCTCTGTTCCAGGTCGGTCTTAATTTCTCCGGTCGAACAAAGACATAATACTTATAGTAAGAATGATATATGTGATCCGGTGGGATCGTAACCCTCAATGCGGGAATCTCCTGAAATCCTTCCGTCAGAATACCCGCGAGCATCCTGCGTCTCTGAACCCATTCGTTCAGCCTGTTCAGAGCCACCCTTCCAATCGCCGCCTGCATTTCGGTCATCCGACAATTTGTTCCGCAACTTTTTACCAGCCATTGAAAGCCCGAAGGATGTTTCGTCTTAAAAACCGACTCATAATCCTTGCCATGGTCCTTGTAACTCCAGGCCTTCCTCCAGATATCTTCATCATCCGTCACCAGCATCCCGCCTTCACCGCCTGTCGTCATAATCTTGTCCTGGCAGAACGAAAAAGCGGCAATATGACCAAAACTCCCCACTTGCTTACCCTTGAATTTCGCCCCATGCGCCTGCGCACAGTCCTCGATCAGGTAGATGCCATGCTCATCACAAAGTGCCCTCAACGCGTCAAGTTCACATGGCCATCCCGCCAGATGCACGGCAATCAAAGCCTTCGTCCTGGATGAAATCGCGATTTTAACGGAATTAGTAGTGATGTTCTGACTGTCAGGATCCACATCGACAAACACAGGGGTGGCGCCCCGCAGAGCAACACAACCCGCGGATGCCACGAATGACCGCGGAGTCACGATTACCTCATCACCCGGGCCTATCTCAAGTATCGCGAGGGCAATGTCCAATGCTACGCTCCCGTTGGCAACGGCGACGGCATATTTCATACCCACATACTCAGCATATTCTTTCTCAAAGCACGTTACTTCGGACCCGGTCCATTGATTGACCCTGCCGGACCGCAGGACGTTTTCAACCGCATCAATCTCCGTATCCCCAAAAACCGGCCAGGGAGGAAACGAGGCGGGATTCTGTTGTGCCATCTTTACATCCATAGAGTTTTTAATCTTTCTCCGGTATCGGCTTGATGATTTTGACCGGCGTGCCATACGCAACGAAACCATCGGGAATATCCGTATTCACAAAGCTGCAAGCGCCAACGGTGGCGTTTTCACCAACCGTCACTCCCGGCATGACAACGCTGTGACTTCCTATGCGGCAGCCTTTCTTCAGCGTAACAGGTCCGGTTTTTTCATCAATAGTCGAAACGGAATAGATTGAGCAGTGAGATCCTATCTGCACGAAATCTTCTATGGTCACGCTATACTTCGCATTGATATAAGTAAATGCCCCGATGTCGGTCTTGTATCCCAGCCGCAAACCGTCTTTGTTCTGGACCACCCAGTTATACTTGGTCGGCTTTCCTTCTTCGATTTCCGGATAATGCCAATCGGTAAAGCGGGTACTATCGGGCATCGATCTTATCCCCCATAAATTCTTCCATTGTTGCCTGCCCCGGCTGATTGATTCCTTCACGCCTCACTATTTTCCAGAAAGTCATGGCAATGATCTTAAGATCCAATCTTATAGAGTAATTATTCACATACCACACATCCAACTTGAATTTGTCTTCCCACGTGATGGCATTACGGCCATTCACCTGAGCCCAGCCGGTAAGGCCGGGCTTTACTTCGTGCCTCCGGGCCTGCTCCGTGGTGTAACGATCCAGATAGTGCATGAGGAGCGGTCGCGGCCCCACCAAACTCATATCCCCCCTGAGAACATTCAAAAGCTCCGGCAGTTCGTCGATACTGCTGCTTCGCAGAAATTCCCCCAGTCTGGTAAGCCTCTTCTCATCTGAAAGCAAGCCGCCGGTCTCATCCGTATCGTTCCGCATGGTTCGAAACTTGTACAGCACGAATGGAACGCCATCCTTACCGGGCCGTTCTTGTTTAAAAAATACAGGTTTTCCCAGATTGCATCGAACCACAACGGATATTGCACAAAAAACCGGCAGGAGGAGCAGCAGAGCGGGAATAGTCAAAAGAAGATCAAGAATACGTTTCGCAGATGCCGAATAAAATTTACACTCAGCGTTCATTCAAGAAGGCCTGCACTACATTACCGCAGGGAGTGGATCATTTTTATACACAAGTTCAGGGCGGCTGTAACTGATAAGCACTGCCCGAAACGGCCCTTTAAAAACAAACATACTGCCGGCTGCGGCGCCGACAATGCCGACCTCATCGATCAATTTGGCCATGTCGTCCGGCCTTCCCGCACCGCCGATAAAGGTAACCGGTATGGATATCTCTTTGGCCACCATTCTTGCCAGGTCAAGATCGTAGCCTTTCATCTCTCCTTCCAAATCGATGGAATTGATGACCAGCTCGCCGGCACCCGCTTCAATGACACGGTGACAGAAATCAATTAAATTGTGTTGAATACACCTGCCCCCATTTTCGACGTATATCGAATATCCGTTTCCGCTTGAATTCTTTTTCACATCCAAGGTTACCACGACACTCTGGTTTCCGACCTTCGAGGCCATATCTCCGATAACATCCGGCGTTGATACAGCAGCTCTGCTTATGGATACCTTCTCAAACCCCATATTTACGATTCGTAAAGCCTGTTCGGAACGCGTAACACCACCGCCATAACACAACGGCATGCGCGACTCGACCGCGATTTTTTCCAGAAGATTGTAGTTTGGTCCACCCTTTTTCCACGCTGTAATATCGAGCAGTATTAACTCGTCAACCTCTTTTTCATTGAATATCTTAACTGCATTGATTGGATCACCGACATACTTGGGATTCTTGAAATTCTTTGTTTTGATCAAACCGCCTTCCCGCATAAGGAGGCATGGGATAATTCGAGGTCTCAGCATAATTATATAAACGCGAAATTCTTAAAAACAGCTACACCGTTACGATGAGATTTTTCCGGGTGGAACTGCAACCCGAACATATTGCCATTATTACTCACGCCGCAAACCAACTCCCCGCCGTACTCAGTTGTTGCCAGCACGTTCGCAGTTGACAGGGGATCAAAATAGTAACTATGGAGGAAGTAAAATCCGACGGATTCGTCGATACCCTTCAGCAACCCCGGGTCATCACGGGTTATTTGTATCGAATTCCATCCCATATGGGGCAAGCGTATCCCTCTTTCCTTGGCCTGAATTTTCCGAACGCGCCCGGGAATCCAGCCTAACCCGGCACAGGTGCCCTCTTCGCTTGAATCAGCAAGTACTTGCATGCCGACGCAGATCCCCAGTATTGGTTTTCCCTTCACGAGGACATGTTCCTGGAGGGTGTCGAAGAATGTGGATTTTGTGATGGTCTGCATTGCGTAATCGAAGTGCCCCACACCCGGCAAAATGTAGCGATCCGCGCCGGCGATCGCATGGGGGTTTTCAACAATCGCATGGTCAATCCGTAATGTTTTGTAAATATTTGAGATCGCCGCCAAATTACCCGATCCATAATTAATGATCCCGATCATCTCTTGATGGCGGCCTCGAATCCTATCATATTCAATACCTTCGCCCCTAAATCAAAAAGCCACTCCTCATTTTTGTAATCTCGAAACCACTTTTTAGGCATTTGATGATAATATCTGAGTTCATCAACCGATATCTCGAGCTTGTTCGCGATGTATTCAAATTCTTCATCAATTGTATTGGGATCATACGAGGGTGATTCGAGCTTTTTCAGCGCCTCTTCTCGAGTCATCTGTCCCGTAACAATAAGACTTGAAAACTGGACGCGCCGCGTATCGTACCCGAAACGCGTTGGCAGCCAATATCCCTCGTAGAATTTCGTGAAACGGGATTCGAAATGCTTTTGGGGATATGATTTCCAGCCATACACCTCTGATAAAGTATCAATAGCTAATTTTTTCGTGTAGGGCAGCCAGTTAAGTGGCCGCACCACTTGAATATTTTTTACATATCTTAGGTAGACCTTATGGTACAGAATCCCGCTCCAGGGATATGTTTTCATATCTATTGTGCCGAATTTCTTCCGGATATCCTTTATATTGGACATGTCGGTCCCGTAATAGATCCAATCTTTGGGGTTTCGTATCCCCTCAGTAGAAAAATTGCCCCCGTTCAAGATATATTTAACATTATACTTATTGGCGAAATGAAACATGGTGGCAAAAAACGCGTGATCCTGGGGTATGTCCAAGTGGGGGGTACCGGATTTAAAGTAGGCCAGTTGAAAATCACGCATTTCCTTCCAGTCGATAACCTCAGTAAACAAATCGAGCCCCAGTTTATCAACCAGCACTTGTATATTATGAACGGCAACGTCCGTATTCCATCCGCCGTCCACATGAAACACCAATGGCCGTAAACCGAACTCTGTTACTGCCAGATGAAGAAGATAAGAGCTGTCGATGCCCCCGCTGAGACCCATTATCGAATCATACTGTTTGCCCTTTGATTTCGCCTTGATCTCTTCGACTTTCTTACTGAATAATGCTTCCCCCGTCTCGTCGGGATGCCAGTGAGGCACTACATCCTTATAAAAACCACGACAGTTATCACACACACCATTTTCATCGAAGAAAATTTTAGGATCGGATGTATCCATGACGCAGTTTGTGCATATTTGGTAGGGTCTCATTATCTCATCCTTACTTTTGAAATTTCTCCATGTTTTTCTATTCAAATTGAAGATCAACAACTTTGGAACGCTTTATCGTTTGGTTACTCTTCGATCGTACGCAGCGAGCAGCACCCGTTCGAGATCAGCGGCGAGATTGTCTCTTGCGAACTGTTCCTCCGCCAGTTTCCGGGCGTTTCTCCCTGCCTCAAAAATGCGCTGAGGATTTTCAATCCAATGAGTCAGTTCATTTACCGCTTCATCAATCGCCGGCGATAGGACAAACCCTGCGCCGCTGAACTCCAGAAGGTCCGCCTGCCAGCCCTTGTGGTTTATCACTACACAGCACCCGGCCGCAAGACCATCGAACACCTTGTTGGCCGAATTAGCTTCAAGCTCTGGCAGCGGGATAACAGTAGAAACCGCAATATCCGCCGCCGCAAGCACATCGGAAACTTCGGACTTCGGAATCTTGGGAAGCATTTGCAGATTGATTCCCAGACAGCCCTTTTGTATTGCCAGCGTTCTTACCGCCTCGTATTCCTGGCCGTCCCCGACCGTTAAAAAATATATCCTCTTGTCTTTTTTGAACGCAGCAGCTAATTCGATCAAATAGCCGACACCGTTTACCGTGCCGAATGTGCCCGTATACACCATCAAAATAGTGCTTTCCGGGATGCCATATCTTCTACGAAACGCTGTCCTTTTCGCCTTGTCCGGATAAAACCTATCCAGATCGGACCCGTTGGGGATAACAGAAATTCGATCACCGGGGTAGCCCTTTGCTATCACTCCATCACGCATCCCCGGAGATAAGGCGACTATGGCGGAAGAATTTCGATACGCGAACAGCTCAAGCATCTTTGCCATGTATCGCAGGACCGGGTTCCTCAGCGCTCCCATGGCGATCGGCAATTCCGGCCAGAGATCCCGCACCTCGAATACCATGGGAATCCGCTGTCGATAACTGACATATACTCCGGGTATCGCAATGGTGAGCGGCGTGCTGGTCGCATAGACAATATCCGCCGGCACAGAAGCGGACATAACGGATGCCCTCCAGGCAAATTTGATGAACGCCTGAATTCGGTCTGCATAACCCATGTGATTCGAATATGAAACCGGCAGCCAATACGTTTTAATACCGTCTTCATGAGTTACAAACCAGTCATGCTGATCGCTCTGCTCACGCCACGAAGTGATCATGTTGACTTCATGACCCATAGAAACCAACCGGCGGGCCATTTCATAGGAACGGGTGCTGCCGGACATTGCCGGGGTATTAAAATATTGGTGTAAATACAGGATTTTCATATTGGGCAATGCGGGAATAAAAAAGCTCCAATGTGTTTGCCCAACATCAAACCTCTCCCCGCATTGTTCTTTTGACCCCCAATGCCCATCTCCATGGATAATACATCGACAAAAGGGAAAGAATACGCAAAGAAAGCCTGGGGCGCTCCATCCCTTTTTTGGTAAGTACCCAGTCGGCCTCCCGCAAAGTCATCATATTCGCGCCACCACCGGCAACCTTTGTATTGTTCTTCAACTCAGGACCGCCGACACGATTATGCTCGGGGAATTTAGAATGCGCGTAATCATGATTCTGGTGGATGACCGTAATTACCGCGGTGGCGTCTATCACTGGTATTCTTCTCATGCGAACATCATAGACAAGCCAGCCGTCCCATCCGGGCCTCCCAACCGAAAAATCCGGCATATGAACCAGATATCTGGGAAAGATGAAGTAATCTATTCCAGCATAACTATGTAGAATTCCTTTCCTGTTTATCCTATCGATGAGTTCTGTGGCCCACTCGCTCGCCTCAAAATCGACCTCTTTCGTTATATCGAGATCCCACCGTCTGCCGCATATTAAAAAGGATGGATTTTCATTAAACCTCTGAACCGCCTTAATCAAATCCTGGAAAAAAATAACATCCGTGTTTGCATACATCAAAATGTTGTTCCTAGCTGATTCCTGAGCGGCAGCAAACGCAGAACTCAAAAGCGGCGTACCGTATTCATTCCTGGCTATTGACGGTATATGTTGCACGCATAATTCTGCGGCTGTTTCGGCCACACCTTCATCATCCCCGAACAGGATGATTTCGCAACGGGGCTTCAGTTGAAGCCAACTCTTAATGG
>ENA-OSEO01003427-OSEO01003427.1-sediment-metagenome-genome-assembly--contig:-NODE-3427-length-18834-cov-4.624354_pt1 | contig 18834 bp, 22 predicted proteins | sample MGYA00237883_ERZ534232 | MGnify/ENA metagenome assembly ERZ534232
GGCATACGAGATGCTACCGTGACTGGAGTTCAGACGTGTGCTCTTCCGATCTCGCGTCCTGCCGGACCATCAGGGCCACGGCCTCCTCGTCCAGGAAAATGCCGTGTTCGATGGATTCGACCCCGGCCCTGAGGGCGTTGAGCACGCCCTGGGTGCCCTGAGCGTGGCTGGCCGTCCTGCGGCCGGCCTTGCGGGCCTCCTCGACGCCGGCCCGAAGCTCCTCCTCAGTGAACTGGCTGCTGCCCGGCTCCACGCCGGGAGTGAGGATGCCGCCGGTGGCCATGAGCTTGATCACGTCGACCCCGGCCTTGATCTGCTCCCTGACCGCCTTGCGGACCTCGTCCGGGCCGTCGGCCTCCCGGGCGCCGAACATCCAGGCCGTGCCGCCGGTCATGCAGATGATGCGGCCGCTGGCCAGGATCCGGGGACCGGGAATGAGCCCGCTCCTGACCGCCTCCCTGAGGGCCAGATCCAGGTACTCGAAGCCGCCCATGTCCCGGACAGTGGTCACCCCGGCCTGGAGGGTCCGGCGGGCCGAGCGGGCCGCCTCCAGGGTCATCAGGGGCAGGCGCTCCCGCCGAGCCAGATTGGTCGAGTCGGCCTGGCCATCCATGCAGAGGTGGACGTGGCAGTCGATGAAGCCGGGCAGCAGGGTCCGGCCTTTAAGGTCCACCCGGCGGGCGCCCCGGGGCGGCTTGATCTCGCCCTCGGCCACCTTGACGACGCGCTCTCCGTCCACGAGCACGCTAGCCCGGTCGAGCACCCGGCCGTCTCCGACGAAGACCCTGCCCTTGAGAAACGCCGTGACCATGGCTCGTCCTCTTCTTCATAAGGAGTGTGAATTTGAAATCCTAAACCGCTCCAGACCGGAAGGTCAACTCGAAAGCATTGGCGTCCGTTGATTTTTCATCGAAAATCGGTCCGGTTATCAACAGGCAAGAATTGAGGTGGAAGACCGGCTGGTGCTTTGGTGGCGAACCGTCTTGCCGATCTTGATCCCGTACCGGATCAGGTGCGCCCACCAGGCCAGGATCGGCTGGCCGCCCCGGCCACGTTCAGAATCCACTTAAGCGTTATCGCCGGCTCCCATTCCCGACCCGCCCTTCCGATGCACGGACTTCATGTTTACGCTTGAACATTACCGGGCACATTTCGAACTTAGTGAGCCTCAAAACACCAGTCGGCCTTCCTCCCCCGGAACCTTGCGGGCTGGACATAGAATAGGCTATGTTCAGGTCTGATCCAAGAGGCCGGCGATGGGCCGGCGCACAAGGAGGTCCGACATGACGGTAATGGATTGGCAAGAACGGATTTCCGTAAACCCCAGGGTCTGTCATGGAAAACCCTGCATCAAGGGCACCCGGATCATGGTTTCCGTCATCCTCGATTACCTCAAGACCGGGGAGAGCACCGAGACAATCTTGAAGGAATACCCGACGCTCAAACGCGAAGACGTGAGCGCGGCTCTGGCCTACGCGGCCTGGTTGGCCCATGCCGAAGAATCCCAGCCCCTGCACACGGATTTCAACGCGTGAAGGTCAAGCTGGACGAAAACATGCCCCAGACCTTGGCGGACATGATGCGATCCGCGGGAATCGACGTCTCGACCGTGCCCGAGGAAAGCCTTTCCGGAGCGGCGGACGAGTTGGTCATGAAGATGGCTTCGGCTGAAGGCCGCCTGTTGATGACTTTTGACGCTGACTTTGGAGACGTTCGGGCGTTTCCACCCGGGACACACGCCGGGATAGTGGTCTTCAATCTTCAGGACCAGAGATGGGTCGCCCTCAAGGGGCCGGTCGAAGCATTATTAGTCTCCAAGGTATTGGATCGACTCCGGGGCGGTCTGGCGGTTGTGGATGAAGACCGGATTCGCCTCCGTTTCAAGGGGAATGCCCAATAACCGCGTCCAGTCCGTAAGCTCAGTCCAACCGGACGTAGTTCCCTCCATGTAATCAGGAACGCTCACCGTGGCGGTGTTCGCCATTGACCCTGGCGCCATTGCCGCGTCTCTGGCCCGCGCCGTGATCCCGGGAAACGAGGTCTTCCAGGCCGATCCGCAGGCCCGGGAGGCGGCTTGAAGCGAGCCCCTGACAGGAACGCGGCAAGCCTGTTAAAATGAGAACGGCCGGCGAGCCGAAACTTCAGAGTCGAGAGCGCTGCCGGCCAACCCGAACAGGACCAAACCTGGAAGTCATCCGGGAGCGGCTTCAGGGAACGAGTGAGGGGGGAGGCCATGAAGAACGCTGTCACCTGGATTCTCGTCGCCGTGGGCGCGGTCCTGTTGGCCTACGGGTTGTGGGGCGGCCGCTGATGCTGACCGACCCGCGTCTCGGCCGGGAGGTTCAGGTCCGGCACCGGCCGGCTATGGCCGCGGGAATGCCCCACCACGGCCGGGTGGGCCGGGTCGCCGGCGTGGGCCGCGGCCGGCCGCGGAACCACGCGGTTTTGATCGGCGGCCGGCTGGTCATCATCCCTTGCGGCAACCTCCGCTCTCCCGAACCGGTTAAGAGGCCTGAATGAAGGCCCTCAGCGTCAGGCAGCCCTGGGCCTGGCTGATCGCGGCCGGGTTCAAGGACGTGGAGAACCGGACCTGGCAGCCGGGGCCGGCCGACCGGGGCCCCCCTGATCATCCACGCCGCCTGGACCCACGACCAGGGCGGCGAGGAAAGGGTCCGCCGCCTCTTCCCCGGGATCGATATCCCGGCCGGACTGGCCCACGGGGCCCTCATCGGCCGCGTTGAACTGTTGGAGTGGCGCCGGGACCACCCCAGCCCCTGGGCCGAGGCCAGGATGTGGCACTGGGTCCTGGCCAACCCGGTCCTGTTCCGCAAGCCGGAGCCCTGGCGGGGCCAGCGCGGCCTCTTCCAGGTCCCGGACGACCTGATTCAGGGATTGGAACGATAAGTCCATTCAACCTTACGGCAGAGACAGGAACGTCTCAGTCGTCTGAGAACGATCGGGACGGTCTGGCCGGGGGGCTGACCTGACGGCGGGCTTCCGCCCTGAAATGAAAAGGGCCGGCGACTGTATTGTTCACGTCACCGGCCCAATTTTTGATTTTTGGTGGCGGGGGGAGGATTTGAACCTCCGACCTTCGGGTTATGAGCCCGACGAGCTACCTAACTGCTCCACCCCGCGTCAAAGAAGCCCTACTATAAGCCACCCCCCCGGCCTTGTCAAGGACGCCCCGGACCGGGCGGCTTTCAGAGACCTGTTGGGGCCGGCTCAGTTGTACCTGGTCCGGTAGTAACAGATCAGGCCGCAGTTGAGGCAGCGCCTCGCCTCCTCGCGCGCGGCCTCCTCGGTCAGGCCCGGCTCCGCCTCCCGGTCGAATTGGGGCTCCTCGGCCGCCGGAGGCGTCAGGTGGCGCGAGACCACCGGGATCAGGTTCTCCAGGCTGTCCACGTTCAGGACCCTGGTCTCGGGGACGATCATCCGCTCCGGCGCGGCCACCTCCCGCCCGCTTAGGAAAAGGTGCAGCGAGGCCGCGGCCCGCCGACCGCCGCCGATGGCCTCCACCGTGGCCCGGTAGTCGCTGACCGGCTCCTCGGCGGCGAAGAGGCTGGGCTCCTCGGGCCGGCGGTAGGGGGCCAGGGTCTGCCAGCCCGCGGTCGGCTCCGACTCCTCGCCTTCGGCCGGGAGGGGGACGATGAGCATCTCGGGCAGGCGGGCCCGGGCGGCGATGATGGTCTCGGCCTCGATGACCTCTTCGTGGCCGTTGCCCTTGCCCCGGCAGGCCAGGCCGGTCAGCCGGTCCCCCTGGCCCAGGAGCCGGGTGATCACCTTCCCGAACCGGACAACGACGCCCTCCGCCTCGGCCCGGTCGAGCTCCTCCTGGCTCAGGTCCATCTCCTCCCTGGCGGCCGGCCAGATGACGGTCACCGCCTCGGCGCCCTGGCCCAGGCAGCGCCGGGCCGCCGCCAGGGCGGCCTTGCCGCCGCCGATGACGACCACCCGCCGGCCCAGATCGACCTCCTGGCCGCTGGCCCAGGCCAGGCTCAAGGGCAGGAGAAGGTAGAGGTTCTTCAGGGCCGGGGCCGGATTGGGCCTGGGGCCCTGCATGAGCTGGCTGTCCCAGCCGCCGGTGGCGATCAGGACGGCCTGGAAGCCCTCCTCGAACAGGGAGCTCAGGCTGAAGTCCCGGCCCAGGGCCTGGCCGGTGCGGGCCTCGACCCCGGTCTCCAGGATGCCCTCGATCTCCCAATCTAAAACCTCGCGGGGCAGGCGCTCCTCGGGGATGGCCGTCCTGAGCAGGCCGCCCAGTTTGGGCAGGGCCTCGAAGACGACCGGGCTGTGGCCCAGGCGGGCCAGGTAGCAGGCCGCGGTCAGGCCCTCGGCGCCGCCGCCGATCACGGCCAGCCGCTTGCCCGTCCGGGGGGCCCGGTAGAGGCTGACGCGCCGCCCGCTCTGGCGCTCCCAGTCGGCCACGAACCGCTTGAGGGGATTGATGGCCACCGGCTCGTCGGCCAGGTTGCGCCGGCACTCCAGCTCGCAGGGATGGGGGCAGATCCGGCCGCAGATCAGGGGCAGCGGGTTGCGCTCCTTGATGACCCTCAGGGCCGCCTCGTAGTCGCCCAGGGCGGTCTGGCGGATCTGCTCCGGGATGTCGATGCCGGCCGGGCAGGTCCGCTGGCAGGGCGCGGTGCACTCGGCCGTGGTGTACTCGCCCAGGATCCGGTCGCTGACCGAGGTGAGCTTCATGATCCCCACCGGGCAGGTCCTGACGCAAGTGCCGCAGCCGGTGCACCTGGCCTCGTCGACCACGGGCAGGCCGTCGCTGCCCATCCTCAGGGCGTCGAAGGGGCAGGCCCTGACGCAGGAGCCCAGGCCGATGCAGCCGATGGGGCACTCCTTGGGCCCGCCGTTGAGGACCACGGCCGCCCGGCAGTCCTGGACCCCGGCGTAAGAGAACTTCAGGTCGGCCCGGGAGACCGGGTAGCGGCAGCCCACCTGGGCGATCTGGGGCTCGCTCTCGGTCACCTCGACGCCCATGATGGCCGCCACGGCGACGTGGACCTCGGCCCCGCCGCCGACGCAGCGAGTGGGCGCCATCTCGCCCTTGACGATGGCCTCGGCCGCGGCCGAGCAGCCGGCGTAGCCGCAGCCGCCGCAGTTGGCGCCAGGCAGGGCCTCTTCCACTTCCAGAACCAGCGGATCAACGTGAACGTAGAAAAGCTTGGCGACCACGCCCAGGCCCAGGGCCGCCAGCAGACCGATACCGCCTAGGGCTATGGCCGCTGTGAGCATTCTTGAATCTCCCGGGGCGAGCCTGGGCCGGCCGGTCCGCCGGGCCGAGCCAGACTCAAGAAAAACTGATATACCTCGATTCCGCCGGCCAGCGGCCACGTCCCGCGCCGCCGCGGGCCAGAGAAGAACCGGCTCCTTGTGGATATATTCTCAAACCGGGCTCGCGTCAAGACGATTGAGGCGGCCCGGCCGGCCCGGATCCCGGGCCCGGACCGGCCTCAACTCTTGTCCTGGCCGGTGATCGGGCCTATAATCATAAGCTCATGTCCAGGATAAAGACCTATTTCAGGGCCTCCGGGGCTCTTTTTCTGAGCGGCTCCCTGACCACGGTCCTGGCCGCCGGCGCCCTGGCCTATCTGGAGCGGGGCCGGCTCTGGCCGGCCGGGCTGGCCGCCTGCCTGGGCGGGGTCGGCTGTCTCCACCTGGGGGCCAGCCTGATGAACGGCTACTTCGACGCCGCGGAGGCGAACCCGGCCCCCTCTTCCGGCGGCTCCGGGGCGATCCGGGACGGCCTCCCGGGCCGCCGGGCCGCCCTGGTCATGGCCCTGGTCTTTCTAGGCCTGGCCGCGGCTCTGGGCCTGATCGTCACCCTCAACGGCCGACCCTGGGCCGCTCTCTGGGGCCTCCTGGGCCTGACCGCGGCCGTGCTCTACTCGGCCCGGCCTATCCGCCTCAAGTCTCGCGGCCTGGGCGAGGCGGCCGTCTTTCTGGCCTTCGGCCCCCTGCTGACCCTGGGCGCCGGCTACGCCCTGGGCGGGGAGATGACGCCCCAGGCGGCCTCGCTGGGCCTGCCGCCCGGCCTGCTGATCATGGCCGCGACCTGGCTCGACCGGTTTCCGAACCCGGCCGCCGAAAGTCCAGACGGCCAGGGCAGCCCGAACCCCCGGCCGGGCCTCGGGCTCTCGGGCTGGATCTGCGCCCTGCTGCTCCTCGGCGCCTTCGCCTGGCTGCCGGTCCTGGCCTTCGTCAACGAACTGGGCTGGCTGCTCATGGCCGGCCTGGCCCCCCTGCCCCTGGTCCTGGCCGCCTGCCTCAGTCTCCGGCGGAACCGCCGGGCCCAGGCCCGGGCCAGAACCGTCCAGGCCCACGCCCTCCTGACCCTCATCCTGGCCGCGGCCCTGGTCGGGGAGCGGTTCCTGAGGACCTGAGGCGTGAGACTCCTGGGCCTGGATCTGGGCAGCAAGCGGATCGGGGTGGCCCTGTCCGACGAGCTGGGCCTGACCGCCCAGCCCCTCCTGGTCCTGGAACGCCGCTCCAGGGCCAAGGACATCCAGGCCCTGGGCGAGCTGATCGAGGCCCATCAGGTCGAGGAGGTGGTCCTGGGCCTGCCCCGGCGGATGAGCGGCGAATTGGGTCCCGAGGCTGAAAAGGTCCAGGTTTTCGGCCGGCTCCTGGCCGAGGCCACCGGCCGGCCGGTGGCCTACTGGGACGAACGCCTGTCCACGGTCTCGGCCGAGCGGGTTCTGCTCCAGGGCGACGTCTCCCGGGCCAAGCGCAAGCGGGTCATCGACAAGGTGGCGGCCAGCCTCATCCTCCAGGGCTATCTGGACTGGCTGGCGGCCAGGGGAACCCCGGCGTGAAGCGCCTCGGCCTACATGCCTTAGGCTGGCTCTGGGTCGGCCTGGTCCTGACCGCGGCCCTGGGCGGCCGCCTGGTCGACTACTACCAGACCCCCTTCAACGTCAGGGATCAGACCAGGATCATCGACATCCCGGCCGGGACCAGCCTCAAGAACATCAGCCTCCTCCTGGCCGACAAGGGCGTCATCCACCAGCCGCTCATCTTCAGGCTGACCACCCGCCTGGCCGGCCTGGGCCGCCGGGTCAGGGCCGGGGAGTACTGCCTCTCGGCCTCCCTGAGCCCCCGGGAGGTCCTGGCCGCCCTGACCTCGGGTCCGCCGCTGCTCCACCGGCTGACCGTGCCCGAGGGCTTGACCCTGGAAGAGATCGCCCGGCTGGTCGAGGCGGCCGGCCTGGGCCGGACCGAGGCCTTTGTCCGGGCGGCCGCTGACCCGGCCCTGCTCCTTGACCTCAAGATCCCCGGCGTCACGGCCGAGGGCTACCTCTTTCCCGAGACCTATTACCTGCCCAAGGGCCTGGCTCCCAGAGCCATCATCCGGCTCATGGTCAAGCGCTTCCGTCAGGTCCTGGACCAGCTCCACCGGGAGGTCGGCCGCAAGACGCACCTCAAGCCCCACCAGACGGTCATCCTGGCCTCCCTGGTCGAGGCCGAGACCAAGGCCCCGGAGGAGCGGCCCCTGGTGGCCGGCGTGTTCATGAACCGCCTCAGGAAGAAGATGCTCCTCCAGTGCGACCCCACGGTCATTTACGGCCTGGACGACTTTAACGGCCGGCTGCGCAAGGACCACCTGGCCACGACCCACCCCTACAACACCTACGTTTACCCCGGCCTGCCGCCCGGCCCCATCGGCAACCCGGGCGAGGCGGCCCTCCGGGCGGCCCTGGACCCGGCCAAGACCGACTACTTCTACTTCGTCTCCCGCAACGACGGCACCCACGAGTTCTCCCGGACCTACGCCGACCACCAGAAGGCCGTGGCCCAGTACCGCCAGCGCCGATGACAAGGCCCGGCGGCTGTGATATGCTTGGTTTTCGCCGATTACAGCCAGAGCCTGGGGGTTAAATACGCCATGAAGATCAAGAAGATAGATCACATCGGCCTCGCCGTGGCCGACCTGGAACCGGTCCGGAAACTCTACACTGACATGCTCGGCCTCAAGCTCGGCCACGAGGAGATGCTGGGCGAGCTAAAGATCGCCTTCCTGCCCCTGGGCGAGACCAGGCTGGAACTGGTCCAGTCCACCCAGGCCGACGGGGTCATGGCCAAGTACGTGGACAAGAAGGGCGAGGGCATCCACCACATCGCCCTGGAGGTCGAGGACATCGACGCCGCCGTGGAGGAGCTCCTGGCCAAGGGTCTGACCATGATCGACCAGAAGCCCAGGCAGGGGGCCCACGGGGCCAGGATAGCCTTCATCCATCCCAAGGACACCCACGGGGTGATGATCGAGCTGGTCAAGCCAGGCGGCCACGACTAGCCGGGAGAGAGAGCCATGTGGGAGTATTCGGAGAAGGTCAGGGAGCACTTCGAGCATCCCCGCAACGTCGGCGAGGTAACGGGCGCCAACGCCGTGGGCGAGGTCGGCTCCATCACCTGCGGCGACGCCCTCAAGCTGACCCTCAAGATAGAGGACGGCCGGGTGGTTGACGCCAAGTTCAAGACCTTCGGCTGCGCCTCGGCCATCGCCTCCTCCTCGGCCCTGACCGAGATGATCATCGGCAAGACCTTGGAGGAGGTGGAGAAGCTGACCAACAAGGACATCGTCACCTTCCTGGGCGGCCTGCCCAAGGAAAAGATCCACTGCTCGGTCATGGGCGCCGAGGCCTTGGAGTGCGCCATCAGGGACTACAAGGGCCTGCCGCCCAAGGAGAGAGAGGCCGAGGGCGAGCTGGTCTGCGAGTGCTTCGGCGTGACCGACGCCCAGATCGAGAAGGCCGTCCGCGACAACGGCCTGACCACCATCGAGGAGGTGACCGGCTACACCAAGGCCGGCGGCGGCTGCGAGGGCTGCCACGAGAAGATCCAGGCCATCATCGACCGGGTCCGGGCCGAGACCGAGCACAAGCCGGTCCGCAAGAAGCTGACCAACGTCCAGAAGATCAAGCTCATCGAACAGGTCCTGGAGAAGGAGATCCGGCCCTCGCTCCGCTCCGACGGCGGCGACATCGAGCTGGTCGACGTCGAGGGCGACCGGGTCATGGTCGCCCTGAGAGGGATGTGCCGGACCTGCGCCGCCAGCGAGGCGACCCTCAAGGAATACGTCCAGGGCATCCTGCGCCGGGAGGTCACCGACGGCCTTACAGTGGAGGAGGTTCAAGAGTGAGGACCGTCTACCTGGACAACAACGCCACCACCCGGGTCGCCCCGGAGGTCTTCGAGGCCATGAAGCCCTACTTCGTGGAGGAGTACGGCAACCCCTCCTCGGCCCACGCCTTCGGCGGCCTGATCCGCCGCCAGGTCGAGGCGGCCAGGGGAAGCATGGCCCGCTTGCTGGGCGCCCAGGACACGGACATCATCTTCACCTCCTGCGGCACCGAGAGCGACAACACGGCCATCCGGGCCGCCCTCCGCTCCCAGCCGGACAAGCGCCACATCGTCACCACCCGGGTGGAGCACCCGGCCATCCTGAGCCTCTGCCAGCACCTGGAGAAGCACGAGGGCTGCCAGGTCACCTACCTGGGCGTTGACCGCCAGGGCCGCCTCAACCTGGACGAGCTGGACGCGGCCCTGACCGACCAGACGGCCATCGTCTCGATCATGTGGGCCAACAACGAGACCGGGGTCGTCTTCCCCATGGCCGAGATCGCCCAGCGGGTCAAGGCCAGGGGGATCACCATGCATACCGACGCGGTCCAGATCGTGGGCAAGGCCCCCCTGGACCTGGAAAAGGTCCCGGTGGACATGCTCTCGCTCTCCGGCCACAAGCTCCACGCGCCCAAGGGCATCGGCGTGCTCTACATCCGCAAGGGGACCAAGTTCTCGCCCTTCATGATCGGCGGCCACCAGGAGCGGGGCCGGCGGGCCGGGACCGAGAACGTGCCCTACATCATTGGCCTGGGCCGGGCGGCCGAGCTGGCCGAGCAGAACATGGTCGAGGAGAACTCCCGGGTCCTGGCCCTCAGGGACAGGCTTGAGCAAGGCCTGCTCAAGATAGTCCCCCAGATCCTGATCAACGGCCAGGAGGCCGAGCGCCTGCCCAACACCCTCTCCGTCTCCTTCGAGTTCATCGAGGGCGAGTCCATCCTCCTCAAGCTCTCGGCCTTAGGGATAGCCGCCTCCTCTGGCTCAGCCTGCACCTCGGGCTCCCTGGAGCCCTCCCACGTGCTCCGGGCAATGGGCGTGCCCTACACCTCGGCCCACGGGACCATCCGCTTCTCGCTGTCCATCTACAACACCGAGGAGGACATCGACTACACCCTCAAGCACATCCCCAGGATAATCGACGAGCTGAGGCTCATGTCGCCCTACTGGGACGCCAGCATGGGCAGCTGCCGGACGGCCGGGTTCACCGAGTAGAGCCTCGAACAATAATCCAATCGGCCCCGCGGCCGGGGAAAGGGAGCTCAAGAAATGGCCACCGTGAAGCTGATCGAGTACGAGGCGGCCAGCCCGGAGGTCAAGGCCGTCTACGACGACATCATGGCCACCCGCAAGATCGACTGGATCAACAACTTCTGGAAGGCGGCCGCGGTCCAGCCCGAGCTGCTCAAGCGGACCTGGGAAGGGGTCAAGGCGGTCACCGCCCCGGGGGCCATCGACGCCCTGACCAAGGAGATGATCTACGTGGCCGTGAGCGTGGTCAACGGCTGCGAGTACTGCATCAACAGCCACACCGCCTCGGCCAGGAAGAAGGGCCTGACCGACGAGATGCTGGGCGAGCTGCTGGCCGTGGTGGGCATGGCCTGCCAGACCAACGCCCTGGTCGCCGCGCTCCAGGTGGAGCTGGACGAGGCCTTCAAGAACGGCGGTAGGACGGACTGAGCCCCGGCCGGGAAGCCGGGAAGATAATAAAATCTACACTCACTTCGCCCCTTTTCCGGCTCCTCTCCCCTTGCGGGAGAGGCCGGGTGAGGGGTGTTCCGGATAATTCTCTGGACGATAGCCCCTCCATCGCGGACAGTGGGTGGCCCATCCATTTATAGATGGGAAAAATACGGCAAAAGCCAGGCCTGCCGCCCGATGGCCCATTAATTATTGATAATTTCCCGAATTATCCTCTCCCAAGTCTGAAGACTTGGGGCACCTGGGGAGCCCGGGATCAGATGTCCCGGCGGAACCTGTCCTTGGAGCGGCGGAACTTGTCGCAGATGTTTCTCGGCTGGGGCCCCGCAGCCGAGCACCACTGGTTGCAGCCGTAGTCCTTTCTGGGATTGGTCACCCGGGCGTGGCAGTTGGGGCAGTACCTTGTTATTTCGTCCTTGAAGAACTCGACCTCCTGGCCGCAATCGGGGCACTCGACATCGAAAACCGCGTCAAAGCCCCACTCCCGGGTGTTCATGCCAGTGCACTTCCACACGGTTTCTCCTCCGGATGCTCAGCGGGCGGGGCTGCCCTCATTACATAAGCATTAATCTATTTGGGGCTTAGCACGGCCTGGGCGGGGCGTCAAACCGGGCCAGAGCAGGGGCCGCCCGCCGGCCAAGCCCCGTTCCAGTTCCTGGCCCCTGGCGGGAGAGGTTGGGTGAGGGGTGGTCATGCCGTGCTGTCATGGCTGCGTCCATGACAGCTCCTTCGTTTCCATGGGCGTTCGGGGAAACCGGCGGTGTCACGGACGGACGCGGCCGCGATACCACGGGAAAGGCCCGCTGGAGCGCCGGGAAGCACCCGCCCGCCCCTCCCTCCTCACGGCCAGGACGGCCGGGCCTCGTTCTTGGCCTTCGGCCTGCCGCCAGGGACGCGGCCCTGGCGGCACCCTGGGAGGAGGCGCGGCAGGACCACCTCCTCTGGCCCAAGCTGGCAGTCCGCCCCCTCTCAACCCCTACCCCCTCTTCCCAGTTGCCTTCTTGCCCCCGAGCGGTTAATCTCCTGACCACGGTTTTCGGGAGAGGCTGCTTGGATCTGTTCAAAGCCCTGGTTCTGGGCCTCGTCCAGGGGCTGACCGAGTTCCTGCCGGTCAGCTCCTCGGGCCATCTGGTCCTGGCCCAGCACCTCTTCGGCCTCAAGGAGCCCCTCCTCCTCTTTGACATCGGCCTGCACGTGGCCACGGTCCTGGCCGTGATCGTCTTTGTCCGGCGCGAGCTGACCGGCATGATCCGGGTCATCGGCGCCACCCCCTGGCTCGACCGGGCCGGCCTGGCCCGGGCCTGGAATGAGGAGCCCTTTCTCCGCCTTCTGGCCCTGGTCGCCATGGGCTGCATGCCCACGGCCGTCATCGGCCTGGTCTTCCGCCACCCCCTGACCGCCCTGTTCGACTCCACTCGGGCCGTGGGCTGGGCCCTGCTGGCCACCGGCGGCCTGCTCCTCTTGAGCCGTTTCTTCCTCAAGGGCCGGATCGGCTACGACGGCCTCGGGCCGGGCCGGGCCCTGGTCCTGGGCGCGGTTCAGGGCCTGGCCATCATTCCGGGCCTGTCCCGCTCGGGCGCGACCATCACCAGCGGCCTCTTCCTGGGGCTGGAGCGCGAGACCGCGGCCAGGTTCTCCTTCCTGCTCTATTTGCCGGCCGTGGGCGGAGCCCTGATCCTGGAACTGGCCAAGCCCAGCGGGGGCTTGCCCGAGCTGGGCCCCTTGCTCCTGGGCGGGGCGGCCGCGGCCCTGTCCGGCTACCTGGCCCTGGTGGTCCTGGTCAAGATCCTGGTCCGGGGCCGCTTCCATTTCTTCGCGCCCTACTGCTGGCTGGTCGGGCTGCTGACCCTGATCCTGGCGGGCTGAGAATGACCGAAGACCTCTGGATCATCATCATGGCCGGCGGGGTGGGAACCCGCTTCTGGCCAGCCAGCCGGCGCGAGCGACCCAAGCAGCTCCTGCCCGTCCTGGGCCGGCGGACCCTGCTCCGGCGGAGCGTGGACCGGGTCCTGCCCCTGGTCGGACCTGAGCGGGTGGCTATCATCACCGGCCAGAGCCTGGGCCGGGCCGTCCGGGAGATCCTGCCAGATCTGCCGGCCGAGAACGTCATCCTGGAGCCGGTCGGCCGCAACACGGCCGCGGCCTGCGGCCTGGGAGCCTGCTGGCTGAGGCAGCGGGCCGGCGGCGGAATCATGGCCGTGCTCCCCTCCGACCACCTCATCGACGACGAGGACGCCTTCCGCCGCGACCTGGAGGCGGCCGCGGCCGCGGCCAGGGACGGCCGGCGCCTGATCACCTTCGGCCTCAGACCTGACCGGCCCGAGACCGGCTACGGCTACCTGGAGCAGGGCCCGGCCGCGGGCGAGTGGCTGGGCCGGACCCTCTACCAGGTCAGCTCCTTCAGGGAGAAGCCGGACCAGGCCGCGGCCGAGGCCTATCTGGCCGGGGGCAATTACTACTGGAACTCGGGCCAGTTCGTCTGGCGGGCCGACCTGATCCTGGACTGGCTGGAGCGGCTCATGCCCGAATTAGCCAAGGGCCTCAACGACCTGACCCCGGCCCTGCTCACCTCGAGCCAGGACGAGGCCCTGGCCCGGGTCTACCCCGGCCTGCCGGCCCAGTCCATCGACTACGGGGTCATGGAAAAGGCCGATGACGTCCTCATGGTCGCCTCGGACTTCGGCTGGTCGGACGTGGGCTCCTGGGAGGCGGTCTGGCGGCTCTCGGCCAGGGACCAGGCCGGCAACGCCCTGTCCGGCCCGGTCCTGGCCCTGGACTCAAAGGACAACCTGGTCCAGGCCAGGGACAAGCTCGTCGCCCTGCTGGGCGTCAGGGACCTGGTGATCATCGAGACCGAGGACGCCCTGCTGATCATGGAACGCGGTCGGGCCCAGGAGGTCGGCCGGATCCTGGACCGGCTCAGGGACCAGGACCGCGAGGACCTGCTCTAGAGGAGAGGTATGGGTTTTTTAGGCCAAGCCGTCGAGTGGATCATCCAGGTGGTCGGCCAGTTAGGCTACCCGGGCATCTTCATCATGATGCTCCTGGAGAGCTCCTTCTTCCCCTTTCCCAGCGAGGTGGTCATGATCCCGGCCGGCTACCTGGCCTATCAGGGCCAGATGAACATGGCCCTGGCCATCACCCTGGGCATCGCCGGCTCCCTGGCCGGAGCCCTGATCAACTACTACCTGGCCGTCTGGCTGGGCCGGCCCTTTCTGGAGCGCTTCGGCCGCTACTTCCTCCTCACCCCGGACAAGCTGGCCCGGGTGGACTCCTTCTTCAGGAACCACGGCGAGATCAGCACCTTCATCGGCCGGCTGATCACGGTCGTCCGCCAGTACATCTCCTTCCCGGCCGGCCTGGCCCGGCTGCACCTGGGCCGGTTTCTGTTCTACACCGGTCTGGGGGCGGGCCTCTGGGTGACCGTCCTGGCCGTGATCGGCTACCTGGCCGCCGGCAACGAGGAGCTGATCAGGCGCTACTCCCGCGAAACGACCATCGGCCTGATCGTCTTCTGCGTCCTGGTCCTGGCCGCCTACGTCATCCGCCTTCGCCGCCGGGCCGCGGCGGCCCGCTGAGTCGAGGGCGACGCGGCCGGTCTCAGATCTCTATCTTAGCCAGCTTGATTATCCCGACCGCGGCCATGCCGGCCAGGAAGGCCAGGCCCATGTGGGTCGTGGCCAGGCCCACCCCGGCGATGAGCAGGGCCACGAACAGGTCGGCCCGCTCCTTGACGTCCCTGATGAGCAGGGCCAGCTCCAGGCCGGCGAAGAGGAGGAGGACGCCCAGGACGGCCCGGGGGATGGAGCCCAGGAGCTCCAGGCCGATGCGGCCGAAGACCAGGGCGATGACCAGGAAGATCAGGCCGATCATGACGTTGGAGCCGCCGGTGCGGGCCCCGAAGCGGTAGTGGGCGGCCAGGCCGCCGGCGCCGTGGCAGAGGGGCATGGCCGCCAGCCAGCCCAGGCCCAGGTTGGCCAGGCCCATGGACAGGCTCAGCCTCCGGTTGGTCACCCGGGCGGTGACCTGGCCCTCGCCGAAGAGGCTCTTGGCCGCGTCCTTGGTGCCGATCACGGCGTTACCGATGGTCAGGGGAATCTGGGGCAGGACCAGCAGGGCGAAGGCGGCGGCGAAGTCGCCGGCCCGGGGCAGGAAGAGGCTGACCTGGGAGGGCCCCAGCTCCAGTTCGACCCCCTTGAGGGCCCCGGCGGCCAGACCGACCAGGATGCCGGCCCCGACCAGGACCAGGGCGGCCGGGTAGCGCCGGCTGTTGAGCAGGAAGAGGACCGCCACCGCGCCGGCCAGGCCCAGGATCAGGTTCAGGGGCAGCCCGGCCAGGGCCGGGCCCGGGCCGGAAGACTGGATCAGGAGCTTAGCCCCGCTCAGGTAGGCGATCCCCTTCTGCATCAGGATGAGCCCCAGGCCGAGCTGGATGCCCCGGACAACTGGCCGGGTGAAGAGCCGGGCGATGGCCTCGATCAGGCCGGTCAGGGCCAGGAGGACGAGTATCGCCCCGAAGAGGAGCCCGGTGGCGGCCATGATGGGCAGGGTGACCTGCTCGGGAAAGGCGATGGCCAGGGCCGAGACGACCTTGAGGGGCTGGACCGGGATGGGCAGCCGGTAATAGAGGCCGACCAGGACGTAGAAAAAGCCCACCGCGGCCAGGACCGAGGTGAAGCTGAGGCCGGTCAGGGTGATCAGGGCCACGGCCATGGGGATGAGGGTCCCCAGGTCACCCAGGGAGCCGGCCAGCTCCAGCCGGTCGAAGCGATGGGGATTGCCTGACATGTACCCGCCGTTTCCGGAACGCGTGAGGAATGATACTGCCTCGACAGCCAGGCTGTAAACGGCTATCCTCACCGCCTCACCTCAGGGTCTGTTCAGAGGGGAGGGAAAATGTCCGCAACCTGGGTGGCCGGCGCGGACGGCTGCCGGGCCGGCTGGGTCGTCGCCCTCAAGGACTTGGACTCAGACCGGCTCAGCCTTTGCCTGGTCGAGGGCTTCCGGAAGCTCCTGGCCCTGCCCGAGCAACCCCGAATAATAGCCCTGGACATGCCCGTCGGCCTCCTGGAGCGGGCCCAGCCCGGCGGCCGGACCGGCGACAGGGCGGCCAGGCGCCTCCTGGGCTGGCCGCGCTCGAGCAGCGTCTTCAACCCCCCGGTCCGAGGGGCCCTGAAGTTCCTCGACTACCGGCAGGCCTTGGCCGCCAACCGGGCCAGCTCCGAGCACAACCTGGGCTTCAGCCGGCAGACCTTCGGCCTCTTCCCCAAGCTCAGGGAGGTGGATGAACTGATGAGCCCGGATAGGCAATACCGGGTCAAGGAGGTCCACCCGGAGCTGTGCTTTCTGGAGCTGAACGGCGGCCGGGCCTTGGCCTCGGCCAAAAAGAGCCCGGCCGGCCGGGCCCGGCGCCGGAACCTGCTCGAAGTGGCCGGCTTCTGGCCGGGCCAGGAGGCCCTGGACCGATTCAAACGGGACCAGGCCCAGCCCGACGACTGCCTGGACGCCCTGGCCGCCTGCTGGAGCGCGGAAAGGATGGCCCGCGGCCGGGCCCTCCGGCTGCCCGAGAGGCCGGAGCGGGACGCCCGGGGGCTCTGCATGGAGATCTGGCGCTGAGGGGCCGGGATCCCGGCCCCAGGATTTTTAACTTCAACCCAGAGGGAGGCGAAAGATGAAAAAGGACGTCCTGCCCGTCAGCCCGGCCCCGGGCCAGACACCGGCCTACAGCCAGGCCCAGGCCCTGACCGGGGTCAAACGGCTCGTCTTTGTCTCGGGCCAGCTCGCCCTGGACGAGAAGGGCGAACTGGTCGGCCGGGGCGACGTGGCCGCCCAGACCGAGCAGTGCCTCAAGAACATGGCCTCAGCCCTGGGCAGGCTGGGCGCGACCCTGGCCGACGTGGTCCAGATAACCATTTTCGTCAAGGACATTGCCGGGTTGAAGGACATCCAGCCGGTCAGGCTCAGGTACTTCCAGGAGCCCTTCCCGACCAGCACCCTGATCCAGGTGACCGGCTTCGTCCATCCCGAGGCTTCGATCGAGATCAACGCCCTGGCCGCGCTCTGAGGCCGGAGCGAGGCAGGGATCGGCCGGCCCGGGTCAGCTCAGATGGCCCCGATCAGCCGGGCGATGACCAGGCGCTGGACCTCGCTGGTCCCCTCGCCGATTTCCAGGAGCTTCTGGTCGCGGTAGAAGCGCTCCACATCGTACTCCTTCATCAGGCCGTAGCCGCCGTGGAGCTGGACCGCGTGGTTGGCGCAGCGGTACATGACCTCGGAGCAGTAGAGCTTGGCCATGGCCGAGGCCTTGGAGATGGACTGGTTGTTGTCCCTGAGCCAGCAGGCCTTGTAGAGCAGAAGCCGGGCGGCCTCTATCTCCAGGGCCATGTCGGCCAGCTTGAAGGAGTTGATCTGGAAGGTGGAGATGGGCCGGCCGAACTGGACCCTCTCCCGGGCGTACTTGAGGGCCATCTCGTAGCAACCCTGGGCCCCGCCCAGGCCCATGGCCGCCACCGACAGCCGGCCGCCGTCCAGGGTCTCCAGCATCTGGTGGAAGCCCGAGCCGCGTGAGCCTAGAAGATTCTCCTTGGGCACGCGGCAGTCGTCGAAGTAGAGCTCCGAGGTGTTGGAGGCCCGCCACATCATCTTGCCGTGCATGGGCCGGGCCTCGAAGCCGGGCGTGCCGTGCTCGACCAGAATGCAGGACAGCTCCTTCTTGCCGTCCTCGCGCTTGCCCGACTGGGCCATGACCGTCACCCCCAGGGAGATGTCGGTCGAGGCGTTGGTGATGAATATCTTGGAGCCGTTGATGACCCAGGAATCGCCGTCGTCGTGGGCCGTGGTCTGGGCGTTGCCCGCGTCCGAGCCGGCGTTGGGCTCGGTCAGACCGAAGCCCCAGAGAGCCTCGCCCGAGCAGAGCTTGGGCAGGTACTTCCGCTTCTGTTCCTCGCTGCCGTAGTAGTAGAGAGGGGCTATCCCCAAGGAGTTGGCCGCGACCACGGTGGCCGCGTGGGAGCCGTCCACCCGGGCCACCTCCTCGCAGGCGATGATATAGGAGACGTAGTCCATGCCCTGGCCGCCATACTCCTCGGAGACGAACATGCCGAAGAGGCCCAGTTCGGCCATGGCCCGCATGGTCTGGTAGGAGAACTCCTCCTTCTCGTCCAGCTCCCGGGCCACGGGCTTGATCTCCTTCTCAGCGAAGTCGCGGACCGACTTGCGCAGGATTTCCTGTTCCATGGTTAGGTTGTAATCCATGGGGGAGACCTCTCTTCTCTAGGTGGGGGGGAATTCCGCCCCTAAAATAGGCCCAGGGGCCGAAGCGTGTCAACGACCAAGGCAGGGGGAGGCGGGCTTGATTATTCCAGGCCCGGGGCTTGATAATGCGGGTCCCGGGCGGATCGACACGGCCGGGCCGAGTTCCGGGAACGGGCCTTCCGATTGGCCGGCGGACTGCCCTTAAGGAGGCTGTTCGGCGATGCCATGGGCCTGGCATCAGGGGCCGTTATGAGATTGGCGTCGCCGGGCGCGTTCTCTACTCCGGAACCCGAAGATAAAACGGGCCTGCAAGCCGGTCTGGCCCGAGTGGCCGCCAGCTTTCAAAACTTGCGCGCCCGGACAGCGGAATACCTGAGGCAGGCCAAGCCCCTTCCGACGCTCCTCGATTTTGACAAGGCCTGGGGCCATCTGGCCGGCTCAGGAGAGGAAAAGGCCGCCATTTCCTTGCCGCAACTGCTGCGGCGGGATTTTGAGAGCTTGCCGCTAACCCTGGCGGAACTTTCCGGACAGGGAGGAGTCCAACCGAGCCACTGATGGAATCGGGCGGGATGATGCGTGGGCCGGGGGGATGATGATGCGATAGAAACGGGCAGGTCAGATTTTAAAAAACGTCGAGAAAAGGCAGATGCAGGCAATTTGACTGGCCTTTTTAGATACGCAATGGGAGCAAATGTGGTTAAAAAATAGTTAGGATAGATAGGTGGATAATCCGTTCGCCGTAATTGGTTA
>ENA-OSEO01003428-OSEO01003428.1-sediment-metagenome-genome-assembly--contig:-NODE-3428-length-18826-cov-3.643981_pt1 | contig 18826 bp, 15 predicted proteins | sample MGYA00237883_ERZ534232 | MGnify/ENA metagenome assembly ERZ534232
CGTCCAAAAGGGAGACAACCTGTCGACCATCGCGGACCGGTTCAATGTCCCGCTGCCCGCGCTGCTCATCTGGAACCGTTTGGATCCGACCCGCCCCATCCATCCCGGAGACCGTCTGATCGTTTCCCCGGGTGCCGATGCCTCAACCCCTTGAAACCGGAACGGCGGGGTGCCCGCAGTGACCCCGGGGCCCGCCGCGGCGTCATTTTGGGGCTCACCCCCCAGGCGCTTTGCCCGGTGCCATGCGGTGAACCTGGCGGGTCCGGAAATTTTCCTTGAAACCGGGGGGCGATGTATGAAATGAGAGGATTTTATATTTTCATCTTCCAACATTCTGGACAAAGAGGAATCCGACATGAAACAAGTGACATTGGGTCGAACCGGTCTTCGGGTAAAAAAACTCGGATTTGGGGGCATCCCCATCCAGCGGGTCGGGGAGGCGGAGGCTGTTGAAACCGTCCGGCATGCCGTTGAAAAGGGCATGGACTTTATCGATACCTCCCGGGTCTACACCACCAGCGAGGCACGGATCGGAAAAGCCCTGAAGCAAATCCACGCGCCCGTTGTCCTGGCATCGAAGTCAAAGGATAGAACGGCCGAAGGAATTCGGGCCGATCTGGAAACGAGCCTCAAAGAACTTCAAACCGACTATATTCATCTCTACCAGTGTCACTTTGTAAAAGAGCCTGAATATTCAAAGGTCGTCTCTTCGGGCGGAGCGCTCGAAGGCCTGCAAAAAGCAAAAGAAGAAGGACTGATCGGGCATATCGGCATCACCGGCCACAGCCTGGCCCTGCTGGAGCGGATTGTCGACGACGCCCTGTTCGACACCATCATGGTCTGTTTCAGTTTCCTTGAACCCGAAGCCGCTGAGAAGGTCATTCCCAAGGCCCTGGAAAAAAATATCGGGGTGATCGCCATGAAGCCGCTTTCCGGCGGGGTCATTGAAAACCCGGTACCGGCGCTCAAATACGCGCTGGGCCAGGAAGGCATTCTTGTCTTGTGCGGGGTGGAGAACAAGGCGCTGGTCGATCAGAACTGGCAGGTATTCACCGGGAGCCACGCCCTGACCGGATCGGAACAAAAGGAAATCGATGAGATCCGCCGGCTTTACGACAAGAACTTCTGCCGCCGGTGCGATTATTGCCAACCCTGCACCGAAGGGATTCCGATCCAAAACATCCTCGGGATCCGATCCCAGGTCAAACGGATGGGAAAGGAGGCGCTGATGCGACAGCCCAGGGCCGGTGTCATCGAAAAGGCCCGGCACTGCTCGGAATGCGGGGAATGCATGACCCGATGCCCCTACGGTCTTCCGATACCCGAACTCATCAAAGCGAACCTGGAATATGTAGACAACCTGCTCAGACAGATATGAAAGGAGAACGGCCCTTGCTAAAGCTGATATCCGCGGACCTCACCAAAGAAAAGGTCGATACCCTGATCATCCCCGTCTGCAAGGACGCGGATATCCACACGGACCCCATCGTCTCCGGGATTGCGCAACGCGCCCTAAAGCTCGAAGAATTCGAGGGTGAACCCAAGGATGCGGTCACCCTCTACGAACCGGCGGGGATCCAGGCCCGGCGGGTCAGCCTCATGGGCCTTGGAAAACTCGATAAGACAACCCTCGAGTCCTTCCGTGCATTTTCGGGAAAGGCGGTCAAACAGGCCATCCAGCAGCGCCACACGTCCATTGCGATGGCCGTGCCGGACGCCCATAAGGTCAACCATCCGGCCCCCTTGCTGTTGCAGGCGCTGGCCGAGGGGGCGCTGCTCGGAAACCACCTGTTTGCCCGATACAAGCATGAGGAAAAGCGCAAACCGCTTCAAACCGTCTGGCTGCTGACGACCCCGGCGGGGGTGAAAGAAAATGCCCGTATGATCCAGCGTGTCCAAACCGCCTGCCTCGGGGCGGTGCTGGCCCGGGACTGGGTCAATACCCCCTCCAACGAGAAGACACCGGATCGGTTTGCACAAACGATCGTCCGGGCCGCAAGACAGGCCAAACTGAAATCCACCGTTCTTGACGAAACCGTTTTGAAGGGGAAAAAGTTCGGTGCGATGCTGGCGGTGGGCGCCGGCAGCCAGCACAAACCCCGGTTGGTGGTACTGGAATACCGCCCCAAGGCCGCGAAAAAAACGATCGTGCTGGTGGGCAAAGGGGTGACCTTCGATTCGGGCGGGCTCAACCTGAAACCGACCGGGTCCCTGGAAACCATGAAGGCCGACATGTCCGGGGCGGCCGTGGCCGCGGCAACCGTCATCACCGCTTCGAAACTGAAGGCAAAAGTCAACCTGATCGGGCTGATGCCCATTGTCGAGAACATGCCCTCGGGCTCCGCCACGCGGCCGGGGGATATCGTGCGAACCTTTTCCGGAAAGACCGTCGAGATCGGAAACACCGACGCCGAAGGTCGCTTGATCCTGGCCGACACCCTTTCGTATGCGGTCAAGACGTATGCGCCCCATACGATCATCGACCTGGCCACGCTGACCGGCGCCTGCGTGGTGGCGCTGGGTGAAAAAATCGCTGGGCTGTTTTCACGGGACGATTCATTGGCAGCGGCCATTTCGGCCTCGGCCGAAAGGACCCATGAGCGGTGCTGGCGGCTGCCGCTTCCGGAAGACTATGCCGAGGAGCTTAAAAGCGATTTTGCCGATATCAAGAATGTGGGGAGTACCCGCTGGGGGGGCGCCATCACCGCCGCTCTCTTTTTATCGGAATTCGTTTCCGGTGCGCGCTGGGCCCATATCGACATCGCCGGACCTTCCTACTTGAAAAAGGAATCGGCCTACTGCGGCCCCGGCGGAACCGGTTTCGGCGTGCGGCTGCTGTGCGACCTGCTGGATACGCTCTGAGTATTTCACCCCGCAAATGGCAATGGGTGTGCGTCAACCCATGGGGGGTTTACCGAGAATTGCTAGGCCAGGGCCTTTTCCGGCGAAATCCACCCACGCCCCAGATATCGACCGGTCTTTTCACTGGTCAGCATCCCATTGACGGTCGACAGTGCGTTGCGCAGCACCCGGTTGCGCTGAAACACGCGGGGAATTCCTTTTTCCGCGATCTCCAGAAGATAGGGCAGCACCTCCATTGCGAGCGCCTGGGAAGCGGTCCGTGCCACCGTTCCGGGGATATTGGGAACCGCATAGTGAATGACGCCGTCCACTTCCCAGACCGGTGCCCGGTGGGACGTATACCGGTCGATGGTTTCGACGCCTTCCCCCAAATAGACGGTCACATCCACGATAACGCTTCCCTTTTTCATCCTGGAAACCATCGTCCGATCGATCAGATGCCCGCCGCTTCGGGGGGGGACGGTTGCGGCATTGATGACCAGGTCCGCGGTGCAGACAATCGGTTCGAGTGGGACGGCATCGATCTGGTAAAGATGGATATGGGGCGGCAGATCGGATGCGACCTGCCGGATGCGGACAAGGTCTTTTTCAAAAAGATGGACCTCGGCGCCGAGCGCTGCGGCGACCCGCGCCGCGTGGCTCCCGACCACCCCCGCGCCGAGCACCACGACGACCGCCGGGGCAATACCCGGATAGCGAACCAGGCTCTGGCCCACACCGCCTCGATGGTTGCAGAGAAACTGCATCCCCTGGAGCACCGCCTGCTGTCCGGCGATGATACTCATGGGCCGCAGCAGCGGGCATGTCCCGTCTGCAAGGCGGATCCCCTCGTAGGCAATCCCGGTGACCCGCTTTCCGATGAGCATGTCCAGCAGTTCCGGACGCTTTTCGGTATAGAGATAACAAAACAGGGCACGACCTTCCGGGTACAGGGGGTATTCTTGGGCAACCGGCTCCTTTACCTTCACCACCAAATCGGCCCTGCGGAGAAGGTCGGCTGCACCGGAGACCAGTTGTGCACCGGCGGCGGTGTACTGTGCATCCGGAAAACCGGCGCCGTCACCGGCGCCGTTCTGGACCCAGACCGTGTGCCCGGCCGCTGTGAGCCGGCCAACCCCCTGGGGGAGCACCGCCACGCGATACTCTTCGTCTTGAATTTCTTTGGGGACGCCGATGATCATGTTCCGCGCTGCGGCCTCAGTGCTCTAAATCATAAATTCGGTGACATATCAAAGGAGGTCAGGCTTTCACACCCGTCTTCGGTCACCAGCAGGGTCTGTTCGAATTGTGCGGAAAGCGATCCGTCCCGGGTCACCGCCGTCCACCGATCCTCCAGGATCCTGAGCTCTTTTCTCCCAAGGTTGATCATCGGTTCGATGGTGAAAACCATCCCCGGCACCAGCACCAGACCCTCTCCTTTTCTGCCGAAATGCGGAATCTGGGGCGGCTCGTGGAAATCGAACCCCACCCCGTGACCGACAAAGTCCCGAACCACCGAGCAGCCCTCATTTTCGGCATAGGTCTGGATCGCGAATCCGATATCCCCGATGGTGTTTCCCGGCTCGACGGCAGCCATACCGAGTCGCAGGCTCTCCCGGGCCACCCGGACGATTTTTCGGGCATCCGGACCCGGTGTTCCCACAAAAAACGTCTTGCTGGCGTCCGCGTAGTATCCGTTCAGGATCGGTGTGACATCCACGTTGATGATGTCGCCGTCTTTAAGGACGGCATCGCCGGGAATGCCGTGGCAGATGACCTCATTGATCGAGGTGCAGACACTTTTCGGAAACCCGCGGTAGTTCAGCGGAGCGGGAATGGCGTGATTTTTTAAAGTGAACTCGTGGACCAGGGTGTTGATCGCCTCGGTGGTCAGCCCCGGACGGATGATCGCCTCCACCAGATCGAGGGTCTCGATCACCAGTTTGCCGGCCTTGCGAATGGCCTCGATGTCTTCGACCGACTTCAACCGGATTTTGTATCTCTGGGCATAGACCGATTTAAGATCCCCTTCGGAAGGCTGCTTTTTTTCCAGACAGCACTTCTTGTATTTGAGTCCGCTGCCGCAGGGGCATGGATCGTTTCTGCCGACTTTGTCCATTTTAAGTTTCATTCCCGCATCCTCGTTGGGTGGCGTATGGGAAACGAATATAGGGAAAAGCCCCCGGGGTGTCAAGCCGATCCATCCGCAACCCACCAACGGGTTGCACACCAGGCGGGGAATGAGGTAAATTAGGACCGGTTCGATCGTCACGATGGGTTCCAAGGCTTCAGCGATATTCGTCCGGAGGTGGCACCAATGCACTATGAGGGAAACATCATCCGGCCTCCCAGCGAGGCCAACAGCATCATTCTGCAGGTGACCGTGGGCTGCTCCCGGAACAAATGCACATTCTGCGGCACCTATGCCGGCGAGCGGTTCCGCATAAAAGACGATGCCGTGGTTTTCGAAGACATCGGCTTCGCTTCCGAATACTGCAAGAACCAGCGCCGGGTGTTTTTGTGCGACGGCGATGCGCTGATCATCCCGCAGCGGCGGCTCTTGAACGTACTCGGTGAAATCAAACGGCAGCTTCCGTGGGTCACCCGGGTCGGCATCTATGCCAACGCAAAGAGCCTGAAGATGAAAACCGCAGACGAGCTTGCCGCGCTTCGGGAGCACGGTCTGGGCATCGCATACATGGGGCTTGAAACGGGCGACGCCGCGACCTTGGAAAACATCGACAAGGGGGCCGGTCCGGATGAAATGATCCGGATGGGCCGGAAGGCAAAAGAAGCCGGAATCAAACTATCCATCACGGTTCTTCTCGGTATCGCGGGCAGGGATCGGTCCCAGATTCATGCAAGGGAAACCGGCCGGGTCCTTTCGGCCATCGATCCGGACTACGTGGGTGCGCTGAGTCTCATGCTCATCCCCGGAACCCCGCTGTACAGAGACCATGCCGCCGGAAAGTTTCCGTTGCTGGGCCCCGAAGAAATGCTCCGCGAGCTCAGGGGCATGATCGAGCATACCCAACTTTCCCGGGGGCTTTTTCATGCCAACCACGCATCAAACTATCTGCCGATAAAGGCCCGGCTACCCAAAGACAAGCAAGCCGCTTTGGCGCTTATCGATCAAGCCCTCAGCGGCAAGGTTTCCCTAAAGCCCGAATGGCTCAGGGGGCTTTGACAAAGTGTTGCAGATATCCTGAGGAATCAAGGGGACAAGGCAGGCATGCCTTTGGCACGGATTCGCGGGTTCGAGTGAAATGTAAATTGGACACCCGGATATTGCCGGCAGGGGAATTAGGCTTCATAGGAAAAGGTGAATTCGGAACAATGAAAAAGGAGATCCCTTACATGACCAACGGCACCCAAGACAACACCCTGGACACCTTGTGCATCAACACCCTCCGCACCCTGGCCATGGACGCGGTGCAGCGAGCCGAATCCGGGCACCCCGGGGCGCCCATGGGGATGGCGCCCGCCGCCTATGTGCTCTGGACAGGGTTTTTAAAGCACAACCCGGAAAATCCCAAATGGTTCGACCGGGATCGGTTCATCCTGTCTGCGGGGCATGCATCGATGCTGCTTTACAGCCTGCTCCATCTGACCGGATACGATCTGAGCCTGGAGGAGATAAAAAATTTCAGGCAGTGGGGCAGCCGGACCCCGGGGCATCCGGAGTACGGCTGTACCCCCGGGGTGGAGACCACCACCGGCCCGCTCGGTCAAGGGTTTGCAAACGCCGTGGGCATGGCGATGGCGGAAGCCCATCTGGCCGCCCGATTCAACCGCGCCGGGCATCCCATCATCGACCATTACACCTATGTGCTCTGCGGCGACGGCGATCTGATGGAGGGCATATCCGCCGAGGCGGCGTCGCTGGCGGGGCATTTGGGCCTGGGCAAGCTGATCTGCCTGTATGACGACAACAAGATCAGCATCGAGGGCAGCACCGATATCGCCTTTACAGAGGATGTGGGCCTCCGCTTTGGGGCATACCGCTGGCAGGTGCAAAAAATCGAGAACGGCAACGACCCCGAAGCGCTTTTTCGGGCCATCGAAGCAGCCCGGAGCGAAACGGCCCGCCCCTCCCTGATCATGATCCGCACCCACATCGCCCAGGGGAGCCCCAACAAGCAGGACAGCCCGGATGCCCACGGCGCCCCCCTGGGAGAAGCCGAGGTCCGGTTGACCAAAAAAAACCTCGACTGGCCCGAAGACGCCCTCTTTTATATACCCGACGCTGCCCTCAAAAAGTTCAGATCCGCGGTGGAAAAGGGGAAAGCATGCGAAGCCGCCTGGCAAAAAACCTGTGACGACTACCGCACCGCATATCCGGATCTTTCGCGCCAGCTTGCCGAGGCGATCAGCGCAAAGCTTCCGGCCGGGTGGGATGCGGCAATCCCGGACTTTTCCGATACCCGATCCATCGCCACCCGGGCCGCTTCGGGGAAAGTGTTGAATGCCCTATCGCAAACCGTTCCCACGCTGATCGGCGGATCCGCCGACCTGGCCCCCTCGAACAATACCCGGATCAAGGGGGCGGATGATTTTCAAAAAGACCGCTACCACGGGCGGAATCTGCGCTTCGGGGTTCGCGAACACGCCATGGGGGGCATCCTCTCCGGCATGTCCCTGCACGGGGGGGTTCGTCCTTACGGCGGGACGTTTTTGACCTTCTCGGACTACATGCGGCCTTCCATACGGCTGGCCGCGCTCATGGGGCTTGCCGTCACCTATGTGTTCACCCATGACAGCATCGCGCTGGGAGAAGACGGACCGACCCATCAACCGATCGAACAGCTCTGCGCATTGCGCGCCATCCCCGGGCTGACCGTCATCCGCCCGGCGGACGCGACGGAAACCGCCGAAGCCTGGCGTCAGGCCCTTCAAATCACCGACGGCCCCGTGGCCCTGGTGCTGTCCCGACAAAGCCTCCCGGTCCTCGACCGGACCGGATACGCCGGCGCCGGGGGACTGGCAAACGGGGCTTACGTGCTGAGCGATACGAAGGAAACCCCCGACATCATTCTGATGGCAACCGGTTCCGAAGTGCATACGGCCCTGGCCGCAGGGGAGGAGCTTTCCCGGCAAGGGGTGGCGGTCCGGGTGGTGAGCATGCCCAGCTGGGAGCTGTTTGATCGAAAGGACGAGGCCTACAAAAACAGCGTCCTGCCGCCGGCGGTCACGGCGCGCATCGCCATCGAAGCGGCATCCCCCATGGGTTGGCAACGGTTCAGCGGAACCGTAATGGGCATCGACCGCTACGGCGCTTCGGCACCCGGTGGCGTGGTCATGGAAAAATTCGGGTTTACCCCAGCCGATATCGTTGCCAGGGCCATGGCGGTGCTGGGGAGAGAGCAGCGCTAGGCGCCTGCGACCTGGACGGTTTCGACCAACACCCGTGCCGTACCCTGTTTGTAGAAGCCGAGCTTTTTGGCCGCACCGGCGCTCAGGTCGATGATCCGACCCCCCACAAAGGGGCCCCGATCGTTGACCCGCACGATGATGTGTCGGCCGTTTTCAAGATTGGTGACCTTCACATAGGTGGGCAGCGGAAGATGCTTGTGCGCCGCATTGAGCCCGTCGGGGTGAAACGCCTCGCCGTTTGCCGTCATGCGCCCGCCTTTTTGACGGTAAGTCTCGTATCCGTACCAACTGGCGATACCCTTCTCGCGGTAGGTTCGCGCCTTTTCTATGGACATCGGAACGTAGCGTTTGCTGTTGACGACATAGGGGGCCATTTTTACCCGATCGCTGCGGATCGCCTCCTTGGGGGGCAACCCGTCGATGCTTTCGATCTCCTCTCGGATCATCGGCCAGCTCAGGGGGGCGGTCACCACCTCAAAGGTAAACTCACCGACCTTGTAAATCACCTTGCCGGCGCCGTACGTGGTTTTTACGACCAGCTTGGTGACCTTGTAGGTGGCCGTGACGGTCTCTTCGGTCACATGGTAGGTCCCCTTCACGACGCTGCAGGAAAGCAGAAGCAGGCAGACCCCCGCCAGCCCGAGTGCCCCATGCAACCGGTTGGGTGCTTCCCGTATCACGGTATGGACCCGGTGCAAAGCATCAAGGTGAATCTGTAAAACGACGAAATACGCGAACCACACAAAAGAAAACAACGGTATGTTGATACGTTTTTCGTGCCTTTCGTGTGTTTCGTGGTTAAAAAAGGAATTTCCTATACAATCGAGTTACGGCTGCAGGCGCAGCTTCTGTCCGATCTTGATGATAGAGCCGTCGATTCCATTCAAATCGCGAAGCCTGGACACCGGGACCCCGGTCTGCCTTGCCACCCGACTCAGGGTGTCTCCCGATTTGACCACATAATACGACCCCTGGGAAACAGGCGCTGGGGGAGGTGCCAGTTCGCTGATCACTTTTGGCAGCTTATCCCCGAGCCCCTCCGGGACCTTGAGGGTAACCTCGCCGATGGGGAGATGATAACCGAGGATCTGCGGATTCAGCTCCTTGAGGGTCTTAAAATCGGTACCCAGCCCATGGGCGATATCGGTTAAATGAAGCCGATGGGTGGTGGTGATGCGGGTCGAATCGATGGGTATGGGCCGGTAGATCCGCTCGGCGGGAATTCGAAAACCGAATTTTTCAGGATTTTCCATAACGATTTTGATGGCGGCGATTCTGAAAACGTACCGCTCGGTTTCGATCGGCAGGTTGAGCCGAAAATATTCGGAGACCCGCTGCTCCTTGATTTCCCGCTCCAGCCGATTTTCACCGCAATTGTAGGCGGCCATCGCCAACAGCCAGGTGCCGAACCTCTCTTTGAGCTCGCGAAGATACCGGAGCGCGGCTTCGGTGGAGTGTTCGATGCTGAGTCGTTCATCCACCAGGTGATCTTTCCGAAGCCCGCTTCGGCGGGCTGTTTGGGCCATAAACTGCCAGTAGCCTTTGGCCCCCGCACTCGAACGAATATAACCGATCAATGCGCTTTCCGCCAACGCCAGATATTTCAGATCCTGCGGCATGTTTTCTTGGGCAAGCATCTTTTCGATATAGGGGAAATACCGGCCCGCACGTTTGAGCCACATGAAGACCTGGGCCCGATCCCAGACAGCGATGGTAAACTCACGATCCAGCATTTCCCATGCATAACGCTCTTCAAGCGGGATCGTCTCACCGCAAAGGCTCAGGGTCCGGGGCAAATCGTAATCATCGCAGGCACCGCCGGATACGGCGTCATCCGCGGCGAACGCGGCTGCAGGCACGACAGCCATGCAGAGAAGGAGACAAAACCTGTCTAAGACGGAGCGAAATTTAACCATAAACCGAAAAGCGCGGTGGGGTTCAGGACCCGTTTATCCGGTTTCGCAGCACCGAGGAGCATCGAAAGGTAACGACCCTTCGCCTGCTGAGCAACATGTCTTTACCGGTAGCCGGATTTCTTCCGCGCCGTTCATCCTTGCTCTTGATGCAAAACTTTCCGAACCCGCTGATGAGAACGTCTTCACCTTCTGCCAGACGTTCTTTGATGGCTTCGATGAGGGTTTCGACCAGTTCGGCACAATTATTTTTCGGTAGTCCAAGCCTTCCGTGGATCGAATCGATGATACTCGCTTTGGTCAGCGCCATAGGTAAACAGCTCCTCCCTTGCTACCGGTTTAGGACCTCTTGGATTTTCTAACCCTCGCTAAATACGCTGATTCTTCCCTTTTGTCAAGAACTTATCAAGATCGTGGGCTGAAATTTTATCGCAAAGCCGGTGGCGGATATCCGAATCGGCTCGATTCGGCTTGACAGGGCATCGTCCCCCTACGTATATGATCCCAGGACGAATTGAATCGATCCCCGGCGTCCGTCGATTCTCGTGGAATGGTATAAACAGCAAAAAACAAGATCGAAATCAGGAGCATGGCATGAACGGTCTGACTACGGAACAGATCATGAAGATCGCCCTGGACTTGCTGGGTGAAACCGAGGTTCCCCTGGATTCGGGCATTCATCACCGGGGGGAGAACATCAAAAAAATTATTTTTACGATGGACGCAAACGTCGGGCTGCTGCACATGGCAAGGCAGCTGGGGTTTGACGCGGTGGTGGCGCATCACCCCTGCGGTGTTCTGCTCCACCAGGGGGAGATGTACCGGAAGCATATCGATATCATGGAGCGGCATGGATTGTCCCGAAAATCCGCCATGGATGCGCTCGGGGCCCTGATCGACCGGATCGTCGAAAGCGTCTGGAACAACCGGTTCCGCATGCTCTATCACGAATCCCCCAATAAAACGGTTCTCGAAGTGGACGCGGCCAGGCTGCTCGGCCTTCCCTTCATGAACATTCACAATCTGTTCGATGAACAGGGGAGACGGATCCTTCAGACCAGGATCGATGAAACATTCGAAAAAAACCCGGACTGGAAACTGAAGGATGTTCTCGGGTTGATCCAGTCGCTTCCCGAAGCGCACCTCGCAAGGGACGCCTATGGCATTTGTCCCGTCTTGTTTCTGGGGAATCCGGAATCCAGAGCGGGCCGGACGGTCTTTGTCCATGGCGCACTCTGTTCCCCTCATCCGGATATGATTCACTTTTACTGGAACAACGGCTATCCAACCGTGGTCGTCCTGCACACCGAATCGGAAAACCTCCAACGGCTGAAACGGGAAGCCCGGGGAAATCTTGTCCTGACCGGCCACTTTCTGGGAGACTCCATCGGTATGACCCCCTTTATCCGGGCGCTGCGCGGAACCGGCGTGGAGGTGGTCTGCATGGGGGGCATCATCGACGTCGATTCAGCGCCCCCTGCCGGAAACAGGGAAAAAATACGACCCACACCCCCAGGCAGGTCAACCCCATGAAACGGTCTCAATCAGCAGGTTTGCACCAGGGGCTGCCATCGTCCATCCGGCTTGTCCTCTTTGATATGGCCGGCACCACGGTGGACGATCGCGCCTGCGGCACATCCCTGGTCATCGATGCCATGTCCCGGGCATTCGAGCACAGCGGCATCCGCGTGGATGCCCAGGACATCGGCCGATACCGGGGGACCGCCAAGCGGGATGCCATCGCCGGTATTCTCAAGGATCGGCAAAACGTTCCGGCAGCAGGCGGGACGCCGGCAGCCGAGAGGATCTACCAGGATTTTCTCGGGCTGCTGAACCAAGGGATATGCCTGCTGAAAGAAATGGACGGTACCGGCGAGTTGTTCCGAAAACTTAAAGCCCGCGGGATCCGCATCGGTGTCGGAAGCGGATTTCCCACCGCCGTGGTGCATGGGATCGTTTCACGGTTCGGGTGGAAGGAAAACGGGCTTGTCGATTATGTCGGCACGGCCGAATCGGTGGGAGCGGGTCGCCCCGATCCGAAAATGATCTTCGACATGATGAACACCTTTTCGGTGACCGATCCGAGGCAGGTCGTAAAGGTCGGCGATACGGTCGTGGATATCCAGGAAGGCAAAAATGCCGGGGTCTGGACCGTCGGGGTGTGCAGCGGCACGCAACCCCGGGAGCGCCTGCTTTCGGAACAGCCCGATTTTCTCGTCCAAACCATCCGGGCGCTGTTTGATCTGTTCCCCTGAAAAAGGAGGCCGTCAAAAAGACCCTGGCCTCGATGCCGGCGAACAGCCTTGCCCCCGCCGCCGCATCCTCGGTCCGCACACGAAAAAAGATGCCTATCATGCGCGGTTTGAAGTTCCGGTGGAAGCAAACGGCAAAACACCGCTGCGCCATAGCCTGCTGGCACGGTGGTGAAAAATTGCAACCGTGTCGGCAAAGGGTCTATTGCGCAACCCGACGCAGGGGTGTACGCTCGACCCGGTCGTTTGCGCTGTCGAGCACGTTGCGGATCTTCGTCGCCAGCTGGTTCAGATTAAACGGCTTTTGTATGAACCCGTTGCACCCCAGCGCCAGGATGTCGGAGACCGGACCGTCGATCGTATACCCGCTGGACAGCAGAACCGACACCTCCGGGTCCAGGGCGGCCAGCTTCTGGTAGATCTCTTTTCCGCTCATATCGGGCATCATCATATCGAGAATGACCAGATCGATCGAGCCTGGGTGTTTCCCATACACCGACAGGGCTTCGCTCCCATGCTGTGCGGTGAGGGCCGTGAAGCCCAGTTTTTCGATCATCTGTCGACCGACATCGATCAGCAATGGATCGTCGTCCACCAACAGGATCGTTTCCCCTCCTCCGCCAAGCGCTCCATCCATAGGCAGCCTCCTTTCCGCTGATTCCAGGGACAATCGGAAAACGCCGCGAGTCAAAGGATCTTCCCCATACGCCGCCAGGCAAAGGGCCTTGCACAATCCATACCATCGGGAAAAAGGTTAAATTATTCATAGATACCAGATAGTTGAATACCGAACCGACCCGTCCGGCGGGGATCATTTTCAAGGCGCATTTGACGATACCGGAACGGAGTTGTCGGATTCTTGACCCCAAGTACGGGTATCGATGAATTTGATAACGTTTTAAAATCCCTCCCGGCCTCCCTTTTTAAAACACTTTTTATTTGGCGAAACCTACTGCCCGTCCGGTTTGACTCCCGTCAGGCGGTGGTAGGGCGCCCAGTAGGCGGAACGGATCCGGTCGACGCTCCGCCGGGCGGCCTCACCGGCGCTTTGCGACAGGGAATAGAGGGTGGGCACCACCACCAGGGTCAGCAGCGTGGACAGGGCCAGTCCGAAGATGACCGCGCTGGCCATCGATTCCCACCACTGGGTCGCCTCGCTCACGGTGGAAAGTTTCATCACGTGGAAATCATACGCAACCCCGGTGACCATCGGTATCAACCCCAGAATGGTCGTCACGGCGGTCAGCAGCACCGGCCGGAGGCGGGTGCATCCGGCGGCGATGATCGCCTCCCGGATGGGCATCCCCTTGTCCCGAAGCCGGTTGGTGTAGTCGATGAGCACGATGGCGTTGTTTACAACCACCCCCGCAAGCGAGATCACCCCCACTCCTGTCATCACGATTCCGAAGGGCATTTCCATGAACGACAGGCCGGCAAACACCCCCCCCAGCGACAGAATCACCGAGGTCATGATGATAAACGGCTGGCTGATGGAATCGAACTGGGTGACCAGGATCAGCACGATGAGAAACAGTGCGGCCCCGAATGCCTTGGAGAGAAAATCCTGGGCGTTCTGCTGTTCCTCGAATTCACCGGTGAACCGAATCTGATAGCCGGGGGGCAGGGGGAAGCCGGCCATCATCTCTTCTGCCTGGGCCCGTGCCACCGGACCGGGGACAAACCGCTCATCCACATCGGCCTTGACCGTGACCACCCGTTCATGGTTGATCCGGTTGATCTGGCCCAGCCCGCCGGTAATTTCGACATCCGCGATGGTGCTCAGCGGCACCAAACCCTGGGCGGTCGGGATCAACAGTTCGCGCAGCACATCGGTCATGCGCCGCTTGGATTCGGGCAATTGCACGGTGATGTCGTAGTCTTCATCGCCTTCCCGGAAGGTGGAGACTTTGATTCCGTTGAAGGCCACTTTCAGCGCGAAAGCGACGGTTTCGGTGGAAAGCCCCAACAGCGCGGCCCGCTGGCGGTCCACCCGCACCTTGACGGTGGGGGCGCCGGCCACGTGATCGTCGCGGATATCCTGGACAAAGGGGATCTTCTCGACAAGGGCTCTTGCCTGCTGCGCAAGGTGTCCGAGAACATCAAAATTGTCGCCGACGATCTCGATGTTGATGGGCGCCCCGGTGGGGGGACCTTCGCGCTGTTTTGCGATGGTGATTTCCGCACCGGGGATCTTCTCGACCCGGCTGCGGATGGTCTCCAGCGTCTGAACGGAAGATTCCACCCGCTCCTGCAGGTCGTGAAATTGAATCCCGATGTGGTTTGGGGCGTTTTCCTCGAATGCCGAGGCGCCCCCCATCACCGCGACGGTCCGCGAATAAACGTATTTTACGGTCGAAAAATCGGTCGGCCCGGCAAAGCTTTCTCCGGTTGCCAGCCGGTGGATCTTTTTTGGGGTTCGATCCGAAAAGCAGCGGGCCGGATCCACATCCGCGGGCGGCAGGTGCCCGGGGTATCCGCCGCACACCGCGGCCTCCACCTGCCGGGCGATTCGATCCGAATACTCCAGATCGGCGCCTTCCGGCATATCCAGATTGATGTACGCCGCGTTCGGATCGATATTCGGGAAAAACTCGATGGGCTTTTCAAGGCCGATCCGATACACCCAGATCATGGCCATCGCGATCAGGCACAAAAAAGAGAGCATCACCACCGCCATCCGGTGGTTGAGCGCCGCGGTTAAAAGCCCGCGGTATGCCCTCAGTATGGGGCCTCGAACCGTGATGGGCGCCTCTCCGGCGTTTTCGACCGCTTCCGGTGCGGCTTGGGTATCGGCCGGTGGGCTCCCCCCGGGCAGGCGCATGAAAATGGCCGCCATCGCCGGATTGATCACCATGGCCACGAACAGGGAAGCAGACAGGGTGATGATGACGGTCTTGGGAAGATAGACCATGAATTCTCCCATGATCCCCGGCCAGAACAGGATGGGAAAAAACGCCGCCACGGTGGTCAGCGTGGAGGCGACAACCGGCTGGGCCACCTCCCCGGTTGCACGGACCGCCGCCCGGATCCTGGGAACCCCCTGCTGCATGTAGCGGAAAATATTCTCAACGATCACGATGGCATTGTCCACGAGCATTCCCAGAGACAGGGTGAGCGAAAAGAGCACCACCATATTCAGGGTGATGCCCAGGGCGTACAAAACGACAAAGGATAGGAACATGGAAAAAGGGATCGACAGACCGACCAGCACGGCGTTTCGAATCCCCATGACAAACAGAAGAACCACCACGACCAGAATCAACCCCGAGGCGATGTTGTTTTCCAGATCCGCGACCATAATCCGGATATCCCTGGACTGGTCCATCAGCTTGGTGACGGCGGTCCCGGCCGGCCAGAACGCCTGCCGTTCGGCGATCAGCGCATCGATGCTGTCGGTGATGCGGAGGATGTTTTCGCCGGCACGCTTTTTGACCGAGATGTTTACCGCCGGGTGTCCGTCCAGTCGCGCCCTGCCCGCTTCGTCCTTGAACCCGTCGATCACGCGGGCCACATCTTTGAGATAGACCGGGCGGCCGTCGTGAAGCCCCACCACCAACTGGTAAATCTCCTCCGGGCTGTTGAATTCCCCGGGCACCCGCAGCTGAAACCGGCCGTCCCCCATTCGAATGGCCCCGCCGGACACATTCTGATTTTCATCCGATATGGCATCCTGCAGCCGGGTGATCGGAAATCCGTAATAGGCCAGCTTCTCGGGGAAAGGTTCCACCCGGATCTCGCGTTCGAGCCCCCCGGAAACCTCCGCTTCGAGAACCCCCGGGATCGACTCGATGTCTTCCTCAAGATCTTCGGCGATCTCTTTGAGTCGTTTCAGACCGATGGTCCCCGAAAGCGAAAGCACGACGATGGGCAGCTCGGAGATGTTGACCTCGAACACCTCCGGATCGTCTTCGAGGTCCGTGGGCAGATCCTGTTTGGCCAGGTCCACCTTGTCTTTTGTTTTGGTCAACACGCTGTCGATATCGGTGCCCGCGACAAATTCGATGACGATGGAGCTCAGCCCTTCGGTGCTGGAAGACTTGATCTTCTTGACCGCTTCGAGCCCTTTGAGTTTTTTTTCGATGGGAATGGTGATCTGCTTTTCGATGTCCTCGGGGGCGACCCCCGGATATTCGGTCTTGATGAAGACATAAGGGATGGTGATGTCGGGGGCGGACTCCCGGGGAAGCGAAACGTAAGCCACCAGACCGAAGATGACCAGCACCAGCGCCAGCACCATGACGCTGGTCCGTTTTCGAACCGCTGAATCGGAAACGTTCATGAGCGGAAAATATCGTCCGGACGATCGACGTTTTTGATGACGTTTACCCGCTGGCCGTCTTCAAGGAAACGGTGGCCCACCACAACCACCCGGTCTCCCGGGGACAGGCCGGATTTTACATGGACCTGCCAGTCGACCAGCACCCCCAAATCCACCGTCCGCCGCTGGACCGTCCCCGCTTTCTCGATGTAGACATAGCGCAGATCGCCCTGAACGATGACCGCATACAGGGGAACGGCCAGGGCCTGGGGGAACACCTTTTTGACCAGTTCCACCTGTGCGAACATCCCGGGCAGAATGCTGCGGTCCGGGTTGTCGACCAGCAGTTCCAGATCATAGAGTCGGGCCAGCGTGCGCGGTTTGCTCGACAGAAAGACCTTTTTGCCGATAACGGTGCGATGGGAAAGCGCTTCGATGACCAGACCGGCCTCCTTAAGAGTGAAGACCGCGGCCACATCGCTTTCAGGAACCCCCACGGTCACTTTCACCCGATCGATCTGCAGGAGTTGGGCCACGGTCTGATTGAGATCCAGCACATCCCCCAGCTTGGCGGTCAGCTGGTTGATCCTGCCGTCGATGGGAGCGGTGATGACCGTTCGGCTCAGGGCCAGCCGGGCTTCCTCCAGTTGTGCGTCCAGTTCCCTGTAGCGGGCCACGGCTTCATCCAGCTGGCTTGCCGCGGCATAGTTTTTGGCGGCCAGGTTTTCGATTCGCTCATATTCCAGCCTGGCCAGCGTATGGCTGGCCTCGATCCGCGCCAGTCGCGTACGGTAGTCCCGGTCGTCGAGCCGCAGAATCACCTGCCCCTTTTGGACGTCCTGTCCTTCCTCTACGGCAATGCGCACCACCTGACCCTTTGCCTCGGATTTTACCCAGAGTTCTTCAAAAGGGATGACCTCGGCCGGCAGACTGATTTTGTCCGCCAGTTCCATGGGTTTCACCGTGAGGGTGATGACTTTTACGGCAGGAACTTCTTTCTGGGTCGCCGCATGTCTCGCCTCGGCCAGGCGGGTGTTTTTTTCGACGAGCCACTTTCCCATAAAACCGATAAAGACGATCATGCCGGCGACCATCAGCCAGGGGATCACCCCCCAGATAAACCGCAACAGCCGTATTCTCAACCGTGACGGCTGGGGCCCCCGGGGCAGTTCAATGGGTGTATCGGTGTCCATCGGTGCGTCAGGCTCGCTTTCACGCTACCTTCCCCTGCACTCATGTCAAGGGGAGTCTTTTGTTTTAAGGTCCCGCATGCCCGCCACCCTGTGCTGGAAGAGCCGGTCGATGATGTAGGCGCGGGTCATTCGGGCGTCTTTGACCAGTTCCATGCTCATGGCGGCATCCTCATCGTCGCGCAGATGATGGGTGAGTCGACGCCGCACGGCCATTTCATGCTCGATGATCTTTTCCCCCAGATCCACGTAGTAGGTCAAGTCGTCGGCAGTCAGAGCGCACCCCAGCAGCCGGGCATAGATCCGACCCATGCTCGAATCATTCCGATCGAAACGCCCCTTTATCAGCGGCATCAGCAGGCGCTTTCGCAACAGCAGGCGGACCTGATGCCGGGTCAAGCCGGTCTCCCGGCAAAATGCGGACTCATCCAGCGAATTTTCCGGATCGGAGGAACCGAAGATGATGTCGTTGAGCGCCACATAAACCGATAGATCGGCCTGTTCGCCGCGATCGGCGATCATCCGGCGGATTTCAGCAAGCGACAACCGGTGGCGCCGCTGCAGATTCTGAATGTACCGGATCCGGTTGATGCACTGCGGGTCGTAATAGGCCATGTTCTGGCCGGTACGGACCGGTTCGGGCAGGAGCCCCTGGTTCAGGTAGTAAAGAATGGTGGATTTGGGCACCCCTGTCGCCTCGGCAAGCTCCTTCATCCGGAGGCCCGGCCGCTCCGCAACGGCGGAATCGAGCATGAATTGTCCCCCCTTCACTGGGATTACCCGAACCCGGGTGGCATGAATCGGATGCGGTCGTGCATCATCGACAATCGAGCGAACATCACTATAGAAACAAAAATGGGAGGTGTCAAGTGTCGCTTTACGCTTTATGCTTTTATTGGGAGGTTGTGGAGCTATCGATCGATCGCTTCCGGCCACATCTGCAGGTTCCAGCTCATGTCGAAAAACAGGTACTCGAAACGGGCGCTGGCGCGGTACAGA
>ENA-OSEO01003430-OSEO01003430.1-sediment-metagenome-genome-assembly--contig:-NODE-3430-length-18820-cov-4.408046_pt1 | contig 18820 bp, 16 predicted proteins | sample MGYA00237883_ERZ534232 | MGnify/ENA metagenome assembly ERZ534232
GCCGAGACGTCGATCACGCTTTCGAATCCGCCTCCCGGACCGCGTCCGGAGATGACCACCCGGCCCTCGGGCCGGCCCCGGTACTTGCCGAAGAGGATCACCGGCCGCCGGGCGAACAGGTCGGGCAGGACCTCGGGCTCCAGGTCGCCGGCCCGCAGACCCTCGAACTTGATCCGGAGGCCCTGGAGGAGCGGCGAGGAGATGTACTCCCGGAACCGGGCCGCCTCGGCCTGGGCCTGGTTAGGCGAGGTGATGACCAGAGGCTCACCCTGGCCGGCCCTGGCCAGGCCCTCGATGAGGAAGCGGTTGACCGACCGGCCGATGCCGAAGCTGAAGAGGCTGGCCCGGTTCAGGTTGGCCCGGATCAGCTCGAAGGCCTCCTTTTCCACGCTGACGTAGCCGTCGGTGATGACGACCACGATCCGGCTCATCCCCTCGGCCTGGGGCAGGTCCAGGGCCCGCTTCAAGGCCGGCAGGAGCTCGGTCCCGCCGCCGCCCCGCCGCCGGTTGAGGACTTCCAGGGCCCGCTGGAGGTTGGCCGGAGTGGCCGGCAGCGACCTCTCGGCCAGGGCCTCGCTGCCTCCGGAGAAAAGGAGCAGATTGAAACAGTCGCTCTGGCTGAGGCCGGCCAGCAGGTCGGCCATCAGCTTCCGGCTGACGTCCAGGGGGAAGCCGTGCATCGAGCCGGAGACGTCGACGACGAAGACGTACTCCCGGGGCACGATCTGACCGGCCCCGACCCGCTCCGGCGGCTCCACCATCAGCAGGAAGTAGTTCTCCTCCCGGCCCTCGTAGAGCAATAGCCCGCTCTGGATCTTGTCCCCGGCCAGGGAGTACCTGAGGACGAAGTCGCGCCGGCCGGCCTCCCGGTCCTGGGGCAGGCTGACCTGGACCCGGCGGGGGTCGCTGTACTTCACCTCGGCCCGGTGACTGGGGCAGAGGACCTGGGCGATGGGGATGGGGCTGGTCAGGTTCAGGTCCAGGCCGAAGGTGAAGGGCGAGTCCTGGTCCTGGTGGAGAAAGGGGTTCTCCAGCCACTCCTCCGACGAGGGGGCGTCGCCGGCCCGGGCGCTGGAGTAGCGCGGCCCGACCACCCCGGGGTAGACGAACTCGTAGACGCCGGCCTCGGGGACGAGGAGCTCGGTGTAGCTCAGCTCGACCCTGATCTCGTCGCCGGGCCTGATGTTGGCCAGGTTCATGGTGAAGACGTTGGGCCGCTGCTGCTCCAGGAGCGAGGCGGTCCGGCCCTCTGCCCGGGCCTGCTCGTAGTCCCGGCGGGCCTGCTCCCGCTCCCTGATCCGGGCCTCGATGACCCGCTGGCCCACGGTCAGCCTCATGGAGTGGACCGCGGCCCGGCTGGAGGCTGGGAAGACGTAGATGGCCTCCAGGGTGTTGCGCCCCTGGTTCTGATAGATCTGGATCAGGCGGACCTCGGCGATGACGCCCGAGATGGTCACCGCCGCCCGGGTGGCCTTGAGCGGCAGCCGGTCGGTCTCCGGGTCGTCGCTCTGGACGAAGAAATAAGGGGAAAGGGTCTTGTCTTGGTCTGTCCCTAACCGGCCCGGCTCCCCGGCCCAGACGCCGCTGGCCGGGCCGGTGGAGACCAGGCCCAGGCAGAGAGCCGCCGCGCTCCAGGCTGCCAGCTTCCTCAAGGCTCGACTCGCTTTCATGACTCGTCCTCCTGTCTCGGGTTGTTGCTCTCGGCTCTGCTGGCATAGACGGGCCCGGGCCGGGATTCTTACGGGCGGCCTGATTCTGGAGAGTAGGCTTCTGATTTCAGCCAACGAATCCGACAGGATAGGGTATACTGGACCCGGGTCGACCCGGCGGTTTTAGCGGCGGAGAGGGCGACTTGAACGGCCAGGACCTGGGCCAGCTTTCCGACAGGGAACTGCTCGGCCGCTGCCTTGAAGGCGCGCCGGCCGCCTGGGACCTGTTCGTCAACCGCTTCTCCGGCCTGATCCACCAGACCATCCGGGCCACGCTGCGCCGCTACGCGGCCGACTCTTCGCCCGACCGCCTCCGCGACCTCTTCCAGCAGGCCTTCCTGGCCCTCTGGGAGGACGACCGCCGGCGGCTGCGGGGCTACTCGGCCCGGAACGACTGCTCGGTGGCCACCTGGCTCCGGCTGGTCGTGGCCCGGCTGGTCATCGACCAGCTTCGCCGGCGGGAGCCGCCGACCGTGCCCCTGAATCCGAGCGGCGAGGACCGGGAGGCCGGGCCGGGCCTGGATCCACCCGACCCCCAGCCGCTGGCCAACGGGCGGCTGGCGGAGAAGGAGGCGGTCAACTTCCTGCGGTCCGAGCTGGAGGGGCTGCCGGCCCGGGAGAGGCTGATTCTCAAGCTCAGGTACGAGGACGGGCTCTCCGGGGCGGAGACGGCCCGGCTGCTCGGTCTCGAACGAAACAACGTCGATCAGATTCTCCACCGGATCAGGACCCGGCTCCGCCGGCGAGCCGAGTCAGCCGGATTGGTGTAAGAGAAGGCGGCCTCCTGCGTCTGGGCTAGGAGGAGAGGAGATGGGAACGGATGATCGGCAAGATCGGCTCCTGACCCGGGCGGTGAAGGAGCTGGGACGGGAGGAGCCCCCCTCCGGGCGGGCCTGTCCGGCCGAGGTGGAGATGGCCGCCTACCTGGAGCGGCGCCTGGCGGCCGAGGAGGTGGAGCGCCTCGAGGCCCACCTGGCCGACTGCCCCGGCTGCCGGGCGGCTCTGAGCGCGGCCCGGGAGGCCATGGACCAGGCCGGCCAGGCTCTGGTCCCCCGGGACTGGATCGCCGCGGCCACCGCCCTGGGCGGGCCGTTTGAGGAAGAAGCTCTCCAGGCCGCCCTCCCGGCCGCCGGGCCGTCTCCGGGCCGCTGGAGGAGGCTCCTGACCCTGCCCCGGCTGGCCACGGCCGGCCTGCTCGTCCTGGTCGGGCTGGTCTCAATCTACGTCCTCGAGGAATATCCGGGCCGCCTGGCCCGGCCGCCGGTCCAGCCGGCACCGGTCCTCAAGGAGACTTTAGAGCGAGGCCGGGACGCCGCCGATCAGAGCCTGCTCCGGCCGGCCGCCCCGGAGGGCCAGGCCGAGTCGCTCGAGGACAAGGATCGGGGCGCCGCCGGGCCGGCCGAGGAGAAGAGGTCTCTCCAGGCGGCCTCCCGGCTGGAGAAGAGGGAGAAGGCCCGCCCGGCTCCGGCCGTACCCCCGGCCCCGGGGGCCGGCTTCCTGGCCCGGCAGGAGCCGGGCCGGAAATTGACCCTGGTCTCGGTGGCCGTTGAGGGAGCTCTCGACCGGGCCGAGATCAGGGCGGCCCTGGACCGGCGGGCGGCGGCCATCCAGGCCTGCGCCGGGGAGCCGCCGGCCCGGGGCCTGGACCAGGGGGGGCGCTTAGTCGTGGAAATGGTCCTCAACGCCCGGGGCCGGCTGGAGCCTGCGGCCCCCCAGCCGGGCGACCCTTCCCAGGCCGCCTTTGAGAAATGCCTGAGCCAAGCCCTGGCCGACCTGGTCTTGCCCGCCCCGGCTGACGGCGGCCCGGCCAGACTGGTCCTGACCTTCAGGTTCGGCTCCGGCTGAGGCCCGGAGGGCCCCAGAGGAGCGCCTTTTGGGCCGGAAAGCGGCCAGGAGACTGGGTCTCCGGCCCGGTCGGCTTTTTTCTTGACAAGGGAAAAGGGGCGGGGATAGGGTTTAAGTTGAACGTTTAACTTGACCTTCCCGTGGTTGCTCTCAAAATGAAAAAAAGGCCCCGCAAGCCGGTCCAGACGACCCTCAAGGACATCGCCAAGGAGGCTCGGGTGTCGCCGACCACGGTCTCGCTGGCTCTGGACAACAAGGCCACCTCAAGGGTCAGCCAGGCCACCCGCCAGAGAATCGTCGAGATCGCCGAGCGACTGAACTACCGGCCCAATTACCTGGCCCGCTCCCTGGTGACCAGGAAGACCCAGACCATCGGCCTGGTCGTCACCACATTGCTCAACCCCATCTACGCCGAGATCGCCCAGGACATCATCGACCGGGCCAACGAGACCGGCTACGGCGTCTTCACCTGTTCCGTCCGGGGGAGGCTGGAGGACGAGAGGCGCTCGGTCGAGGGACTGCTCTCCCGGGGCGTGGACGGGGTGATCATCTGCTCCTCGTTTCGCCGGGACCCGGTGGTCTACGAACTGGCCCGGCAGGGGGTCCCCCTGGTCCTGACCCTCAGGACCGTGGAGCAGGAGCCGGGCGATCCGCCCGTGGACTGCATCGCCATGGACAGCAAGCGCGGCGCCTTCATGGCCACCGAGCACCTGCTCAAGATGGGCCACCGCCGCCTGGCCCTGATCCTCGGCCCCCAGGAGACCTCTTCCGGCTTCGACCGCCAACTCGGGGCCAGGGCCGCCTTTGAGGCCCACGGCGTCGAACCCGACCCGGACCTGATCCTGGCCGGCGATTTTCACCGCCGCTCAGGCTACGCCTTGACCAAGAAGCTGCTCCGGCTGGACCGGCCGCCCACGGCCTGCTTCGCCGCCAACGACCACATGGCCCTGGGCGTGATCGAAGCCCTCCGCGAGGCCGGCTTGAGGGTCCCGGAGGACATGGCCGTGGTCGGGTTCGACGACATCGAGATGGCCGGCCTGGCCGGCATTGATTTGACCACGATTTCCCAAAAGAAGGCCACCCTGGGCCGCCTGGCCGTGGACAGGCTCATCCAGAAGATCGGCGGCGAGTCGGTCGACTCGGTCCAGCGGATCATTCTGGAGCCGGTCCTGGTCATCAGGAATTCCTGCGGCTTCAGAGCTCGGGGCGGTTCATACGGTCAGCTCGGCGGCCAGGCGGACACCTTGCGCCTGGTCCAGAAGAGCTAGCCGTTCTTAGACCGAGTCTCGGCCCTTTCCGTTCGGGCCGAGCTCGACACGGCCGGACCGGAGAGGCCCGCTGGGGCAAGGATGGATCGGTTCTGGCCGGAGGGGCGTCCGTCCACCGAGCCGGGGGACGCGTGGGGAACCCGAGATCACTGAGTCGGAAAGAGGAGTGCGGGGCGGCGCGAAAGCCTGCGGGCCGTATTGTGCCATCCAGTTTCCAATTTCAGGGACTCCATTGGGAAGGGAGGCAGGTGTGATGAAAGGAGCAGCGAGATCAGTTGGCTTGGTCATTATTTTAAGTCTGGCCTTGTGCCTCATGGCCGGCCCGGCCGCGGCCCAGGCGGACGACGTCCGCCTGGGCGTCATCAGCCCGGCCAGCGGCAACTACGCCGACCTGGGGGCGGCCGAGCGCAAGGGCATCACCATGGCCGTTGAGGAGATCAACGCCGCCGGCGGCGTGATGGGCAAGCAGGTCAAGATGTTCGTCGAGGACACCGAGACCGACCCGGCCGCCGGCGCCCGCAAGGCCAAGAAGCTGCTGGAGGTGGACAAGGTCCACTTCATGTGCGGCGCGGTCTCCTCCTCGGTGGCCCTGGCTGTCTCCGAGGTGGCCCAGCGGGCCTACAAGATCTACTTCAACACCAACACCAACTCCGACGAGTGCACGGGCAAGCACTGCCACCGCTGCAACTTCAGGGTGGGGCCCATGAACCACATGCTCGTTTACGCCGTGGGCCCCTACATCGCCCGGACCGTCGGCAAGAACTGGTACTACATCACCCACGACTACTCCTGGGGCCGCTCGGGAACCGCGGTCTTCCGTGAAATCCTCAAGCAGGAAGGCGGCAAGGAACTGGGCGAGGCCCTCATCCCCATGGGCACGCGCGACTTCAGCTCCTATCTGATCAAGATCCGCAACCTCAAGCCCAAGCCGGACATCATCATGTGCACCATCGGCGGCGTGGACCGCTCGGCCATGTTCGAGCAGATCAAAGAGTTCGGCATGGACAAGGACTTCAAATGGGGCTTCAGCCTGATGGACTACGGCGACTGCTACGCCGTCGGCCCGGAGAAGGCCCTGGGCATCTTCGCCGTGGAGTGGTATCACATGCTCGACGCCCCCGGGGTCAAGGAGTTCGTGGCCAAGTACCAGCAGCGCTGGAAGGGCGCCCCCGGATTTCCGATTCCTGACAACAACACTTACCAGGGTTACATAGGCGCCCGGGAGCTCCTCCGGGCGGCCATCCGAGCCAAGAGCCTGGAGACGACGCCCATCATCAAGGCCCTGGAGGGCCACAGCTTCTCGGACAACATGAAGAACCACCCGACCGTGATCCGGGAATGGGACCATCAGTTCGTCGGCGACGACTACATCGCCCGGATGAAGACGGTCGAGGAACTGAAGAAGGGCGATCCGACCGATTACTACGTGGTCATCGGCGAGATGAAGGGCGAGGACGTCGCCCCGACGCCGGAACAGAACCCGTGCAAGATGGAACCCTATCAGTAGCCGCCTGACGGGCCGGCCCCGCCGGGGGCCGGCCCGGCCTCAGGACCGGGCTATAAACAAGGCGGTCAGAAAATGGCAGAATTTTACGCCCAGCTGTTCAACGGACTGGTTTTGGGGTTCCTCTTTGGCGTCATGGCCATCGGGTTCATGATGATCCTGAGCGTCATGGAGGTCATCAATTTCAGCCACGGCGCCCTGTTCGCCTTCGGCGCCTATTTCGCGCTGTCCCTGCAAAAATACATTGGCTACTGGCCGGCCCTGATCATCAGCCCCCTCCTGGTCGGCGTCCTGGGTCTGTTCATCGAATCGATCACGGTCAGGAGAGTCTACGGCAAGGATCCGCTCTTCGGCCTGCTGATGACCTTCGGCCTGGCCATGGCCTTTGAGGAGGTCATCCGCATCGTCTGGGGCAAGGTCGGCTACTCCATGGCCGCCCCCAAGTTCGTGGCCGGCCCCATCTCCCTGGGCTTCATGTGGTTCTCCAAGTATCGGCTCTTCCTGGCCCTGCTCTCCCTGGTCCTCCTGGGCCTGGTCTGGCTCTTCCTGGAGAAGACCCCCTACGGCTCCATTATCAAGGCCGGCGTCTCGGACAGCGAGATGGTCCTGGCCCTGGGCAAGAACCTGAAGCGGCTGCGGACCGTGGTTTTCGGCCTTGGCGCGGCCCTGGCCGGCATCGCCGGGGTCATCGCCGGACCGATGTGGAGCCTCAAGCCGACCATGGGCACAGAGGTCCTGATGCCTTCCTTCGTGGTCGTGGTCATCGGCGGCATCGGCAGCTTCTGGGGGGCGGTCATCGGCGGGCTGATCGTCGGCCTGTCCAAGAGCCTGAGCGTCCTGACTTTTCCCAGAATGTCGGAGCTGATGATGTACATCATCATGGCCGTTGTCCTGGTGCTCAGACCCCGCGGGATCATGGGCGAGAAGTCCCTGCTCGAGCAGTAGGACAGAGGATAAGTCCATGCAAGCGCTACGCTACGCCATCCACCCCATGTTCATCATTATGGCCGTCTTCTTCGTCGCGCCGGCGGTAGTTATGCCCGTGGGTGGAATGACCCTGGTCATTGAGGTCATGATCTGGGCCATCTTTGCCACGGGCTTCAACATCCTCCTCGGTCACACCGGTCTGCCCTCGTTCGGGCACGGCCTTTTCTTCGGCACCGGGGCTTACATCTGCGGCCTGATCCAGAAGCACATTATCGCCGGCCTCTGGATTCCGGTGCTGGGCAGCATGCTCTTCTGCGGGGCCGTCGCCGCCCTGGTCGGCCTGGTACTGGCCAGGAAGAGGGGCATCTACTTCGCCCTCCTGACCATCGCTTTGACCCAGATGTTCTTCTTCATCGCCTTCCAGTGGGACAGCGTCACCGGCGGCGAGAACGGCCTGATGGGCATCGAAAGGTATCCGGCGACCATCTTCGGCCTGTTCAAGATCCCCATCGATGATGTCCTGTCTTACTACTACTTCGTCTGGCTGTGCATGGGAGCCAGCCTGTTCGTGCTCTGGAAGCTGGCCCACTCCCCGCTGGGCAGCGTCTTTTACGCCATCAAGCAGAACGAGGTCCGGGCCAAGTACCTGGGCTACAACACGGTCCTGTACAAGTGGACGGCCCTGGTCATCTCCGGCCTCTTCGCCGGGCTGGCCGGCGCCCTCTACGCCATGCTGACCCACAGCGCCTTCGCCAACGCGATTCACTGGACCCGCTCGGGCGACGTGGTCATGATGGTCCTGGTCGGCGGCGGGCTGTCCAACTTCTTCGGTCCGGTCCTGGGCTCGATCATCTTCATCGCCCTCAGGGACATCATCTCGACCATCACCGAACACTGGTACCTGTTCTACGGGCTGATCATCGTCTTCATCATCCTCTTCCTGCCCGAGGGCATCTTAGGCTCCCTGAAGATCGGCCACGCTTCTCATCGCTCGGTCCCGGGCGCCTTACAGGAGGAAGGAAAGTGACCATCCTGGAGACCAGCGGCGTCGAGAAGCGCTTCGGCGGCCTCCTGGCCAACACGGACGTCAACATCCAGATCCAGGAAGGCCAGATCACCTCGATCATCGGCCCCAACGGCGCCGGCAAGACCACCCTCTTCAACATTCTGACCGGCTTTTACAAGCCCGACGCCGGGACGATCCGCTTCAACGGCACAGACATCACCGGCTGGCCGGTCCACAGGATCGTCAGGCTGGGCGTGGCCAGGTCGTTCCAGCTGCTCAACATATTCAACGAGATCCCCCCGTTCGAGAACGTCCGCCTGGCCGTCCAGTCGCGCAAGGCCAAGGGCTTCAGCTTCTGGAGATCCACCGGCCGGTTCGAGGACATCAACCGGGAGACGGACGAGATCCTGGAGCTCATCGGGCTCAACCGGGTCAAGGGCATCCCGACCAAGAATCTTTCTTACGGCGACAAGAGGGTCCTGGAGATCGGCATCGCCCTGGCCTCCCGGCCCCGCCTGCTCCTGATGGACGAGCCGACCTCGGGCCTGCCCTCCTCGGAGACGGAGCGGATCAAGGAGTTCATCAAGAAGATCTCCGAGACGCTCACCGTCGTAGTCATCGAACACGACATGAGCGTGGTTCTGACCATCTCCGACGCCATCATCGTCCTCCACCAGGGCGCGGTCATAGCCCAGGGGACGCCCGGAGAGATAAAGGCCAATCAGCAGGTCCAAGAGGCTTACCTGGGAGGAATAGACTGATGCCTTCACCGCAGCCCATGCTGGAGGTTGAGAAGATCAATTCCTTTTACGGGGAGGCCCACGTCCTCCACGACATCTCCCTCCAGATCCTGGAAGGGGAGTCGGTCGCCCTGCTCGGCCGCAACGGGGCCGGCAAGACGACCACGCTCCGGAGCATCCTCGGCCTGACCCCGGCCAAGACCGGCCGAATCGTCTTCCACGGCCAGGACATCACCCGGCTGCCGACCAACGAGATCGCCAACCTGGGCATCGGCTGGGTCCCCGACAACCGGCGCATCTTCCCGACCCTGACGGTCCAGCAGAACCTGGAGATCGCCAGGAAAAAGGGCCGGGGCAACAACAGCCGCTGGGACCTGGAGCGCGTCTACGGCCACTTCCCGACCCTGAAAGGCCTGACCCGGCACAAGGGCGAGAACCTCTCGGGCGGCGAGCAGCAGATGCTCTCCATCGCCCGGACCCTGATGGGCAATCCCGAGCTGATCCTCCTCGACGAGCCCTCCGAGGGGCTGGCGCCGCTGATTGTCCGGGAAGTGATGGGCATCATCAAGGAGCTGGCCGCGACGAAGATGACCACGGTCCTGGTGGAGCAGAACTCGATGCTGGCCCTGCGCGTCTGCGCCAGGGTCTACGTCCTGGACGACGGGCGCAACGTCCATGAAGGCACGGCCGAGGAGTTGATGGCCGACGACGCCCTCAAGCAGCAACTCCTGGGCATCTAGCCGGCCCGGTCCGCAGGAACCACCAGACCAGCCGCGGCAAACATGAGGCCGCCCGGGGCGGCTAGGGCGCTGAAGGGTTCCCGGCCGGCCTGACCCGTGGCTGAAGATCGTCCGGAGACAATGAAAGGAGGCCTGGCCAGATGAAGGACATAAGGAAGGTGCTCGTGGTCGGGGCCGGAGTCATGGGCCACGGGTTCGCCCAGGTCTTCGCCCTGAACGGCCTGGACGTCTCCCTGGTCGACCGTGACCAGGAGCTGCTGGACCGGGCCCGGGACCTCATCCGGGAGAACCTGGACTACATGGTCGAGCTGGGCGAGCTTGAGGCCTCCCGAATCGAGGCCGCCCTGGGCCGCATCCGCTTTCGCCTCGATCTGGCCGCGGCCGCTCAAGAGGCCGATTACGTCCTCGAGGCCGTGTCCGAGGACCTGGAGCTCAAGAAGACCGTCTTCCGCCAACTAGGTCAGGCGGCCGGGCCGGAGACGATCCTGGCCACCAACACCTCCTCCTTCGACATCAATGAGCTGAGCGCGGTGACGCCCCATCCGGAGCGGGTCCTGGGCACCCACTGGTTCCACCCGCCGCCAATAACGCCCTGCGTCGAAATCATCCCGGCCGAGGCGACCAGCCAGGAGACAATTGACCTGGCCGTGGCCTTCATGGAAAGGATCGGCAAGTTCCCGACCGTCTGCCGCTGCGCGCCCGGCTTCGTGGCCAACCGGATCCAGATGGCCATGGCCGCCGAGGCCATCCGGATCGTGGAGGAGGGCCTGGCCAGCCCAGGAGACGTCGATCGCATCGTCAAGTCCTCCTTCGGCTTCCGCCTGAGCGCCTTCGGCCCCTTTGAGATTTGCGATCAGGCCGGACTTGACACTTACCGGGCCGTGTTCGAATATCTCTACGACAAGCTCCAGCAAGAGCAGTTCCGGCCGCCCGGCGTTCTCGAGGCCCTCATTGCCCAGGGGCGTTACGGCCTCAAGAGCGGGGGCGGCTTTTACGATTACGAGGGCGGCGCGGCCGAGGCCCTCAAGCGCGAGCGCGACCGCAAGCTTTACGCCAGGCGGCGTCTGTTCTGGGACGAGCAGCGGAAGCCTCGTTCCAGTTGATCCCGGGTCCCCGGGGGCGGAGCGGCCCCCGCCCGGCCCAGGCCTGACCAACGGAGGAGAGCATGAGCCAGCCGGTCATCGTCAACTGCGCCGTGACGGGCGCCATTCACATTCCCAGCATGACGCCCCATCTGCCCATCACGCCCGAGCAGATCGCCGCCGAGGCAGTCGCCGCGGCCGAGGCCGGAGCGGCCACGGTCCACCTCCACGCCCGGGACCCCGAGACCGGCCAGCCCACGCCGGAGCCGGCCCTCTTCAAGATCTTCTGCCAGGAGGTCCACAGGCTGAGCGACGTGGTCATCTGCGTCACCACCGGCGGCGGGCTGGGCATGACCCCGGAGCAGCGGATGGTGGCCGTCAGGGAGCTCAAGCCCGAGCTGGCCTCCATCAACATGGGCTCGATGAACTTCGGCCTCTTCCCCCTCAAGGAGCGCATCAAGGAGTACAAGTGGGAGTGGGAGGAGAAATACCTGGAGATGACCCGGGACTTCGTCTTCAAGAACACCTTCTACGACATGGAGCTGATCCTGAACATCATGGCCGACAGCGGCACCAGGCCGGAGATGGAGTGCTACGACATCGCCCACATCTACAACGCCGCCTACTTGGCCGACAAGGGCCTGATCAAGCCGCCCTTCTGGTTCCAGTTCATCCTGGGCATCATGGGCGGCATCCAGCCCTCGGTGGACAACCTGGTCTTCATGAAGAACACGGCCGACAAGCTCTTCGGCAAGGACTACGTCTGGTCGGTCCTGGCCGCGGGCCGGCACGAGTTCAACCTGGGTACGGTCGGCGCGGTCATGGGCGGCCACGTCCGGGTCGGTATGGAGGACAACCTCTACCTGGCCAAGGGAGAGCTGGCCAGGAGCAACGCCGACATGGTCAAGAAGATGGTCCGCATCCTCGACGAGCTGAGCCTGGAGCACGCCACGCCGGATCAGGCCCGCCAGATGCTGAAGCTCAAGGGCAAGCAGGCGACCAGCTTCGTCTGATTCCAGGCCGCCTCCGGCCGTCCAAGGGGTGAATTGCCGTGAATGACGCCGCCCAGATGATCCAGGCCGCCCTGAAGCGGGGCCAGAAGACCCTCTCGGAGTACGAGAGCAAGCTCATCCTGGCCGGCTACGGCCTGCCGGTGGTCAGGGAGACCCTGGCGGCCGACCCGGCCGAGGCCATTAAGGCCGCGGCCGGAATCGGCTATCCCGTGGCCCTCAAGTTCTGTTCCGCCGAGGTGACCCACAAGACCGAGCGGGGTCTCATCGAGCTGGACCTGCGCCGGGAGGAGGAGCTGGCCGAGGCCTGCCAGCTCCTCCTGGAGCGCGCCGCCGGCGCGCCGGGCCAGTTCCTGGTCCAGGAGATGATCCGGGGCGGCCGCGAGCTGGTCATCGGCCTGAGCCGCGACCCCCAACTGGGCCCGGCGGTCATGTTCGGCCTGGGCGGAATCTTCACCGAGATTCTCCAGGACGTCTCCTTCAGGCTGGCCCCGCTGAGCCGGGAGGACGCCCTGGCCATGATGGCCGAAATAAGGGGGCGCAAGATCCTGGGAGCGGTCAGGGGCATGCCGGCCGTGGACCTGGAGGCCCTCGGCCAGAGCCTGATCGCCCTGGGCCGGATCGGCCTCGAGCACGAGGCCGTCCAGGAGATCGACGTCAATCCCCTGATCGTGCGCGGCAGCCAGGCGGTGGCCGTGGACGCCCTGATCGTCCTGGCCGTCTGAGGGCGCCGGAGGGGACAAGACCGGGAGGACTCGCCTTGGGCGATCATCTGGAGAAGTTCTTCGAACCTGAGAGCGTCGTCGTCATCGGCGCCTCGGCCACGCCGCACAAGCCGGGCAACGACGTCGTCCGGAACATCCTGGCCAACGAGTTCGGGGGCCGACTCTACCTGGTCAACCCCAAGGGGGGTGAGATCCTGGGCCGGAAGGTCCACGCCTCGATCCAGGACCTGCCCGAGGGGATCGACCTGGCCATCGTCATCCTGCCGGCCCAGGCCAACCCCCAGGCCATCAGGGACCTGGCCGCCAAGGGCATCAAGGCCATCGTCCTGGCCGCCGGCGGCTTCGCCGAGGTGGACGAGAAGGGCGAGGCCCTCCAGGAGGAGCTGGTCCAGGCCATCCGCCAGACCGGGGTGAGGGTCATCGGCCCCAACACCTCCGGCCACACCTCGACGCCCCACCACTTCACCTCGAGCTTCTTCCCCCTGGGCAAGATCCCCCGGGGCAAGATCTCCTACATCGCCCAGACCGGGAACTTCGCCACTCACACCATGCGCTACATCATGTCCGCCGAGAACTACGGCGTGGCCCGGGTGGTCGGGCTGGGCAACAAGCTGGACATGGAGGAGAGCGAGGTCCTGGAGTTCTACGCCCAGGACCCGGAGACCGAGGCCATCTTCGTCTACCTGGAGAGCTTCAAGAACCCCAGGCGCTTCCTTGAGGTCGCCAAAGAGGTGACCCGGTCCAAGCCGGTGATCCTGCTCAAGGGCGGGGCGACCTCGGAGGGGGCCCGGGCGGCCGTGGCCCACACCGCCGCCCTGGCCGCGGACGACCGGATCATCGACGGGGCGCTCCGGCAGGCCGGGGTGGTCAGGATACACAAGTACTCGCACCTCATCCTGGCGGCCAAGGCCGTCGCGGCCATGCCCCTGCCCCGGGGCAGCCGGGTCAGCTTCCTGGCCCCCTCCGGGGCCATGCTGGTCTGCCTGACCGATCTCTGCCGCCGCCTGGGCCTGGAGGTCCCGGACCTGGAGGAGGGGACCCGCCGGCGCCTCCAGGAGATCAGCCCGCCCTTTATCCGGATGCGCAACCCGGTGGACATCTGGCCCGCGGCCACGGCCAGCGGGGTGGAGTTCGGCTACCGCGAGGGGGCCGAGGCCGTGCTCAAGGACCCCAACATCGACGCCGTGGTCCCGGTCCTGATGCTGACCGACGAGACCGGGGTGCCGCCCCTTGATTTCCTGGTTGAATTAGCCGGCCGCTACCCTGAAAAGCCGCTCTACGTGACCGTCAGCGGCCAGAAGAAGCACCTGGAGGCGGCCAAGGCCTTCCTGGAGCCCAGGGGAGTGCCCTGCTTCCAGCTCATCGAGGAGCCCTTCGAGGTCCTGGACATCCTGGTCAAGTGCCGCCGGTCCATGGAACGGCCCTGAGGGCGGCCGCCGCCTTCAGACGCGGGACGGCCCCTCGATGACCGGGTGCCGGGCCAGGAAATCCTCGTCAGCCGCCTCTAAGCAGCCGCCGTTGTCGATCGGACAAAGCAGGGGCGGCGCCGGATTCACTCCGGCGCCGCCCCCGAAGCCGAAGGCGACCCTTCGAATCAGTGCCTGAGCTGGTCCTGGCCGCCCTGGCGATCGCGCAGCCAGCCCCTCAACTCCGGCGGGGCCTGGCGCTGCCGGTAGCTCTGGCCCTGGGTGGTCAGGATGTGGCAGCGGTGGCAGAGCCGGTCGAGGAGGGCGCGGCTGAGTCGGACCGAGCCCAGAACCTCGGTCCACTGCTCCAGGGGCAGGTTGGTGGTCACGATCAGGCTCTGGCGCTCGTAGGCCCCGCTGATTACCTCGAAGAGGAGCTCGGCCCCGGCCTTGGACAGGGGCACGTAGCCCAGCTCGTCCAGGACCAGCAGGTGGAGCTTCTCCAGCCGGGTGCGGAGGCGGTGGAGGTGCTGCTGGTCCCGGCTCTCCAGAAGCTCGGTCACCAGGCTGGTCACCGGGCGGAAGAGGACCTTCCGGCCCTGGCCGCAGGCGGCCAGAGCCAGGGCGCAGGCCAGGTGGGTCTTGCCCGTGCCCGAGCCGCCCAGGAGCAGGATGTTCTCCCTGCGGCCGATGTACTCGCCCCGGAGCAGCTCCCGGACCGCGGCCTCGTCCAGAGACGGCTGGGCCTTGAAGTCGAAGGTCTCGATCCTCTTCAGGGCCGGGAGGGAGGCCTCCCTGATCCGCCTCTCCGTGACCCGCTTCTTTCGCTCCAGGAGCTCGCGCTCGGCCAGGCGGGTCAGGTAGGTCGGAAAATCGCAGTCCTCCTCCTGGCAGACGGCGGCCAGGGAGTCGTATTCCCTGAGTATCGTCGGCAGCTTCAGCTTCTTCAGGTACCCCTCCAGCAGGCCGCCGGGCCGGGCCGCGGGCTGGCCGACGGCGGGCCGAACCAGCCGCCCGGCCCGGGCCGGTTTCCTGACCACGGCCAGCCGCGTTCCCTCCTGGGCCGGCTTGGTGAGGCCCAGGGCCTCGGCCATGATGTCTGGCAACTGCTTACGTCCGGCCATACTTGGTCAACCTCTCTCTCAGTTTCTCGTAGGGCCTGCCCTTGATTCGCAGACCGGTGGAGTCGGCCGACGGCACGGCCGGGGCGGGGACGGCCCTGGCCTGGACCGCCTCGGTGGGCGGCTCCTGGGCCAGGGTCAACCTCTCCTTGAGGCTCTCCAGGGTCTTGCCCCTGAGCGACAGGGAGGCCTCGGCCGCGGCGGCCAGCGGCGGCGCCGGTTCCTGGGGGCCGACGGCCGGGGCCTCGGTCCGGGCGGCCATGGGCCGGACCACCGAGGCTGGCGGGGCGTCCCTGAGGACCCTCTCGACTAATTGCTGGTAGCCCTCGGCCCCCGGCCCCTTGGGATCGTGCTCGAAGATCGTCTTGCCAAAGGCCGGACCTTCGGACAGCTTGACCGAATACTTGATCGGCGGGGCCAGGCGATCCCCGTAGTGGGCGTCGAGCTGGACCATTATTTCGGCCGACTTCTTGACCCGGCCGTCGACGAAGGTGGGGAGAACCCACTTGAGCTTCAGGTCCGGGTTGTACTTCTGGAGGACCTCCAGCCTTTCCTCGAACCTGAGGAGGCCGGTCAGGGCCATGGGCTCCATGGACACGGGCGAGAGGATCTCCCGCGAGCAGTAGAGGGCGTTGACCAGCAGCGCGTCCCAGCCGGGCGCGGTGTCCAGGATCAGGACGTCGAAGTGGCCTTCGTAGGTCCGGACGGTCTCGGCCAGGACCGCCTCCGGGGCCAGGTCCCGCCGCGAGATCTCTCTCTTCACCCCGGCCAGGGCGGTCCCCCCGGCCAGCAGCCAGAGGTTGTCCCGGGCCTTGAGGAGAGCCTCGAAGGGCTCGGCCCAGCCGTTTATCACCTCGGCCAGACCTCTCTCGGGCCGGACGCCCAGCATGTCGCTGCACTGGGACTGGACGTCGGTGTCCACCAGCAGGATCCGGTACCCGGCCAGGGCCAGGCCGTGAGCCAGGTGGACCGCCGTTACGCTCTTGGCGACTCCTCCCTTGAGAAGGCTGACGACGATTCTCCTCATTTTCGGCCTCGATCTGTTTGGGTTATCTGCCCGTCTTCCATCCGATTGGCCCGCCTCGGGGCTTGAGTCTGAAGCTGAAGTCGCTCATCCCCCCTCCGCTGCTCGTCCAATCCGATCGGCGAGCTGGCCCGGTCAACTCCAAGACTAGTCGGTCGCGGCCGACTGGCATGGTCCTGTCCTCCAGAAGTAGCAATTTGCCTGCCAAGCCTGATCATGGGCGTTTAAGGCCTAGCTGAAGCGGCCTCCGGGGCGGCCGGGCGCGCCTCCCTGGCTTGAAGACGGGCCAGACCGGGGAGCGGCGGCAGGCTGGGGCGCAATTCAAATGGAGGGCGGTTTGGGGCCGAGTTACCAACTTGGTTAGGGCCGATTATTACTAAATTGTAAGATGACCCGCCATTTGGTAATGGCCGAGGCGTCCCGGCCGGGCAGGCCGAGGCAAGCCCGCCTCCGGGCCGGTCCAGGGGGAGCTTGAGGTTACGTTTGTGGATTCCACTCCGGCCGGAAGGGATTCTCTTGTTTCGGAGAGGACGGCCCAACCGCGGCCGGGCCGTCCTGAGTGGAAGCCGGTTATCTTGGGAGCCTCGGGACGGGGCTGGAGGGAGAAGCCGGCCAGCTACTCTTCAAGATGGTCAAGCCCCTCGAGAAAGGCCATGACGTTGTGTCCCAGGATGTCGTGATTGTAGCCTCCCTCCAGGAGGCCGAAGCAGCCGCCGCCGTTGCGAGCGGCCGCGGCCCGCACCTTGCGGCCGATTTCATGGTAGTCCTCGGTCTCGAGCAGGCCGATCCAGTCGTCCTTGTGGTTGTCGAAACCGGCGGAGACGCCGATGAGATCGACCTGGCAGTTCGACATTTCCTCGGCCACTTCGGCCAGGAACTCCTGGCGGTCGTGGGCCAGAACGTTGTGAACCTTCACGTAGTCCTTGCCGCCGAATATGTTCACGGTTCCGTCGCCGAAGTGGGCGTCGATGTCCAGGACATAGGCCGTGGTTATTTTTTTCTCCCGCCTGAGGGCCTCTAGGGCGATGGCCATGTTGTTGAAGTAGCAGAAGCCCCATGATGAGCCGGCCGAGGCGTGATGACCCGGCGGTCGAACCAGGCCGAAGCCGGGCTGGCTGAGGCCGATCTCGGCCGCCTGGATGGCGGCGCCGGCGGCCAGGGCGGCGATGGAATAGAGACCCCTGTTCCTGACGTTGGCCAGGTGGGCCTCGGTGTGGACCGCGGCCAGGTCCGCCTCGGTGGCCGGCTCAGCGGTGACGAATTCCACCCGCGGGGCGATGACTCGGACTATGGACTCCATCCGACCTTCAGCGGCAGCGGGGTCATGGGAGTAGACCTGATAGAAGTCTTCGTGGCAAACCACCTTCATCTTTTCCTCACTTCTGTGGCCGCGGGCTGAGATCCCGGCCGGTTCAAATCGGGCGGCGCCTCTCGCCGCAGCCCAGGTTTCCCGCCCGGCCGTCGTTTGAGCGGGTAAGCTCCCGCTCTAAGCGACGAGGCGCTGTACCCCTCCCCCAGGGGCCTAAGAATAATCTTCCCTGGCCGAGAGTCAATCGGTTGTTCGAGCCTTCAGCCAATCAGACCGCCCGGGCCGGCCGGTCCGAGCCGGCCTTCCGGCCCCTTGAGTCCGTTCAGAGCGGGCTTGACCCCTACTCGAAGGTCACCGGCGTGGTAATGGTCGCCCGGTCCCCATCGTTGCGATCCCTCAGGGTCGTCTCGATGAGGTACCTTCCCGGCGGGGCCCCGGTCAGGTTCAGGGTCAGGTATAGGAAGAACTCGAAGACCCGTTCTCGGGAAGTGAAGCTCCACTGGCCGAAGTCGCGTTGACCGGCCAGGACCTTGCCTTCGGCGCTGAGAAAGGTCACGTCCACGGCCAGGCTGAAGTTGTACCACTCCCCCTGAGACTTGAAGCAATAGCCCACCGGTTCGAGGTAGAGAAGGACGGATTCGTTGGCCCGGTAAACGGCGTCCTGGCGGGCCTCGTAGGAGCCGAACGCTTCCGGCTTCTTGTTCACCAGGACGGCCTTCCTGATCGTCAGGGGAATCCTGGTCCAGGCCTCGGCCAGGGTCTGCCGGAGGGTGTTGATCATCTCCATGACCAGGCCTTGCTCGGCCTGAGCCCCGGCCGCGGCCAGAAGACCCTTGAGGTCTCCAGCCAGGGCCGCGCCGGTCCAGGAGAGAGCCAGGATCACCCCCAGGGCCACGATTCGTTTCATGACGCCCCCTCAATCCTGAAGCGTATTCCGCTTGGATCAGGCATACCACAGTCTGCTGCCGGGAACAAAAACATCAAGAAACGTTACGCCTAAGGGCGGCGCCGGTTCCGCCTCGGCTTGATGAGGGACCGGGCCAGGGCGGCCCGGGCTAACGACTTCTCTGTCTTTTCACGCCGCTTAGAGCTTGCCAGCCGGCCCGCTTGATAATAAGGTTGCAACGATGAGGGTCCGGCTGAAGCCGGGCGCGTCGTTTTTCACCGGGAGGTAAGGGGGTAGTCATGGTCTGGCACGGTCGATATTCCGCGGGCTGTCTTGCCCTGGCCCTGGGGCTGGTCCTGGGCGCGTTCTGGCCGGGAGACGCCCGACCCCAGAGCCTGAACAGCCTCAGCTACAGCGTCTATCGCATCCAGTATTCGGACGGGGCCAACCGGAACATTGACTACCAGTTCAACGGCGGCGTGGTCAATTCCAGCGGCGTGCTGCCCGTGCCGGCGGCG